>Ga0351872_1314_pt1 | contig 9196 bp, 11 predicted proteins | sample TotcelFGM3001N10_FD_206788 | JGI IMG/M metagenome (GOLD analysis project Ga0351872, IMG submission 206788) | Enriched cells from coal bed in the Powder River Basin, Montana, United States - Total cells FGM rep2 HSBNCT.FGM.300.1.N10 ... | reverse complement strand
GAAGCTATGAAAACGATCAAAGTATTATTGGGGAATCGAATCAGAGAAATTCGGAAAATGAAGGGGTTAACTCAGGAACAGCTTGCAGAGTTGGTCAATATTGAACAAAAACATGTCAGTCGGATTGAATTGGGGAAAAGTGCTCCGACGTTTGAACGGCTTGAATTATTCTCCCAGATTTTAAACGTACCGATAGCCGATTTTTTTCATTATGACCATTTTGAAGATCAAAAAACACGTGCAAAAAGTTTTGATGAAATGATGAAGGAACTTTCTGAAGATAATCAGAAATTGGCATACAGGATTTTTTCCGGAATAATTCAAGCGTTGAAAGAAAATCAATCACAATAAATTTTTTGGTTGAGCGCCAAGATCTGGACCCAATATCGGTTTGCTAATATCAGGGAAATCAAATGGTGGCTCCAGTATAAAATGATCAATCACCTTCACGTTATCACCTCACCCACACTTTCGTTTTTGAATCCACGAAGTATTGCCGTTGCGTCTTTCCCTCCATGTCAAACACAAACACCTGATAATTTTTCCGAAGCACATATATCAGATTATTGTAAACCTGGAGCTCCAGATTATGCGGACTGCTCGCCACTGGATATTGTCGTATGATCCAACCCTGGCTGTTGATCATGCAAACGTTTCCGTCTTCCTTCAGAATAACCTGGCCTGGTTCAGCATGGCATGGTGCCGAGAAACATAGAATTGTGATCAGGTAAACAATCACCGGAGCTATTGTGAATGTCCTGGTTTTCATATCATGCCTTCAGGGTGTTATCGATAACGACCGCTTTCACGAATTCATTTCCGGAAACGTATTGATCGCCGCAACCACCAATCAGCACCAATTTCTCCTCCGCATCACGAAACGCATTCCAGGCCTTCTTTAGATTCAGTCGGGCCTCGACCTCCGAATCAGTCTGGCAATATTGGGCGATATCCTCAAGCGAACTTTCAAGCAAATGTTCATGCTCAGTCATCAGTTGATATTTCTTGTCAAGCAGCTTGTAATAGCGCCTGCGTTTGCGGATATATTGTGATTTGGCTTTTGTCATCTCCCGGTTGATCTCATTTGTTTCACCTCTTCATCGCTCAAATTCCGGTAGGTGGTAATTTGGGTATTGATTTCAATCCTCCACCATTGATGAACTAAGCGGATTGACCCATCTGGTGATCCGATTTCTCGGTCCAGATCAAAGCTCAGAACAGGTGGATTCCAGTAGATGTCCTCTGTTCAATGAAGCCAATTTTTGATAGGGGTGATACCGATAAAATCATCCCAGGAGGCGTACAGTAAAGTCACCAATTCGACTTTCCATTCAACGGGACCATGGGGTATCGTCTTGAGATAGTTCTTGAGTCGGTCCAAATCGCTGGAATAAAGGGCACGTTTTGGCATGATTAAGTTCAAAATTAGATGGGGGAAAAATACCTAATATAACTAAGTATATGAAAATTTAGACAAATTTTGAGTTGTTTTTCTTGATTGTAGGCTTGATTTGTAGTAGCGACTGTTATCACTTTTTTAATTCGAAATCAATCAGATGTGTCATTATGCCCCGCTATGAACTATCCAATCAAAATTATATCTGGTGGACAGACCGGCGTTGACCGGGCGGCCCTTGATGCTGGTATCGCTGCAGGAATCCCAGTCGGAGGATATGTCCCAAAAGGTCGATTGGCTGAAGATGGTAAAGTTCCGGATAAATACCCCATGACAGAACTCGGGTCCAAGGATTACAAAGTCCGGACAAAACGGAATGTTCTCGAATCTGACGGCACCCTGATTTTCAATATAGGCCCCTTGAAGAGTGGCACGGCATTGACTGCCAAAATAGCTCATGAGAACGGGAAAGCGTTGATGATTGTTCAGCTTGATCAGGATTATCAGGTTGGCGCCGTTATTGACTGGCTGAATGAAAACCAAATTCAGATCTTGAATATTGCTGGTCCGAGGGAGTCAAAGATATCGGGGATACACGACAAGGCTAAGGAATTATTGTTGTCAGTTATACGATAATCGGAAATAAACCAGATAAATGAGATGTTATTAAAGTGCAACAAAGGAGGACGTCATGATCAAAGTCAGCGTGTTCTATGAGAATACCGAAGGAAAGAAGTTCGACATGGCCTATTACTGCAACAAGCACATACCTATGATCAAAGAAAAACTCGGCATTGCCTGTAAACGTGTGGAAGTTGACGAGGGGTTGGGCGGTGCACAACCAGGGTCAAAGCCTGCTTTCGTTGCTGTGGCTCACCTGCTTTTTGACTCTGTGGAAACATTTCAAAATACTTTTGGGCCTCACGCAGCCATCATCATGGGAGATGTTCCAAACTACACCGATATCCAACCGATCGTTCAGATCAGCAATGTAACGCAAATGTAGTCTTTGACAGCCTAACCCGCAAGGGACGATCTAACCGGACGATGTTAATGGGCTCCTCGCTACTTCGGGTAGATCACATATTTAACTCAGCGTGGAGCCGAAAAATGACTTCCACGGGGAGTGAAATTATGCCGTCAGTCCAAGCATCAAAGGTGATTAATTAATTTACAGTTTCTAACTACATTTAAATCATACGAAGTTCCGGGTTTGACATATTCTCTTGAGGTATGGAATGAACCACAAGAGGCTCTAAATATGATAGGGCTTGGATAATAACATTGAATAACAAATAATGTGGCTGATAATTCGGCAGTCTTATCTAAAACATCGGTTCATCCCTGTTTTATTTACGCTCAGTTGGCCTGGGATTATACAGAAACTGTTGAATAACTTGTTGGCACGCATAGAGACGGAGAACTGAGCAATGAGCATTCTTTGCAAGATGAACCTACACGCATGGACCGGCTGCAAATGCAAACGCTGCGGTATACGCAGAGACGCAGAGCACTCGTGGGAAGGATGTCTCTGCACCTCGTGCGGAACGATACAGTATCAGGGGCACTCCTGGCAGGGGTGCAAATGCGTTCGATGCGGAAGTGTGAGAGACGTTGAACATGACTGGTCTACTAACTGTGCCAAGTGTGCTAAGTGCGGACAGACCCGGAAGAATGCACATGTCCTTGATGGATATACCTGTGTGAGATGCAATGCGGTCTGTTGCAGGAGATGTGAAGCCCCGTTGAATGCCGTTGCAGCCGAACGTAGTGGGGGCCTTTGTCTGTCATGCGAAAAGCATTTCCAGTCATTCTTGAAGGCAACAATACTGAGCGGATCAGACGAATCTATCAATTCAGCGGCACAGACCCTTAGACCTGTGGGTCTGCCTCTGTTAGTACCCCTGTTGGCAGCCGTTCATTCAGCGGTAGACAGCAGCAAGGATCTCCTCCCCATTTCCCAAGCGAGTGCGGCATACCCGAAAGTGTCTGGAGCCGAAAAGTTTGCTCTGATAAGGAGCAAACCGTTCCATGACCCTGACGTTCCCATGCTCACTTTTCTAAAGAAAGTTGGTGAAAACGGCCTCTGGCATACTGATCGTTCCGCCATCACTGCGGCTGTCAAATTGATTTCGCTGGCGGCGAGTCATCTCGTTTCTGACAAAACTAAAGCTATTGACCTCGTGATGAAGGGCCAGTACAAGACAGCAGCCAAGCAGTATCCGGAACACGCACCGGAATCATTGGAATATGTCATGTCTTCCCTCGCAGATGCAGAAGCACCCGGTCGCTATTGCCTCGATAATCACGTCTACCGAGAAGCTCTGGAAGCTATGGTCGCCACCAAGAGCGAGAAAGCTGCAGAGTATGCAATTAAACATTTGAACTATGATACCGTCCCGCTCATTGCGCAACTTGGGCCTGTCGTTGTGCAACCCTTATGTCGCTTCGCTGCCGACAAAAGGAAACAGGCAGAAGAGCGAGTCTGGGCTATTCAGGCGCTACAAATCCTCCGTGACCCATCTTCGCTTGATGCCCTCTCGAGTATTGCGAGAAGTGATTATTGCAATATATTGCTGACAAGCACCCACGTAGTGAATGTCGGCAAGGCTGCGTCTATAGCAGTCGAAGCGATCCGCTATTCAATGAACAAAGATTCCGCAGTGCCTGAGTCCCCTTCTCAACAGGTAACGAGTGCCCCACCCCCTGTTTCGAATGATGAGGTAGTTATCCCTCCAACTACCGAAATCGTCACGGTCTCTTTGCCCGCACCTGTAGATGCTGGTGCGCTCGAGCAGATGGAGAACCACATTACCACAGCCATAGCCAATCTCGCACTCAACCCGCGACTCCGCCAGATCATCTCGTCTTCTCCCTGGGACTGGCATCCGGCAGCAATTTCTATGAAGGATTCCCCCTCGCGTACACGGACACTGGTCTTGACAAAAATTGGCAGGTTGTTGGAGGAGAAGGGATACCGCCTTGGCGAAGCGCAATTCCAGATCCGATATCGCATGGAAGGTACATTTTGGGAGAGAGATTTCGGCGCTCCAACATCGGTGTTGAGGGTTGAAGCGAGCATCAAGGACAAAATTGGATCGATTAAGACTCCATCGTGGCACCTGGGTGCCGGAGTGGGAAGAACATCAGAAAATGAGTTTCTTGTCTGGGAATGGCCAAAGTAAAAAGGTGCTCCGGACAAGTGGGAAAAAGGGGGCACCTTACCAATTTCCAACCATAAAATGCACCAGACAAGCTGGTGATTTCACCGTTCGGCATAAGGAAACTGACCGGATGCAACAGCGGAGGTGAACGCATACGGGAAGGCGATGCACGCAATGTTGAACAGCAACCGCAAGACAACGTAACCGAGGGAGATTATATGAAGACCACGAATACGGCGACACTCGTTGCGGCATTCCTGTTGACCCTGTCTGTATCAGCTACGTGCTACGCTGCGAGCAGATCGTTGAATGACGTACAAATGCGAGCGGCCCCAAAGGACAACCCCGGAGTGAAGACAGTCCGGGGGTACTTGGAGGAAGTCGAGCTCAAGGATTCCGATGGAAAACCCATCACTGGCGAGACAAAAAAAGCAATGATGAAATTGTTCGGGCATCATGGCGTGAAGGAAAGTACCGTGTGGATGGATGCGAATGGTGTCGGCACATGGGAAGCTCCGTCCGCAATAGCCGACGACGGCAGTTTCACAGAGGACACAGTCATCACAGGACTGAACGAGAACAAGGGGAGGTCCGAGGAGAGAACGGCGGGGCAACTTCCCGCAAAGTCGCGTGAAGTCGCGGTCCCGACAAATCCTCCTGGCGTGGAAAAGGGAACAGTCAGCACTTCTCTCGTCGATACGAATGCAGCACAACAAAACGTCGCTTTGCCGATTGTGATCTCTTTTGAGACGGCCCCTTCCCAAGCGGCGAAACTGGCAGATGCACCACCGCTCCAGTACAAGAAAGCGAAAGGCACCACCATCGACGAAGTGGAGGTTGTGCTGGAATACATGGTCAAGGGAGTCAATGGGTATGGCAATGCTGTCAAAGCTGCAAATGCAGCCAAAATACAGACCCCCCGGTGACACCGGCAGCATTTCAACTGAGAAATGGGCAGAATCTCTCTTGTTGTCTTTCAGACTATTTGGGGTAAGTGGGGCCGGCAAAGTGCGTGTTGCCCTCTACAGAGTGCGAGATGGAAAGGAAATGCCGACACAGCGGGTGTCCAACGAACTCGAGATGACATACGCGGCCGACAAGTGAGGGAGATAGGAACATTGATGTGTATACTATTAGACATGGAGCGGATACTATGAAATGCTATAAGAATTGCGCTTACACGATCGCTATATTTTTAACTATCATTAGCATGTCTAGCCAAGAGACACATGCTGAGATGACTAAGTTGACGCCATATGTGAATTCATCAGATTACGTGGTGTCCACAGACAAAATTCCAGAATTGCGAGACTGGAATATTGAAATAAAGACTTCTAAAGAATGGGATACATTTTATAATAGTTCTATGATTATTATAGCGAATGTTGTCGACAATATCAGAATATTTGTTGAAAGTGAGCCGACATCGTATTCCTTGACAGAACAATTCGACAAGGAAATGAAAAGTTTTCAAACACATTTCTCAAACTACATGATTGTAGAACCTTCAAGAAATGTAGCATTAAGCGATAATGAAGCATTATCAATTGTTGTTTCTGGCCGAAACAATAAGAACAAAGACTTGATATGGCGTCATCTAGTATTTGTAAAGGCAAACAGGGGATATCATCTTTCGTGCAACGGCGAGGCAGATCAAGCGTTAGTAGCAAAATTATGCGATCCCATTATGCGAAGTGTAGCTAGCATACGTGGGATAGATGTCAATAATTCCAGCGGCACCTCTCATGGGGCTACTACGGCAAAGGGCGTGCTCCCAAAGGATATCGGCAATTCTCGCAATATCCTCTTGCCTCCTATAACTTCTGACTTGCGTGGACAAAACGAACTAAGGGTTCGAAACCCAAACGAGTTTACAGTCATGGTTGGCGTCCGGTCAAGTAATGGAGGAATGGATTTTGATGTGCCCGCAAACGGCCAAGGTTCAATCTACATTCCTAACGGCCAATACGACATCTACTTTGTCTACTCCAATAACCCAAGTGCTCTATTTCAGGGTGATTCGTTCAACCTGTACGAGAACGGTGTTGAAATTCAAATCGTACGAGTTGTGAACGGAAACTATGGAATCCGACAGGTGAAGTGACCAATTTAACACTGTAGCTGCGGAATACATTGCCGAACCCATAAGGTTTGATCTGACAGGGCGTCGGGAAGTCGATTCGTGAAGGACGTGGTCCCGGTCAGAATCAAACCTTTGCTCAATAAGCCCGTGTTGGGAAAAGGTATGGTTATAAGGGGATTGCTATTGAGTCGGGATTGAGATGAATGGTGGGCAGGTATCCGGGAAGGGTTGGAATTACCGATTTAGGCCGTATCGAATTCGATCCATACGAGGGGAACCAACTTCCACAGCAACGTGTTCAAGCCAAAATTAAAAGGTGTTCCAATTGGCCCTCCGGGTTGGCGGGGATTCAATGAACTCACCGTTACCCAGGTTTCCATTGTTGTGAGCGATCTTGACAACAGGGATATTTCGACCGGAAACTTTACGTCGTATGCATGAAAGAAGATGGTCAAATTGTCGCCGCCGGCATAATGATGTGTGGAACATTGAAGAAGTTTCAGAATAACTGAAAGTATATTTCTCTGTATACAAAAACAGAGTCAGCATGATCATTCGTCATTCAATCATTACAGCTTTTCTTTTCATCTTCCTTTTCATAGTTGGCAATACCCATGCGGTTTCGGCCATTACCGGAAAAGTCGTTTCAGTATCTGACGGTGACACCATCACGATCCTCGACAGCACCCGGACCCAGCACAAGATCAGGCTGTGGGGTATCGACTGCCCGGAAGGCGGCCAGGATTTCGGGAATAAAGCGAAAAAATTCACATCGAATCTGGTTTTCGGAAAAACCGTTTCGATCACCCCTGAAGATACCGACCGATACGGCCGGACCGTTGGAACCGTCAAGATAGATGGAAAATCCCTGAATGAAGAACTGATCATAGCCGGGTTCGCCTGGGTTTATATCAAGTATTGCAATAAGCCGGTATGTGACCAGTGGAAACGATATGAAGAAGCCGCCAGAAGGGGCAGAGTAGGGCTGTGGGTGCAATCCAATGCGGCACCGCCATGGGATTTCAGACGGGTGGAGCGAGAAGGAGTACCTGTCGAGCAGAAACGAGTGGTTCTGCAGTCCAGTGGTGTTTATCATGGGAATACCAAATCGATGGTATTTCATCAATCGAGCTGTGGGGCGTATAACAGCAAAAACTGTACGGAGATATTTAATACCCGGGAAGCGGCGATAGCGGCAGGGTATCGACCGTGCGGAGCGTGTAAACCATAAGTTTTTTTGTACAACTTACAAGAAAAGATTATAAACAGAGACAAGGTAATTTCTTGCTGGGCGGAATGGTCCACCCAGCGTAAGCAAAAAAGGAGCAACTTGAGATGAAAAAAATGTCCACAATATTAGGAGCTTTATTGTTAGCCTTGCCACAAGTAATATTATTTATTTTCATATCGATGTTCTGTGTTTATAGTGAGGCAAAAGCAGTAAGCGATATTGATAAGCTGATGCTTATAGAATTACAACTGGAGAAGGACATATCCGCTGTCACTAATTCTCATCCTTTAGTTGAAGAAGCGGCGCCAGCAGGCTGCCCTGTGGTCCATACAATTACAATACAAAGCATGTCAAATGGACTGGCATGGGATGCGGGCAATCTTTGGATATCGGAAGATGTAATAGGCACTACAAATATAGCTAAAATTTATGAAATTGATTTAAATGCAACAATTTTAGAGTCTTTTAATGCTCCTGGAAAAAGCTCATTAGGTGCTCGACCTTTGGGGCTTGCAAATGATGGTACTTTTCTATGGAGTGTCGATTTTCTTGATGGAAAGATTTATAAACTCACTAAATCTGGAAGTGTTGTCAGCTCTATTCAGGCCCCATCCGGGATAAGTTCAGGCCTTGCCTGGGATGGGAATAATTTGTGGGTAGGTGAGTGGTATAGTCGTAAGATTTATAAGATTAAATCAACTGACGGTCAGATTATAGCTTCTTTTAATGCACCAGATTATGACGATGAAAGTAATGGTAAACCTTATGGCTTAGCCTGGGATGGCAGTCATCTATGGGCAAGTAACAGCAATGGAATATACATGATCGATCCGACTACAGGTTCTGTTCTTGCAGCGTGCAACGACTCAGCGGTAAAATATGGTCAAGCTTATGACTTGACTTGGGATGGTCATTTCCTCTGGGGAGGTAGCTGGCTTTCTAATTCAATTATTAAAATTGATGTTTCAGCTCTAGTAGGAAATACATTACCGATTGCGTTACCCATGGGACAGCAGGTTTTCTCTTATTCCCCAACAGCAATTCCAGTCAATGGTATAGATCCAGAAAATTCTAAACCCATTGGAGTTGGCTCCGTAGCCACTGGAGGCGATACACTTAGTCTTCGAGTTGGAATCAATCAATTTGAAGCCCCTGTTGATTTTTATTTTTTGATGTATTTCCCAACATTATCTCCAGGTGTATTTCAGTGGACGGGCACTTCATTTCAACCATTTTCTTCTGGTCTTGCACCATGGAAACAAAATTTAATAGGACCCATTAATGAAACTTTGTTCGGTGATTTGTCCATATCGGCTTTAGGT
>Ga0351872_1251_pt1 | contig 9575 bp, 8 predicted proteins | sample TotcelFGM3001N10_FD_206788 | JGI IMG/M metagenome (GOLD analysis project Ga0351872, IMG submission 206788) | Enriched cells from coal bed in the Powder River Basin, Montana, United States - Total cells FGM rep2 HSBNCT.FGM.300.1.N10 ... | reverse complement strand
GGATTGATTTTTCCAGCGGTAACAGCTCGTGGCTCGACGACTTGGAGCCCGAGTCCACCCAGTGGCGTCCCTTTATCGACACCCGCTTGCCCGGCGATCTGCTGACTCGGCGATTTGAACCGCGCGGCCCCTCGTCGCCGGGGGGGCAACCGCTGCTGTTGGCCGGCCAGGCCCATGATCGCGGCTTGCGTGTCCACAGCCGCACCGAATTGGTCTACCGGCTGACCGGCGAGTTTCGTCAATTTCAGGCGTTGGTCGGTATCGACGACCGCGTCCGGCCGGCCGGAGATGTACGGCTGGTGATCAGCGGCGACGACCGCGAGTTGTTCAACGAGACGATCACCGGCAGCGACGAGCCGTTGCCGCTGGCAATCGACATCACCGGGGTCCGGCGGTTGCGAATCCTGGTTGACTTTGGCGCACAACTTGACATCGCCGACTGGCTCAACCTGTGCGACGCGAGGGTCACAAAATGAGGGTGATGTTTTGGCGAGCGGCGACTTGTCGCCGCTTTCGATTCCCGACGCGGCGCGACGGCGGCGACCAAAGGTTCGTGGTACCGGCTTGGGGCGGTTCCCCTCGCTTGCCGTCAGCGCCGATAAGCGCAGCGCCAAAGCGGCGCCAGGTCGCCGCACTTCAAAGCGTCCACGCTTCGGTGCTGCGTTTCTGCGCCGGCATCGCGTTCCTTCTATTCGCCGCGGTCTCGATTCCCGCCGCGGCGGCGGCTCCGGTCCCCGACGCGGTGTTGCAGGCTGAACAGCAGCGGATCGCCGCCGTGGCGCGGGCGATCCCAGCGGCTGTCGCCGTGTTTGCCAACGACGGCCAGGGCGGCGGCTCGGGCGTCGTGATCACGCCCGACGGTTACGCCCTGTCCAACTTTCACGTCACCAAGCCGGCCGGCGATTACATGCAATGTGGCATGGCTGACGGAAATCTGTACGACGCCGTCATCGTCGGCTTGGACCCGACGGGCGACGTGGCGCTGATCAAGCTGCTGGGTCGCGAAGATTTTCCCTGCGCGGAAATGGGCGACAGCGACCAGGTGCGGGTGGGCGATTGGTGCTTTGCCGTCGGCAATCCGTTCCTACTGGCGACCGACTTTCAGCCGACCGTGACGTACGGCCTGGTCTCGGGCGTCAACCGCTATCAGTACCCCGCGGGCACCCTGCTGGAATATGCCGACTGCATCCAGACCGACGCTTCGATCAACCCCGGCAATTCCGGCGGACCGCTGTTCGATGCCGCCGGCCGACTGATCGGGATCAACGGCCGCGGTTCGTTCGAGAAACGCGGACGCGTCAACGTGGGCGTCGGGTATGCCATCTCGATCAACCAAATCAAGCACTTCCTCGGCTATCTGCACAGCGGCCGGATCGTCGATCACGCCACGCTGGGCGCGACCGTTGCTCGTGACGAGGACGGCCGAATTATCGTCACGGACATCCTGCCGACGTCTGATGCCTATCGCCGTGGACTGCGCTATGGTGACGAGTTGCTGTCCTTTGCCGGCCGCCCGATCACGACCGTCAACGGGTTCAAGAACGCCCTGGGCATCTTCCCCAAAGGCTGGCGCGTGCCGCTCAGTTATCGCCGCCAAGGCGAGCGCCGCGACGTGAATGTGCGGCTGATGGGCGTGCATACGGACGACGAGTTGCTGCGCAAGGCCGAAGGAGCGTTGCCGGTCGAAGAGCCGCCCATGCCCAAGCCGTCCCCCCAGGAAGAGCCGCCGCCGGACGGCGCTCAACCGCCGGAGAAAGCGGAGAGGAAGCCGGGCAAGATCGCGCCAAAGATTCAACCCAAGCCGCCGCGGATCATGCCCCAGGATCGCGCGCACGGTCAGCAGGCGCCGCCAAAACATGTCGAACCGTGGATCGCCAAACGGCCGGGCTATGCCAACTATCACTTCAACGAGCGAAACCGTGACCGCGTCTGGAACGCGCTGTTGGCCCACGGTGATTTCTCGGGGCTCCGTGGAGCTTGGAAGTTGGCCGGCGCCGATGCAGCAGGCAACAAGATCGAAATCGAACTGGACGGCGCGAAGGCCAGCGGACGTTTCGGCACCAGGCCCGCGACCGTCGATCTGGCCCGCGACTTGGACAGCCAGTTGGCCCCGGACGGCAGCGGCGGCTTGCTGGTGGCCTTGCACCTGTGGCAGCGTCTGCTGCGGTTAGGTCCCAAGCAGTTCGGCGACGTGTACTATTTGGGCACCGCTCCCGTACCGGACCGGCCCGGACTGGCCGACGTGCTGGTCGCAACGCACAACGTGGTCGAAGCTCGATTCCTGTTCGATCCCCCGACGGGACGCCTGATCGGCATGGAGCTGTTCCCGGACGCTCAGGTCGATCCGTGCGAAGTGACCTTCGAGGATTTCCGCGCCGTGGATGGCCGCCAAGTGCCCCATGGGTTCCTGGTCCGCTACGGCGATACGGTGTATGCTCGAATCCAATGGGAATCCGTCGAAATGGCTGCAGAGATGCGATGAAAACCATGCCGTTCATGAACACCGTGCGATCTCGACGACTCCGCAACCCGCGTTCGACGACCGCGTTCGTGGCGTGCGCCACGCTCCTGCTCGCCTTCCTGCCCGCCCTCCTGCCCGCCACGGGTTTTGCCGCCCAAGCGACCTTTGTCGACGTCGTCACCTCGGTCCAGCCCAAGGTGGTCAAGATCTACGGCGCCGGCGGCCTGCGGGGGCTGGAAGCCTATCAAAGCGGCTTCTTGATTTCCCCGAGCGGTCACGTGCTGACGGCGTGGAGTTACGTGTTGGACACCGACTACGTTACGGTCACATTAGATGACGGCCGCCGGTTCCCGGGCCAGTTGCTCGGCGCGGACCCCCGCCGCGAGATCGCCGTGTTGAAGATCGCCGCCGACGACTTGCCCTATTTCCGCCTGAGCGATGCGGCTGAACTGGCCGTCGGCGATCGGGTCTTGGCCTTCAGCAATCTGTTCGGCGTCGCGATTGGAGACGAGGATGCCAGCGTGTTGCAGGGCTGGGTGTCGGCCAAGACCCGGTTGGAGGCTCGCCGTGGGGCCTTTGAGACGCCCTACGACGGACCCATCTATGTGGTCGATGCGATGACGAACAATCCCGGCTCGGCCGGGGGCGTGTTGACCGATCGTCAAGGCCAGCTGGCCGGAATCCTGGGAAAAGAGCTGCGCAACGCGTTGAACAACACCTGGCTGAACTATGCAATTCCCGCGGCCGAGTTGGTCACGCCGGTCGACGACATCCTGGCGGGCAAGACCCTGCCGCGGCGGGTCGACGAGTCGGTCAAGCGACCGGCCGAACCGTGGACATTACAACGCGCGGGCCTGCGGCTGATTCCTCGGGTGCTGGCCAGGACGCCGCCGTTTATCGACGCCGTCGTGGCCGATTCGCCGGCCGCCCGGGCCGGGTTTCAGCCGGACGATTTGATCCTGTTCATCAACAACGGTGTGGTGGCCTCGCGGGAAAGCGTCGTCGAAACCCTGTCGCTGATCGACCACATCGATCCGGTTCGCGTGACCGTCCAACGCGGCCGGCAGTTGGTCGAAATCGCGCTGACGACGAACGAATGAGAGGCCGTCCAACAAGACCCCCATGCTCCAGCCCCAGCAGCCCATGACAAATCGCCCACGAACTCGCATTCGTTTGCTCTCTCTGCCCTCAACCATCCTGCTGGCAACACTCCTCGCGCTGCCGTCGCTCGCCGCCGCGCAGGACGACCTGGCCGCGCTCGAAGAGCAGGCGGTCAAGGCGGCCGTCGCGCGCATCGCGCCGTCGGTGTTACGGATCGAGACGATCGGCGGACTGGAACGCGTCGACCGGATGCTCGTCGGCACCGGAGCGACCACCGGCTTGGCCGTCTCGGCCGACGGCTACGTGATTTCCAGCGCCTTCAATTTCATTCAAAAGCCGGCGGCCATCCTGGTGACGTTGCCCAGCGGCAAACGGGCTTCGGCCGAGATCATCGCCCGCGATCGCAGCCGCATGCTGGTGCTGCTGAAGGTCGCGACCGACGAGCCGCTGGTGGTTCCCGCGGCCGTGCCGCGCGACCAGATGGCGGTCGGCCAATGGACGATTGCGGTGGGCCGCACCTTCGAGCAGGACGAGCCGAACGTCTCGGTGGGCATCCTGAGCGCCACCAGCCGCATCTGGGGCAAAGCGATTCAGACGGACGCCAAGATCTCGCCCGGCAATTACGGCGGCCCGTTGGTCGATATACGCGGCCGCGTCCTGGGCGTGCTGGTGCCGTTGTCGCCGCAGCAGCAGGACGAAGTAGCCGGCGCCGAATGGTACGATTCGGGCATCGGCTTTGCCGTGCCGCTGGCCGAAGTGCTGCCACACTTGGACACGCTGAAACGGGGCGACGAATTACACCCCGCCCTGTTGGGCATCACCCTCAAGGGCAACGACATCTACTCCGATCCGCCGGAAATCGTCGCCTGTCAGCCCAAGTCGCCAGCGCGCCTAGCCGGGCTGCAAGCCGGGGACGTGATCGTCGAAGTGGACGGGACCAAGATCGTCCGCCAGTCGCAACTGCGCCACGCCCTGGGACCGCGTTACGCCGGCGATCGCGTGAAGCTGGCCGTCACGCGCGGCGACCAGCGCGTGGAATTGAGCGTCGAATTGGCCGCCAAGCTGGAGCCTTACGAGAACCCGTTCCTCGGCCTGCTGCCCGATCGCAGCCCCACCGACAAACCGGGCGTGACCGTGCGTTACGTGTATCCCGGCAGTCCCGCGGCGAATGCCGGCATCGCCGCCCAAGACCGTTTGGTGCGTCTGGCAGACAAACCGGTGACCGACGTGGCCTCGGTCTGGGACATCCTCGGCAATTACGAGCCCAAGCAGCAGGTCAAACTGGTATTCGAGCGCGGATCCGCCACGCAGGAATTCGAGCTGGAACTAGCCCGCTTGCCGACCGCGATCCCGGAAAAACTGCCCGCCGCTCGCAAGCCTGTCGAGGCGGCGGCGGGCGAGCAGCCACCGGTTGGCGAAGTGAATCTCAAGCTGCCGGAAGAGACGAACGAGTGCTTGGCGTACGTGCCGGATGACTATCACCCGGAGGTCGCCTACGGCATCGTGCTGTGGCTGCACGAGCCCGGCGGCTTCGACCGCGGCAAGTTGCTAAGCGCGTGGAAAGACCATTGCCGCGCTAACGACCTGATCCTACTGGCTCCCCAGGCGGCTGATCCCAGCCGCTGGCTGCCCACGGAGGTCGACTTTGTCCGCAAGACCATGGACGAGGTAATTTCGAGGTACCGAGTCGATCGCACGCGGATCATCGCCTGTGGACACCAAGCGGGCGGCGCGATGGCCGCCCTGACCGCCTTTTCACACCGCGGTCTGATCCGCGGCCTGGCCGTCACCGACACCGCCTTGCCGGGACGGCTGCAAGTGCCCGCCAACGACCCGATCGAGCGTCTGGCCCTGTTCATCAGCGTGGCCGAAGGATCCGACGCCGCCCAGCGAGTCCAGGAGCAGGTGTCGCGACTGCAGGTGATGAAGTATCCCGTCATCCTCCGCAAGCAGTCCGGCGATCCGCGCCCGCTGAACGATGCCGAGCGAGCGGAACTGGTCCGCTGGATTGATACGCTGGACCGGCTGTAGCTGCAAGGCATTGACGTCGGAGACAGGCTCCGCCGCTCGCGTCGTTTCGTAACGTCTGGCTCTTCCGCCGAGCACGGACGACCGACGCCGACGATCGAAGATAAGATGCCACCGGCTGGCCGGTGGCAGGATCGTCTTGCCCCTGGTATTTCAGAACGGCAAGTACTCGATTCGATTCATCCATTCATCAGCCTCCGACGCTTTTACGACCAGCTCCAGGTCCTCGACGTACTGGCCGATGGTGCCACGAAGCTGATGGCCGAACAGCAAGCCGGCGAACGGCCGACCGTTCCGTTGCCACTCCTCCGCCAGGGCCCGAAAACGAATGTCCTGCGTGAACAACACGCGCCGCATTTCGAAGGCGTGTTGCAGCAAATCTTCGTCGCTCCGCTGCTGCCAGCCGTCTGCGATCGCCGTCAGGACGTCCACCTGCCGCCGTCGGAGCTGTTCCGCAATCGCACCGGGAACATGGACGTCCAAGTACAACGCGACGCCCATTCACCGCACTCCCTTGGCTCGCAGTCTGTGGAACAACGGGGACCGCGGGCCGGCCATCTGGAGGTCATCCAGTTGTTGAAGTTCGTTCTGGATGTCCCGCTCGATCTCCGCCTCGTTGTCATAGAAGTAGGCCATCGCGGCGTGAGCCTCCGCGAGGCGAAGGTGCGCGTGCTGGCGGCACATCTCGTCGGGAGACCAGCCGTGAGCCAAGTAGTCCATAACGATCTGGGCGACGCGGACGCGGCGGAGTCGCTTCAGCCGAGCTGGCTCGCCCGGCGGTTTTTCGATGTGGGGATAGGCAACTGCCAAGGTCATGAGTCCGGGCCTCTTGGTTATCTCGCGAACGTGATTCACACGTTCGAGCATCGGTGATATTCTACGCCGTCATCCCCGCTCATGCCAGATCATTGGGGCAATTCAACGAATTCAACGGGCCAGGTCTGATCTCATTCAGAAGCCTGCGGCCATCCTGGTGACTTTGCCCAGCGGCCAACGGGCTTCGGCCGAGAAGATTCTGGCATAAACCGCTTTCGGGCGTCTTCGCTCGTGGTAGAATGGCCCTTGGCCATGCTCCGGTTTGTGCGGCGGTCGCACGAAGAACCGCGAGCGCCGCAATCCTCCAGTGTCTCGGGCTGCAGGAGGCCCGCCTAATACCATGCGCAATTCCATCAACCGACGACAAGTTCTCCAAGCCGGCGCCGTGGCGTCAGCCTCTTTCCTGATCGGTCCCGCATCCATGGCCCGCACCTATGCGGCCAACGAGAAGATCCGCTTTGCCCTGATCGGCATCGGCGGCATGGGCGGCAAGGGCGTGAGTGTGGCCTTCGACGAGCAGATCGTGGCAGCGGCCGACGTGGATACGAACCACGCCGGCGGCTCGATGAAGAAGATCAAGGACAAGTTCGCCGAGGCGAAGATCTACAGCGACTATCGCCGGCTGTTCGACGAGCAGAAACAGTTGGACGCCGTGTGGGTGGCCACGCCCGATCACCACCACTTCCCCGCCACCGTCCGCGCCCTCGAAGCCGGGCTGGCCGTCTACTGCGAGAAGCCGCTGTGCCACGACATTTACGAGGCCCGCAAACTGCGAGAGCTGGCCCAAGCCAAGCAGGTGGCCACGCAGATGGGCCACCAAGGCCACTCCGGCGAGCACGTACGACTGTTGTGCGAGTGGATCTGGCAGGGCAGCCTCGGCGATGTGACCGAGGCCCATATTCGTCCGCCTTTCAATCAGATGGACTACGGCTCGCGCACGGCAGGCCAGCCGATTCCCGTGCCGCCCAGCCTCGATTGGGACTTGTGGCAAGGCCCGGTCAAGGCGCGGGAGTTCCGCAGCGGCATCCATCCGGGCACCTGGCGCGGGTGGCTGGACTACGGCACGGGCTTGTTGGGCGACTGGTTCTGCCACAACGCCGACGGCGCGGTCTGGGCGCTGAAACTGTACGAGGCCGACACGTGCGAGGTGGAATGCGAGGGCGAGGATCCGAACGAGACGAACTGGCCGCACGGCGTCCGCGTCTCCTGGAAGTTTCCCCAACGCGGCGACATGGTCCCGTGCATCATGCGATGGAGTTCGGGGACGTACAACGACCATCCGATGCCGCCGACCGTCGATGCCGAGCGGGTGGCTGCGGTCGCCAAGCATCCCAGCGCCTATTTCGGCACCAAGGGCACGGCCGTCTCCGGTTGGTGGATGAACGACACGCGGCTGTTTCCGGAGAGTTTCATGCAGCAAGTGGGCAAGCCTCAGCCCGTCCTGCCGCGCGTCAAGGGAGGCCACGAGGGCGATTTCCTCAACGCCATCCGCACCGGCGGCCGCTCCTCGGCCGACTTCGACTACTCCGCGCGACTCACCGAAATCATGCTGGTCGGCAACGTGGCCTTGCTGGTCCGCGAGAAGCTGACCTACGACTTCCGCACCGGCAGATTCACCAACAGCGACCGAGCCAACGCCCTGTTGAAACGCGACCCGCGGCCGGGCTGGGAATTCGGCTACGCCTGACGATGAAATTCCTCGCTTCCCTGTTATTCCTCGCGACCTCAACCGTTGCCCTGGGCGGCGACGTTGCCCAGGAATCCCAACCGAATATACTGGTCATTCTTGCCGATGATCTGGGGTACTCGGATCTGGGCTGCTACGGCGGAGAGATCCGTACGCCGAACATCGACGCCCTGGCCCGCCGCGGCGTGCGGTTCACGCAACTGTACAACTCCGCGCGGTGCTGTCCCAGCCGCGCGTCGCTGATGACCGGACTGTATCCGTCGCAGGCGGGCATCGGGGACTTTACGACCGCAAGGCCGAGTCCGAATCGCGGGCCGGGGTATCTCGGGCGATTGACCGAGCGGTGCGTGACGCTGGCCGAAGTGCTGAAGCCCGCGGGGTACGGTTGCTACTACGTGGGCAAGTGGCACATGCACGAGGAGACCGGGCCGATCCGACGCGGCTTCGATGAATTCTACGGCTACACGCGCGACCATTCGCACGATCAGTATGACGCCGATTACTATATCCGACTGCCCGAGGGACGCGGCAAGGAGATCGCACCGCCGGCGAGCGAGTTCTACGCAACCGATGTGTTCAACCAGTACGCCGTCGAGTTCATTCGCCAGGGGCAAGCCCGTGATAAACCGTGGTTCCTGTTCCTGGGCCATTCGTCGCCGCATTTCCCGATCCAGGCGCCGGCCGAGCGGGCGGACAAGTACGAGGCGACCTATCTCCGCGGCTGGGATGTGCTGCGCGACGAGCGGTTTGAGCGCATGAAGCAGATCGGACTGATCGACGGCCAGCATTGGAAGCGGACTCCGCGATCACTGGTGCCGATGGACCGCGACGACATCGCCAACGGCTTTCCGGGACAACCCAATCCAGCTTGGGATTCGCTCGACGAAGATCGTCAGCGCGATCTGGCCCGCCGGATGGCCGTGTACGCGGCGATGGTCGAGACGCTGGATCAAGGCGTCGGGCACATCGTCCAGCATTTGCAGGCCGCGGGCGACCTGGACAACACGCTGATCCTGTTCCTCAGCGACAACGGCGCGTGTTACGAATGGGGGCCGTTCGGATTTGACGGCGAGTCCCGGCGCGGCACGACGACGTTGCACACCGGCGACGACATCCGGCGTATCGGCGGTCCCGGAACGTATCCGTCCTACGGCAGTGCCTGGGCGAATCTGGGAAACACCCCCTTTCGGCTCTACAAGCACTTTACGCACGAAGGCGGCATCAGCACTCCGTTCATCGCGCACTGGCCGCAGGGGATCGGCACGCCGGATCGCTGGATTCGCCAGCCGGCGCATGTCATGGACCTGATGCCGACCCTGATCCAGGCTGCACGCGCCCGTTATCCCGTTGCCTTCGGCGGCCATACCATCCCGCCGCTGGAAGGCACCAGCCTGCTGCCTGCGATGCGCGGCGATCGCTTGCCCGAACGCGACCTCGGTTTCGATCACCAAGGCGCCCGCGCGTATCGCCAAGGCGACTGGA
>Ga0351872_1289_pt1 | contig 10431 bp, 8 predicted proteins | sample TotcelFGM3001N10_FD_206788 | JGI IMG/M metagenome (GOLD analysis project Ga0351872, IMG submission 206788) | Enriched cells from coal bed in the Powder River Basin, Montana, United States - Total cells FGM rep2 HSBNCT.FGM.300.1.N10 ... | reverse complement strand
GTGCCGTGGAAGGTAATCATATTCGCGCCGCTGTTTGTGCCATCGGCCACGGAGCGGAATACGATTTCGTTGCCCGATGTGCCGTTGGCGATGAGTGCGCCGTGGATTTCGATATTGGCGGAACTGTTCAAATAGACAACATTGACGCCCGGCTCGATTGTAAGGGTTACGCCCGTTGGCACCTGCACGAGTCCGCTGACTATGTACGGGCTGTTAGCCAGGGTCCATGTTGTGTTGTTCCACAGGATTCCGCTGACGTAAGAGCCGGAAATCGCCGCAGTGGTTACGTTCAGCGGATTGCTGGTCGTGCAGGCGCCGGTGGTGTCGCAGACCTGCACTGTGAAGGTGTATGCCGTGTTCTGCGCAAGGCCGGAGATAGCGGCGTTTGTTGTTGCTTTGGTGGTTATGGTTGTTACCAGTGTTGAAGAATTGTAAACCTTGTAGGAAGCGAAATCCGAATCCGGCGACATTGACCAAGACAGGTCGAGCGAGGTGTCCGTTACATTGGCGGCGGGATTGATGTTGACGGCGATTGGCGGTGTGTTGACGTTGGAACAGGCCGAGCTTGTCGTTCCGGGATTCGAGCACGTGTCGGTTGTGAGGGCGTTGCTGTCGTTGCAGTCCGCGTCGGAGAGGCAGGCTATTGCCGTATTGGAACAATAGGCACTGCTTGTGTACGGGTTCACGCAAGTGTCGTAGGTGTAGTTGTCGCTGTCGTTGCACATGCTGTTGTCGAGGCATGCAATGACCGCGTTGGTGCATGAGGAGGCGGACGTGCCGGGGTTGTTGCAGATGTCGGTGGTCAGGCCGTTGCCGTCGGAGCAGTCCGCGCTGTAGATGCAGAGGATGGCCAGGTTGGCGCAGCTTGAGGAAGCCAGGCCGCGGTCGTTGCAGATATCATCGGTGTAGTTGTTGCTGTCATCGCAGTCGTTGTTGGAGTTGCACACGATAGTTCCGGGCAGGCCGCCCACGGTGGGAGACAGGGACACCGCCGCCACGGCCGCGCTTGCCCCGGCGGACACGGTCACGCCCGTTGTGCTGGACCATGTGTATCCGTCGCGCGCGAATGTGAGGGTGTAGGTTCCCACGGGCACGTTGGACATGGTGAAGGTTCCGGCGTCGTTGGCGTAAGCGGAATAAGAGGTGCCGGGAATGAAGACGAGCGTGCCGGAGTTGCCCGAGGCCGCTCCCGAGAGGGTTACGGTTCCTGTGATGCTGCCCGTGGCCACGAGCTCGAAGTCAACGGTTACGGCCTGGCCGGCAGTGGCCTCGACGATGCGGGGCTGCGCGGCCAGGGTGGATTCCTTGTATGCGGAGATGGAGTATTTGCCGGGGGGGATGCTGGCGAAAGCGTAATTGCCCGCGCTGTCGGTTTCCGTGGTGTACACGCCGGGGGTGTCCAGAGCCTGGCGCGCGGAGATGCGGGCATCGGGATCGGTTTCGGCGGTATCGAGCTGGGATTGAACGCGCGCGGTCACGCCGGATGTGGTTTTCTCGGCCACGACTACAACGCCGGTGTAGTCTTCCACGCCGGTGATGATAACTTTGCCCGCGATGTTTGCGGTGGTTGACGCGGGCTGCTGTGTCTGGGGCGAAGCCGCGGGCTGCTCGCTGCCGCCGCCTCCGCCGCCGCACCCGGACAGCAGCAGTTGCCCGGTAATGGCCATCGTTATGATCCAGATCATGGTTGCGCGTTTCATGTGGTATCCCCTCCGGTTGTGGTTCCGTGTGGTTCGGGTTCCGGATGAATCATCCGTTGATATGATTGCCATGCCGTGCGGCGCAGACGTATGTCACTGCACCACAACGGTTTTTGCTTCCAGGGTGTAGCCGCCCTTGGTGGCGATAAGATAATAGGATCCTGCCGGGACATTGAAGAAGGAATACAGGCCCGCGGCGTCCGTGAGCACGATATCCACGAACCCGTCCGCGTAAATTTTGACCACGGCGTCCGCAATGGGCGCGCCGGTGTTCTTGTCCGTGATGGTTCCGGTGACGGACGCGGTAACGCTGGTGTCCACGGGAGTCAAAGTTACGGAGACATCCGTGACCCTTCCCGCGGCGGGCACTGTGGCCGAGGCCGTGGCTGTGGAATAGCCCGTGGCCCTCACCGTGATGGTTGCCGCCGCGCCCGGCGTGAGGCCGCCGAAGAGGGCCTGGCCGTTGGTGTCCGCGGTTTTGGTGGTTGTTGTTCCGGACACCGTGATCGAAACCGAAGCGCCGGACACGGCCGCGCCGGATGTGTTGATGGTCGTGACGCGCACGCTGCCCGTTGTGGCGGCGTTTGTGATAAGGGTTGAGAGCGTCGCACCCGAGGGCGAATTCATAAGGTTGTCAAGCTGTTCGCTTGCGGCTTGTGAGGCTGCGGAATTGGGGCTGTTAAGCCCGTGGGTCGTCAATTCCACCAGGTCCACCGCGGGGTTGCCCGAGGCCATATCCGCGGCCAGCGCGGTTTCGATTTCCGCCAGGATAGAGGCCAGGGTTTCCGGGGGCAGATCCGCGCCCGTGAGCCGCTGATTCGGGGGCAGGCTTGCGTTCAAGGTATCCAGGATGTCATACATGGCGGCCACGGCCAGGGTGGATGCCGCGTCCGTGTCCCCGCTGTTCAGGCTGCCGGTGATAACGTCTTTGTTCAATATGGACAGGAACTTGCTGACTTTGAGCTTTTTGGTTTGGCCGTTGACCTTGACATCTTTTGTGCCGACAGCGATTACGTTATTCACCGGGGGCACATAGTAGAGCGTGAAGTTGCCGTCCGCGTCGGTGAGGGCCGTGTACTGGTCGCCCAGAGGGATCAGACTGCCGTCGGCGGCCATGGTGTAGAGAGCGACCTCAGCATAGGCCACGGCCGTGGTTTTCCAGGAATTGCCCTGAGCGGCTGCGCGCGCGGCGGATGTTGTATCAATTCCGGACGGGGCGAAGATCGCGCCTGAAACGTGGGCGCGACCAACCACGGACGCCGGGGGCAGGGAACCGGCGCTGCCGATGTTTTTTCCCGACCCGCCGCAGCCCGCGGCCAGCGCCGCAAGGCAGAGTGTGAGCAGCAAATATATTCCGCGTTGTCGCATGGGCGATCCCCTTTTTACCGTGAGTAGGAAATGCCTAAAACCGGCTGCATCTGTACGTCCACATCGTATACCGCGAAGGTCACGTTCACCGTGTCGAGCACGCGGCCCGTAATGCCCATGGTGAAAACGTCCTTGGGTGCGCTGGAAGTATTGACGGTTCCGATATTCCGCGCGGCGGGCGCGATGACAAAACATTGGAACGCCTTCAGGAAGTCCGCGGAGTCGTACTGCGCGAACAGTGCCAGCTCGGGCGCGGGCCGCCATGTGATGCCAGCAAAAACGCCCGCGCTCTCATCCGCCGCGCCCCCACCCCAGGCGGAGATTCCGCCGGTCCAGTCCACGCCATAGGCGTTGCGCGTGTGGGTCAATGACAAGATGTGCACGCCGGAAATTGATGAATTGTCCAGGTAGCCGTAGCCCAGGTCCGCGTCCGTTCCATTTATAGAGAACCTTTTATTCAGCCGGAACAGGCCCGCACGGGCGGTGGAATCGCCAACCTGCGTGCCCATGAAGGAGGCATCCACATCAAAGTCGAAGTAAGTGAACCCGAGGTCCAGGGAACGGCTCACGCGCGCGCGCACACTGGCGGCGCTGCCCGCCGAGGTCACGTCCACGCGCCCGAATCCAGTCTCATAGGTGAAAGACTTGCCAAGGTCGATGTAATGGTAATCCACGCTCACGCGGCTGGATATGGGAATGTCCGCGCCGGGGAGCAAATGCGGTTTCGCCACCGCAGTCGTGAAGATTGCCAGTGAAAGCAAGGCTGTCATCATGATCTTCCGGAAAGTCCATATTATCATCAAGCATGTCCTCGGATGTGAATATTGCCCTTCCGCATTCACGGAATGGCGAATTATACCACACGATGCCGGTTTGTCGCAACTGTGTTATCAATACAGAACAGAATATGGTCCAAGCCCTTTTGCAAAAAGCAGGGAACCGAAGGTTTCGTGCTGGCTTCGTGCTGGCTTATCTCAGAATGCCAGGCCAGCATCATTTCAAGGTCACTCCAGGAATATCAAATCCGGATGGGGCCGGGGTTGCGGGATCTTAGAATGCAATTCGGGCCGAAGCATCACCAGGGCCGATTTGCATGGGCGGCAGCAGCGGTGACGGCAAAGCCGTGACCGGTGCGTGGAGACAGGTGGGATGGTTGGCAGGGATGGGGCTCTATGCCGTGCCTCAACAGAAAGACCCGGTGGGCACCGAACGCGGATCCAGATCGTCTGCTATGGGGAGGTGCCCCCCTCGGCGAAGAATGTCGATTTCGGGGTGTTAAAGCGCCTATCGCCCATCGCTCACGCGTTCATATCCGAACTGCCTACGGAAGCGACTATTGGCCATAAGACGACTCTTTTCAAACGGGGATTCTGTGGGTGAACCAGTGCGTTGGCTGCGGCGCACATCCGGGGATTCCTATCGTATCCATAGGCTTCTCTTTACATTGTGCGAACCGTTAACCCTCTAGAAAATCGACAGGGTATCGCACAACTTTCCTTGCCATGTGGTTTCAACCCCCTTTCAACTCCTTAATTATATCACATTGGACAACCATGGGGTAGTATATGGGGTAGTATAATTAAAGATTACTGTCCGATTCTGCACAGTTATGATCAGATACAAAAGCCTCTCCGGTCTTCACTGGACACCCATAAAATCCTTTACCGACAAGGATTATTTAGCATTTAAGGGGAGAAACGCAAAGAGCCCGCTTCCTTCATGGAAACGGGCTCATTTGTGAAGCGGAGAGACAGGGATTCGAACCCTGGGTCGGCGGGTAGCCGACACACGCTCTCCAGGCGTGCACCTTCAGCCACTCGGTCATCTCTCCAGATACGCGGGGCTGCCGCGTGGAATTACTTGTTAAAGGTCCAATTTACAGATTCATATTGTAACGGACGCGCCCGGGCATTTCAAGGCGATATCTGCACCCGCCGCGCCTTTATTTTTTTGCTTTCAAACGTCCAGTTCTTTGAATCTGGCGGTGATGGCGGCGATGGCGCCGAACTTGTCCCTGACCGCGCCCAGGTCCCCGCCCATGCGGTATACGTCTTTGTCCAGGCGGCCCGCCGGGTCCAGTTCGCTCAGCACGTTGGCCTGGTTCATGTTGGGCTTGTCTGTTTTGAACGGCCACAGGCGGAAGGACCCGCCCGTGATTTCGTCGATAAGCACCACTTCGCCTTTGATCATGCCGTATTCGAGCTTGAAATCGATGAGCTGCACGCCAAAGGCCGCGAACGCGCGCTCCAGGTGCTGGAACACCTCGGCGTTGATGCGCCGCGCTTCCGAGTATTCAATGGAGTTTTTGGCGGCGATCATGTATTCGATGTAGGTGTCGTCCAGCATGGGGTCGTGAAGCGGGTCGTCTTTGTAGTGGAACTGGGTGATGACGGGCTCGTAGCGGTCGCCCTCGGCCGCGCCTGTGCCCCATTTGAGGATGGAGCCCGCGGCCACGCGCCGGCTCACCACTTCGAGGTTGATTTTGCGCTCGAGTTTTTTGACGATGCTCACTTTGTCCTCGGGGCTGCTCACATAGTGCGTGCGCACGCCGCACCGGTTGAGGTATTCGAAGATATCCCTGTTGGTCTGCCAGTCCACCTGGGCCTTGCCTTCGAGGATGTCGTGCTTGACCCCGTCGCCGGCGGTGATGTCGTCCTTGAACAGCATGAAAACCGTGTCCGGGTCATTCGGGTTTTCATAGATGACTTTGGTTTTGCCTTCAATGATTTTATTGAATTTGCTGAAGTCCATGCGGCGGTTCCTCCCGTCGTGGTCTGGTCGTCCAGAATTATGGATTATATCATAAACACGCCGGGGGCGGATCGCCAAGTGAAAGAGTGTGTTTTGTGATAAAATAGGCTGAAGCAAAAGAGCGGGGGAGGTGATGGCGTGGCCGAGTCAGCCAATCCGGAATATGTGCCGGTCCAAGAGGCTGTAACCATGTTCTGGGAGGAAGTGTCGGGCATGGACCCGGCGGACATATGCGCGCGCACGGGCGCGGAGCGCATTACGGACACCGCCCTGTCCGTGACGTGCCTGGGCGAGGCGTGGCGCGTGGACCTGGATGCCAAAGCCATTGGCCCGGCCGCGTGCATGCCCGCGCGCAAGTGCGATATGATGGCGCCGTTCCTGATTATCACATACCTGGCCCGCTGCGGCGCCGTGGAGCCATGCGGAGACATGATCGCCCCGCGTGACATGATTCCGGGTAATGATTTCTTCCAGGGCGAGCACACCCTGTACACGCATGAACTCGAGGCCCGGTTCGGCGCGGACGCGGATGCGTTTGTGGATGCGCGCCGCGCTCTTGGCGGAACTTCCGCCGGGCACGGGGACGCATCCGCTGTGTTCCGCATTCTGCCCAAGGTGCGCGCCGAGGTCATTCTGCACCTGGCCGACGATGAGTTCCCCGCGGATGTGCGCCTGCTCATTGATCGCAACATGCGCCGCATCTACCCCGTGGACGCCACCTACGGCGCCCTGGCCTGGCTCATCAACCGCCTCCTGTTCGAAGCGCGCGCCGAGTGATCAAGGATGTAGAGGAAGTGAAAGAAGAGAAAAAAGAAGAGAAAAATAAAGCTTTAGAAGCGTGGAAACCCTTTTGAAAACGGGTTTCCACACCTTCCTAAAATTTTGGCGGGCAATGCCGCGCCTGCAGCGCCGCATTGCCTCGTTAAACGTCCACGGTGTGCGCGGCTGGTTTGCGGGCCAGTGCAACAATTGTGCTTTTCGGCGAAATCTTATTTGACGATAATAGGGACATCACCGTTTAATGTGTGCCTCGTGACCGCGAAAACAGCCCTTGTATCTCCCCTGAATTTTCACGGATTTTAGAAAATCTTAAACAGCGCCCATAGGATCAGGCCGATGATTATAGCAATGATTTTTCCTTTAAAATATTGGTCGTTGCCTTTATCAAGATGTGCCTGGCGGTAGTCCATTTTGTTTTTGGGCATTTGTCTCACCTGGTCAACAACGCCTGAATTTGCTGCTGCGTAATTTTATCACAAGTGGATTTGTATCAGCAAGGGCTCTCTTTTTGCAGGGAATACAGAGTTGGATAATGCATTAAAGGAGGAAAGAGCGAGCTTTGAAAAAGCAACTGTTTGAAAACAAGCAGGCTTTGCGCGATGGGGCTTGTTGGAGTATTTGTTTGGCGCAAGAGTGGTTTCGGCGCCGGAGGCGGCGCCGTGACAGAGTCGACTATCTTTTTTGCGTGCATTCAAATGGCAGAAATACAAGGACACGTTTGATACAATGAACGTCGTCATGCAATTCGCGGGCCATGGGGTGCTCGGCTGGTTTGTGCTTCTGTGAAACATTTGTCCTTTCCGGACAAATATAATTTAATGGAATTAACGAATATATGCAGACGATTCAAACTTTTTGAGGTGATTGCTTATGAAACTTAAAGGAAAGAAAATTGCTGTGCTGGTGGAAAACATGTACCAGGAGCTTGCCCAACAACAACCGGCGCGCGCTCTGCGGCGCGGTCTGCTGGAAGATCCACGTGCCCACCTGAAACTCCGAGTTGGTGGCGCCGCCCACCTGCACGGGCAACGCAATCAGCCACAGGATGCACTGGTACGCCATGATGCCGGTAAAAGCCATTGTGTAAAAGGTTGCTCTTTCAAACGCGCGCCACGAGGCCCCGCCCGCGGGATCGAAATGCGTGACATAGGCGTTGCTGTATGCGAAAAACACAATCAGCCCGCAGATAACGAGCGACAGCAGAGCCATGCCAAGCGCGCGCGTGGGGCGCCAGGAAATGCGCAGCAGGCGCCACGCCTCGGGAAGCTTCATTGCAAATGCCAGATTGGCCATGTCATTGCACCTCGTGGCTGGAAAGTTTGAAATAGAGATCCTCGATGCCCGCGCCCTGCTCGCGCAGGCCCAGCACGGGCACGCCCGCATGCACGAGCGCGGCGTTGATTTCGGCGATGCGCGCGCGCTCGCCCGCAAGCGTGAAGCGCACCTGCTGCCCGTCCCCGGGCAGCAACTCAACGCCCGGAATGCCGCCAAGCACGGCGCGCGCGGCCCCGGGATCGCCGCCCACGTCCACGGCCACCTGCACGGCCCCGGCCACGCGCTGCTTGATCGCGTCCACACTTCCGGCCGCCAGCAATGCGCCCTTTTCCAAAATGCCAACGGCCGTGCAGAAATCCGTCATCTCGGCCAGGATATGCGAACTGATGATCACGGTGCGGCCACGGGTGTTGAGATTGCGCAGCACCTCGCGCATATTCATGCGCGCCTTGGGGTCCAACCCGGACAGGGGCTCATCCAGCAACAACACGGGCGGGTCGTGCGCCAGGGTTTTTGCCAGCACCAGGCGCTGGCGCATGCCCCGGCTCAGCTCGGAGATGCGCGCCGTGCGCTTTTCCGCCAGATTCACGGCATCCAGCAATTCATGCGCGCGCGGCAGGGCCCGCTCCGGGGGCATGCCGAACGCCAGGGCGAAATAGGCCAGAAAATCCTCGGCCGTGACATTTTCATACAAAGCAAAAAAGTCGGGCATGAAACCCACGCTGCGGCGCACATCCGCGGCGGCCTGGCGCACATCGAACCCGGCCACGCGCGCGGACCCGTAATCCGGCTGAAGCGACGCGGCCAGAATTTTCAGCAGCGTGCTCTTGCCAGCCCCATTGGGGCCGATAAGCCCGAAAATTGCGCCCTCGGGCACGTCCAGATCCAGGGACCGCAGCGCTACCACATCGTCGTACTCTTTGCGCAACTGCCTCGTGCTCACTGCCATGTCCATAATGCACAGTTCCTCCCCTGCTTGCCGGCATACGTGATTGGACATTCAACAGCCCGAAAAGTTCCATTTCATGTATGCATGCGGCATGGCCTGCGGATTTCCTGTTTATGTTAGCCGCATTCGGGGAAAATCACAAACAGCCCGGATCTCGCGCCAAAATGCAAATCCGGGAAATGGAAAAGGAATAACCCGGGCCTCCCGGTTGTGATATAATGATCAGAATTCAGGAACGTGAATGGAGCGCCGGCATGGCCGGCGTGGGCCGCATCATGGCAAGCCGAGACTTTGAATATACGACCCGCGAGCTGGACCCCTGGCGCCGCATCACTGCCGTGAACCTGTGCGGCGGCATTTTCGTGTCCAACCTCCCGGATTTCACATCCATATTTGAAAATCTGCGCCTGGAAAAACCGCGCGACATCATCCTCAACTGCGAGAAACTGGACTTCATCAGCAGCAGCGGCATCGGGTCGCTCATGAAACTGAGCAGCGAATTCGACGCCCTGGGCATGCGCCTTTGGATCACCGGACTGGCCCCGGAAATCCTGCGCGTGTTCCAGCAAATGAGCCTGGACACCATCCTGCGCCTTGAGCCCGGACTCGGAGACGCCATGGCGCGCATCAAGAAACTGGGTTTCCCTGCAACGCCGGGCCGTTGATTGCCCCCTTTTATTTCAGCGCCGCGCCATGCATAATCCAATGCATTTCAACTTGTGCCCCGAATATCAAGAGGCCGCAGGAAACGACCCTGCGGCCTCGGCATAACGTATCTCAATTCAATATTAGTTATAGGTTGATTCTCAAGCCCCCCTTGTAAACCGGTTCCATTGAATCGTCGAACACGCAAACAGTGAACGGCTGCCGCTATCGCACCGGGCTCACGTATCCTTGAGCCACTGGTGGCGCGGGTCGTCGCGCGGGCAGATTTTGCGCGACTTGCCAGCCAGCAACCACAGGTAATAACCCTTGTACCCGGGACCCGCGGCCACCGGATGATAGCCCTGCTTGATGATCACGGTGTCGTTCTGCTCCACGCAGTATGTTGTGTTCAGGGAATAATCATCCGTATACAGCCTGATAAGCTGGAATCCCTGCTCGGGCTCCACCTTGAAGAAATAGATTTCCTCATGGTCTGTCTCAATGGGCGGGTTCTCCACATCGTGGCGGTGCGGAGGCGCGCTGGACCAGTTGCCCGGGGGGCTGAATGTTTCGCCCACCAGCATGTTGCCGGCCGGTGTGCGGTCATCCAGAATATCGTGCACGGTGCGGCTCCAGTTATCCTTGCCCCGGTGCACGATGTTCACCATGTCCGGGGAAATATACGCGGGTGCAAACTTTTCATCCGTAAGCGTGCGCAGCACCGCGGCCTCCACATATCCGTGCGAAGCCTTGAATGTAAACGACGCATCGCGCGGCACATACACCCCCGCGCCCGGTCCATCGAACACGTTCTTTCGCACGCCGATGTTCTCCCACGTGTTGCCCCCGCACGAGACCGTTGCCCTGCCGCCCAGGATCACAATGCACACTTCACTGCCGCCCGTGTCCTCGGAATACTCCATGCCCTCATCCAGCAGCAGCAAATCAAACGAAATCAGCCGC
>Ga0351872_1280_pt1 | contig 10971 bp, 7 predicted proteins | sample TotcelFGM3001N10_FD_206788 | JGI IMG/M metagenome (GOLD analysis project Ga0351872, IMG submission 206788) | Enriched cells from coal bed in the Powder River Basin, Montana, United States - Total cells FGM rep2 HSBNCT.FGM.300.1.N10 ... | reverse complement strand
TAACGGCGTGAACGTTCTTCTAACAGGATCAACAAGATCGACAGGATGAGGGTTCACAAAGCGGCTTCGATCATTCTGTAAATCCTGTTGATTCTGTCAAACAGACCGCATCGTGCGAGAAACGTGTGAGCGGCAAGGCACTAGCCGCCGGTGACGCTTGGCCATGCATTCCCGCGAAAACCCGCGGCTAGCGCCCAGCGGCTGACGCATCCATCGGCGTTGGCTCCGGCTGCGGTATCGTCTCCAAAGGCACCGCGCATTGTGCGTCGGGATCGATGGCCTGACGCATTCCCCAGCCGCCGCCCAGGGCCTTGTAGACCGCCACCAGGTTCGTCGCCACCTGGCCTCGGCTCTGGGCCAACGCATCTTGCTGCAGCACGGCGGCGCGCTGAGAATCGAGTACCCGCTGATAATCGACGACGCCTTGCTCGTACAACCGCATTCCGATCTCCAACGCCCGGATGACCTCGCGAGCGGCTTGTTCCAGTGATTGAACGCGTTGCTGTTCGCGCAAGAAGGCCACGATGGCATCTTCGGCCTCTTTGTTCGCCGCCAACACCGTGTTCTGATAGGCGATCGCGGCCTGCTGGAAACGGGCGTCCTCGACGCGAATCCGGTTTTGAATTCGGCCGTAGTTCAGAATGTTCCATCGCAGGCCGGGACCCACTCGTCCACCAATGCTGGGCCAGTCAAGCAGGTCGCCAAACTGCTCGGCCTCGAACGCGATGGTCCCGGTGATCGCCAGGTGGGGATAGAGCTCCGCTTCGGCCATCCCGATCCGAGCGGATTGGGCCGCGGCTTGACGCTCCGCCCGGCGTATGTCCGGCCGCCGCCGCAACAATTCGGCCGGAATCCCGACAACCACCTCGGCCGACGGCAGCGGAATCGGTTGCGTCTCGCTCAATTCCGCTTGCAAGCTGCCCGGCGGCATCCCCATCAGCAGGCAGATCTGGCGATGCGATTGCTCCAGCCTGGGGATCAGCGATTCGGTGACCGCCAACTGGGCCCCCGCTTGACGCACGTCGAGTTCGCCGACGACGCCCTGGTCAAAACGCTTCTGGATGATCTCCAGCGACGTCTGCTGAATCTCGACGTTCTTTCGTGCGTACGCCCACTGCTCTTCGACAGCCCGCATCTGAATGTAGGCCGCGGCCACCTCGGCCTGCAGCATCACGAGCACATCATCGTAATTCTCGACTTGCGCGTCCAGGTTCGCATCCGCGCCCTCAATCCCCCGTCGAATCTTGCCCCAGATGTCCAGCTCCCAAGCCATGTCAAAGCCGACCATCCAATTGTCGAACTCGCGATTTCCCGGAAACGCCCCGAACGGATACATGTTGTCACTGAACTTGTTTCGCGTATAGCCCGCATTCATTCCCTGTTGTTGGGGGAACAAGCTGCCGGCAGCGATCCCACGCTGGGCGCGGGCCTCCAAAATCCGCAGGCCGGCGATCTTCAACGGGAGATTCTGCTGATAAGCCGTATGGACCAACCGGTCCAGCACCGGGTCGTTGAACACGGTCCACCAGCAACTAAAGTCGGCCGGCGCGGTCTTGATGCGGGGATTGCCCGCGTCGATCCACTGATCTGCCACCGGGGCCGGCGTGCCGCAGTATTCCGGGCCGACCTTGAACCCGTTGTGCCACCATTGGCCGACGCTCGAACATCCGGCCACCAGGCAAACCGTAATTGCCATCCAGGCCGTTAGAAGATGTCGCCGAGTCTTGCCGAGACTCGAATCCCCACGTGGCCGAGTCTCTCCGAGACTCGAATCCCGTCTCGGAGAGACGGGACCACGTGGCCGATTCCCCACAAGAACAACCGCCCGAATTGGAAGAACGGGTAATCCCGGCAATTTGAAAGATGTTTTTCCTGACATACCGTCTTCCTGATCCACAAGACCGTGACTATCGCGCGAACGCCGATAATCGTTTCTATCGGCCATCTGCCAAATCTGCCATGACCAGAAATTCTGTGTACTTGATCGACGAGTCTTGACGAAATAACGTTGAGTCCTGTATAATGACCGAGCGGTCACGGTGGAAGAACGTCGGGGCCAACGTTCACGGTTTTTCGGTAAGGAGATCGCGATGACGACACTGGCGGAACGGCGGAAAGAGCTTCTCGATTCCATGATGAAGGACGCCGTCTACGAAGGCGCTGTGGCCGTCTTGACCAAATATGGGCTCCAGGGCACGACCATGGACCGTGTCGCTGCCGCGTCCGGAATGGCCAAGGGCAGTCTCTACAACTGCTTTCGCAGCAAGCAGGAACTCCTGGAGTTTGTCCATGAACGGGTGGTCGCTCCGTTGCGTGAGGCGATTGACGAAGTGGTGGATGGCTCGCTGGGCGCGGCCGAAAAACTGACGTCGATCACCCGGATGTGGCGTGAGTACTTGGTGCAGCATCAAGCGGTCTTCGAGTTCCTGATCAACGACCAGGCGGCCAAGCAGCGTCTGATGGCCACGGAGCAGACGGCTCGTGCCACGGGGGTCAATCAGGTGGCCAGGATCATTCGTCAGGGCATTCAGGAGGGCGTATTCCGGCCGGTGGAGGCCACGGCGGTCGCGGAGATGTTGATCAATGCGGCCATCGGCATGGTGGAACAGGAGTTTGCGTCCGGCAAGCCGCGTCCAGTCGACATGGCTGTCGAGATGCTGATGAGCGTCTTTCTGTATGGACTGGTCGTAACAGAACGTCACACCCCGTAGCACAGGCGGCCTGGCCCGAAAAATGGCAATTGAATCGGAGAGCGAGAACATGGTGAGCGATCGTGAACAAGCAGCCTCGTCGGATGCGGGATTGGGGAAAGTGGGGGGAACGCGAATACTTGCCAAGGTGCTGGCGGCCGCGGCGGGGATCGTGGTCCTGGCGGGGATAGGCGCCGGCATGCACTCGATGTGGCCGGTCGACCAGGCGCTGGGGAGCCATGAATTGCCGGAGGAGTCGGGCAAGCGTGTGCCCGTCGTACTGACGGCGGCCAAAGACATGACGTTCGAGAGCACGGTCGTCGTTTCGGGCAGTTTTCAAGCGAAGAATTACGCCTTGGTTTCCGCCCGCATGCCCGGCTCGCTGGATGCCATCTACGTCGACAAGGGCGACGCGGTACAGGCGGGCCGGACCGAGCTGTTTCAGAGCGATTCTTTGAAGCTGACCAAGGCCGTTGCCATGACGCGGCAGGGGTTGCAGGTGGCGGAGTTGTCGGTCAACGAGAAAGAGGCCAACTTGGAGCAGGTGCAGGCCAACAGGGAGCAGGCCGAGGTGGATTTGGAGCGGTATCGGGTCTTGATCCACGACAATGCGATTCCCAAGCAGTTATTCGACCAACAGGAGACGCGTCTGAAGCAGGCGTCGGCGATGGTCCGGCACGCCGAGGCGTTGTTGGCGCTGGACAGGACCAAGCTGGAACAAGCCCGTTTATCGCTGCTGATGGCCGAAAAAGACCTGGCCGACTCTCTGGTGATCGCGCCCATTTCGGGAAAGGTGTCGCAACGGTTCATGGAGCCGGGCGAGATGGCGGCGCCCGGCACTCCGGTGCTCAAGATCGAGGATCTGTCGTTATTGGAAGTCTCCGTGTTTCTGCCGGAGGAGCATTATGCCCGCGTCCTGCCCGAGCAGACCCAGATGCGAATCGCCGTCAGCGGCAGCGACTTGGGCGCTCGGCCGGTCGCGTACAAGAGTCCCACGGTGAACCCAAAGATGCGGACCTTCGAGGTCAAGGCGTTGCTCGACCAGCCGCCGCCGAGCGTCGCGCCAGGGTGCCTGGCCGAGGTGGTCATCGTCCTCGACGTCCGCCGCGGCTTGGGCGTTCCCGCGGCGGCGATCCAGCAGCGCGGCGGCGAGTCCGTCGTGTTCGTGGTCGAAGCCGAACGAGTTCGCCTGCTGACCGTCAAGCCGGGCCGCAGCATGCACGGCTGGACGGAAATCCTCGACGGCCACCTCACGACGGGCATGGCGGTGATTACGATGGGACAACACCTGGTCAGCGACGGCACGCTGGTGACAGCCGTCGAGGAGGCTGCGCGATGATCCTGTCCGACATTTCCATCCGCCGCCCGATCGCGATGAGCTGCTTGATCATCGGCCTGACGCTGCTGGGCATGAACGCCTACCGCAAAATGGGCCTCGAGTTGATGCCCAAGGCGGACATCCCCTACGTGACCGTCGTGACCATCTATCCCGGCGCTTCGCCGGAAGAACTGGAGACCGACGTCGCCAAGCGGATCGAAGATGCCGTCGTTTCCATCGATGGGCTGAAGCACGTCAGCTCCAGCTGTATGGAAAACGTCTGCCAAACGCTGCTCGAATTCCAGTTGGACGTGGATGTGGACATTGCCGCCACGGACGTCCGCGAGAAACTGGACTTGATCCGCGCCGACCTGCCCGTCGATGTGGAAGACCCGATCATCCAGAAATTCGACTTTAACGCCAAGCCGATTATCACCCTGGCGCTGACGGGCGACGTGCCGCTGGACGAGTTGTACGATTTCTCCGACAACACCTTGCGGGACCGCATCACCGTGATCTCCGGGGTGGCCGACGTCCAGCTGATCGGCGGCGCCAAACGCCGGGTGCATGTCGAACTGGACCGGAACCGGCTGGCCGCCCGCAGCCTGACCAGTTTGCACGTCGTGCAGGCCGTTCAGCAGGCGGTGCGGACGATTCCCTCCGGCCGCGTCCGCGACGGCGGCACCGAGTACGCCGTCAAATTCGATGCCGACTACGACCAGGTGATCGACCTGGGAGATCTGGAAATCGCCAACGAAAATGGCCAGCGCTGCCACATCCGGGACGTCGGCCAGGTGGCGATGGCCACGGAGGAGTTGCGGCAAGCGGCCATGCTGGACGGGCGACCTTGCGTCGCGATCAAAGTGGTCAAGAAAGCGGATGCCAACGCCGTGGCGGTCACCAACGCCGTGCGAAAGGCGATGGCGACGCTGAACGCCGAATTGCCGGGCGGCATGGAACTGGTCTGGATCGAAGACGACGGAATGTTTATCGAAGCGAACAACCAGAGCGCTTGGATCAACGTGGGCCAAGGAATCCTGCTCACGGCCGCGATCCTGTTCCTGTTCCTGTACAATCTGCGCGCCCTACTGGTCGTGGGCATCACGATGCCCCTGACGATCATCATCGGCCTGTTCTTCATGCAGGCGGTCGGCTACACCTTGAACACCTCGACGCTGATCGCGATCGGCATGTCGGTGGGGATCCTGGTGACCAACTCGATCGTCGTGCTGGAGGCGATTGTCAAGCGGTTGGAGGAATCCGGCGATCCGCGGGAAGCCTCTCGACTGGGCGCGAAAGAAGCGTTCATCGCCGTGCTGGCCAGCGCCGGAACGAATATCGTCGTGCTGTTTCCCCTGTCGGTGATGAAGACCCGCATCGGCATGTTCATCGGCCCGTTGGCGATGACGATGTTCATCATGACCGTCGTCTCGTTGTTCATCTCCTTTACGCTGACGCCCATGTTGTGTGCGCTGCTCCTGAAGCCGCGCCAGGCGGGTTCCCGCTCGCTGTTGACGCGGATGGAGCGGGGCTGGAACTGGGGCTTTGATCGGCTGGTCGGCGGCTATCGCGGCCTGCTGCAGTTCAACGAACGGAACCGTTGGGCGGCGGTCCTCACGTTGTTGGCCGTGGTCGGCATTTTCGTGCATTCGCTGTGGCTGGGGGGACGGCTGGGGACCAGCGCGTTTGCCGAGTCGGATCGGGGGGCCCTGTATCTGCGGTTGGAATTCCCCACCCGCTATGAACTGGCCGAGACGCTCCGCCGCGTCCAGGAAGCGGAAGCTCGTCTGGAAGGCCTGCCGGAACTGCACCATGTCCTCAGTTCCGTCGGCAAGGTGGAAGCCATTCTGGGGCAGTCCAGCGAAGGCGTGTACCTGGCGCAGATCCTGCTAAAGTTCTCGGAGCGAACCGAACGTGAGATCACGATTGACGACATCATGGACCAGGTGCGGGCCCGCATGGAGGGGTTTCCGGATGCGATCGTGGGGGTCAGCAGGCCCTCGATGATCGGCGGTCAGGCGACGCCGGTGGAGCTGGAAATCTCCGGGGAGCGACTGGATACCCTGGATGCGTTGGTCCTGAAGGCCCATCAGTTCAGCGAAGCGATGCCGGGCATCCTTGACCCGGACACCAGCGTGCGAGCCGGCAAGCCGGAAATCCGTATCCTCCCGCGGCGCGCCGTGTTAAGCGATCTGGGAATGTCGGCGGTCCCCTTGGGCATGGCGCTGCGCGCGAACCTCGAGGGCATCAAGGCCGGAACCTACAAACGGGGCGCCCGCAGCTATGACATTGTCGTCAAGCTGGCCGAACAACAGGGCAAAGACCAGGTTCGCGAGTTCCAGCTGCCGGGAACCGACGGCCATCCGCTGGTGCTGACCAACGTCAGCCGGATCGTGGAAACCGAGATGCCGATCCAAATCATCCGCAAAGACAAGCGGCGACTCGCGAAACTATACGCCCAACTGGACGAAAGACGCCTGCCGCTGGGGACCGCAGTCAGCCAGATCAGCGCCCTGCTGGACGACCAGGTGGGCCTGCCTCCCGGGTACGACTATGCGTTCGCCGGAACGTACGAGTTCATGGCCGAAGGCCAGGCCGGTCTGGGGGAAGCCGGCTTGCTGTCCATCGTACTGGTCGTGCTCACGCTGGCGGCCATTCTCGAATCGTTCCGCCAGCCGGCGATCATCCTGGTCACCATCCCGCTGGCCCTGATCGGCACCACGTGGGCGCTGGCCTTTGCCGGCGAGAGCTTCAGTATCTTTGTCATCATGGGAATCGTGATGATGATGGGCATTGTGGTCAACAACGCCATTCTGATCATGGACCAGTTCAATACCCACGTGCAACAGGGGATTCCGCGCCACAAGGCCATGATCGCCGCCGCCTGTGAACGATTCCGTCCCATCGTGATGATCACGCTGGCCGCCGTGCTGGGCATGCTGCCGCTGGCGCTGGGCAGCGGTATCGGCGCCGAGATGCGGACCGGCGTCGGCATCGCATCGGCCGGCGGAATCCTGGTCTCCGGCGTGCTGACCCTGATCGTCATGCCCATCCTGTACGATCTGTGCACGCGGAAAATGGCGGAGGGTCCGCCCGCGTAGCCCGAGTTCTTTCTGCCCGCTTCGTCCCATTACGGCACTTCACGGGCATCCTCGACGCTTGTCGTCGAGTCCTTGAGGAGAACTGGCCACGAAGGACTCGCAGAACGCACGCTTTGATCCTCGCCGCTTGCCGGCGAGTACTTCCGGCTAATTCGCTCGTTCGCGGGTGGACGCTTGTTCGTGGCCACGTAACCTGAACCACTCGCCGGCAAGCGGCGAGGATGCCAGCCCGCGCAAGGCACAGGCCGAAGTTCGTTCGCGGGTGGACGCTTGTTCGTGGCCACGTAACCTGAACCACTCGCCGGCAAGCGGCGAGGATGCCAGCCCGCGCAAGGCACAGGCCGAAGTTCGTTCGCGGGTGGACGCTTGTTCGTGGCCACATAACCTAAACCACTCGCCGGCAAGCGGCGAGGATGCCCACGACAGCAACGTCACCGGTAGAGGCCTCGTCCCGGCGAGCTGATATATCCCAACGCCATCCCTGCCAGCAGACCGCAGACGTGGGCCAGATTGGCCATCGGCATGGCATCCCGAAAAACGCCGGTCAAGCCGATGGTCATCCAGCCGAGCAGAAAGACCACGGTGCCGGGGTTCACGTACATTCCGGAGCCTGGATCGTAGACCGTCTTTAGCCAAAGGTATCCCATCAAGCCGTAGACGACTCCGGACATCCCCAGAAAAAACGGTCCGCCGCTGAGCGTGCCCCAGGTCGCTGGAGCCAGTCCTTGCGCGGCATTGGACGCCAGGGCGATCACCAGGATCATCGCCCCCAAGGCACCGGCGCCCTTGCGCGCCTCGATCGTCCGCGCAAAGATATGGAACATGATCATGTTGAACAGCAGGTGCAGCACGTCGCCGTGCAGGAAGATCGGCGTGATCAACCGCCACCACTGGCCCTGGCGAATATCGATCAGCCGGTCGGCGAGCCGAGTTTCGTCCCAGTTGGCCGCTTGCCGGTGGCGAACGTCGCAGAACATCAGCGTTCGCAGCGGAGCGCTGCCGCCCCCTCGTCCGAAGCCGGACATCACGAACAGGATCACGCACAGCCCGATGACGACGGTGGTCAGCGGCGCTGCCTGCAGCCCCGCTTGCCCGCTGCGAGCACTCGTCGTCACGACATTCTTGCGTGCCTGCTCGCGCCGCTTGGCCTCCTCCTGCAAGACCGCCTGCGCGGTGCGGATCACGCCTTGATAGCGGGCATCGTCGGGATTGCGTCGGAATTCCTCCAGCGCATCGCGCGCCGGCGGCACCTGATCCTCGTCCCGAACCCAAATTGTCCACCAATTCGCATCCGGCTCGACGACCGCCGAGATGCCTTGAGTGATCAGAAAAGCCGTAAATCGGTCGGCTTGGGCCTGGGTCTGTAAGGTGCCGATCTGTCGCATGATTACCGCTTGCCAATTTCCCGTTCGCGTAATAGATCGGACTCCAACGGCCTCTGAGCCTGCTCGCCGTCGGCGAAATACCCGTTTTCCCACGACATAAGCCGTTGGCTATCGAGCCCAATGACAGCCAAGCTGTCGGTGGCTATGTTTTAGCCGATCTTCGGCCGAAAACCAACGGGTGCTAGCGAGAACAGGCCAGGATTCGTCTGGTGCCAGGCGGGACGCTGTGCGTATAATGCCCCCGACCATCGACCGCGGTCGAAAACACCGCAGCACGTTACGGAAACGGAGTTCCCGACATGCGAACCATCGCCATCATCAATCAGAAGGGCGGCGTCGGAAAGACGACGACCGCCGTCAACTTGAGCGCTGCGCTCGCGGAACAAGGCCAGCGAGTCTGCTTGATCGACCTGGATCCTCAAGCCCATGCGTCGTTGCATCTGGGCACCGCGGTCCGCGAAGATCACCGCTCGGTGTACCAGGTCTTGACGGGCGACACCCGGCTGTCGGAAGTCCGTCTGCAGATCGACCAGCGACTCTGGCTGGTGCCTTCGCACCTGGATCTGGCCGCCGCGGAACTGGAACTTGCCGGCGAAGTCGGCCGGGAATTGATCCTGCGGGACAAGCTGCTGTTGGACGGCGGCGACTTTGACTACCTGATCATCGACTGTCCGCCCTCGTTGGGCGTGCTGACACTGAACGCGCTGACGGCCGTCAAGGAGATCTTTTTGCCGCTGCAACCGCACTTTCTGGCCCTGCACGGGTTTGGCAAGCTGCTGCGGACCGTCGATATCGTCGCCCAGCGTCTGAATCCCGGACTGCGGCTGACCGGCGTCGTGCTGTGCATGTACGAATCGGGCACGCGGCTGGCGGCCGAAGTCACCTCGGATGTCCAGGAGTTTCTCGCCCAGCAGCGGTCCCCCAGCGCCGTGTGGACGGGGGCCAAGAGTTTTCGCACGCGGATCCGCCGCAACATCCGCCTGGCGGAAGCCCCCAGTTTCGGACAGACGATCTTGCAGTATGCCCCGGATTCGAACGGCGCCAAGGACTATCGCTACCTGGCGCGCGAAGTGCTCGGCTTGCCGCTGGACGACGAGCCCGCCCGCTCGGGATTCAGCCTGGCGAGCGGTGCGGCGTAAGCCCACCGGTACAGATCCCGGCGAGCGGTGCAAATCCCGGCGAGCGGTGCGGCGTAAGCCCACCGGTACATGCAGCTACGGTTCACGCACACCAAGGACGCTGGCGGACTTTTTCCCGCTGGACCACGCGGCCGACCAACTCGCTGTTCTGCTGGATGTGAAAGTCGAACATTCCCACGGCGATAAAGTCCGCTCCGTTCTTGAACGCGTGGGGAAAAGCCTGTTTGGGATCAAACGCGCCAGCGGCCAGCACCTTGAAGGCCAGCCACGGCTTGGTCACCGTCTGCATGAACGCAATCGTCTCTTCCGGGTTGATGCACCACATGTTGTCGTACCAGCCCTCGCCGCCGTCCAGCCAGATGAACTCCTTGCGCAGCGCTTTCGGCGTGGCCGATGGATACTGGTCGCTGTGCAGCGTCTTGACGTAGAAATCGCACGGCACCTGGTGCTGTTCACACGCCATCGGCACCCGCAGCGAATGGCCGCCGACGCCCACCGGCAGATCGTGCCGCTTGGCCAACTCCACCGCCTTGGCCAACTGGCCGATCTCCCCGGCCTGGACCAGGCGATCGCCGGAGACGCCCCACACATACAAGGCGACCGCCCCGGAATCGACTTGCTTCTGGATGTGGTCCTTTAGCGACGATTCGTCCTGGCCCAACGGCACCTGAATATGCGGGATGAATTGCATGTGCCCGCCGAATTCGCGATTATAGCGGGCCACGAAATGCGCGCCGGTCTCGAAGACCGTATTGATCCCCTGCGATTCGGCCAGCCGCAACGTCTCCATCATCTTCTCTTCCGTGACGTAGGCCCGGAACAGCTGGTTGACGTACTTCAAATCGCGGGCATGCATATAACCGGAAACCAGGTTCCCGCCCAGCAACAGCCGACTGATCTTGGCTTTGCCGATCATCCCGCAGGGCACCACCCCCGCGACAGGCTCGCTCGCGGCAGGCTCCGCTCCCGCTTCGGCCGCTCCCGCCTGGTTTCCCAGCCCGCTGCCCGCGATCGCTCCCGCGACCCCCACGCTGGCCAACGATCCTCCCAAAAAATCACGACGACTGACCTGCTGCGGTTGAGACATGGCTTGGGTTCCTTTTCAACGGACTTGGAAGCGTTCGAGAAACAAGCCGCCGGCAACGCCTGGCCGCGCACTGCTGGCAAAACCCGCGGCTAGCGCCTTGCGGCGCACCTGGCCCCCGACACTCGTTGCACCGCCGCACCGAGGGCGCGAAAGGCGGCAGTTTGTTTTCACCAGTCAAACGATTTTCCGGTTCCGCGTCAACCGCGCTTGCGGATTGATTTGCTCAAGCAATACGAACAACGAACCAAGCA
>Ga0351872_1062_pt1 | contig 11056 bp, 4 predicted proteins | sample TotcelFGM3001N10_FD_206788 | JGI IMG/M metagenome (GOLD analysis project Ga0351872, IMG submission 206788) | Enriched cells from coal bed in the Powder River Basin, Montana, United States - Total cells FGM rep2 HSBNCT.FGM.300.1.N10 ... | reverse complement strand
GTCAATCCCTGGGCCACCGGGACGTTGGTCAACACGGCTACGGTGACACCGCCCGCCGGAGTGACCGACCCCACGCCAGGCAATAACGCCGCGACGGACAGCGACGCATTAACGCTGATTGCCGATTTGCAGATCACCAAGACGAATCTGGTCGCCTCCGTCGTTCCGGGCACGACCACCACCTATACGATCGTCGTCACCAATGCCGGACCGAGCGCCGTCAGCGGCGCGGCGGTCAGCGATCCGCTTCCGGCCGCCTTGACCGGCGTGAGCTATACGGCGACACAGACAGGCGGCGCGTCGGGCTTTACCGCCAACGGCAGCGGCAACATTAACGACGCAGCGGTGAATCTGCCGGTGGGAAGCACGGTGACGTACGTCGTGATGGGCGCGATCACCCCGTGGGCCACCGGGACGCTGGTCAACACGGCTACCGTTACGCCGCCCGCCGGAATGGTCGATCCCACACTGGGCAACAATTCGGCGACAGATAGCGACGGGCTGATTCCCACCGCCGATCTGCGGATCACCAAGACCGGTCACGTCACTTCGGTCGTACCGGGTACTGCAATGACCTATACGATCGTCGTCACCAATGCCGGACCGAGCGCCGTCAGCGGCGCGGCGGTCAGCGATCCGCTTCCAGCCGCCCTGACCGGCGGGAGGTACACGGCGACACAGACAGGCGGCGCGTCGGGCTTTACCGCCAACGGCAGCGGCAACATCAACGACGCAACGGTGAATCTGCCGGTGGGAAGCACAGTGACCTACGTCGTGACGGGCACGATCAACGCGTGGGCCACCGGGACGCTGGTCAACACGGCTACCGTTACGCCGCCTGCCGGAGTGGTCGATCCCACACCGAGCAACAATTCGGCGACGGCCAGCGACGGGCTGGTTCCCACCGCCGATCTGCGGATCACCAAGACCGGTCACGTCACTTCGGTCGTGCCGGGCACACCAATGACCTATACCATCGTGGTCACCAACGCCGGACCCAGCGGCGTGACGGGCGCGGCGGTCAGCGATCCGTTCCCAACGGCCCTGACGGGCGTGAGTTATACAGCGACACAGACAGGGGGCGCGACCGGCTTTACCGCCAACGGCAGCGGCAACGTCAACGACACAGCGGTAAATCTGCCAGCAGGCAGTACGATCACTTACGTGGCAACGGGTACGGTCAGCCCAGCGGCGACCGGGACGCTGATCAATACGGCCGCCGTCACGCCGCCCGCCGGACTGATCGACCCCGCGTTTGGCAACAATACGGCGACGAATATCGTCGCCTTGACACCGACCGCCGATTTGCGGATCACCAACACCAACCACGTCATCTCGGTCGTACCAGGCACCACGACGACCTACACGATCGTCGTCACCAACGCCGGACCCAGCAGCGTGAGTGGCGCGACGGTCAGCGATTCATTCCCGACAGCGCTGAGCGATGTGACTTTCACGGCCACGCAGACGGGCGGGGCGACCGGATTCACGGCTGTCGGCAGCGGCAGCATCCGCGACGAGACGGTGCATTTGCCGGTGGGCAGCACGGTTACCTACGTGGCTACGGGCATGGTCAGTCCGTCGGCCACCGGGACGTTGGTCAACACCGCCAGGGTTATACCCCCCCCCACAGTGACCGATCCGATGTCCGGCAACAACCTGGCGACGGATGCGGACCCGCTGGTACCGACAGCTGATTTGCAGATCACCAAGACGAACCATGCCTCCTCGGTCATCCCAGGCACCGCGACGACCTATACGATCGTCGTCACCAACGCCGGCCCCAGCACGGTGACCGGCGCGTCGATCAGCGATCCCTTCCCGGCGGCTCTGACCGGCGTGACTTACACCGCTACGCAGACGGGCGGGGCGACCGGCTTTACGGCCGGGGGCAGTGGCAACATCAACGACATGGCGGTGAATCTGCCCGTGGGCGGCACGGTCACTTACACGGCGACCGGCATGGTCGCCCCGGCGGCCATGGGAACGCTGCTGAACGTGGCCACCGTCGCGTCGCCGGCTGGAGTGACCGATCCAGCGCCGGGCAACAACGCGGCGACGGACAGCGATCCGTTGAGGCCAACGGCTGACTTGCGGATCACCAAGACCAATCACACCAGCAGCGTGGTTCTTGGAGCACGTGTCACGTATACGATCGTCGTCAGCAACGCAGGCCCCAGCGCTGTCACTGGGGCGACGGTCAGCGACGTCTTCCCTACAGGGTTGACGAACGTGACGTACACCAGTACGGTGACGGGCCTCGCTTCCGGCAATACGGCCGCAGGGGTGGGGAATATCCTCGATACGGTCAACATGGCCGCAGGCAGCACGATCACGTACACGGCGTCCGCCACGTTCCTCCAGAACGGGAACGGATCGCTTACCAACATCGCGACGGTAACCCCGCCGCCGGGAGTCGAAATCTCCCATCCTGAGAACGGCGAAGCTCAGGACTCGGATTCGATCCAGAAGCTAATCGTCATCGCCCCCGACAGCGGAAACGCCAGCCAGCCCTGGATCCACCTCGTGAGCCGGGAAACGGGCGCGTTGGTCGCTCGGTTTCTGGCTTTCGACGAGAGTTATCGAGGAGGCATCCGCATCACCACAGGGGATTTGACGGGCGATGGCATGCCGGAAATCGTGGCGGTTCGCGGCCGGAATTCGACGCCGGACGTCCGCATCTTTGACTTGCAGGGAAGCTTGTTGCAGGAGATTTCGGTTTTTCCGGCAACGTTTGACGGTGGCGTTCATGTCGCGGTGGGCGATGTGGACGGCGACGGCAGGAATGATTTGATCGCGGCGATGGGTTACGGCGGTTCCCAAGTCGTGGTTTTCAAAAACGAAACCGCGGATTCTGCTTTGATGTTTCTGGAAACCAGCCGTTTCTACCCATTGGGATCCGGGTTCAAAGGCGGCGCCGTCGTGGCGGCGGCCGACATGGGCAAATGGGAGGGAAGTATTTTCCTGGCATCCCTCGACGGCAAGGCCGAGATTGTCGTGGGCAGCGCGGCGGGTATCCGTCCAACGGTTCACGTTTTCGACTACGCTTCCCTGCAGGTTGTCCGTACGTTCTATCCTTTCACTTCCACCTTCCAAGGCGGTCTCTCGTTGGACGTGGCATGCGTGAACCGCGAGGACGATATCCCCGATATTATCGTCGGCACCGGTCCCGGGGGCGGATCGAAAGTCGAGGTCTTGAATGGGGCACTCGGCCTGAAGACAACGCTGCTGAGTTTCGTGGCATATACGGCCGCCGAGACTTCCAGCTACCATGCCCCGGTGCGTGTTGCGGCGGTGGACGACGACGGCGACGGGTTCGCGGATGTGATCGTGACGGCGCAGGGCCACGATGGAACGACGGGAATCATCAAGGCGTTCCGTGCGACGGAGCCCGTGTACGTCTCGGAGCAGTTCACGGGGAATCTCCCTGTGCCCTCGGATTTCGACAACGCCTATTTTGTATCCGAATTGACGATCGCAACGCCCGGCGGTAGCGAACCCGCGCCGGACCCTTCAACCTTCTGGACAAATTCGATCCTGGCGGAAGACGTAAACGCCGACGGAAGGGTCACGGCGCTCGACGCTCTCCTCGTGATCAACGACCTCAATCTGTCGGGGGCGAGGATTCTGACGGGCATCCCGCCGGCGGGCTATTTTCCCGACGTCAACGCTTCCGGAAGCATCGAGCCGGCGGATGTGTTGCGAGTGATCCAATACCTGAACGCACCACCGTCGGAGGCGGGCGGCGAAGGCGAATTCGCTGGGGTGCCGAATCTGGAGCCGTTCCACGAGCAGATTGCGAGCCGCTTCGCATCCCTCGGATCTGACATCCAACCGGGCAATTCCATTTTCCGCAAGATCTCGCTTTGGCCAGACGTCAGACCGGCATCTCGGGCCACGGATCTCGCGTTGGTGGGACTGGCCTACGACGCCGCAGATCCAGTTGCCCGCTGCTCGCCGACCGAGCGAACCTTCAGGACAGCGACGAACGCATCTCGGGATGTACACCTCGGTTTTGCTTGGGACGACGACTTGTCTGTGATTGCCGAGGATGTCTGCCGAGCGGGAGATCTCCGCGGAGCTTACCACGCCGCTTCCAAACCGGCGTGCCCCCCATGAAATAGCACGAATCCGCGGGTGGACAGGGCTGTTCCGCTGGCGAATGTATCCGTGAAGTCGAGTTGATCGGGGGCAAGTGCCAGCCCGTTCACTCCCAGCACGCTGTATCCGATGCGGGCGGACCAGGTGTTCGTGATTCGGCGAACAAGCGTGACATCCACCTCGCCCAGCATTGCCAGCGACGTGCCGCGAACGCGCGGGGTCTTGCGGAGTACAAATGCATTCGGATCGTCGGTTACGACCTGACTTTGGTTGGCGGTGTTGAGCAAGACCCCCGCCTTTCCCGTGACCTGCAGCGACCAGTGCTGAGTCTGCCGCTGCACGCGGCCTCCCAGTTGGACTCCATACAGGTAATTGTCTGCCGCGATGTCGTAGCTGCTCGTCCCCCCATGCACATCGGTCCCGATCAAGGAGAAATCCTCGTTCAGCGCCAGGAATCGCAGGCCGGAAACAAAGTCCATCTGCACGCCGTCGTTGCCGCGATAGGACTGGATCAAGTTCGCTTCGACATTATTCAATTGGCTGCGATAGACCGCGCGAATCTCATCGGCCATGAAAAAATTGTTCGAAACCAATCCCAGGACCCCGGGAATTGCCAGATTCCCGTCGCCCACGGCCGTCGCGGAATCTTCCCATCCGGAACCGCCGAAATAGGAGAACTCCAGCGCAGGACAACCTCCCAAAACGTCGTACGGAACCGGTCGAAATCCGAGCAAGACCCGCCAACCCGGCTCCATCGCAAACCCAAGGTCATTCGCGTTCAGAACGGTATCATCTCCCGGCACACCGTTGTTCAGGTCGATCGCCAACACATGCTCGCCCCCATCTCCAACGCGATCCCAATACAATCCCTCCGCCCGGACCCACCAGCGGTGGTACTCGCTTGGACAAGACGGATTGATCCGGAATTCCGACGTCCCAACCCGCTCGTCACTTGGATGGTGATCGCCCCAAGGCCTGACTGGTTGCGAAACATCCGATGGCGACGATTCCGGAGAAGGATCTGCCAAGGAATAGGGGTCCGAGGAATAGGGGTCCGAGGAATAGGGGTCCGAGGAATAAGCGTCCGAGGAATACGGTCCCCAAGAATGCCTCGACGCGAACGTCCCTGCGGGGAAGGTTCCAGGCGAATCCTCGGCCGGCCCCGGCGACGGCGGCTGGAAGATACTGCTCGTTCCTCTCGGGCTCCACAAATCCTGTGCGCAGACGCTCAGGGACAACGCCCAGGCGATCGCCGGCACAAGCAGCAGGGACCGAGTCATCCAGTTCATGGGCAGTCCTCTGGGGAGCGAGCCACGCCGGCCCGTTGTCCGACGGGTGAATCTCGCGGAACCTCCTTTATCTCCGAAGGCAAAATAGCCACTCGTAGGTGGTATCGTCCTAACGATTCATTGCTCTCGTTCGCAGACGTCCGCCGCTCGCGTTTTTCGGGGTTTCCCCTGCCGGTCATGATCCCTCTGCCGTCCGTACCAAGTTTGCGTAACGCGCGGACAATGACTGGCTGCTCCCGTGACAACGATTGTTCACGATATTCTGCGTGAAAGCCGCCTCGGGGGACATGGTTTTTCTTGACCTTGTGCCGTTGGACGGGCTGCTGGGCGGGCTGCTGGGGGATGACAGCGGGCCGAGATGTGATACCATACGTAGAATTCGGAGGCACCCGCATGACGCACGTGATCCATTCGGAAACCGAATCCGCTTGTTCCCCCCATCCCGCCACCGCGGCTGATTGGCTTGGTCGCCAGCAGCTCGCCGCACTGCAACTGCGGCGGCTGCAGCAGACCGTACAGCTGGCTTGCGACCGCGTGCCCCTGTATCGGCAGCGGCTGGCGGCGGCGGGCGTCTCGCCGGACGAGATCCGCTGTCTGGAGGACCTTGTCCGTCTGCCGCTGATCACCAAGGACGATCTCCGCGAGGCGTACCCCCAGGGCTTGTTCGCCGTCCCGTGGGAGCAGATTGTGCGGCTGCACGCGTCCAGCGGCACGACCGGCAAGCAGGTCTTGGTGCCGTACACGCGAGCCGATCTGGAGGTTTGGACCGAAGCCATGACGCGGGTGCTGACCTGGTTTGGTATCGGCCCGGGCGACGTGATCCAGAACGCCTACGGCTACGGGCTGTTCACCGGCGGCTTGGGGTTTCACTACGGGGCCGAGGCGTTGGGCGCAACCGTCATTCCGATCTCCGGTGGAAACACGGATCGGCAAATTGACGTGCTGGAGGATTTCGGCCCAACGGTCTTCTGCTGTACGCCCAGCTTCTTTCTTCATCTGGCCGACAGGGCGCAGGAGCGGGACGTTGATCTCTGTTCGTTGCGTCTGCGCGTGGGGGTGTTTGGCGCCGAGCCGTGGTCGGAAGAAATGCGGCAGCGGATCCAGTTGGCGGCCGGGATCGAGGCCTTTGATATCTACGGACTGGCCGAGATCGTCGGACCGGGAGTGGCCGCCGAATGCGCTGCGCATCAAGGACTGCACGTGCTCGAGGATCATTTCTACCCAGAAATTGTCGATCCGAGTTCCGGTCAACGCGTGCCGGACGGGGAAGCGGGGGAACTGGTACTTACGACGCTATCGAAACATGCCTTGCCGATGCTGCGTTACCGGACGGGGGACATCACGGCCATTTGTCCGGACCCGTGTCCTTGCGGACGTACGCTCCGGCGGATTCGCCGCGTTTCGCATCGCAACGACGATTTGTTCATTGTGCGGGGCGTCAACGTGTTTCCGGCGCAGATCGAAGCGGCACTGCTGGCGGTCAAGGGAACGCTGCCCCATTACCAGATCGTGCTCACGTGCGAACACGGTCAGGATCAAGCCGAAGTGCAGATCGAAGTCGCGCCGGACATGTTCAGCGACCGCATCGGCGTGTTGGAAGAGCTGCAGGCCAAGCTGACCCGCCAAGTGCGGCAAGCGGCTGGCGTGCAGATCGGCGTGCGGCTGGTCGAGCCGCGGACCGTGGAACGTAGCGAAGGCAAAGCGCGTCGCGTGGTGGACCGGAGATGAAAGGATGAAGATCCATCAATTGTCGGTGTTCGTCGAGAATCGGCCGGGGCACCTGGTTGCACCCTGCCGTCTGTTGGCCGAGGCGGGCATTAATATCGTGACGCTGGCGCTGGCCGAAACGCAGCAATACGGCATTCTGCGGCTGATCGTACGCGACTGGCAGCAAGCGAAGGACATCCTTCAGGCCGGCGGCTTTCGAGTCACGATCACCGAGGTCTTGGCGGTTCAAGTCGAAGATCACCCCGGCGGACTGGTCGAGGTGTTGACGCCCATCTCGGCGACGGGCCTGAACGTCGAGTACATGTACGCGTTCTCGACCAAAACCGGCGATCAGGCCGTTTTGGTATTTCGGTTCGAAGATCCCGATCAAGCCTTGATGGCGTTGCGGGGCTCCGCCGTCAACTTCATCGACACCGTCGATCTATTTAGCCGTTTGGATCGGGTGTGATTGTGGACGACGAACCGTGCGTCTGGGACTTCACGGTATTCCGCGTCATTACAATCGTCCGAAGACGCATCCAGTGCTCCGCCTTGCGTTTCCCTGATATCCCATCCTGTAAAGACTGACATTCCGCAGGAGTTCACGCTTCGGCACCTTGTCTTTCACAGACAAATCTCGCCCCGCACACGCGAAAACGCGAACTCGAACGGGGCCCGCGCCCACCTTGCTTGCATAACCGGACCACCCGTTAGAACCTTTTTCTAAGATTCGCACGCGTCAACGGGTGTAGATTGAGTGGAATTCATCAACCATAATTCTTGTCTTTTTGGACTTCTCAATATAGAGTCTATGGGCGTATCTGCCTCGGGTTTGATTTCAGCAGGTTGTGGTGCAGGAACAAGAGAAATAGGCTTCGTTGCCAGAAGGGCTCTTGTCGCAAAGGCCGAGTTTTCGATTTTGCCAGGACGGTCGCTCGGGGAACTATCAGCCCAGGTGCTCGCCAGACTCTGCGAATGGTTCATTGGCGCAATTCGGAGCTTGAGTTGTAAGTGTGCCCTCTCCGATGCTGTTTAAGGTTGCCGCGCTTTCAGCCTTACTCCCCTCAAGTGTGGGCCGCGCGGTGATTCCTGACGATCCCCCACGCCAGGACTGGAATTGTTGGGAGTGTAGGAGAGTTTTTCGTAAGTGAAGCTTGCTGGTCAGAGTGGTCAATCAAGGAGACGCAACATGTCAGCCGCCGTTGTTTCGGTCGCCGCGCGCAAGCCCGGGCGAAGAAATCGCCCTTCAGGTGGACGTCAAACAAAACGCAAGCTGTTCCTCGAACTGCTGGAGGATCGTCGGCTGCTGGCCGGCATGGATGGTCTGTTGGACAGCGGCCTGCCGGCGGCAATGGCTCGGGAGTTGGTCGTTATCGATAGCGCGACGCCTGGCTACCAATCGCTGTTGGACGACTTGGTAAGGGACGCCGACAGTGGACGGCGATTTGAAACCTTGCTGATCGACGCAAATGTCGACGGTGTATCGGCGATCGGCCAACAACTCGCCCAGCATCGGAATTGGGACGCGCTCCATATCGTCTCGCATGGGACGGTTGGGGGCGTGCAACTGGGCAATACCGTTCTGTCCGCGGAGAATCTGCCCCGATACGCGGATTCGATTCAAGGATGGTCTGCCTCCTTGAACCGAGGCGCGGACATTCTGTTCTACGGCTGTGATGTGGCTGGCAACGAAACGGGCCGAGAGTTCGTGAACCGGATCAACGAACTGACCGCTGCGGACGTGGCCGCCAGTATCGACATAACCGGCAGTCCCCGTCGCGGCGGCGACTGGGATTTGGAGTTCACCACCGGAACCATCGAGACCCCGATTGCTTTTAGTCAGGAAACGCAGGCCAGTTGGGATGGCCAGTTGGCAATTGCGCAGACCTTTTACGTCCCCTTGCCGGAAAACGAGCTTCGCGCTGCGCTGCTGAAACTGTACTCGTCCACGGGAAGCACGATCGACAGTTCCATTTCGTTGGCGACGACGGCCAACAACACGATCATTTACTACGATCACTGGGAAGACGGCTACGAAACGGACATCGAATCGCCGACCCAGGCGACAACGCAGATCTGGGGCGACAACGACCCCAGCAACGGCATTCCGCCCGGGTTTGCCACTGATATTCTGACCGTCAACGACGTAATCACGCTCCGCAATCTGATCAACACGCCTCGAAATTCCGCCACCATTCTGTACGACGCGCGGGACAAGATCGTGACGACCAGAGCTTTGGCCGTGACACGGTTCGCCTGGGCGACCACCCCCGGTCCCGTGCTCGGCGGAGCGGTCGAGGTCACTCCCACATGCCTGTGCGCCGAGGAATATGTGGTGCCGGTCGGCGAGAATGCGCCTTTTAATGAAATGTTCGAACATGTGTCGCTGCTGGTAATGGCCGTCGAAGATAACACGACGATCACCATCGACACGAATGGCCCCGCGCCGGGCGGCGTGATCAATCTGTTGCTGAACGAGGGACAAAGCTACCATGTCAACGGCGGCATTCAGGTTGGCGCGACCGTCACCGCTGACAAAGCCGTTCAGTCCCACCTGATGACCGGGGATATCGGCACGCGATACGAATCTCGTTGGTTCACGCTGTACCCGCTGAATAAGTGGAGCAGCAACTACTACAATCCGGTCGGGACGACCGTCGCCGACGATCCCGCTGCCACGTTCCTCTACAATCCCAACGCCACCGCGATTACCATCAACTACAGCACGCTTTCCGGGTCTGGTACGCTCAATGTGCCCGCCAACGGCGTGGTCCGCTTCCAAATGCCGGCGAATTCCGGCGCGAATTTCTATACCAACGGCAGTCCGGCGCCACGCTTTTTTGCGGTGGGCGCGATGGATGCTGACACGTCTGGCTCGGGGAACAACGTCCACGATTGGGGATTCACCCTGGTCCCGGATACGTTGCTAACACCGGCTTTGAAGGTTGGCGCTGCGCCCGGCGCCGGCGACCAGCCGATTTCCGTCAACGGCAGCCCCGTGTGGGTGATCGCCGAAGCGGCGACGCGGGTCTACGCCAACTTTGACGGAGACCCGACGACCGGCTCGCTGACCGATCCCAACGGCAACAAGTACGATCAGCATTTCGATGTCCAGCCGCTGCAGTCGTTACGGATTTTCGATCCCGACAAAGATCAAACCGGAATGCGGATCTATACCGTATCCGGCGTAAAACTCGCAGGAGCTTGGGGACAGGACCCCGCCAATGCGGGACCTGGAAATCCTTACTTGGACCTCGGTTATTCTCTGCTGCCCCAACCGGTCTTCGTGGCGCGCAAATCGTCCAGCTTGACGTTCGACGGAAATGCCAATGGTGCGGCCGACGAGAATGACGTGATCGAGTTCACCATCGAAGTTCGCAACGACGGCGTCTTGCCCATTGCCAACGTCCACATCACAGACCCGCTTCCGGCCAACACCACCTATGTACTGAACAGTACGGCGATCGATGCCATTTCGCTGCCCGATGACCTCGTGCCTCCGGCCAGCACCGCGTTTCCGTTGGACGAAGCGGGCGTGGAAGTGGGCCCACTGGCAGTCGGCGAGGTCAAGCTGGTTACGTTCCGAGTCCAGGTGGGCGACGTGACGGGGGTAACCGAAATCATCAACACCGCCACGATCGAGGCGGACGACGGCGTGTATATCGTGGACAGCACCGTTCCGGTAGCTCCGCCGCAACCGGGCACCGTGCGATTTATCGATACGCTAGACCAGGACGCGCCTTCCTATCAGATCAACGAGACGGTCTGTGTCGAGGTGGCGGATGCCGACGCGGGAATCGACCCGGGCGCACCGGATGTGCTGACCGTCGTCATTGTCAATTCAATCACGGGTGACCGCGAGACGTTGACGTTGACGGAAACAGGCAACGCCACCGGCATTTTCCGCGGCTGCATTCCCAACTCGACCAGCAGCGGCCTGGACACGGAAGATGGCACTT
>Ga0351872_1275_pt1 | contig 11416 bp, 8 predicted proteins | sample TotcelFGM3001N10_FD_206788 | JGI IMG/M metagenome (GOLD analysis project Ga0351872, IMG submission 206788) | Enriched cells from coal bed in the Powder River Basin, Montana, United States - Total cells FGM rep2 HSBNCT.FGM.300.1.N10 ... | reverse complement strand
TTGAGGTCCGTCTCAAGGGGATTCAAGACCCGGTCACCCTCTATGGCGTGGGCAGCTAACCGGGGGTTATGGCTTTGGGGACAAATAGGGGCGCATATCGATGAGGCGCACGTGCTGATCGATGGCCACGGCAGGGAAGGCGGAGTCGGAGAGCAGGGCGAATTCAGTCCGTCCCGCCGTAAGCTGGCGGACCTGCTCATCAAACGGGGCGAAAAATGGGACGTAAATCCGTTCGGACAGCCCCTTGGCAGTTCCGGGAAGATGGGGCTTATCGCCGGGAAAGAGAAAGTAGCCGCCCTTCAGGAAGGCCGGGGTGAAATGCCGGTCATCGACGATGAGAAAGGCGATGCTGTACTGGCGGCAGAAGGCCACCACTTCCTGGGAGTCAGCGGCGTAGTAGGCCGTAAAGAGATCTACCAGCCGGGGTTTCAGTTGGGCCCAGTAACCCCGGCTCCAGGGGTGGGCCAGTTCATAGGTGGCAAAGGCCCGGCGTTGGGCGAAGGTGGGGATGGCGTCCATCAGGTTGGGGTGGCCGGCGATGAGGACATCCTTGGGCGTCCCCGCCAGGGCGGTATAGACGGCCCGGTAGGCGGAGTAATCTTTGAGGCCGACCCCGTGGAGGCGCCAGGCGCCCAGGCAGGCCATCGCCACCAGAACCAGAATGGCCAGATGGCGGGGCCAGCGCTCCACCTGCAGTGCGGTCTTGAGGCCCAGGGCCAGAAACAGGCAGATGAACAGGTTCAAGGTATAGAGCAGATACCGGTCGGGAACGAATAACTTCAACAAAAAAAGCCGGGCCAGGAAATAAAAGATCAGAGAGGACAATCCCAGGTAACCGGCGGGTTTGAGCGCTTGCCGCCAGGCGGGCCAGTCCAGGCGCCGGAACCCGACCGCCAGCAGCGCCAGCAGCCCGGCACAGGTAAGCCCGCCGGCCACCGGACCCCACTCCTGAAACGGCGGGATGAATTCCCAGGGGCTGATCAATTCCCACAGCAGCGAAACTTCCGGCAGAATAGGGTAACGGCCTTGGGCATAGAACTCGGGGTGATTGACCATCTCTTGGACGCTCACCAGAGGTCCGTAGCCGTCGGCGCTGAACTGGAGGTTCATCGCCAACACCAGCACCGCTCCCAGGCCCAGGAGGACAAAGTGGACCGCCCGGGCCGGGAAAGGCGGGGGGTGGTCCCGGCCCAGGCGCGCCAGCAGCCAGGCCAGCAGTGCCGCCGGGGCCGCCACCAGGAAGATGTAGGGGATGAACAGGGCCTGGAGCAGGAGCGCCCCGCCCATGACCCAGGGCCGCCGGGCCTGCCAACCCAGCCAGAAGAGGGCCAGGAGCGGGACCGCAAAGGCCCGGGCCAGGCCGCCGGCCAGGTTGTCCAGAAAAAAGGGCATCAGCCAGAGGCAGGCCACCATGGTCCACCCCAGGCGGCGGTCTTGGAGGTTGGTCCCGATCTTGAAGAGGCAGATGGCCAGGAAGACAAACAGAAACCCGGGGAGAAGCTTGGAGAAGAACAGGGGAGGAACCCACCAGGAGGCCAGCCAGTAGAGACCGGTGACGCCCCAGGTAACGTAGGCCCGTGCGTAGCCGGTCAGGAAGTCGCCCGGGAATAAGGCCGGGTCCCGCCATTGCTGCATCCAGTAAATCTGCTGGCGGACGTCGTCGTTAATGATCAGAGGATTGGTCAGGGCCGGGAAATGGGCTACAACGAAGACGACCCCGGAAATCAGGGCCACCGTTATTTCGGGCCAGGGGTCCCTGGTCCGGCCTGGTTGGTGCTCCATGGTGTCTTACCAATGAGCAATCAAAAGACTATTTTTGTCATTCTGAGCGCAACGAAGAATCTCTCTTTGAAAATGGGCGAGATTCTTCACTCCGCTGCGCTCCGTTCAGAATGACATAAGTTTTCATAGTATTCTGACTGCAACTTCTTATCAAATGGGTTTTTCAAAGACGCGGAAGACCTTGTAGCGTTGGCCGCCCAGGGCGACGATAACCTTGATCCAGTGCTTGAGGTTGGCCGGGACCAGGGAAAGATCGGCCATCTCACAAGGAGTGTGCTTTACCAGGTAGATATAGGCCCGCAGGAGCAGGGCCAGATGCAGATAGCGCCGCTGATAGGGCTGGCTGATCCCTACTACCATGGCCCGGATTTTCGTGACCGGCCGGTACTTGGCCCAATAGAGCAGGCGGAGTTTACCCCAGAGGGTCAGACGCCCGTTTAACTGCCGGATGAGGGGATTGAGGTCGGGCAAAGCGATGCCGAAGCCGGCCACGCGGTCGTCGTCCAGGAGCACATAAGCCATTTCCGGGCGTAAACAGGGTTTGACCATGGCAAACATGTCATCGAACTGGCGCCGGGTCAGGGGCACGTGGCCCCAGTTGGGCGCCCAGGCTGCATTGAACAGGTGAAAGACCTCGTCGGCGCGGCGGTCGACTTCTTTGGGGTTGTAGGTCACGATCTCGACGTCCTGCCCGCGCATGATCTCGTCATAGCGTCGCTGCATGGCTTCCAGGTCCGCCTGACGGTTGGTGATCTTGTAGGCATGCCAATCCATGGCCTTGACAAAACCCAGGGCGACCAGGAGATCCTGGTAATAAGGCGGGTTGTGGGTCTGGAAGATAGCCGGCATGGAGTCAAAGCCCTCCACCAGCAGCCCCATCTCGTCGTAGATGCCGAAATTCAAGGGACCTACCAGGCGGGTCTTGCCGCGCTCTCGCAGCCAGGCGGCGGCCGCCTCAAACAGGGCGGCGGCTACGTCCCGGTCCGGGATAGACTCAAAGAACCCGAAGAAGCCGGTTTCCGGGCCGTGACAGGTGTCGTGGAGCCGGTTGATGTGGGCCGACAGGCGCCCCACCGGCCGGCCGTCTTGGAAGGCCAAAAAATACCGGGCTTCGCCGATCTCAAAGAAAGGCCCGCGCCGGGGATCCAGAAACTTTCGCTGTTGAGAGAGAAGAGGGGGCACCCAGTAAGGGTCCCCCTGATAAATGTGCCAGGGCAGACGGAGAAATTCCCACCAGGACGCGTCATTCTGGACGGGAGACACCGTAATCTCCCCGTTTGACTTCATCAAGGGACCTCTTACTCGGATTTCCGGAGAACGACGCGAGCCTTCAAGCCTTCTTTTAAGTCCAGGTCGGGGTTGGGGACTTTTAACTCCACTTCATAATAGGCCGGCTGGTCCGGGCCGGTGGCGGCTGAGGACCAGGCAACGCGGCTGACCGTGGCCTGGAATTTTCGCCCCGGTAGGGCGTCCAGGGTTACGTCGGCTTTTTGGCCGATTTTAACCTGGAGGGCTTCGATTTCAAAGGCTTGGGCCCGCAGGAGCATGGGGTCCATCACCCCCACCTGAAAGGCGGCCGGCAGGGGGGGCAGTTCGGCGCCTTCCCGCATCTCGGGGTTGACAGAGATGACGTAGCCGCTGCAGGGGGTCTTCAGGCTCGCTTCCCGGGGAACCTGACCGGATTTTATGGCAGTACCCAGCATGTCACCCAGTATCTCCCGGTCTTGCTGAGCCAGTTGGCGGTCCTTTTTCAGTCTCTCCTGTAAGCTTGCCTTTTCCTTTTCCAGGAACTGCAATTCTTCGTTGACCTGGGCCAGGCCTTGGGGAGGCGCTAATTTTTTCTGGACCAACTGGGTGAGTTCCCGTTGTTTATTCTTCAGGGGCACCATATTCCGCTGCACTGCCGACAGTTTCGCCTCCATTTCGGCCAGTTGCGGCGGCGACAGACGCTGTTGGATCGCCAGCCGCGCTTCCGGAGCCAGGCTATAAGTTGCCAGAACATCCCCGGTTTTTACCTGCTGTCCGGAGTGCGCCCGCAGGGAGGTGATGACCCCCTTAAAGGGCAAGTCGATTCGCCGTTTCAGATAACAGAATACTTTAGCGTTAAAGATTATTTCCGGCTCCCCGTTTGCAGGCGGCGTGGCGGCCCGGTTGACCGGCGTCTCCCCGGCGAATCCCGCTCCCGGGAGGCTTAATCCCAGGCAGATGGCCACCACCCAGCCCCCTAAGGCCGCCCACTTACTTCTGCCAAGCACTCGCATCAACATAAGTATTCCCTAAATCTCCTGTAAGCTCCCGAAGCTTTAGAACAGTAAGGTCATAGTTCAGGACTCGGTTTGACGTGTTCCTTTGAGCTTTTAGAAGCTCAATGCGACTCTCCAAGAACGCCGAGAGGGGCACCTCTCCGGAATGGTAGCGGACTTCTTGCTGGTGGGACTTGAGCCGGGCCAGTTCTTCCAGAGATTGGGCACTTTTCAGCAGTAGACTACTTTCCTGAATCTTTTCGAGGATATCTAACCATTTATCCTCTAATAAACTTTCTTTTTCCCCTTTTTTAGCCCCCATCTGTTTTAAGATGGTTTTTTGCCGGGAGACGTTACGGATCCGGGTAAACCCATCCCAGACTGGGATCTCGAGACCGAAGCCAACATAAAGACCATAATTCGAGCTTTGACTCAAGGGGTCGGGGGTCTGGGCGGTATAGATGATAGTGGGCAGGGACTTGGCGATGGCTAGAGAGATATTATACTCCTGGAGCTGTTTATAGAGCTCGAAACTCTTCAGTTCGTAGGAACGGGTTTTGGCTTCCTCCAGCGTAGCGGTGGCCGGATTGAAACTGCCCAATACCTGACGTCGACTGTCATACAAAGCCGGGGTGCAATCCTGGCTGGACGGCCACCCCAGAAGATTCTTCAGGGTTGATAGAGCCCGTTTTTCGGCCAGGGCGATTCCATCCTGCTCGCCCCGGGCCAATTGCAATTGCTGCTGGGCCATCTTGACTTCCAGGGAGGTGCCGGTTCCGATAGCCACTCGGTTTTCAGCATAGATGAGGTTTTCCTGGGCTACCTTAATCAGGTCTTTCTGGATTCCTGCCTGCTTGTGCAAGCCATCCAGTTGCAGGTAGCAACTTCCCAGACTGAGCAGACCTTTGGAAATTACGGCGATGTGACCAAGAATCGCCACTTGAGTGGCCAACTTCCGGGCTTGGAGGGAAAAGTACGCCCCCAGTGGGTTATAGGGGTCTGTAGAAAAATTTAAACTGTAGGGCCTGCTGTTGTTGTTTCCCGAGGGGCGGTTAACATAATAATAGGTGCGAAAGGTCAAGGGGGGAACCATCGCATAACGACTGTCGGTTTCGTCCAACCGTCCGATGTCAATTTCCAGGGAACTTTTGGTGAAAGCCGGGGACTGGGTCAGGGCGATTCTGACGGCTTCCTCAAAGGAGAGCGGCGTGTTAGGAAGCGGGGTTTGGGCCGCGAGGGGCTGGTCGGCGCCCTGGGCCGGCCGGCACCAACACATTACTCCGCCCGCCATCATCAGCATGGCGATGATCAGGCAGGCCTGCGTGGCAGCGATCCAGGGGGCGCAACCAGATAATGTTAGCCGGGGACTCCGTCCCGCTCCGGCCGGGTCAACCATGGTATCGACAGAGAAACCAGCCAACCTGGTTATCATGGCCAGGCAGGTTTGCGGTTTCCTGGTAAGGAGGCTCATTGTTCATAAAGAACACCGTCTCGTATCGAACTGATCCGGGTACATTCGGCGGCAATTTCGGGATCATGGGTGACTACTATGATCGAGGTTTTTCCGTCACTGACGATTTCCACAAAATGATCCAGGACCGAGTGGCCATGGCTTCGGTCAAGCTGGCCGGTGGGTTCGTCCGCCAGGATGACCTGGGGTTGGTTGACCAGGGCCCGGGCCACTGCCACCCTTTGGCGCTCACCCCCGGAAAGGCGATTGGAAGAGTGGTGAATGCGATGCCCCAGGTTGACGCGTTCTAGAGCAACGGCAATACGTTCCGGCCGTTCCTGCCGGTCAACTCCGGCATAGATTAACGGAAATTCCAGGTTTTCATAGACGGTAGAGTTTTCCAACAGATCACAGCTCTGAAAGACAAATCCCACCCGATTGCGGCGAAATTCCGCCTGGGCGTTGCGATCCAGGTTGAGCACATCCTGGCCACCCAAAAAATATGAGCCGCTGGTGGGATGGAGAAAAATTCCCAGGATAAAGAGCAGGGTGGACTTCCCGGATCCCGAAGGGCCCATGATCGCCACGATTTCTCCGGGGTAGACCTTCAGATTGATATTGCGGAGCACATGAATCCGATCGATGCCGTTGTCATAGGTCTTGCACAGGTCGGTCACCCGAATCAAGGCGCCGTTGCCCGGGGTGGGAGAAGCAGACTTATTCATAACGGATGGCGGAAACTACTTCCATGCGACTGGCCCGGATTGATGGGTAGAGGCCAGCCCCCACGCCGATCAGCACCGCAAACACAAAGGCCAGGGTGACTCCGAAGAAAAAGAGATTTTCCGGTGGGCGACTCTCGATGAAGTAGCTCAAAACTTCCATCATGATGCGGCCGATGCCGGCTCCCAAGAGGGCCGCGCCCACGCTTAGACAGAGGGCCTCGGAGAGAAATTGCGCCAAAATATCTCGATCTTCGGCGCCCATGGCCTTTTTCAAGCCGATTTCCCGGGTCCGGGAGGTGACCGCGGCCATCATCACATTCCAGATGCCGACGCCTCCCAAGAGAAAGGTGGCGCTGGTGGCCAGGTAAATCAAAAACTCGATCCACCAAGCCAGTAGTTGGACGCGCTTCAAAGCTTCCCAGGCGACTTCGACGTGAAGTTCCTCGGGGGACTGGTGAGAAGTTACGATTTCGGGAATCGCCGCCGCCACGGCGCCCACATCATCCCAGGTGGCGCACCGTACATAGAGACGGTCGGCCAGCAGTCGGCCCGGGAACCGATCCTCGGCGGTAGTGAGGGGAAGAAACACGGAGTTCGCCAACCCGCTATCGGTAACTCCCCCCAACACTCCGGAAATCCGATAAATCTCCCGGTTGATCTCCAGGTCTTTGCCAGTGACCTGGGTGTCGCCGAACATCCTTTTGGCCAGTTCGGCTCCCAAGACACACTCCCGATTGCGTCCGGTAACGGCGTCGAGCCCGAACAGTTTGCCGGTGAGAGCCCAAAAATTGCGGACCGGCCAAAAACCTTCATCCACTGCCAGGAGCATAAAGCCGAAGTGATGGCCTTTGACGTTGCTGGTTTGGCCATACTTCACCGCGGTGAGACTTAATTCTTTGACTCCATCGAGGCGTTTGAGGGCGTTAAGGGTTTGCTCCCGGAACCATTGGGGTCGGTAAGAGCGCTGATTGTCGAAATAGATTCTTAAGACGGTAACCCCGCCGATTAGGTCAAGATTTTCGTTAAAGTTTTTCTTGACCTCCCGGCTCATGGTCACAATATTCAGGAACCCGGCCACGCCCAAAGCAATAGCCAAAACTACCCCGATATAGCGGCGGCGATGACGTATCACCTGACGCACACTAACCCGCATGAGGTCGTTAAGCTGCATGAGGCGCGATTTCCCCTTTACTGGCCGATCAATCGCCTAACATGCTGGCGATAGTGCCATTGGCACCGGTATAAGTAGTCGTAAACCCGCTCTCCTCCAGGAAAGAGTCCGGCTGGGTGAAGTCACAAGCCCGGATACGATGTTTTTTGGCCAATTTTTCCAGAACTTCCAAGACGAAGTTAACCTGACTATCCTGGTGAGTACTCATGTAAGCGGTTCGGATCACCGCTTGTCCCCGAGGAACGGCCGGATAGATGGCGGGCAAAGCAAAAACACCGTGCTCGAACAGGTCACGCGCAAAAAGAGCCGCTTTCTCTTCCGCTCCGATGTAGATGGGGATGATGGGGGATTTGGAGTTTTTGGTGATGAGCCCAATCTCCCGGTATCCGGCATGGACCCGGCGGGTGATATCCCAGAGACGGGTAACCCGGTCAGGGTCCTCGTCCAGAATATCCAGGCAGGCCAGAACGGAGGCGGTATTGCTGGCAGGAAGGGCGGCTGAGAAAATAAGCGGCTTGGAATGGTGCCGCAGATACTCCAGCACTGCCTCGTCGTCGGCGGCGATGAATCCACCGATGGAAGCCAGGGCCTTGCTGAAGGTGCCCATAATAAAGTCAACTTCAGCGGTGAGTCCGAAATGATCGGCCGTCCCCCTTCCCCCGCGGCCCATCACTCCTAACCCATGGGCGTCATCCAGATAAACCAGCAGGTCCGGATGACTTTTCTTCAGCGCTACCAGTTCGTCCAGGGGCGCCAGATCCCCGGACATGCTGAACACGCCTTCGGTGACCAGGAACAGGCAACCGTTGGCGTTCTTTTGGCGCGCCGCCGCCAACTTCCGGGCCGCGGCCGCGGCATCGTTGTGACCAAAGGGAATCAGCCGAGCGCGTGAGGCCTGGCAGCCTTCAAAGATGCTGGCATGATTTTCCCGGTCACAGACGATGATGTCCTGGGGGGTCAGCATGCAGGCAATAGCCCCCAGATTCGTGGTGAACCCGGTAGCATGGACCACCGCCTTTTTCTTACCGACAAAAGCGGCCAGCCGATTCTCCAGGGTTTCATGCAAGGTCAAGTTGCCGCACAAGAATCGGGATCCCCCGGGTCCACTACCCCACCGACGTGCAGCCTTGCCCGTTGCCTCAATTACTCTGGGATCGTGAGTAAACCCCAGGTAGTCGTTGGACCCAATCATAATCAGACGCCGGCCCGACACCTCCACTTCCGTGCCCCAAGATCGGTCTATGGGCCGGAAGTAAGGGTAAAACCCTTGTTCCCTGGCGTCTTGGACCATAAGAGCAAAAGGTTGGCAGCGGTTTCTAAGTTTCATAAAAGGATTCTACCCCCTCCCCCTCCGGTAGGTTTACACCTTTTTATTTCTATCTGCAGAAAATGTCAATGAGATTTGTATCATTAAAAAGATAAACTCCCCCATACCACCCATTGACATCAATGCATCTTACCACAATCAAACCCAATTTTTGACAAAAAAATCTCCTTTCCGAGGATATATCGGCAAATATTATGAATTCAATCACTTTTTATTCATGGCTCCCTGTTTGGAGAAACATTTGTTGCCAGGTTGACGTACCGGCCCGGCCCGTCAGACGGTGAAATTTGCCCCCGACGTTGCCGGCGAACCTGGCTTCGGGCCTCTCTCCCCTGAGCCTCGGTTCCGGAAAACGAGTTATGCCGGCCGCCGCGGCCGGGGCCGCCGGCCCACGATTTAACCATTAGACCGCAGCCCCAGGTTTAAAGTTAAGGGAAACGGCCGGGGTTCCTGTTACCCTGCCCCGGCGCCTCCAGATGGCATCCGCCCCATTGCCCTGACCCCGGCAAAATCCGAGTCTAAGAGACCTCAAGGGTTCTCCGGGACCCCAGCCAGCAGGCGTCGTATGGCCCGGGCCTGGCCGGGGGTGATGCTGGGATGGGCATCAGGACAGAATTTGCCGTATTCCTCCGTCGTCAGGGGCTGGGAAACCAGGGTCCCGCGGTTGAGTTCGACATAGCATTTTCTGGCCAACCGGCTCATCTCCCGGTATTGGGCGCTCCAGATCGGCAGGCTTAAGAGCTGCCCGGCCACCATCACTGTTAGGATCACGCCCCCCAGGGCCTGGGCGAACCGCCGGGACGGCATCCTGGCGGCCAGCAGGCGCCACGCCGTTCCCACTATCAGCAGGGCGCCGATCAGGGTAAAGATGTCATAACGGGCCACAAAAGCCTGATTTACCGACCGCTGATAACGGGTCAAGGAGACCAGGAAGAAGGGCAGGAAGTTGACCGACAGCGCCCACAGGGCCAGACGTTTATCCGCCCTCTCGCCCCAGAACCAGATTGCCGCCAAACATGCGGTCAACAAGGCTACCCCGGCGATATAAGCCGGGATGGGAAAGTGGAAATGGCCCCAAAAAAGGTAGAGGAAGGGCGACACCAGGGCGCCGAACAGGAGGTGCAAGAAATAGGCGGGGCCGGGCAGACCGGCAAATACCTGAAAATTGCGGCTGGCGGCGGCGTTGAGACCGGCAAAGCGGAAATAGCCGAGGACGAACAGGACGCACACCAGGCCGATTACCCCGGCAACGGCCCAGAAGGCTCGCCAGGAGACCCTTTCCCCGATGATAAGGATGTAGAGGGGTAAAGCCATGAGTCCCAGCAGCGGGTAATTGTGAGACAGGATGGACAAGGCGGCGCAGACCCCAAGCCCCCAGAGCTTGCCGCCCGAGGGGGCGTGCAGATAGCGGTCGGTGATGAGCAGCGCCCCCAGAAAGAACCCCAGGCTTAACAGATAGCCGAAATAAAAGGCATTCCAGGTAATGGCGTGATGGGCCGCCGACACGGCGTAGAGCAGGCTCAGGGTCAAAGCCAGGCCAGGCTCCCAGTGCCGGCGGCAAAAGCTATAGAGTAGGAAAGCATTGACGCCGGTTCCCAGGCAGTTAATCAACACCAGGATCGAGTATTGTTCCCCGGCAACTTTGACCAAGCCATAGTAAAGCAGGTGAAAGAAGGGGAACCATTGCTCTCCGTCCGGGGCGAGGAGGTATTGTCCGAAAGGAAGCTCCGCCATTTGGATGAGGGCAGTCCAATCGTCTATAATATAAAAAAAACCCGGTCTCCAGAAGACCATCACCGGCAAAGCCAACAGCGCCAGTAACACCAGGATAGGATGCCACGGCGCCGGTTTTGCCCCCCCACCCGGCTGTATGATTGCTCCCATCATTGCCGCCGGTTCGCCGGGGGGCGTCACCCCATTGACGTCGGGTGGTTTGCATTTTGGGGAAAATCTTAGTATGAATTCTAGAGAAAAGGCCGAAGTTACCAGAAAGGGCCTCCTTGCCCGCTTGGCCTCGAATAGCCGGTTATTGCTGATGAGCAGAAGATTCGTCGGGTCGATCCACCCAAAGCTTTATTAACCAACATCTATAGCAGGTAATCAGGAGAAAGGAAAGTATGCTGGCCGGAAAAAAAGTGTTGGTAGTCATGCCTGCCTATAACGCTGCCCAAACCTTAGAACGCACCTATCAGGACATTCCCTTCGATGTGGTGGATGAAGTCTTGCTGGTGGACGACGCCTCCCACGACGAGACAGTGAAGGTGGCCCGCCGCCTCGGCATCCGGTGCTTTTTGCATGACCGGAACCAGGGCTATGGCGGCAACCAAAAAACCTGTTACACCGAGGCTCTGAAACTCGGGGCCGATATTGTGGTGATGGTTCACCCCGATTATCAATATTCCCCCAAAATTATACCGGCCCTGGCCGGTCTGGTGGCCAGCGGCGAATACGAGGTGGCCATCGGCTCCCGCATTTTGGGGGGCAAGGCCTGCCAGGGCGGCATGCCTCCCTATAAATATTTATTCAACCGCGTGCTCACCCTTTTCCAGAACCTGCTGCTGGGCGCCAAACTCTCCGAATATCACACGGGTTTTCGGGCCTTTTCCCGGAAAGTCCTGGAGACGCTCCCCCTGGGTGAGAACTCCGACGATTTTGTCTTCGACAACCAGATGCTGGCCCAGGTCATTTACTTCGGGTTTCCCATCGGCGAGGTCTCCT
>Ga0351872_1007_pt1 | contig 11761 bp, 11 predicted proteins | sample TotcelFGM3001N10_FD_206788 | JGI IMG/M metagenome (GOLD analysis project Ga0351872, IMG submission 206788) | Enriched cells from coal bed in the Powder River Basin, Montana, United States - Total cells FGM rep2 HSBNCT.FGM.300.1.N10 ... | reverse complement strand
TCCCCTCCACCCGCCCTCCCCCCCCCCTTGGCGGCCCCAACCCCCCGCCCTCCCTTTCCCTCCCCCCGTCCCCGCCCCCGCCAACGCCAAATCCCGGCAAGGGAAAACGGGGTAAGACGGGGGCAAGGGGGGGGATTCTACTTTTCGTACGAGGTAAGACCTGGCACAGCGGAAGAAAGGCGTCAGGAGCGGAAGCAAGGCGTCAGGAACCGTTTTCACATTCGGCTCAGATCGTGGTTGGCCGAACAGCACGGCAGATCCAAGCGGGCGAGGTCGCCGAGGTTCTGGCGACCCGCGAGATGTCGCCCTCGATGGCCGATTTCCTCGCGGGGCTCGCAGGCCGGTACGCCGCGGATCGCTGGGCAAGCCAGACGCTGACGGCGGCCGGCACGATAACAAACGACATGGGCAAGGCCAACGCTTTACTCGTGCATGCGCGTTTGGCCCGGCAACGAGAAGGCGCCGGCGACACGCGGCGCAGAACGCAACCGGCCTCCGGCGCCGTCGTGCAGTTGGCCGAGCAGGATCTGAGCGGCCAGGATTTTTCGGGGCAGAATCTGCAGGGGGCCAATCTGTACAACGCCCGGCTGATCGAAGCCCGTCTGATCGGCGCCGATCTCCGCCGCTCATTCGGTCATCCTGGACCGCTACGCACGGCGGCACAACCTGGCCCGCACCGTCCGCGCGCTCCGCCTCCTCGCCGCCGAAGTGGTCGAGTTGGGCGACGAAACGGTTCTAGCGCAGCTTGCCGGACATGCTCGTACGCGGCTACAATCGGAGTTTCCAATACAGAACGGAACCGTGGAGCTTCGATTTGCCAACTCACGACAGCCCCGAAGCACGAGTTGTCTACTCGCTGAAGCGGCACTCGATGAACACACGCCCTTGTTGGCCCTGTTGGAGCAGCATTGGCCAGACTTGCAGCGAGCCAGCTCGCGAAGTTACGCAATCGAAGGCGCCAGAGTTCTCGGCTTGATCGACCTGGACGGGAGCCTAACACCCCAGGGGGCCGTGGTGGCCGATCTGCTTCAAGGCGTCGGCTTTGCCACACGTTCGCGGCCTGCCAAGCGTTTGCGATTGGCCGACGCAGCGCCGCCAGTCGCCGCGGTCGCCCGTTCCGTGCTGCTTGGCCAGCCCGCCGTTAGCCTGGTCGTCGAGACCCTGCGAAGAAGGCCGGCCGGGTCGCTCGGGATTTCCGAATTACTTGCCGCGGCATCGCAACGCGACGAGATGCTTGCCCGCGCCCTCTTTCTTCGCGATCCCGAACGAGATCTGAGCAAACCACTCCGGCCCGCCGATTTTCGCTCAGCGACGGTGTTTCAGTTCAAGCAGATCCTGTGGCACGCCGGAGTTTCTGCGACCAAGTCGCTTCCCGGAGCGGGCGCAGGGGCCGCCAACTATCAACCGGCTCTCGACGTCTGGCAATTGGACGAGCGGATCCTCCGAAGTCCATCAAGGCTCGGTCCGTAATTGGCACCATGTCAGGCACCATGACTCGCTGGTGCCGTTTTGATAGAATCTGGCCGATGGTCGAACCAGGCGATCTAGCGGCGTGCCAAACGATACTGCCGAAACCGGGACGCGGTTTCGCACCGCGTGTCTATCGGACATGTGAAACGAGGACGAACTCGTCTTTCCAGGGCAATACCCATGACCTTCTCGACGGAAGACACGGACCAGGCGGCTCACACGGCCGCGCCGGCTGAACGACGGTACTGCAACATCGTGATGAAGGGCGGGATCACCAGCGGCGTGGTCTATCCTCGCGCGGTGGCCGAACTGGCCGAGACGTATCGTTTCAAGAACATCGGTGGAACGTCGGCCGGCGCGATTGCCGCAGGTCTGGCGGCGGCCGCCGAGTTTGGCCGCAGTCGGCAGGGATTTCAGCGGATGCTCGACCGTGCCGCACAGGCCGACCGGATTCTGTTTTCCCTGTTCCAGCCGACGCCTTGCCTGCGGCCTTTGTTTCGGGCCCTGCTGGCTGCGGGGGGCGGGAGGCCGTGGTATCTGAAGTTCGCCGCGATGCTGATCCAGCTGGTTTGCGGGTATGGGTTCGCGTCGCTGGCCGGCACGCTGGTGGCCGGCGGAATGGCGGTCGCTGCCTCTTGGCTGGCGACGGGCGATCTGGTCTGGGGCTGGCTGGGGGTCGCTCCGCTCGGTTTGATCCTGGCCTTGATTTGGCGGATCCGCCGCGCGGTGTTCCGGGAGCTGCCGCAACAGTTTTTCGGCATCTGCCCCGGCCTGACGCAGCCGGGCCAACGGGGGCGAGCGGCGTTGACCGACTGGCTGGCCGACGCCCTGGACGAAATCGCCGGTTTGGGGGAGATCGCCCAGCGAGACGCGAATCGACCGCTGACCTTTGGCGACCTGCACGGGACGGACGCGGACGATCCGGCGATTCGTCTGCTGGTGATGACGACAAACTTGACCGAAGGCCGGCCCTATCGCGTGCCGTTTGACGATCGCCGATTCTTGTTTCGTCCGGACGAATTCCGGCGATTGTTTCCGTCGCGGATTGTCGACTGGATGATCCGGACTTCGAGCGAGTTCCCAGGAGATCCGCGGTATCGATCCCTGCCGGCGACGGCGGATCTGCCCGTGATCGTCGCGGTTCGGATGAGCCTCAGCTTTCCCCTGCTGCTGGCCGCCGTGCCGCTGCACGCGCGCAATTTTCGCCAGACGGAAGAAACGGAGAAGCAGCGTCCGCGTCCCCAGTGGTTCTCTGACGGTGGACTGAGCAGCAATTTTCCCATCCACTTTTTCGACGCCATTTGGCCGCGTTGGCCGACGTTCGGTGTCAAGCTGGAGGCCTACGATCCACAGATTCACCGGGAACGGCGGATCGGGCTGCCGTCAAAAGCGGGACAGGGCTTGTTGCTGCCGTTTCGCCGAGTCGATTCGCTGGGCCAGTTCCTGCTGGCGATGCTCGACGCGATGCAGGAATGGCGGGAGAACCTGCAGTCGATCTTGCCGGGCTATCGGGAACGGATCGTGCATGTCCGGCTGGCTGCGGACGAGGGTGGATTGAACCTGAACATGCCGCCGGAAACCATCCATCAATTGTCTTTGTACGGACAGCAGGCTGGCCAAATGCTGCGGGAGGAATTCGACTGGGACGCCCATCGCTGGCGGCGATACCTGGTGACCGTCGCCCAGCTCGATGAGACGTTGGACGCGCTGCAGGAGGCGTACACCCAGGCCGCGCCGGGCGACGAGCCGCTGAAGGACTTCCTGGCACGTTATCGCGATGCCCCCGCTCAATACCGGCAGACCGATCAATGGAACGAGGCCGCTGAACGAGACATCGAGGACTTGATGCATTGCCACGCGCAGTGGCTGTCCCGCAAGCGGCTGCAGGAAGGCCGGATCCCCAAGCCGTCTGCCGAGTTACGGATGACGCCCCGTGTCTGAGGCGAGAGAGGACGCCAATCCGCAAAGGCCGTCCGACGAGGCCCCCTGGCGGCTGTCGGCAGAATCGTGCCTCTGGACAGGGACGCGGAAAAACGGATGATGGAAGGCAGCGTGGGACCGCAGAGGTGAAGACGACCAAGCGGCGATGAATCGCTGAACCAACCTGGAGAAGGACAACCGACGATGAACGGGAATCGAGCTTGGCTGGGAATGCTGATTGGCATTTGGGGGGTGGTCCAGGCGGTGGCGGCGGAGCCGTCGTGGCCGCAGTTTCGCGGACCGAACGCGGCCGGCATCGCGGACGGCCAGGGGCTGCCGGATCGCTGGTCCGCCACGGAAAACGTGGCCTGGAAACAGGATCTGCCGGGCCGGGGCTGGTCCTCGCCGATCGTCTGGGGTTCGCGCGTGTTCGTGACCACGGCGGTGGATCTGGGGGAATCCGAGACGCCTCGCAAGGGCCTGTATCTGGGCGGAAATCGGCTGGCGCCGCCGACGTCCGAGCACGAGTGGAGGGTTTTATGCCTGGACCTGGACGACGGGCACGTCGTGTGGGAACGCACGGTGCATCGCGGCGTGCCGCAGAGCGCGATTCACCTGAAGAACAGCTTCGCCTCCGAGACGCCGGTGACCGACGGCGAGCGCGTGTACGCCTATTTTGGCAACGTCGGACTCTTTGTATTCGACCTGGAGGGAACGCCCGTCTGGTCGCAGCGTTTCGAGCCGCAGCCCACGCGCGACGGCTGGGGCACGGCCGCTTCGCCCGTCTTGCACCAGGATCGCATCTATCTGGTCAACGATAACGAACAGCAGTCCTACTTGCTGGCCCTGGATAAACGCACCGGCCAGACGGCGTGGCGCGTCGACCGCGACGAAAAAAGCAACTGGGCCACGCCGTTGGTCTGGCAGTCCGCCCAGCGGACCGAGTTGGTCACCAACGGCACGGGCAAAGTCCGCTCGTATGACTTGAACGGTCAGCTGCTGTGGTGGCTGCAAGGAATGTCCGACATCACGATTCCTACCCCTCAGGCCGGCGATGACCTGCTGTATCTCGCATCGGGTTTTGTGTTCAGCGCACGGCGTCCCGTATACGCCATCCGTCCCGGAGCAACAGGCGATATCTCGCTGACGGGCGACGCCACCTCCAACGCACACATTGCCTGGTGCCAACCGCGGGGCGGACCATACAATCCCTCGACGCTCCTTTATCAGCAGCGATTGTACGTGCTGTTGGATCTGGGCCTGCTGTCCTGTTACGACGCCAGTGACGGGATGGCGAAATACGAACGGCAACGAATCCCGCGGGGCCGCGCCTTTACGGCTTCGCCTTGGGCGGCCGACGGCAACGTGTTCTGCGTGAACGAGGACGGGATGACATTCGTCTTCCGCGCGGGGGACGAATTCCAACTGCTGCACACCAATGCCTTGGCCGAGGACGACATGTGCTTGGCCAGCCCCGCCGCGGCCGGCAACCGCCTGCTGCTGCGGACGTCGGCCCGGATATACTGCCTGGCCCGGCCGTGAGGCAATACGCTGTCACAAACGGAGGTTCCCATGCGTCAGATTTCCATTTCGACGGTCGTGGCGGTTCTGCTGCTGCCGGTGCTGGCCGGCGCTCAAGAGCGTGGTTCGTCGCCGACCTTCCTGGAATTCGTCCGCCAGCAAGCGGCGGAACTTCGCGCCGCCGACCGGCCTCCCGCGACGCTGGCCGAATGGGAGCAGCGCCGCGTCGCACTGCGCCGACAACTACGGGCGGCCTGGGGTGATTTCCCGGTGTCGCCGTGTCCGCTGGAACCGCGTGTTTTGGGCACGCTGCAGCGCGACGGCTATCGCGTCGAAAAAGTCGTATTCCAAACGCAAACCGGCATCTGGATGACGGCCAACGCCTATGTTCCTGACGTGTCAGGCCGGGCCCCAGCGGTGCTGGTCGTGCATGGCCATTGGCGCGGGGCCAAGCAGGATCCGGTGGTCCAGGCACGATGCCTGGGACTGGTCAAGCTGGGCTTCTTCGTACTGGCGGTGGATGCCTTCGGTGCCGGCGAGCGCGCCGTGGGCAAGGCGTTGGGAGAATATCACGGCGAGATGGTCGCCGCGACACTGTTTCCCGCTGGCTTGACGTTGTGCGGACTGCAGGTCTACGAGAACCAGCGCGCCGTCGATTACTTGTTCACGCGGCCCGAGGTGGATGGGGCGCGCATCGGCATCACCGGCGCCAGCGGCGGCGGCAACCAGACAATGTACGCCGGCGCATGGGACGAGCGTTTCAGGGCCGTCGTCCCCGTCTGTTCCGTCGGCAACTATCAAGCTTACCTGGGCGCCGCCTGCTGTATGTGCGAAGTCGTTCCGGGAGCGCTGCAATTCACCGAGGAAGGCAACCTGCTCGGCTTGACCGCGCCCCGCGGCCTGATGGTCGTCAATGCTACGCGGGATGCCGTGCAGTTCTCGGTCGCCGAAGCGCGCAAATCGGTGGCCTGGGCACAGCCGATTTTTGCCTTGTACGGCCATTCCGAGTACCTGACGCATGCGATCTTCGAGTCGGCGCACGACTATAACCAGGCCATGCGCGAGACCATGTACGGCTGGATGGCGCGGCACTTGAAAGAGACCGGCGACGGCTCGCCCATTGCGGAGCCGTCGATTTCCCCGGAAGACCCAGAAACGCTGCGCTGCTTTCCCGGGCAATCGCGGCCCGACGATTTCGTCACGATCCCCCAGTTCGCGGCAGCCGCGGCGCGTCGGCTGCTGCAGGGACGCGAGCTGCCCGAGGACGCTCGGCAGTGGCAAACGCAACGCGCGGCCCGTCTGGAAGGCTTGTCCCAGTGCCTGTTCGGTGACTCTGTACCCGCCGCGGCGCCGGAGTTGGTCGTCGAGGCGAAGACAGACGGTCAGCTTGGTACGCTTGTGTTTCAGCCGGAGCCGGGGCTGACGCTGACTGCGGTACAGCGTCCCATCTCGTCGGCCGTTCAGAGAGTAGCGGTCGTATTGGATTTGGATGTCGGCGAGCAGGCGGGCGACCTTGCCCTGGCATCCGCACTGCGAAACGGCGGCTGGAGCGTACTGACACTGGATCTGCGGGCAACGGGCAAGTTGGCGCAACCGAACGATCGGATCGGCCGCGCGCCGGACCACAACACGGCCGAATGGTCGCTGTGGTTGGGGCGCCCGCTGCTGGGCCAATGGGTGCTGGATGTCCGCCGACTGTTGGACGCCGTGCTGCAGCGGGACACGCGGCTGCCCGCAGAGATCCTTGTCGCCGGCGTTGGCCCGGCTGGTTTGGTGGCGATCTGTGCGGCGGCTACCGACACCCGGATCAGCGCGGTGGCGACGTCGGGTATGCTGGCCAGTTACGTCACCGAGACTCCGTACCAGGGCCAGCGATTGGGGATTCTCGCGCCGGGGATTTTGCGCGATGCCGGCGACATCAGCCATCTGGCCGCCCTGGTCGCTCCGCGGCGGCTGGTCATCGCCGGCGGCGTCACGGGGGACGGCCAGCCACTCGATGCGGATGCCCTCGCTACCGCCTTTGCATTCGCCCGCCATGTCTATACGGTGGCGGACGCCGCGAATCGCTTGCATTTGGCCTCGGATGCCGATCCGGGGCGACTGGCAGAGCTGTTCGCCAAGTTGCCGGGAACATCAGTCCCGTAAGCGGCCCGTAAGCGGCCCGTAAGCGGGATGAAACGGAGTTCCCTGCCGTCCAATCGCCCCGGCCGGCTGGTGATGCGACGTCGCGTCCCAGACGCGTGGCTAATCCGGGCTAGCCGTGGGTTTCAACCCACGGAGGGCAATCGCAGGACCCGAAACACATCGCGTAGCGACGATGGAACCACCCGGTACCGTCGTCGTCCCTGACTCAGTCGTCGCTACGCGACTCGTGGCATTTACGGCAGGTCATCACGGCGATGGGTTCGAGCCCGCCTTGAGGGCTTCGGGGCCGGCGGCAGCTGGCGTCTCGCTGGTCCGTTCTTGCAACGGCTTGTCCAGCTGGCGAGCGACCGTTTCTGACCGCAACTTCGGGTTCGGGTTCGCCTCCACACCGCGGCGAGGTGTATTGGCTGGAGCGATTGGGCACTCGTGATGTTGGCGACGAGAACAACGATTCCCGGACCCGTTTCCGGGGCGGTGGCCTCGTGCAGCGCCCTGCAGAAACTCGCCACGCTCATGCTATCGCCCTCCTGTAGACAGAACCGGTTTCCACAAGTACGAGGCTAATCCGAGCCGGGGGGGCCGGTTTCGATCCCGGCAGGCATGCTCTCGTCGGAAACATGCCTTATCGTGAGCTCCCAGCCCCCCGGTCGGAGACCGCCTGTTTTCGATCTTTTGTCGATTACTGTACGTCAGTGTATATTCAGGCCCGCCTTCGACCTTCCCTCTACAAAGCATGCGGTGCTCCCGGGGCAAGCAAAGTCTTTATGGTTGTATGTTCACATGTCCCCAGCCTTCGCTCCGTGTCGTCTTCGCTAAGTCGCTGCCTACCCCCCCCAATAACCTCATCTTGACGTCCAGATAGGCTTTTTACCCATTATCACCAGGTGAACGACTACCCCCTCTTGCATGCCTGTAAGGTGGGTGATAATGTTATCAGTCAGGCTTGATAATCCCGCTGATAACGGGTTATCAGGAGTTTTGTTGGCGATAATTAGTATCGTTCGCCCACCTGATCCACATTCTTATAGGCGGCATTCAAACATGGAACGAACCAAGCGCGGCTTCAAGCTGATCCCAAAAGACGAGTACGTTGACCTCTTCCTGAAGGCGAACGCGTCCGATTGTCGGCGCGATGTCATTGCGCGTCTGGATGATGCGATTGCTGCTCACCGGGATGGCAGGCGATGCAACTGCGGCGAAGAGATTTGGATTGTTGGCTCGGCAGAGGCTGGGTACGGATGCTTCACGTGCATCACCGGCGACTCGGCTCCAAACAATGACTACGAAATCGAGCTTTCTCCGGCCACTTGATCGACGGCCGGGGCGATTCGACAATCAGCCTTCCCGGACCTGCAACCTGCGACCTGCAAAGAGATGACATACAAACAATCTGACACAGTGATCGGCTACAGTGGGCTCGACCTCTCCGAGGAGTGCTACGGCTACAACGAGGACGCTTGCTTCATCGGCGATAGTCGCGCGGCAGCACAGCAATTCATGGAAGACTCACTCATGGGGAGTGGTGACTTCAGAATTGATGCCGTCACAATAGAGGAAATCATGAACGACTTTGGATCGTCATGTGGCGAATTCGCGATGGGATCGGAAGCATTTCGCCGTTTCACAGCTGTTGCGGCGGTCAACGGCATCCGCTTCGAGGCAACACCGTTCGATGGTGACGAGTCGCTGATGGTGGTTGAAGTGGAAGGAGCAAGATACCCAGACGAAGACTAGGGCGAACAATCGATTGCAACCGAGCGGCGGGTCGGGTCGGTCTTGAAGTCAAGCCTTTTTGGCCGCCGCCGGTTGAATCGTGTCGTTCTGGCGATGCCCCCTCGTGCTCGTGCTCGTAATCGTAACTAATCCTGATGACCGTGCAAACTTTCGACCACGAACGACTTGACGTTTACCGTCTCTCCAACGATTATGTTGCTCGCTCCTTCGAAGCGTCACAGTCCCTTGAGGGGCTACATCGTCACGCGCGCGATCAATGGCTTCGTGCTGCACAATCGATCCCATTGAACATCGCCGAGGGCAACGGAACACGCAGCCTCAAAGATCGTGCTCGATTTCTCGACATCGCACGCGGTTCTGCCCTGGAGTGTGCCGCGATCCAGGACGTATTGGTGACGACAAAAGGCATTAAGGTCCAGGAGGATGCTGCGAGGAAAGCGATGTTGCATCGGATCGTCGCAATGCTGACTCGGATGGCGATGAAATTCGATGGCGTCGCTGAGTCCAGCGCAGCGTATGCTGACATCGATTACGATTACGAGCACCGCTTCGCTGAGCACGAGCACGATACCCAGGACACGCCAGAACCATCGATTGTAACCGGTTGAATCGTGTCGTTACGTGCTCGAAGAGCGGCGACCGGTGACGCTCTGTTCCGCCAAGGAGCCGACAGGTGTATGAACGGTTTACCAATCGCGCGAGGAAGATAATGCAGCTGGCCAACCAGGAGGCGCAGCGACTGTGCCACGAGTACATCGGCACGGAGCACATCCTGCTGGGCCTCGTGCGGGAAGGCAGTGGAGTCGCGGCAAACGTCTTGAAGAATCTACACGTCGATTTGCGTGACATTTGCCTAGAAGTCGAGAAACTGGTTGTCGTTGGTCCTGGTACCACCATGGCGAAGTTGCCGCTGACTCCCAGGACCAAGAGGGTCATCGAGTACGCCGTGGCTGCTGCTCGTGAACTGAACCACAATTATATTGGATCAGAGCACCTCCTGCTTGGATTGCTCCGCGAACAGGAGGGAGTCGCGGCACAGGTCTTGGCGCATCTCGGAGTCACCTCGGATAAGACGACGACAGAGATCTTCAGTCTCTTGGGGCCGGGATTGCCTGCTGTGCCGCAAGAGACCACCATCGAGGGTTCTCGCCGCCGTCCCGGTCCGCGGCGGAGGATGGTGGCTGTCGTGGCCTTTTTTGTCGTGGCTTCGGCAGTGGCTGTGATATTGCTGTTCCGCTTCCTTGGTCTCTAAACGCAGGAAAGGTGTGGGCACGACTTTGGGCGGCCGCACGTAACAAAACGGGGGCACGCGAGGCGGCGTTCGCGTCCTGGATGATCGTTGGGTCACTCGTGGCTTGACCGTTTCTGGCGTTATCGCGCCGGCGGCTGAGATCGCCAAGCGATCGGATGCAGAAGAGCGGCGGTCGCGTCCAGCGGTTTGGAAACTCCATCCTGTCGCCGCCTTCTGATCCGAAACGTTCGCCGAGTCACGCATGTCCCTGGCTGCCGACGGCTATCCGGGCGGGACGGCGGCGTGGTCGTATTTTGGCTGACATCGTAGTTGGCTGTGCCCGGTCGCGGCGGTAAAATGAACCCATGCGAATCCACGAGTTCGTCTGGCCGCAGGACAGAATCGACCACATCCGGCGACTCATGGCTTCCACGGCACGTCATCACGGCGATGGGTTCGGGCCCGCCTGGAGGGCTTCGGGGCCGGCGACAGCTGGCGTCTCGCTGGTCAGTTCCTGCAACGCCTGGGGGTGATCCGGCTGGAGGGCCAGCGCCGCCTCGAACCAACTGGTCGCCAGCAACGGCTTGTCCAGCTGTCGAGCGACGACGCCCAGCTGGTAGCGGAGATCGGCGCTATTCGGGTCCTGCATGGCCTGGTTGTGCAATTCGGTGAAACGATCCCGCAGCCGACGCAGCTGTTCGACCAGCTGCAAATGCTCGGCTGCGAGCGGATCGTTCCCGAGTCGCTTGTAGGCCATCGCCAAGCTGTATCGCGGCCGCCACTCCTTGGGATAGGTCTCGACTGCCTTCTGCAGCACTTGGGCGGCCGCAGCGGCTTGGCCGGCTTCCAGTTCCATCGTCCCTTTCAGGTACATGGCCTGCAGATGCGTCGGCTCGCGGCGAAGCGCTTGGTCCAACAGCCGGTGCGCGGCGGCCTTGTCACCCAACGCCCGCTGGCATTCGGCTTGCAGCCAGAGACTTTGCGGCGACGAGGGGCAGGTCCGCAGCGTCTGCAGGGCCTCGTCGTGCTGTTGCTGCTTGACCTGACACGCGGCCAGTTCCAACAGCACCTCCTCCTTGGCGGCTTGATGGGGCGTTCGTCTCAGGCATTCGCGGTAGGCTTCGATCGCCTTGCGGTACTCCTCATAGTCCTTGTGGATCAGCCCCATCAGGCGGTGCGGGCGCGAGTCGTGGGGCGCCTGTTGGGCGACGATCGTCAAGTGGGCGATGGCGTGGTTCATCGCTCCGATGTCATAGTAGGTCGCGGCCAGCCAGCGATGCGCGTCCGTCTGCTGGGGATCCATGCGAATTGCGTCGGTCAGAATCCGCGTGGCGTCCCGGAACTGTTTGGCTTTGTACAGCGCTTCTCCGGACAGCGTATAGGCCCAAACGCGCGTCTCGGGATGGTCCCGGGCAAAGCCGAATGCGACAATCGCGTCGTACAGCCGTTCGTTTCTCAGCAGCACCATGCCGGTCAGCAATCGCCGATGCGGCTCGTAGCCGTCCACATCCTGCAGCGCCTCGGCCGCCGCCCGGACGCCGTCCAAATCGTTTTCCGCCAGCGCCCCCAACGCCGCTTGAAACCGCCGGTCGGGAGCCACTCGCAGCGCATAGCCGTAGCGGCCCAGGCCGAGCAGGCCCGCCAGCACGACCGCCGCGGGAATCAACAGCAACCGGAGACTGCGGCGGCGGGAACGCGGGCCACCCAAGGGGGCGTCGAACGATTCGACGGGGGAATCGC
>Ga0351872_1265_pt1 | contig 11917 bp, 7 predicted proteins | sample TotcelFGM3001N10_FD_206788 | JGI IMG/M metagenome (GOLD analysis project Ga0351872, IMG submission 206788) | Enriched cells from coal bed in the Powder River Basin, Montana, United States - Total cells FGM rep2 HSBNCT.FGM.300.1.N10 ... | reverse complement strand
CGCATCCAGCGAACAAGGCGATCCTGGTTTCATGTCGTCGACCGTGCCGAATAAGGGGCGTGCGGCTTTCTCCACGAACTTGCCCCGCGCGGTTGCCATGACCTGTTCGTCCTGCACCAGTTCTGCCACCACTTCGTGCAGCGGCCGCTGCGACGATGTGATCCAAGCCCGGACGCGCGCCGGACGTTCCGTGATCACCGGATGGCGGAAGCGGACCTTCAATTCTGCCGTCACGGCGGCGTGGCCGCAGGCGAACAGACAGTTGGTCATCGCGCCGTCCAACAGCGCACAGATGATCCCGCCGTGCAACGTGGCCGGGTAGCCCTCGAACACCCCCTGGCAGGCGAACGAGGCTTCGACCGCCCCGTCTTTGCCCAGGTGGAATTCCAGCCCCAAGCCGTGCCCGTTGGCCGGCCCGCAAACAAAACAGTCGGGGTGGCTATGCCGGCGCAGGGTACGGTGCGAAGCGTGGCCGAGTTCGTGTTGCATTTCACCGCTTAGTGGTCGCAAAGGTTTTGTCCCGCCACGAGAGAGCCGTTCAAATACGCTTGGACGATGTTCTCCGGGGTATCGGAGGCCGCGCCGACCACGACGGTGATTCCGTTGTCCGCAAACAACTGCTGTGCCCGCTGCCCCATCCCGCCGGCAAGAATCACCTCGGCGCCCTGTTCGTGCAGCCATCGAGGCAGCACCCCCGGCTCGTGCGGCGGCGGCGTCAGCAACGTCGTCTGCTTTGCCTGGCGATTCGTTTCGTCGACGTCGATCAGTGCGAATTGCTCGCAGTGACCAAAGTGCGGACAGAGCCGGCCAGCTGACACGGGGATCGCGATTTTCATTCAATGGGTTCCTTGGTTGAGGGGTCAGAGGTCAGAGGTCAGGGGTCAGGGGTCAGGGGTCAGGGGTCAGGGGTCAGGGATGCCATTCGGCGTCTTGGCTTGCACAACCGCGGCGATCGCTCACGCCGTTTCCGACGGGGGATCGGCTGACGAAGTCGATTGTCGTCGAGCCGCGAAGTTGCTGATCGCAGCTTTCAGCGTGTTGGCCGCCAGCAGCGCACAGTGTTCGGATTCCTCGGGCAACCCGCCCAGGGCCAGCAGCACGTCCCGCTGCTCCAGTCGAGCGGCGTCGTCCGGTGTTTTGCCCGCGGCCAGCTCCGTCGCCATGCTGCCCGCTGCGCGCGACGAGTTGCAGCCCGTGGTCGTGAAATTGGCCTGCACAATGCGGCCTTTGGCAATCCGCAGCCAGAATTCCATCGTGTCGCCGCAGGGCCCCGTGATGCGGGCATGGCCATCCCACGAGTCCAGCGGACCTTCGTTTCGCGGCGGATCCAAACGTTCTAATACCGGGAGCGCAAATGGTCGTTCAGTGTTCATCGCAGGGGTAGGGGCTAGAAGTTTTGGGGGTGTCGGGCGTTCTTCCATCTTCTTCGTTCGTTGTTCGTTCGTTGTTTCCGTTTCTCATTGTCTTTCGTCCGTGGTTTCAAGATTCGCGAGCGAAAGCGACAAAGGTCGGCAAAACAATTACGGTCGATTGCACCAAGCCTCCGCTCGCTACGGGCTCGCTAACCTGCAGACGCTGATCCACCACGGTCCAAAGAGCGCGAATCGCCTGGGCTGCCGGACCGTCCGATGTTTCGACCACCGTCCGGCGCGCGACCTGCGCGCGAGTCACCGCCGCGTCGTAGGGCACGCGTCCCGCCAGGGCGATTCCTTGTTGGCGGGCCAACGCTTCCAATTGCCTCGTCAATTCCTCATTCAAGTCGGCCTTGTTCACGGCCAACATTCCCGGGACGCCCAGTCGCATCGCCAACTCGGCCACGCGGCGAAAGTCATGCAGACCGGAAACCGTCGGTTCCACGACGAACAGGGCCAGGCTGGCCGCCGTCAGCGAGGCAATCACCGGACAGCCGATGCCAGGCGAGCCGTCGCACAGGATCCGTTCCAGCTGATGTTCCGCAGCCAGCTGCTGGGCGGTGCGGCGCAGGTGCGTCACCAACTTGCCGGAGTTCTCCGCCGCCACGCCGAGCCGGGCGTGAATCATCGGACCGCATCGAGTCTGGGAAACAAACCATTGGCCGCACACGACGGGCTCCAGTTCGATCGCATGTTTGGGGCAGAAATCGACACACACGCCACAGCCCTCGCAGGCGAGTGGTTCGATCCGACACGTTCGGGGCACCCGGTCGTTGCCAGGACCATCGAACGAGATCGCCCCGAAACGACACAGTTCCGCGCATTGCCCGAGGGCCAGGCATTGCTCGGCGTTGACCCGCGCTTTGCTGCCCCCGACAAAATCTACGCTCCGCTCGATTTGCGGCCCGAGAACCAGATGCAGGTCGGCGGCGTCCACGTCGCAGTCGGCGACCACCACCGGTTTTGCCAAAGCCGCAAACGACGCGACGAGGGATGTCTTGCCGGTGCCGCCTTTGCCACTAATCACCACCAGTTCCTTCATGCCACCACTCGCTCCCGGGAAGTCCACTCCGTTTCCAAGGCCACCAACAATCCATCCAGCCGCTGCGCCAGACTCGGCACGACCGCCGCCGCCAGTTCGCCCCGCGAGTACGCCTCGGCCACGGCGCGGTCGTCGGGGATCTCGGCCATGATCGCGATCCCCTGACGCTGGCAGTACTGCCAGACCTCCCGGTCGCCCGCGTCGGCGCGGTTGACCACCACCGCAAACCGCAGTCGCAGCGCGCGGATCATCTCGACCGCCAACGCCAAGTCGCACAGTCCGAACGGTGTCGGCTCGGTCACCAACAGCACCAGATCGGCCTCGCGAACGCTCTCGATCACGGGGCAGGAGGTGCCCGGAGGGCAATCCAGGATGACCAAGCCGGCATCCGCCGGCAAGGCCGCCTTGACCGCTCGTATCGCCGGCGGGCTCATGGCCTCGCCCACATTCAACACGCCGTCCACAAATCGCACGCCATCGCTGGAACCCAGCCGCAGACGGCCGATGGCTCGTGGCACTTCGCGAAGGGCGTCTTCCGGACAAGCCAGCTGGCATCCGCCGCAGGCATGGCACAACTCGGCAAATACCAGCACGGACTTGCCCACACAAGCGATCGCGCCAAAGCGGCAGATCTCGCTGCACCGTCCACACAGCGTGCAACGGCCTCGATCCACCACGGGGACCAGACGCTCGATCGAAAGCTCCTGCGCAAAGGTGGGTTTGAGGAACAAATGCCCGTTTGGCTCCTCGACGTCGCAATCCGCGTACACCACCGAGCGGCCCGACTTGGCGGCGAGGTAGGCCAAGTTGACCGCAACGGTGGTCTTGCCCGTGCCGCCTTTACCGCTTGCCACTGCAATCCGCATGATGCTTAGTCGCTCTCCTGCTCGGGCCCTGGTTGCGCTGCCTGGATGCCCTCGATTCGCTTGCGGATCTCGTCCAGCGTTGCCGCCAAGCCGTCGGCTTGCTGTTTGAGCATCGCCAGATCCTGCCGACTGTCTGGGGCCATGATCGGGGCAACCGGGCCAGGCGGCGCGGCCGGATCCGGAGTCGTCGCCGACTCCGCTCCCATCGCTCGCTGCCAACCGGTTAATCCCGTGGCGCGGAACACGTTCCGCCATCGCCTGCCGCGTCCGCTGCCACGGCCCGCCCCCGCGCCAAGACCGCGGTTCATGAATCCGGGGCCGCCGGCGCCCTTGCAGGCCCCCATCCCGCGACCGGTCATCGGCCCTTGTCCCAGCGGGCCCGTGTGATCTCCTCGAGGCATGACAAAACTCCTTTCCGATCAATCGTAACGTGTGTCACTCGGACCGAACGCTCCAACTACGCATGGTGTCCCTCGACATTGGCCTCGACGGCCGTGTGAAGCCGCCCGGCGCGGAACGCCTCGACGGCTTGTGCCACCGTCCCCGTCACACCGACATACACCGAGATGCCCGCTGCCTGAAGGGTCGCAAACGCCTTCGGCCCGACATTCCCCGTCAGCAGCGCCTCGGCTCCCAAGCGGGCGACGGTTTGTGCGCTTTGGATCCCCGCCCCTTGCGGAGCGTTCAAGTTCCGGACATTGTCATGCACGGTGAACTGATCGGTTTCCGAATCGACCAGAAGAAAGTACGGCGCACGCCCAAATCGCGGCTCGACAGCCGCGTTCAGTTCGGTTCCCTGGGCAGTGATCGCAAGGTTCATGAAACTTCCTCATGCGTTGGGTGTCCCTCCGCCACCGCTGTGACAGGGCGGCGAGTGATCTGGATTCTGTACCCAACGGGATGAAGCACTGCGCGTGCCAAAGCCGCAGCACTTGCCACGGCACGCAGGCCAGGCCCTGAAGAATGCCCTCCAGCTGACGACGGCAGCCTGCTATTTCACGTCGTCGGGAGAGATATCCCCGGAAAGGTGGTCTTGCAATCTGCGTTTCCAGCGATGGAAGGTCTCTGGCATGATGCAAGACCAATCATCGCGAGGCCACCTGCATGAGCTGGATCAGTTTCCGGGCGGCGGTTTCCGCAAAGGCGTCATCGTTGATGTGCAAGTCCAAATCCAGCAATTCGACTTGGCCGCAGTTCCGCCGCACGGCGTCCAACAGCGCCTTGCGGGCGGCCGGATCGTCGAAGGCTTCGCCCGTACGGTCGATCGCTGACACGCCGCGTTGCGGCAACAGGATTGCGGCCGGCCCCCGCGCCGCCGCAACCTTGCGGCCGATTTCCTCGCCCAACTTCGCGTTCTCCTTGGCCGTGGTCCGCATCAGGGTTACCGTTGGATTGTGCTGGTAGAACTTGCGACTCCGGAACTTGTCGGGCACGGTCTCGGGCGGGCCAAAGTTCACCATGTCGGTCGCGCCGACCGACACGACCTGGGGCACGCCGCGTTTCCCGGCCGCCGTCAGACGATCGGGACCCGCGGTCAAAATGCCGCCGACCAGTTCGTCGGCCAGTTCGGTGGTCGTGATGTCCAGCACGCCCGCGATGGCGCCTTCGGCGATCAGGGATTCCATCGCCTGGCCGCCATTACCGGTGGCGTGAAACACCAGCACTTCGTAACCGGCCTGCTCCAGAATCGCCCGCGCGTGCTGGACGCAGGGTGTCGTGACGCCGAACATCGTCGCCGCGACCAACGGACGATCGTCGGTAGAATCCGGAGCCCGATCCAGTACCATCCCGGCCATCGCAGCTGCCGCGCTGTTGAGAATCCGGCGGCTGATGCGATTGATCCCGGCGATATCGACGACGGAATTGAACATCAGAATGTCCTTGTCGCCGACGTACTGCCGCACCTGGCCCGAGCCCAACGTGCTGACCATCAGCTTGGGGACCCCCAGCGGCAGGGCCCGCATGGCCGCCGTGCCGATGGTGGTGCCGGCCGAACCCCCGAGGGCCAGCACACCGTCCAGTCGGCCCGCGAGGAACGCCTCGCGAACCAACGCAGTCGCCCCGGCCGCCGCCTGCGTCACGGCCTCGCCCCGATCCCGCCGCTCGCGGACCGCTTTCAGCGTCGTCCCCGCGGCCTGGAAAACATGTTCCCGACAAATGTCTCCTACGGCCGCCGATTCGCCGAGGCACCCCGTGTCGACGACGACGACATCCACACTCAACGCGCGGAGCCGCTCTCGTACCAAAGCCGCTTCGGCGCCCTTGGTGTCCAGTGTCGCCAGCAAATAAACGCTCATCGCACCCTCGCTTTGTGACGTGTTCCTGACAAAATGGTATGTTACGGTCAGCAGTGGGTCAATGTTGGCAACGGTGCGGAAAGTGGGCTGCCCCACGCTTGGACCAGGGACTTTCGCAGGGTTTGCGTCATGCCAACGTGGTGACAAGTCTCTGCCGTTCAAACCGCGGAGTTTGCCGGGGGTTCTCGCGGGCGCTTCGGGTTCCGTGCAAGACGTCTTTGACGAGTGGCTTGTGCCGGGTGGACGTCGACCTACAATACTGGGCGTTTCGCGTTTTTCATCCTCGGGCAATCGTTCAACGTCTATGCCGGCCTCCGATATCGTCGTCAAAGGCGCTCGCGAGCATAACTTGCGGGACGTCGATCTGGTTCTGCCTCGAAACAAGTTGATCTGTCTGACCGGGGTCAGCGGCTCCGGCAAGAGTTCGCTGGCCTTCGACACGCTGTACGCCGAGGGCCAGCGGCGGTACGTGGAGAGTCTGTCCAGCTTTGCCCGCCAATTCCTGGGCCAGATGCCGAAACCCGATGCGGATTACATCGGCGGCCTGAGCCCCTCGATCTCGATCTCGCAAAAGTCCACCGGCGCCAATCCCCGCTCGACGGTCGGTACGATCACGGAAATCTACGACTTTTTGCGAGTTCTGTTCGCCCGCGTCGGCCAGGGATTCTGCCCGAAATGCGGTCAACCGATCACGGCGCAGACCCGCGAACAGATTATCGCCCGAATCCTGCAATTGGCCGAAGGGACCCGACTGGCGGTACTCGCCCCGCTGATCCGCGGCCAAAAAGGCGAGTATCGCGATCTGTTCGTGGACTTGCTGAAACAAGGCTTTGTCCGGGCACGCGTCGATGGCGACGTGGTCTCCCTGACCGACGACCTGCAGCTGGATCGCCAGATGCGGCACAATATCGAAGTGGTCGTGGACCGGCTGGTCGTCAAGCCGACGATCCGGCCCCGATTGGCCGAGGCGGTCGAGTTGGCGCTGAAGCTCGGCAAGGGAAATCTGATCGTGGCGGCCGAGCGGGGGAGGGAGGGGGAACCGCCTAGACGCCCCGACGCGGAGCAGGGGCGAAAGGGGGCCAAGCGGAAGCAGGAAGAAGACAACGCTGGAACGCAGGGCGGCAGCGAGGACATCGTCTTCAGTGCTGCCTATGCTTGCCGGGACTGCGGAATCAGTTTCGAGCCGCCTAGTCCGCAGCTGTTCAGCTTCAACAGCCCCCAGGGCATGTGTCCCGAATGCGACGGGCTGGGCGAGCGGTTCGCCTTTGACCCGAACCTGCTGGTCTCCGAGGAAAATCGCCGGCAGTCGTTCAAGAAAGGCTGCTTCGAGCTGCTGGGCACTTGGTCGGAATTGGGCCGTTGGCGGCGGCACATCTTTCAAGGCGTGGCCGACACGATGGAACGGAAACGGGGCTTGCCCCCCGGCACGATGCTCGAAACGCCGTGGGCGGAACTCGATCCGTCGCTTCAGGATTTGTTGCTGTGGGGCACGGGCGACGAGCACATTACCTACACCTGGCGGGGCGGGGCGTCACCGGTCAAATACGGCGGCAAGTTCGAGGGCATCCTTCCGGACCTGACGTCCCGCTATCGCAACGCCAAGAACCCCATGTACCTGCGGCAGATGGAAAAGTACATGAGCACCTCGCCGTGCAGCGCGTGCCGGGGCCGGCGATTGAACCCGCAGGCGCGGGCGGTGAAGGTGACCACGACACATCCCAAGTTCCGCGACGGCTCGCGGTTGTCGCTGGCCGAAGTGTGCAACTTGTCGATCCGCGACGCGACGGACTTTTTTAGCGAACTGGAATTGGACGCGACCCGCACGCTGATCGCGAGCGAAGTGTTGAAGGAAATCCGCGGCCGGCTGGGCTTTCTGCTGAACGTGGGGCTCGATTACCTGACCCTGGGCCGCACCGCCCCCACGCTGTCCGGTGGCGAATCGCAACGCATCCGACTGGCTGGCCAGATCGGCTGCGGGCTGGTCGGCGTGCTGTACATCCTGGACGAACCGTCGATCGGCTTGCACCCGCGGGACAACCATCGGCTGCTGGCGACGCTGCAGCGGTTGCGCGACATGGGCAACACGGTGCTGGTGGTCGAACACGACGAGGACACGATGCGGGCGGCCGATCACATCGTCGACTTTGGGCCCGGCCCCGGCGTGCGAGGCGGCGAGGTCGTTGTGGCCGGATCGTATGCCGACGTCGTGGCCGCCGAACGCAGTGTGACCGGCAAGTACCTGTCGGGCCGGCTGGCGATCGACGTGCCGCCGCGCCGGCGCCCGGTCGGCGAGGCGCGCTTGCGAGTCCTGGGGGCGACGCACAACAACCTGAAGGACATCGACGTCGACATCCCGCTGGGTGCCTTTGTGTGTATCACGGGCGTGTCCGGGTCCGGAAAGAGTTCGCTGGTCAACGACATCCTGATCGAAGCCTTGCGGCGGGATTTGAACCGGGGCGAAGGCACGCCCGGCGCGCATCGGGCGCTCGAAGGCGTGACGCTGTTGGACAAGATGATCGCCATCGACCAATCGCCGATCGGGCGCACACCGCGTTCCAATCCGGGCACCTATATCAAGGTCTTTGACGAGATCCGCAACTTGTTCGCCCAGATGCCCGAGTCGCGGCGGCGAGGCCACAAGCCGGGGCGGTTCAGTTTCAACGTCACGGGGGGCCGGTGCGAGGCCTGCGAAGGCAACGGATCGACGCGGCTGGAAATGGACTTCCTGGCCGACGTCTGGGTTACCTGCCCGGTGTGCGAGGGCCACCGCTACAACCGCGAAACGCTGCAGGTCAAATTCAAGGACCGTTCGATCGCCGAGGTGCTGGAGATGGACATCCAGCAAGCCCTGGAATTGTTCGAGAATATCCCGCAGGTGCGCGGCAAGCTGCAAACGCTGCACGACGTAGGGTTGGATTACATGAAGCTGGGCCAGCCGTCGCCGACACTTTCCGGCGGAGAAGCCCAGCGGATCAAACTGGCGCGCGAACTGGTCAAACGCAGCACCGGCCGGACGCTGTACTTGTTGGACGAGCCCACGACGGGGCTGCACTTTGCCGACATCAAGCTGCTACTGCAAGTGCTGCACGGTTTTGTCGAGGTCGGAAACACGGTGCTGGTGGTCGAGCACAACTTGGACGTCATCAAGACGGCGGATTGGATCATCGACCTCGGGCCCGAGGGCGGAGACGCCGGCGGGCGCGTGGTGGCGACGGGGACGCCCGAGCAGTTGGTCGCTTGCCCCGATTCGTACACCGGGCGGGCGTTGGCCGCCGTCCTGGGCGGCCCGTCGGTGGGCACAGGGCGGCGCGGTTCCCGCGACGCGCGGGGCAAGGCTTCGCGTTTGGTCGCCGACGCCGCACGCCTCGGTGCGCGCGCGGACGGCCAAAGCGTCTTGGCCAAGGAGATCGTCGTCCAAGGCGCCCAGCAGCACAACCTGAAAAACGTCAACGCTCGCATCCAACGCGACGCCATGACCGTGTTCTGCGGGCCCAGCGGCTCGGGCAAGAGTTCGCTGGCCATGGACACCATCTACGCCGAAGGCCAGCGGCGGTACGTGGAGAGCCTCAGTTCCTACGCCCGCCAGTTCGTCGGCCAGATGCAGAAGCCGAAGGTCGATCATATCGACGGCCTGTCGCCGGCAATTGCCATCGAGCAGAAGAACCTGGGCAACACGCCGCGCTCGACGGTGGGCACGGTGACCGAGATCTACGATTATCTGCGGATCCTGCTGGCGCGACTGGGGCAAGCCTATTGTCCCGATTGCGATTGCCCGGTCGGCACGCAGACGGTCGACGAGATCATGGACAAGATCATGGCCGAGCCGCCTGGCACCCGGCTGTACGTGCTGGCTCCGGTGGAGATCGACGTGGGCCGCGAGTACGCTTCGCTGTGGGACGAGATCCGCGCCGCGGGCTACGTCCGCATCCGCGTGGACGGCGTGACGTATCCGCTCGAACAACCGCCGGACATCGACCGCCGTCGCAAGCACGAGGTGGAAATCGTCGTCGACCGGATCGTCGTCCGCCCCGACGTGCGCTCGCGGATTGCGGACAGCGTCGAGAATGCTCTGGCGTTGGGCAAAGGCGTGATCCGGGTGGCGCAGGCGCTCGACGGCATGCCGGAAACACGTTGGCCGGTTCGCACCCACAGCCAGCACCTGGCCTGCGAACGCTGCGGGCGCAGTTTCGACCCGCTGACCCCGCACAGTTTTTCGTTCAACAGTCCGCTGGGCTGGTGCCCGTCGTGCCAGGGGCTGGGCGTGCAAGTCGGCGCGAATTCGGCCGCGCTGCTCCGCGATCCGAAACAGACGCTCGCCAGCGGGGCCGTCGCCCTCTGGCCCAACTTGGATCATCGCGTGTCGCAGCGGATGCTGGAGAGTCTGGCGGCCGGCACCGGCGTACCCCTTGACCGTCCGTTCGACCAATTGGGGGCGCGGCATCGGCGGATCGTGATGCACGGTACCGGCGACCAGTGGTTCGACGTTGCCGCCACGGCGGCGGAAAGCCCGGCCCCAGGGGCTGCGCCACGGGCCACCACCGCGTCCGCTCGCAAAGCCCCCCGAGCGGCGTCCGCGGCGGCGGAATCGCCTGCCTTCCCCGCGTTTCGGTTTCAATTCAAGGGCCTGTACCCCGCCTTGGAAGAAGCGTCCCGTCTGTCGCCTTCGTTCCGGGCTCGGCTGGAGCAGTTTATCGACGAAGTGGACTGCTCGGCCTGCAGCGGCAGTCGATTGCGGGAGGACGCCTCCGCCGTCCGGTTCCGCAATCAGTCGATCGACGAACTGAGCCGCCTGCCGCTGGGGGACCTGTTGCAAAGGATTCAAGGCTGGAAGCTGACCGCGCGCGAGCGGAAGATCGCCGGCGAACTGATTCGCGAAATCACCGGTCGCGTCCAGTTTCTGCTGGATGTGGGGTTGGAGTACCTGACGCTGGCGCGCGGTGCGGCCACGCTGTCCAACGGCGAAGCGCAGCGGATTCGGCTGGCCAGCCAGCTGGGCAGCGGTCTGTGCGGCGTGCTGTACGTATTGGATGAACCGACAATCGGTCTGCATCCGCGCGACAATGCGCGGCTGTTGGCGGCTCTGTACAAGCTTCGTGACCTGGGCAACACGCTGCTGGTTGTCGAGCACGATCGCGAGGTGATTGCGGGCAGCGACTACATCTGCGACTTTGGGCCCGCCGCCGGCAAGAACGGCGGCCAGATCGTGGCGGCCGGTTCGCCCGCACAGATCGCTCGGCGCCGCGGTTCGGTGACGGGCCCCTATCTGGGCGGCAAGAAGGCGATCCCCGTGCCGACCAATCGCCGCCTGGTTCGCGGGGCCGACGGCCAATTGTGGCAGCGCCACGTGGCCGCGTCTCTCCGAGACGCGAATCCCCGCGTGGCTGCGTCTCTCCGAGACGCGAATCCAGTCTCGGAGAGCCTGGCCCACGTGGGTGCCCCCGTTGCCTGGCTGGAAATCCTCGGCGCTCGCCACAACAACTTGCAGAACATCGACGTCCGCATTCCCTTGGGCACCTTGACGGCGGTGACGGGGGTCAGCGGCGGGGGCAAGAGTTCGTTGATCGACGACGTGCTGTGCCGGGCGTTGGCCAGGCGGCTGCACCGCGCCAGCACCGTCCCGGGCGCTCACGACGAGATTCGCGGTGTCGAGCACATCAACAAGGTGATCCGCGTCGATCAACAGCCGCTGGGCAATTCGCCTACGTCCAACCCGGCGACGTATACGGGCGTGTTCGAGTTGATCCGCGAGTTATTCGCCCAGTTGCCCGAATCGAAGCTGCGCGGGTACGGTCCCCGGCGTTTCAGTTTTAATGTGCCCGGCGGCCGGTGCGAAGATTGCGAGGGCAACGGCCAGAAGTGCATCGAAATGCACTTCTTGCCCGACGTCTGGGTCGAGTGCGAGACGTGCAGGGGCCGCCGGTACAATCCGGAGACGCTGGCGGTCACCTATCACGGCCAGTCGATCAGTGACGTGCTGGACATCACGTGCGGCGAAGCGTTGAAGCTGTTCGAGAACATCCCGAAAATTCGCCGTATCTTGCAAACGCTGTGCGACGTGGGACTGGATTACCTGACGCTCGGTCAAGCTGCTCCGACGCTGTCCGGCGGCGAAGCCCAGCGGGTGAAACTGGCGGCGGAACTCGCCCGCCCGGACACCGGCCGCACGCTGTACCTGTTGGACGAGCCGACCACGGGCCTGCACTTCGACGATCTGGCCCGATTGCTGGAGGTGCTGCAGCGATTAGTCGATCTGGGCAACACCGTGGTGCTGATCGAGCACAACCTGGACGTGATCAAACA
>Ga0351872_1250_pt1 | contig 13068 bp, 2 predicted proteins | sample TotcelFGM3001N10_FD_206788 | JGI IMG/M metagenome (GOLD analysis project Ga0351872, IMG submission 206788) | Enriched cells from coal bed in the Powder River Basin, Montana, United States - Total cells FGM rep2 HSBNCT.FGM.300.1.N10 ... | reverse complement strand
CAGCCGCAATAAGGCGAAAACGCCGCCTCCTTGGCTCAAAAAAATAGTGAGATTTCCTCAGCGCCGTGACGGCAGGCCGTGCTCGCCGGACGGGATCCGAGGCCGTGAATGCTCGGCTCATCAGGCCGTCCTCCCCCTCCCCAAACGGTGGCGGGCGAGCTATGCTGGCGCGATGTGGGGCCGGAGATCGTGTCAGAAACCGTGGTGCGCCGACCATCGGTGCCCGGCGAGAACCGCGGCAGGAAGGAGAAAAACAGGGGCAAACTTGCGCCAGACGTCTCCGAAAACCTGCTTAGGATAAAGTGCCGTTTCGCAGGTGCGATCACCCTGCACAAGGCGCGAATCCGTGCGGAGAGATGGAGAAGAAGCGGTGGTGAAGACGATGCCGACGACTGTTTGGAACGACGAAGAACACGACTTGCTGGATGGCCTCATTCAGCGTTTGGAACAGGCTTGGCAAACGGCCGGGACGGCGGATCTGGCCCAGTTCGTTCCGCCGCCGGGTCATCCAACCCGCCAGACGGCGCTGGTTGCGCTGATTCAAACCGACCAGGAGCTATGTTGGCAGCATGGCCGGACCAAGACGGTCGGGGACTATCTGGCGGAGTGGCCCGAGTTGCGGGAGCAGGGGGATTGCGTGGGCACGCTGACCGCGTCGGAAGCAAGGCTGCGGCTGGAATCGCGGCTGGGCCGTTACGAGATTCGCGGAGAAATGGGACGCGGCGGGATGGGGACAGTGTACCGGGCGTTCGACAAACAGCTGGAACGCGACGTGGCGCTCAAGATACCCAATTGCGATCCGCACCGGGAACCGGCGGTGGTCGAGCGGTTCCTGCACGAAGGGAAAGCAGCCGCCCGGATCCAGCATCCCAACGTCTGTCCCATCTACGATGCCGGATGTATCGAGGGAACCTATTTCTTGGTGATGGCGCTGATCGCGGGCGACTCCCTGGCCCACTGGATGCACGATCGCCGGCCGTCGCCGGAGGAAGCGGCCCAACTGATCCGCCGCCTCGCACTTGCGCTGCAGGCGGTCCACGAGCAAGGGATTGTGCATCGCGACATCAAGCCTTCGAACGTGATGGTCACGCCGCAGGGCGAACCGCTGTTGATGGATTTTGGCCTCGCGCGGCAACTGGACGGCCCCGGCGGCTGGACCTCGCCTGGCGCACTGGTGGGGACGGTTCCCTACATGTCCCCCGAGCAGGTCAATGGCGCGCGGGTCGACCATCGCAGCGATGTGTACAGTCTGGGTGTCGTCCTGTATCAACTGCTGACCGGCGAGCTTCCGTTTCAAGGCACCCTGACCGACATCCTGTTGGGCATTGGCTATGTCCAGCCGGTGAAGCCCAGCCGTTTGCAGCCGGGGGTGAATTCGGATCTGGAGAGCGTGTGCTTGCGGGCGATGGCCAAGAAGCCGGAGGAGCGGTATCCGTCGGCGGCAGAACTGGCGACGGCACTCGAAGCTTGCTCGACTCCGCACACCGCCGTTGTCCCGCGGGCTCGGCGGCGGCCGGTCGCCGTCCGATGGGGCATACTCACGGCGGTGGCGGCAGTGGCCATCCTGTCCGTCGTCTGGAGCCGATCCGCGAGCCGTCCGGATTTGGTGGCCGAGCCGCTGCCCGTGACGGACGAGGACGGCTCTCCCTTGCCGCGGGAACTCCGCTTCGAGTTTCATCTGCAGCGAAAGGACGAGACCGTCAGCTGGCAGCAGCTGAACGCCCAGGCTTTGCCGTTGCGGGACGGGGACCGGGTCCAGCTCCGCGCGAGTCTGGCCCGCGAAGCATTCATCTACGTGTATTGGTTTGACCATGCGGGCAAGCCGCAGCGATTGTATCCGCCGCGGGACATCCCACTTGCCGGCCACCGCAAGTCGCGTGAAGTCCGGGTGCCGCCGGATGCCGGCGCGGGGGCCGGCACGAAATGGCTGCAGTTGCAGGACATGCGAGGCGCCGAGACGGTTTTGGTAGGCGTGGCCGGCACGCCGCGCACCGCCGAAGACCTGCGGCAGATCGAAACGACGTATCAACAGGTCCCTGTGCGTCTGGTCCCCGGTCCGCGTTTGGAGCCGGTCGCGTATCCGCCGTTGGCCGAGCGTCGGGAACGCGGGGTCGGTGAGATTGTGGACAGCCCGAAGGATGGCGAAAATCCGCTGCGGACGTTCGAGTCGGTGCTGCGGCAGCATTTCGACGAATACCAGGGGTGGGTCGTGGTCAACGAGTGAATTCTCGGATCGCGTTTCTGGAAACCCGCCTGATGTTGGATTATGCTGGTCTGCGATGAGAGTGGGTGCCGGAGTTTCCTCAATTCTGTGGGACGGGCGTCGACGAGATGGGATCGCGAGGGGGACGAACACGAATGCGCCGTGGGCGCCGCTTGTGCTTCGAGCGGTTGGAAGACCGTTCGTTGCTGGCCGCCCTCGATCTGGCCGCGATCGGCGGCTACGTGTTCCAGGACGCCGACGGAAACGGGTTCACGCCCGGCGAACAGGTCGTGGGGGCGGCGTTAGACCTGTACCGCGACGTCAACGCCAACGGGGTGCTGGACGCGGGAGACGGGGCGGCGATCCGCAGCGCGACCGCCAATGCCGACGGTCGATACCGCTTCGAGCGTCTGACCGCCGGGGACTACTTTGTCCAGCAGCCGGCGCAGACCGTCGGCGCGGTCAGCTTGGCCCAAATGACCAGCAGCCGGATCACGATCAGCGGCGCCGACGTTCAGGGTACGCCCGGACGGATCATCGACGGATTCGCGACCTCGCAAACCGTCACGGCCGCGATGCCCGTGGGCACCACCAACGCCTCGGCCTTGGCCGCGGACGAAGCGTTGGGCGGCGAACGCGACATTTCGGCGACGCTGGTTGCCGGGGGCATCGGGGATTCCGTCACGTTGTCCGTCGGTTCGGGAATTCTTGCGATCGACTCCGGCTTCAGCGCCCGCGGCCGGTATCAAGTCGTCTGGGACAGCGTGGACAAGAACGCCTTGGTCTTGAATTCTACCGGATTGCGCGTCAACGGCAGCGGAGTCGATCTGACCGAAGACGGCGTCTACTCGTTTTTCGAATTGGCCGGCGCGGCGGACAGGCCCGGGGGCACTGCAAAGGTTATCGTCTACACCGACGCAGGCAACTACTCGCAAGCCACGGTATCGCTGAGCGCCGGTGGTTCGGAAAGCGTGCTGTTGTCGTTGGCTTCGGACTTTGCTCCCGTCGGCGGCGCGGGGGCCGATTTCACCAACGTCGGTGCCGTGGAACTGCTGGTGGAGACCGATGTGATCGCCCTGGACGTCCAGTTCACGGACTTCCGCATGGTGGGCACGAAGACCTTTCCCGCCCACTTCAGCAATCAGCCGACCGCCGACCTGTCGCTGGCCATGACCACCAGCTTTCCCAACGTTGACGTCGGCCAGACCACTTCCTTTACGCTGAACCTGCTGAACTCCGGCCCCGACACGGCGACCAACGTGGTGGTGACCGATCGTCTGCCCATCGGGCTGGTCTTCGTCAGCGCGACGCCGACACAGGGTTCCTACGATCCCGCCACCGGTCTGTGGACGGTGGGCACCGTGCCGGCCGGGACCACCGCCATCATGCAGGTCACCGCCATCGTCACCGGCACGACGGCCATCACCAACACCGCCGAGGTCACGGCTGCGGACCAGCGGGATCCGGATTCCACGCCGAACAACAACAATCCGGCGGAGGACGACGAGGACAGCGTGACGATCACGCCGCAGGTGGCCGACTTGTCGCTGGCGATGACGGTCGACAACCCCCAAGTGACCGTGGGCCAGCCGGTGACGTTCACGCTGAACGTCAACAACGCCGGCCCCGCCACGGCGACGAACGTGCGGGTGACGGACCAATTGCCGCAGGGGCTGACCTTTCTCAGGGCGACTCCGGCGGGCGTCTACAACAGCGCCAACGGCGTCTGGACCGTGGGCACGCTGGGCAACGGTGCCAGTGCCAGCTTGCAGATCACGGCCAGGGTCGAGAGCACGACTCCTATCACCAACACCGCCGAGGTCACGGCCTCGGATCAGCACGATCCGGACTCGACCCCCGGCAACGGCATTCCCACCGAGGATGATCAAGCTGAGGCCGACTTGCCGCCGGCGCTCCCCCCCGTGATCACCGTCAGTCTCGACAACCAGACGCCACGCACCAACGACGTGCTCTTGGCGACGGCCACCAAGTCAGGGACCGAAGGACGTTCGATAACCCTGACTTTCGTGTGGACGGTCAACGGCGTCGAGCGGCGGACCTACACCTCCGACACCGCCTTGACGGATGCTTTCGACCTTGGCATTGCGGGCCACGGCAATCGGGGCGACACCATTACCGTCAAGGTCACGCCAACGGACGGAAACAGCGACGGCGCCGCCGCAACCGCAATCGCCACCGTGACGAACTCCGCGCCCCTGCTGGCCACGATCGGAACCAAGTCGGTGGACGAATTGACGTCCTTGCAGTTTGCGGTTTCGGCCACAGATGCGGACTTTCCGGGCGATGCCTTGATCTACATCGCCGCAGACCTGCCGCCGGGGGCGACGTTCGATCCGGCCACGGGCGTATTCGCCTGGACGCCGACGGAGTCGCAGCAGGGTCAGTACGTCGTCACGTTCACGGCCACCGACGACGGCACGCCGCGCCTAGCCGACTCCGAGGCGGTGACGATCACGGTGCGGGAGGTGAACGCCGCGCCGGCGCTGGCGCCGATCGGCGGCCGGAGCGTGGACGAACATAACCTATTGCAGTTCACGGTCAGTGCGGGAGACCCGGACGACGTGCCGGCCAACAGCGTCACGCTGTCGGCGGTGGGCCTGCCGCCGGGGGCGACGTTCGATCCGGCCACGGGCGTGTTTGCCTGGATGCCGTCGGAATCGCAACAGGGTCAGTACGTCGTCACGTTCACGGCCACCGACGACGGCATGCCGCGCCTGTCGGCATCCGAAACGGTGACGCTCACAGTGGTCGATGGCATCATCCCGCAACCGATTCCGCCAGAGCCCGTACCGCCGGACGAGCGTAAGGTCACGCCTCCTGTCCCGCCGGAGCCGTCACCGGAACCGCCCGTCGTCGTCGTCCCCCCGGATTCCTGCCCCGTGGCATTTGTGCTGTCGGGTTCGGTGGGACGGGATTGGCGGACCGAGGGGGCGATTGCCGATTTCGCGGCGGATTCTCCGACGCCGGAGACCGAAGGCTCGCAGGCTGCTGTCGCGCGGCTGCACGCCTTGACCGCCGTGGCCGCGCAGGGACTCGAACCGGCCGATGCCGCGCTGCTGGAGATCATGGCAACCGATCCCGAACCGCTCCGGTTGGTCGCCTTCGACTGGGGCGACGAGATCGTGCCGTCCGAGCCGAAGCCGAACCCGAAGCCGGAGCCGGAGCCGAAGTCGGAAGAGAAAGAGTCCGAGCAGCAGACGGACACGACGTCCGCGAGCAGTGCCGATCAGAAGAATCGCCCGCCCTGGTTCTGCCTTTCCATGCTGTTCGCTGCCGCCGGCGCGGCTTGGTATTTCCGAAAGACCGGTCGCAAGTGGTTGACGCGATTCGCCCAGCCTGCCGGCTTGACGCTTCTGATTGCCCTGTGCGCAGCGTGGACGGCGGGTTGGGCCGGAGAACCGCAAGACCCGGCCGTGGTGATTGCGGAGGCAAGGCGGCACCTGGCGCGAGGCGAGCATCGCGAGGCTTACCACAAGCTACGAGCCGCAATCGACCGAGCCGAACGGGCCGGTGCGCCCGCCACGCGGCGATTGGGGCTGTTCGATGCCCTGGCGGATGTCCACACGGCGTCGGGCCAACATCAGCAGGCGCTGGCCACGCGGTTGGAGTACCAGAGAATCCTCGCGTCTGCCGCGTTCCCAAGCGACGCATCGCGTGCCCGGAGCCTTCAACAGAGCCAGTCGAAACTGGCGGAGAGCCAAGCCCGTGCCGGACATCTCGATGATTCCGAGCGGACGTGGCGGGATGTGTTGGAAACGGAAACGCAGTGTTCGCCGGCCAGTCCGCTGGATCCGGCGCGGCGGCGGTTCAACCTCGCCCAGGCGATCGCGGCCGGCGGACACGCGGAAAAGGCCCAGGCTTGTCACGCCGCAGCCGAACAAGCCGCGAGGCGCGTTCTGGAGGCTATCCAGCGTGGCGACGTTGACCGCATCTACGAGGCTGAGGCGACCCTGCTGGTCGCCGATTGTCACGGCGCACGCCAACGCTGGCCGGACGCCGTCGCCGCACTGGTTGGGCTGCTTGCCCGGCAGCGAGCGGATCACCCGGCTCGGCGTGCGACGTTGTGTGAACTGGCCCGCTGTCAACATGCGGCCGGAGATTGCGCAGCGGAGCAACGCTCGCTCGCCGAAGCGTTGCGACTGGTCCGGGGTTCGGCCCCCGACGAATCGCTGGAGACGACGCTACGGACGGCCGAGATCTGGGACCGTTGGGGACATTCCGCCCTGGCTCAAGGGGATCGGCCGCAGGTCTCGGATGCCTGGAGAACATCGGCCGAAGCGTACGAACGGGCGCTCGACCTTACCAATCCACCGCCGACCTACGGCGTCCGGGCGACCGCCCTCCGGAACCTGCGGGAGATCTATCACCAGTCCGGCGAAGAGAGGAAAGCCCGCGACACGGCCCAGAAATTGGTCGACTTGCTCGGCCGGACGCGGTTGCCGGACGATCCGGAAGTTCTCACAGCGCGGGCCGCTCTGGCGGGCTTGTTCGTGAAAGACGGGCGATACGAAGACGCCCGACCGTACCTGGAGGCCGCTCACGCTTACTGGGAACAGCATCCTTCGCCGCCGCCGCAGGAATGGGCTGAGGTCTTGAACAGTCTCGGCGAAGTCGAGCGAGAGAACGGCAACGTATCGGCGGCCGCCGAGTTGTTTGGCCGGGCTTTTCAACTCTGCCGGGGATTCCTCCCAGATCGCGATCCCCTACTGGCCGAGGTGGCTGTGAATCTGGGCGCCGTGGCCGCAGCCCGCGGCGAATACACGCGAGCGCGGAATTGGTATGACCAAGCGATCGAGATCTGCGGTCAGCCCGCTCCCACGCCGCGGGCCGCCGAAACGGCGCTGGCGGCTCATCTGAATCTCGCGATGTTGCACAAATCGCAGGGCCGGATGGACGAGGCCCAAAAATGCTGCGAAAAAGCACGGCGTGAATGTCAGACCCTTGGCGCCCTGCACTCGGGTGCTTTCACCTGTCACTACACCATCGCTTCGCTGCTCTTGGCGGAAGCGGAGTCCGAGGCGACGGAGAGCAAAGCGGGCGCGACAGCGTTGACGCGAGCGCTGGAGGAAGCGGAGGCGGCCCAACGCGCCGTGGTGGCGCAGGGCACGCTGAACGACTACGGCGGTCAGTTGGCATACTTGCGGGGCAGTATTCTCTTCCGGCAAGGAAGTCCCGAGGCCGCAGCGGCCTGGAACCAAGCCCTGCAGATCTGCCGCGTCACAGGTCAGCGCTGTCTGGAAGCTCGCATCCTGACGCGAATGTGTGAAGCCGAGATGACCGGCCTGGCCAAGCTCTCCAGTCCGAAACCGGGCGACTTGTCGGAAGGGTCTTCCCCGCGTCAGGCCGCCCTTCGGCGGGCCGAGGCATACGCGAACCAGGCGATCAGCCTGCATCGGCAGACCAACGCCTACCCGAGCCTCCGTTTCTCCGCCCTAGTTCACGGCGCACAAATCGTCCGGGTGCGTGGCGAATCCGCGGTAGACGACGACTGGCAGAACGCGTCACGGGCCTTGCTCCGCGAGGCGGTGGAACTGACGGCGGGACCGCGAGCAATGACGACGGGCGCCGAATCCGAACGCGCTCAGTTCTTCGCCCAATATGCCTTGGCGTTCGATCTGCTGGTCGACTGGTGCGGCCGGGACCAGAAGCCCTGGGAAGCCTTGCAGTACGCCGAAGCGAGCCGCAATCGGACGTTCCTGGATCAGGTGCGAGCCGCCGGGATCGACTTTGGGGAAAGCCTCCGGGGCGGGAAAAACGAACATTTGCTCGACCAGCGCCGGAATGCTCGCTGCCGCTACGCCGCGGCCTGCACCCGGGCGGCGTTGGCCACCGCGCAAACCGATCTCCGCGAAACCGAGCGGCTGGCACAGCACGTGTTGGACTGCCAGGACGAATTGTGGGAATTGGAAAAAGAGATCCGCGACAAGAGTCCTCTGTACCGCGAGGTGCTGTCCGAGGACGAGCCCCTGCCCAAGATTGAGGAACTTCGCCGGATTGCCCGTCCCGGCGAACTGATCCTGCTGTATCATCTCGGCGCTCGGCGGAGCCATCTGTTCATGCTGTCCGGCGGAGACGAATCGCCCTTGGCATTGCGGCTCGCAACCGATCCCGACGGTGTTGGTGCGCCCGGCATCCCGCCGGCGCCGTTGGGCCGCGAAACGCTGGATGCTTGGGTCCAGCGCTATCTGACGGTCCTCCAGACGCCACCCGATGTCGCGGGCGAGTCACGGGGGCCTGGCGAGCAAGTCGTCACGAGCGAGAAGAACGACATGGCCGCTCAAGCGAGGCGTTTGACCGACATCCTGCTCCCGCCAGCGATTCGCGAACGTCTGACGCAGCATCCCCGGCCACAGCGGTTGATCGTCATCCCCGACGGCGCCCTGCATCAATTGCCATTCGAAGCGCTGGTGTGGCCGGCTGACGACGTCGAGCCCAGCTATGTCCTGGACCACGCGCCGCCGATCGCCTACGCGCCCTCGCTGCAGATCATGGCGGTGCTTCGCAAGCGGGACACGGTGAAGGCGGCTGAACGCTCGTTGTTGACCGTGGGCATGACGACCTTTTCCGCGCACCACGCGGCGGCTCAAACCTCCGTTTTGCGGCCGCCACGGACGGCGGTTGCGGGCCTCGGCGCGAGCCTTCGGCCCCTGCCCGCCACCCGGGACGAATGCCGGGCGGCCGCGGAAGCTTGCCGCCGCGCCGACTTTGCCCGCATCAACCACCTGCTGGACACCGAAGCGACCGAGCATCGCGTGCGCGACCTCTTGGAACAGACCAGCATCTTGCATTTCGCCACGCACGCCTGGGTGGATCCCCAACGTGACAACTGTTTTGGCGCACTGGCCCTGACGCCGCCCGGCCGGGACGGTGCTGCGAAGGCCGGGGACGACGGTCTGCTCGAACACCACGAGATTCACGGTTTATCTTTGACCCGGTGCGAATTGGCCGTCTTGAGCGCTTGCCGGACGAATATCGGTCCGAACCGTCCGCTGGAGGCCAGTTCGACCCTGACCCGCGCTTTCCTGGCCGCCGGCGCCCGGCGGGTCGTGTGCAGCCTGTGGGGATTGCACGACGACGCGGCCTCGCTGTTTGTCGCCGAGTTTTTTGGCTGCCTCGAGACGGCCTGGAAGTCCAGGCAGCCCGTCGGCTATGCGGCTGCGCTGCGCGACGCGCGGAATTGCGTGCGGAGGGATCCAAGATTCGAAGCCCCGTACTACTGGGCGCCGCTCGTGCTGATCGGACCGGCCGACGAGATCCAACCGCAATAGTTCGACGGTCAAACCTCAACTCCCTATTCCTTTCTCGCCGGAACTCGAGGCCGCTCGGGCAATGCCACTTTCTTTGAGCGGCAAGGCGCGAGCCCAATGCCGCTTACTTTGTAGCGGCACGGCGCGAGCCGTCCGGTATTACAGTCGCAAGAACCGGGCGGCTTGCGCCGCTCCGCTAACGAAAACGCCCCCAATGGTCCCAAAGCAAGTGGCATTGGGCTCTAACCGCTGGTGAAGACCGGCCGCGTCTTCCCGGCCGAGGCCCGCGGCTAGAGTCTTGCGCCTCACCATGTCCGGGTGCAAAGCAAGTGATCGCGCAGGAATAACTTGGACAGAGATTCGGTGAAAGTCAAACGAGCATCGCTCGCCCCCCAATCTGTTTCGCTCGCCCCCCAATCTGTTTCGCTCGCTGGGGAACACGACCGCTCGGCGAGAGTCCGCGGTGCGGCGATCACGGGAATTGCCACCGGGATCTCCCGTGGAGCGGACGCCCATGCCGCGGCATCGCTGGTCCGAGACGGCCCGCAGGCCGGCGGTGTCGTGCTCGTCCGGCTCGGATCGAAGCCGGCGGAAAGGGGCCATGCGTCCGTCCCTGCGCCCGCTGGAGGCGCAACCGCTTCGCCTTCGCCTGCTCCAGCCGACGTGCGGTTGAGGAAGTTGATCACGATCAAGGCGTCCAAGGCGGTGACGAGGCCGTCACCGTCGCCGCTGGGTCCGGCGGTGACATCGTAGTATCGCGGAGGAGACGAGGGCGATCCCGGCGGTGCGGCGCTGCCGGGATGAGCGTTGATGTGCGTGATGATGAGCAGCACATCGAGTGACGTGACGACTCCGTCGCCGTCGACGTCACACGGATTGGCGTAGTTGTGCCACGCCGAAGGCACGCCTCGATCATCGCCGGCAATCGAAGCCTGGCGAGCGTAAAGCCGCAGCTTGTTGCGGTCCAACGTTGTCCCTGTCGGCACGGCCAGCGAATCCGCATACGCGGCCTCCGCACTGGTGCTTGGCGAATTGCGCGCCTGATCCACGAGTTTGACATAGGTGTTGGCCCCGAGCTTCAGGGCGCCGTAGGAGGGATTGGCGGCGTATCCATCGTCGATGTCGCCCCGATCGGCTTGCATCACTTCGAGCAATTGCGGTACCGCATCGGTGCCGGCGCCATCCAACCACACCGTCCCCGGCAACGTGTGGGACGCCACGTTTTGTGTGTTGCCCAGCAGCGAGCCGCGGACATGCATCGTCCCCGCGGGTTCGCCCTGAACAGTTCCTTGTTCGTCGATCGTGACCACGGGAACTGCGAAATCGACGACCGCGTTGCCTTGGAGCCGGATAACGCCCTGGTTGACGACGGCCGTTCCGCCAACCGTCAGCGTCTGGCCGGCCGCGACGTCGATCGTGCCGACAGCCTCGTTGGTAAGGCCAAACGCGGAACCTGCCGGTTGAAGATTGATTGCGAGGTTGGCGTCAACGACTCGGATGGTACCCTGATTGTTTAGCTGGGCGTTAAGGAGATTGCCGTTCCCTTGGGAACCCACGTCCCGCGAAGCGATGATGGTGCCGTCGGACGAGTTGACCAGTATCCCGTTGGCCACGCTCAGCATGTTCCGGTCGTCCACCGCGGAGAGCCCGATGTGGCCCTGGTTGACGAAGCCGTTTGCGATGGTAAGGCTTGCGTCTGTCGGCCCTTTGCCGTCCCACTGCATGATCGATACGAGCATGTCGTCGACCCAAGGGTGTGCGGTGTTCGCCCAGCCTTCAGGGGCGTACCCGACGAGCAGTTTCGAGCCGGCGGTCATGGTGAGCGGTCCATTGATCAGCGACGAGACAGGGGTGAAGGGCGTAGGTTCCGACAACTTCGCGAGCCCCGTTGCGGCGAGCAAGCCGCGATTGTCCACGGCCGCATTGATTGTGGCGTCTGCTAATCCCACGCCGTTGCCTGCCAGAATGCTCAGTTTTCCCGGCCCGACGACGGTTGAATTCCTCACGATCCACACGGGGATCACAGGCGACCAGTCAGCATCGAGTTCCACGGCGGCTCCTTCCAAGAGCAAGGCTCCTGCACCATCGATGATACCTTGCGTCGGGTTGAACTTCCCGCCGACGCTGAAGAGCGCCGCGCTATCCGTATAGACTTCGCCCGTGTTGGTGAAGGTCCACGCCGAGTTGTGAGTTGTCGCCCAATCCGGGTTCACGGACAGATGTCGCCCGCGGACGCGAATAATCCCGGCGTTGTCCACCTGGGCCGCAATCGTACCCCCAGAATTTGTCTCACCTCCTTGGAACGCGATGGTGCCTTGTCGGGTATTGACCAGAGTTCCTTCGGTGACTCTCAATTCGTTCCATTTGCGTTGCGTGGGGCTCAGCTCAACGGTGCCATAATTGCTGAATCCGTTGCTGATCGTCAGGCTCGCGCCTCTGACGCTGATCGTGCCCTGATTGTCCAAGTTGGCATTGAGGCTGTTCCCCTTGCTCAGGCTGTCGTAGCCGACGGAACTACTAATGACACCGCCGTCCGCATTAACCAGCGTCCCGCCAGTCACGTTCAACGTGCTTCCCAGACTTGTATCGAACAGACTGATCTTGCCGTAATTGGTGAAACCCTTTGTGACCGTGAGGGCAAGTGGGACAGGTGGATCGAAATGCTCGTTCTCGGGATATTGGCTGGGGAATGGCAGTACATCGAAGCCCACCGCCAGAACCGAGTCGGCTGGCAATTCCAACTGGCCGTTGATGGTGCTCGCTCGCAAACCGAAAAGAATGCCGTGATTCACGACGTGCGCGTCGATGATACTACCGTCCAAACCTAGCGTGGCGCCGTTCGAGATGGTAATCGTGCCCGCGCCGGCAATCGATGACTTCTGCAGCCACAGAGGGACTGAGGTCGCTGGCACCGTCCAGTCACCGTCGAGATCCCAGTCGACCATTTGAATTCCGATTACACCAACCCCTTCGGACATGCCGAGAGAATCCGGATTCGGTATCCCACCGACATAGCAGTGTGTCCCGTTGCTGAGCACGATTGAGCCGGTGTTCGTGAACGTATAGGCGGGATCTTCGAGCTGAGGCCCGGTCTCGCTGTCGCCCTTGATGTTGATCTTCAAGTAGCCATCGATCGCAGTAATCGTTCCGCGGTTGTCCAGTCTGGCAGCCACGTAACTGTTGTAGTCACCACCGTCATAGATCAAGTTGCCCGTGTTGAGAAAAGTCCCGGCCGTGACCTCCAACCTCTGCCCCGAACGACCACCGAACTCGATCGTTCCGGCGTTGGCGAGGCCGGCGCTAACCGTCAGGTTGCGCCCGAACTGCAGCCTTCCGCCGCCCTCCACAAGTCCGCTGCGGATGGTCACATCGCCGTCGGCGTAGATTTGAGCACCCGCGCCGATCGAGACATCGTCGCCGGCCCCCGGCACGCGATGCACGGGCGGCGTTGTGCCGACCTCAACCCAATTTGCCGGATTGTGCCACAAGATCCCGTCGCCGCCCGTCCAAGCCATGGACGCCAGCAGATCCCGCGACTCCAGGGTCTCAAAACCCAGGCGAGTACGACGGCTCGAACGATCACGAGCCGCCCGCTCA
>Ga0351872_1246_pt1 | contig 13277 bp, 16 predicted proteins | sample TotcelFGM3001N10_FD_206788 | JGI IMG/M metagenome (GOLD analysis project Ga0351872, IMG submission 206788) | Enriched cells from coal bed in the Powder River Basin, Montana, United States - Total cells FGM rep2 HSBNCT.FGM.300.1.N10 ... | reverse complement strand
ATTCTTATTGGATTGGAATTTTTGGTGGCGGCCGACATTATCCGCACGGTTGCCGTGGAGCCCACGTTTCAAACCGTAGGCATACTTGGATTGATCGTGATCATTCGCACGTTTCTTTCATTTTCCCTTGAAGTGGAGGTCGACGGACGCTGGCCCTGGCAGCGTTCGTCCGCAGAGAACAAGGCCTCTTAGAGCTTTCGGAAAGATCGTCTTAAAATCATTCTTCATTCGTGGAGCACGATCATCCGGTTGCGGTTGGTTAACCTAAATGCTAATCCCTGCGAGATGCAATTCGAAATTCTTTATCATATTCCCGTCTCGCTCGTGATGCTGTTGGGTTTGGTCATTCTGGGTCTGGTCATCGAATCTGGTTACCGCTATGGCCTGACGGTGAGAGAGGCCCGGGCCTCGGAATCGTTGCTTGAAATCATTCCCACGAGCTTGATGGGACTATTGGCTTTGTTGATTGGATTTACCTTTTCAATGTCTATCGCGCGGTTTGACGCGCGCAAAATGGCTCTGGCGCAAGAAGTGAACGGGATCGAGACCGTCTGGTACCGGGCGGGGCTGATTGCGTCTGGAGAGGTCGTCCCAGCAAGGGCCCTATTGTTGAGATATGTGGATCATCGTCTGCGCTTTCCGAAAGATTCGGCATCACCTGAGGAGTTCAGTTTTTATGAGGCTGAATCCGAGAGGCTGCAGGGTGCTCTGTGGCTGATCGCCCAGCGCGAAAGCCTTCGCGACCGCAGCGCGGGTGGCGCTCTCTTTGCGGACTCGGTGAACGAGTTGTTTGACGTCGGCACGTTGCGCGAGTTCGCCTCGCAGGATCATGTGCCCGAGATCGCCTATTTCGTGATCTTCGCGCTCGCCATGTCGGCGATTTTCGCGCTGGCTTACATATATGGCGCTCGCCGACATCCCAAGGGCCCGCTGTTTATGTTGGCCATATTGTTGATTTTGGTACTTGGGTTAATTCAAGATCTGGATCGTCCTTCCCGAGGCCTTGTGCGGGTCAATGGAAAGATGATGACGGAATTGCGGGATAGTTTAGGCAGGCGCTGATTCAATCTTGGAGCGGTGCCCTGGCACGGACATTGCTTTTGTCATTCCCCAATCGCAAACAGAAGCTCTTTCTGAGATCTGGTGGGTAATTTGTTCGCCTTGATGATAAGCATTGCTATTATTTCCTTAAATTTTCCGGCCGAAGCCGCTGAAAGTTCGCCGTCGCTGGTTTGCGAAGGGGCTTTGGGACCGTTACCGATTGAGATTGTTCAGCTGCGTGCGCGCTTTGCCCGGCATTCGGGCCTGCACACTCGGATCCGCTGGACTGACCAACGTTATTTCGCAAATAACGGGATGCGACTGCGTCCCGTCAGTTACCTCAGCCCGACCTTTTACCGCGAACTCAAAACGTATCGTGCGGCCTTTTTAGACATTCGCGAGACTCATCAGCTTATGGTCGCCGAGCTTGTCAAATTGATGCCCGAGATTGGGCCATGGACCGCAGGGGAGCGTATGAATCGGGCCGATCTGCGCTGGCGAGACCTAGTTGACCAATTCGAAGAGCTAAAGCCCCGATTGCTAGTGAGGGCTTCAGAGGGAAATGCCACCGTCCATGGCCACCTTGGGGCTTCAAAAATTTTTCTGAAAGAAGCCGAGCGAGTTCACGCGGTGATTGAGGGGCTTAAGCGCTGGCGTCACCCTGGCGAGAATATACGCGTGCTTATGAGCGGAGCGGGATCTTCCTCCTTCTTGCTCTGGGCCCGTGACGTGCTTTCTCTTTTAGCTGTGGCTGAGGTGCGACCAAGCGAGAAGGATTTTCTGCGGTTTATGGATCAGCTCATGATGGAGATCGTGTTGCAGTTTTATTCGATCGGGGCAAACGGCTATGATCATTGGCCGCAGCACATGGCCGCGTGGCAGAATTGGCCTTTTCAGATCATGGGGCGGATGATTCCCGAAACCCCCTTGTTTACGAAAGGTTTACGTCTAATCAATTCCCGGATCGAAGCTGAGGAGGGGGATAAGGATTCGCAGAAAATCGAATTGGTTAAGCTTCTCTTAGCTCTGCCCCAGCCGGCGTCAAATGGTTCTTCGTCATTGCCCGTCGTTTATGATGAGAAAATTGGCTGGGAGTATCTGGTTCGGTTAGCTGACTTTTTGAATTCTCGTACCGAGTATTTGCTTAAGAGAGAGTTTGGATTCGGATACCAGGCCATAATTGGCCGTATCATCAGTGATGAGCTCAAGCGCATGCAGCGCACATCCCAGTCTTCGTCCCTCAGTGAGAAAGAGCGTGGAGGCTATGTAGGGCGCGTTTTGCGCGGATTAGCGAAGCATTGGATGCCGGGACACACCTATTTGCTTTCGAGAATCTATTGGAACTCTATGGCGCCCCTTTCCTTGCCCAATCCGGCGGATATTTTGGCCTCGACGTCGTCGAGCCTGACCTTAGATATGGAAAGCTTGGAATCTCGATTCGACTTCAAAACGCTGAGCAAAGAGTCGAACTTCGCTTACCACAATGGGGTGATGGGCTCGACACCGAGCTCATTTGCCAATTTCAATGAATACCTGAATGACACTTACGCCGATTATCTGCGATTGGTGACCGACGTGCTTTCGACTCCTGCAGTTAGTATCCTTCTGCCCAAGCTTTCTCCCGTCTCATTGGACCTGGCCGCCGTCGGGCCCGGCGTTCAGCCGGATTACGCGGAGGTTTTACGTGAGCTTGCCCGGGCTGGAAGGCAACTCGCCTTCCTTCTGGATCTGCAATCACAGGGGCGTATGGATGAGGCCACTCAAGGGACATACGCGCTGCTCTCTAAAAATGCCTCGTACTTGGAAGCCCTGCTGTTGCGACTTGGCGGATGGTACTTTTCCGACGAGGGAAATCTGGATCAACAGGCATTTCCGTAAATCGGTTCGCATGCTGTGATTGCAGTTTTGGTCGACCAACGCGAATACGTTACGAAAACCAGTTAAGCCTTAAAAAACTTGAATCCGGAAAAATTCAGTCTCCCCAACTAGAATTAAAAGGTGACCTCCTCGTAGTCACCCTCGCTCCGCGAATCGAATTGGGTGCGTGAAGTCGGAGCCTTAATGAATACGTAAAGTGTTCGCCATTCTTTTTCTAGACGACACGCCCTCTTTCATAATTAAATCTTACGTATATTATGGGGGTTAAACATGAAGTTATTAGTATTTATTGTGTTTGCTTCTCTTGTTCCGTCGACGTCGAATGCGTGGGTCCAGGGCACTTATAATTGTTCAGGACATATCTATAAGATTAGTCCGATAACAATGGGCGGCCGTATTGTTCCATTTCTTGAAGTAAATAACGGGACCGCCACCTCAAGCGGCTTTCCTGTCTTGTACGTTACAGGGCAGGAAGAAAGTTTAACGCTGTGGGAAGGCGCGTTTGGATACGGGATCAAATTTGAAAATGGAAAAGTCGAGAAGTTTTGCAAAGAGATCAAGTAAGATTAGTCTTACGTTCGCTCGTACTAATGAGAATTTAAATACCGATCGGGAGCACCCGGTCGGGTGTTCTTGCCGATTCTAAATTGGTCGGGGAGGCGGGAAATCGCCAAGATCCTGAAATCACTGATTCTAAGAGACGGCTGGTAGCAAATGGAAGCAATCCGGCCGTGTTCTCTCTAAGTTCGAATCCTCTACCCCCCCCCTTATTTTGCTATTTGGTGCCTTGATCCAAAAGGCCTAGATTGGCCGAGTGGATGATAGGGCAGAGGCATTAGATTTTGGTGCGGTGGGCATTGAAACGTGAAGAGGTACCCCAGAGAATTTGAGCATGAAAAGCAAATTTCTCATTCTGGGGGCTATCATTTTCTCTTCCGCTTGCGCTAGTACTAGCACGAAGCCCAATCCGCCGAATCTTGCCACCGAGATGAATGAGTCACGCGCGATCCCGTTTGATCTTTTAGACAACCGAATGTTTGTGGACGTGTTGCTCAATGGCCAGGGACCTTTTCGATTTGTATTCGATACGGGCGGAAGCAATTGCTTAACCCCAGAAGTAGCAGAGAGGCTTGGCTTACCGATGAATCGCATCGAAGACGCCACCGGAGCGGGCGAAGGCTCGGTAAAGGCGTGGCAAGTTCAGGTGGATGCGTTTCAAATAGGAGGGATTGAACTGCCTTCTCAGGATTTTATGGTTATCGATTTTTCACCGATCAGACGCGCCTTTGCGCTCCCCGCATTTGACGGAGTATTCGGTTACGAATTTTTGCAGAAATTTTCGGCGAAGATTGATTTTGTGAAGAGTAGGATCTCGTTTTTTCGTTCGGCGTCCATTTCGGCAAACGGCTTTTCGGCCATTCCCTTCGTTTTGGTGGGCGATAAGCCCGTAATTTCCGCGAAGATTAATAATTTAAATGCAAAGATTCTAATCGATACAGGAGATCGATCGGCCCTCACTATCTTTTCGAATTTTAGAAGCAACAAGGCGATCCAGCGTGCATTTGATGGACGCGCCCCTGAAACCACTGGTTACGGGATCGGCGGACCTATTCCCGCGATATTATCGCAGATCGAAAGTGTTGAAATTGACTCACAGACGAAATTGAAAAATGTGGTTTCCAGAGCGCCAGTCACAAAGGGAGGATTCAATTCTATCCCAAACGTGAATGCGAGCATCGGAAATGAAGTGCTCAAACAGTTCGATGTGATCTTCGATTACCAGAAGAAATATGTTTATTTGAAGCCCAATAAGCATTACGGGGAAGCCACGCGTTTTGTACCCGTGCCTGTTTTGTAGAACGCCAAGGAATCTCTCCCTATATGGATAGGGATTTGGGGTTATTTTTCTTAACCAGAGAGTAGAATCGAAATTTTAAGCGAGTTTCTTCGACGAGATGATTTACGACTTCACATGGCCTGGCTCAGGTCATATCATCATCTCATAATCAACAATTATTGTATTGGCGCCGTAGTTTTGCTTGGCTCGTTTGCTAAAGGTCATCCGGATCGCCTTTCGGACATTGACTTGGTTGTTTTCACCGAAAAATCTTCTCTTAAGGCAGTATCAGACGCGCTTTTCCGCCACCAATTTTTTGATGTCTTGCATAAGTGGGGGGCCGTTTTTAGCGAAGATCATATTTTCGGAAAGTATATCTACGAGAATTTTGTAAGCGCAGAGATTCACGTTCTCTCTCACGAAAACGATTTCAAAATTCGGCGCCCGTTCGTTTCTCTCAAGGATGCCAACAATTTTATAGGCCACAGATTAGAAGATGGAGAGCCCCCAAGGCACTAGGACTTTCCCGCTCTACCGGCTGGTATCAATGGCCTAGGCTGGGAGCCATTTGATATGCCCAAATGGTGGCAGCGCGGTAACTGAGATCTAGTAAAGAAACATCTAGAAAAAATCGTAAGGGAACTGCCGTCCACTTAACCCTAGCTTCCAGCGCGCCTAACCCCTGCATTTGCACAGGCTAGGCGTTTTTCTTTAGGTTTTGGAACGCTGGGTTTTGTGAATCCTACCGAAAAATGAAACCATGCTTGAATGAAAATCTATATAATTTTTATGACGTCTCTTTTATCCATAACTTCATATGCGGCCACAAGAGCTTGTCCTCGTGACATGGTTGAAGTGGGTTCCTGGTGTGTGGATAAATTTGAAGGGTCTGTAAACGAGCAACCAGATTGTACTGGCCGGTGGATCAATATAGATAAGGATTCACTTAGTGAAGAGAAGAACGGCGTGAAGAAGAGCGGCGAGATCTTAGGCAAAGGCGCGTTCGCGTGTTCTACATCAAATACTAAACCTGCGCGCTGGATTACGTGGTTTCAAGCCGCCACACTCTGTGCAAAATCAGGAAAACAAATTATTCCCGATTCAGTATGGGTCACAGCTGCAATGGGAACAGATAAATCAAAATGCACTACAGACAGCCTAGATACACAAATGCCTAGTACAGCTTGCAAAAGCCAATGGGGCGTTTTCGATATGGTGGGTAATGTTTGGGAGTGGACGGATGCATGGGTTATATCCGGTCGTACTTCCCTGGAAAAGAGTGGGAAACCTTTTGATGTCGCCTCATCTAAAGACGGGGTGTGGCCGGCCGAATACTGTGATCCAAAAGGCATCAAATGCATGGACACTGTTTGGGGTGTCAATGGAGAGGCTGGTTCTGGTCGTGATATGATTGAAGGCCTTCCCGCTGCAACTTTGCGTGGGGGAAACTTTAAAATGAAAGAAGCCGCTGGTGTGTACTCTATGACCGTGAATCCAGCACCAGCGCACTTCCGAGAAACCTCTGGCTTCAGATGTGCTCAACCCAAGTGAACGAAATCACTGCTCATTCGAGCGGACTGATGAACAAAAGGCTCGCTGGAGACGTCCAACGAGCCTTTCTCTTTTCTAGTTCCTCAGCGAGATCCGCAAATAGAATCAGCATTCTGTAGCGATTGTTCGATTCTCATCGCTCCGCCATTTGAACCGAAAATTTTTTCGAGAAAAATGCTGGTAGCAGGATGGTAGCAATTTGGTAGCAAAGTTCTGAAATACTCTGAAATGCTCAGAAATGCTCAGAAATATTCGTCGCGTGATCGCCCTGCGCTCGATGTGATATTAACTACTTGATGCGACTCTGAAATTTCGTCGTCGCTTGATTTTTAGAACAAAAAAATGGTCGACCAACCCGAATACGGTACGAACACCTTGTAAGTGTCGATTCAACCTCAAGTTTGAGAAAATTGAAGCTTCCCAGTCTATTGAAATGCAGTGGACACCCCCTGTCTTTTGCCTGTCCTCTGGAGGACAGGCTGTCACCAGTTAAGCTATCGAATTTATTCGGCCTCGGATCCCCATTTCTAGGAGGGGTCACGCTTTTTGTTCTTTCGAGATATGATGCGTAAAAACTGAGTCGGTGTCTTAGCGTCTGGAGTCAAGCTGAGGACGACGCTAAAGCTGTGTTTAAGGCTATTAAGGCACCTCCGTGCCTGGAGCCTTATCAGCTGTTCTGTGGTCTATATCTCGCGGAGATTAGATGGCCAAACATTCCTAGACGCACATCCGACTACAGGCATTCCTTTGATGACTGGCTAGCTAGATCTTTCTTCCACTCATCGGTAAAGTGTTCTGCATGAAGCTTTATTTGTCATCCTTTCGCCTGGGCGACCGCACTGAAGATCTAAAAAAAATGAATCCTACCAACGGGAAGGTCGGTATCTTGGTGAACGCCCTGGATAATCAATCAAGCCAAACCAGGAAGAAAATATTCGACCGAGAAAGAGAAGATATGCTCAGTTTGGGCTTCGAGGTGGCTGAGCTCGATCTACGCGAATATTTTGGCAGAGAGCGCGATCTTCAGAAGCGCATCCTTGATTTTGATATGATTTGGTCCTCGGGCGGAAATGCATTTGTACTTAACTTGGCTATGAAATTGTCAGGCTTTCGATCAGCGGCTATCAACTCATTAAGCGCGGGAAACCTAGTGTACGCCGGATATAGCGCCGGCGCTGTAGTCGCCGGTAAGTCTCTTAAGGGTATTGAGTTAGTTGATAAAGTAGACGACTTTCCAAGGGATTATCCGAACTCCGAAATTGTCTGGGGCGGGCTCGGTTTCGTCGACGTTTCGATAGTTCCACATTACGAGTCAAATCATCCGGAATCGCCTCTCATCAGGAAGACCGTAGATTATCTGAATCAAGCCAAGATGCCGTTTAGGGCATTGCGGGATGGAGAAGTCCTAATCGTGTCTTGATTTTCGCGGGAGTTCCGCCGATTTGGGATTTGGGTGAACTGAGGAGATCCGATTTTTAGAACAAAAAAATTGGTCGGGGTAACGGGAAATCTCCAAGTCAGTGAAATCACTGACTCAAGGAGACGGCTGGTAGCAAATGGAAGCAAACCGGCCGTGTTCTCCATAACTTCGAATCATCTACACCCTTATTTCGCTATTTGGTACCTTGCTCCAAAAGGCCAAGAGTGGCCGAGCGGATGTTAGGGCAGAGACATTCCACCGTTTGTTCGTCATTTGACCCTTCCCAACTCCGTTGATACCAAAGATGGATGAACTCGAAAAACAACGACCGATACATCCTGCACTGTCTACTACCGCCGGAAATCGTTCAGTTTCACCGCAATCTTGTGAACGAAATTGCCGAAGAAACTGGCCTGCGACTCACGCAGCTTCAGGGACTTAGTGCCCACTTCACATTGAAATATTATTTCCGTACATCAGACATTCAACCGGTCGAAAGTGCCATCGAGGCTTTCTGTCGAACTGCGAAGTCTGCGCCGGTACGGCTTGAGGGTCTAGGAAATTTCAATGAGAACGTACTCTTCTTTGATGTGCAGCTTTCTGAAGAGGCGAAAATTACTTTTCTGGGTCTCAACGAGACACTCGCTGCCTTCAAATGGATGCAGTGGGATCAGTACGACAGGGGAAATATTCATTTTCACATGACGATAGCGGAGGAATGCGGAGACAAATTTGAAAGTGCTTTTCGAATTGCGTCTGCGAGAAACCGTTCGTTTGATGTCGCGCTCGATAACATTACAATTCTGCGGGAGACCGAGGTTCGTGATGGAATCGACTACTGGGAAATTTACAAGAAGCTGCCAATTAGAAATCAGTGACCATCAATCCCTGGGCTGATGCCCGCTCACTGTACCACTGAGAACTGAAATCCCGATCGGGATCACCCGGTCGGGTGTTCTTACTGATTTTAAATTGGTCGGGGAGACAGGATTCGAACCTGCGACCCTCTGCTCCCAAAGCAGATGCGCTACCGGACTGCGCTACTCCCCGATTTCGATTTCTGAATGCCATAAAACCATGTCTCATCTGTCTTTGCCAGCTTTGGTGATGGATTATGAAATGCGCGGGGGCTATGTCACAAGCTTCGGCCAGAAGCAAATGACGACCTGAGTGCGGCGGTCGGATTTTTTGAATCCTCTAAGCAGTGTGGACGGAAGGACACAGGACGTAGGTCATTATGTGTTGGTATCAGACCACGAAAATTCAAAAAATCGCCTAAAGTGGCGGACTTTTGACGCGCCCAAATACACGTCTCAATTTTTCATTGCCAACCCAGTGGATCGATTTTTAGGATTTACCAAGTGCGTTGAATAGGACGGACGTTCGTAAGGTATGAACTAACTGTAGTGGCTAGGACGGTCTCAACTACTAGAGTTCGACTTACGGCCAGTGAACATCGAGATGGACTTTGAAAAAAGTGACAGGTTTCAAAAACAACAAGGATTTCAACAAAAGGAGTTCCTACATGAGACGAGTTCTAGCTCTTGCGTCGCTCGTGGCATTCATGCCCACGGCGAACGCACAAGATAAAGCTAAGTCTGATTTTTCGCATAACGCGGAATTTCGGTCGCGTTATTTCTATACGCAAAACCCGGGCGCCAGCAAGCGCACCCAGGGCAACGAAAGTGGTATCGAGAATCGCTTCAAACTGGGCACGTCTTTTCGCGCCAACGAGAAGTTTTCGGCAACGCTGACTTTGCTGCACGCTTCGAACATGGGCCAGACTTCAACCGAAACCCAAGGTGACTTTGGAACGGCGACCGGTGGTCAGGAAGAAAATTTCCTGTCGGTAAACGAAGCTTACGGTACTTGGAATTTCTCGGATGACTGGAACTTCAAATTCGGTCGTCAGAACTTCCAGATCGGTGATGGCTACGTGATGGGTGTGAACGATTGGGAACAACAACCCTTCGCGTTCGAAGGTGCTGTTGGTAACTGGGAAGCCGAATTCGGTCGTTTCCAGCTTTTCGCGTTCAAGTATCGCGAAATGGGTAGCTTGACCGGCACGGCTGCCGCCACCAACTCCGCTTCGGCTGATCCCGAGCACAACGCTTACGGCGTGAACTTCGATCTGAAAACGATGCCGGAAATGTTGAAGACCGTGAACGTTCACGTGATCAAGGATAACGCAGATGCCATTGACGCGGCCACCGGCACTACGGTTGGCGGCACGCAAGGTCAGGACACGCTCCGCTACGGCGCGAACGTTGGTCTGAACTTCTCGATCGTTGATTTGAAACTGTGGTACGCCGCGAACTCGGGTGACTACAAACAGATCGCGACTGGTGGAGCGAAAACCGAACTGGATGCTAAACAGCATATGTACCAGGCTGAAGTCGGCGTGAACCTTGAGGGCTTCATGGGTAGCCGCGTATGGTTTCAATATCACCAAGATTCCGGTGATGATAACAATGCCGACAGAGAGGCTGGCACGTACGATGCTTACTTCTATGAGCGTCACGCAAATGCCGGCATGATGGACCTTTTCAGCTGGGGTAACTTGACCTACATGCAGCTGGGTTGGACCGGTAAGCCGATGGACAGCACCACGGTTGGTTTGAGCTACACTCGCTTCCAGTTGACCGAAGCTAGCGCCACGTCGGCGGGTTTTACGGCCGGTCGCATGGGCGGTCGTCTGAATACCACTGGTACCGCCACCAAAGACGAACTGGGCGACGAAATCGACCTCTGGGCCGAGCATAACTATGATGGCGGCCTCGCCACGGTTCTGCGCTTTGGTTACTTCATGCCTGGCGATCGTTTTGACGGGATCACTCCCGCAGCGAACGACGAGATCATGCAAGTTATGGTCGAAGGCAAACTGACCTTCTAATTTCGAACCGGACTTAAGTATCGGATCGATGGCAAGAGCCGGGGAAACCCGGCTCTTTGCTTTTCAGGGCTAAGGACCGTGTGGCAGAGTGGGTCTAATGGATAAGCTGCTCGCCACGGTGCCGAAGAACATGCTGGCCTTCTTAGCGATCGTCGGCTTTATTCTGCTGATCGCCCTGGTGCAGCCACCCGCTTCGGTCTGTGACTCGCAGCTGGAAATCATCCAGCACTCTCAGCGACATTTTTTATTTCCGGATCCTAAAAGCAAACTGGTCAAAACCACGAAATTCGAAAAGTTGCGTGATCAATGTAAGATCACCAATAGTCCAGGCGGCTGCTACGAGCTATTTCAGAAGATGAAAACCTTCCTGCATGATCTTGGAACCATGGGGGGAGAGTGCGCCAGTGCGGTCGGTGACGTCTCCGAATACAAGCGCGCGATGATTGAGACGGCCGACTTGATGGTGCGCTTGGCTTGGGGTGATGCTCCTCCAAGCGCTTATCACGCGAAGTTCGGGTGGTTGGATACCGCGGACATCTCGTTGTACTGCACCCTCAAGGCGCGTCTGATTTCGACTTACGGTGATGAGTTCTGGAATGGCTTTCGCGAAAAAATGATGAAGGACCTACCCGGCGCGCAGACTCTGCCGCGCAACCAGATTTGGGATATGTCGATTTTTAGCGAAAACTGCGCCCGCTATCCTTGAACGCTTAGAGCCAGCCAGGTGTCCCGGTCGGCGATTCCTTCAAAAAAGGGTACGGATTCGCCAGTGCTTAGAATTTCAATTTTCAGCAGGTTTCCGGTCCGGGAGCGGACCTTAAGCGCCCAGTCGATGGGGTCTAAGCCAAAGTCGCGCAAGCGCTGGTTTAGAGTTTCGATATCACTATTCATTTGAGCCTCCAGTTCTGGGTATGACGTGCAAGCCCAAGTCTTGAGCGGGAGGGCGGTCGGTGCGAGGCTCGCATTCGAATGGCGGACGACAAAGTTCGGACGTCCGGGAGGCGAATGATGAATGTCCGGGATTTGACATTGTTTTTGGGCCTGCAGCTCTTTGCGGTGATCTGGGCGGGGATCTGTTTTTCGTTCATTGAAAGCCGTTTGCTGGCAGGGGCTTTGGCCGGTGGTTACTTCGTGCTATCGGGCCTATTTATGGCGTGGCGGAGCTGGCGCTGGCAGAATAAATGGCGATCCGCCACGATTTACCCTCTGTTCGTGCACGTGTTCGCAATCTCTTTGCCGATGGTGGTCGCCCGATTCATGCAAGCAGGAACGGGCTTCGAAGCGGTAACGATACTCGGCCTTGGTGGTCCGACGTTTCACCGCATATCCAGTTGGGTTTTTGGTGTCTTGGTGCTCGCGACTTTGATCGATCTGATTCGCTTGAGGCGGGCCGCGAAAACGGCCCGCGCCTAATTTCTTTAGCGCTATTCGATCGTAAAGGGCTTGGGCGAAATGGTCTCGGGACGCTCGAACGTGTCGTAGGCGCCGGTGCCATTGGGCAGAAGAGCTAAGCTGCGCGCCTTACGGATCGCGGCGGCGACGTTCTTCTGTTGAGCCGAGCTCAGTTTGCTAATGCGCGAAGGAACGATCTTCCCGCTTTCCATAATGAAGCGGCCTAAGGTGACCGGATCTTTATAGTCGAACTCAAAGTCCGCCGGATAATCGGGACGGAATTTGGAGCGGTAGTTTTTCTTCATGCCTTTTTCTTCGCGACCGCCTTCGTCTTGTTGCGATTGGCCGCGACCAAAGCTCTTCTCTCTGCCGTTGTCGGATGAGTTTCTATCCATTGTTTTTCACCTTTTTTGTAAAGCCCGGTAGGTATATTACGGAATGTCGGGGGCAACAAGAGGCTTTTTTTCCATTAAGGAAGGGCCTTTGGGGTCGCGAGGCCGAAGATGGACGCCGGTGCGGCATGGAATTCGGCACTAGCCACTCGAATTGCTTACGTTTTGGTTGCCAAGGTGCGCATTTTCCCTCTATAGATGCTTTTTGCTCAAAATTTCTTCGGCACTCGCCGTGATGCGAGTCGCGCTGATGTCACGACAAGCCCAATTCGATTTTTCCAAATTGCCTTTGATGTTGTTCAGAAAATTCAGGCAGCTCTCTTGATTCTTGCCGGAGCCGACAATTTTTTCCGCGCCTTGCTTCGAGTAGAGCGTGCTACAAACGCCATCACCACTCACATGCACGCGGATGGTACGCACTTCTTTTTGGTTCTTACAGAGCCAGTAAGCCCGGTTATGCACCTCAACAGTATTCGCGGCCCATGCGTTACATGTGCCGAGAAACATCACTAAAAGAAGTGTCTTTATTCCCATTACCAAGGACTCTAACATGTAGTCCGTATCGGCACAAACTCGCCTAACTAGAGGCTTTTTTGGCGGCACTGGACTTCGATTTAGCTTTTGACGAGGCTTTGGCCTGGGCGGCAGGACCTTCGACCAGCTTTAGGTTCGAATAATGAATGAGGCCTTCCTTCTTCAGCAAACCCTCTTTCTTATCGAAATGCGTCTGAATGCGAATGCCCTGAACGCGAACACCCATTTTGGAGGTGTTGATTTCAAGCACGGTGCCCTTTTTGCCTTTTTCGGCTCCGGCGATCACCTGGACGGTGGAGCCCTTTTTGATCTTCAGTTTCATAGCCATGGTCTATTCCG
>Ga0351872_1243_pt1 | contig 13575 bp, 10 predicted proteins | sample TotcelFGM3001N10_FD_206788 | JGI IMG/M metagenome (GOLD analysis project Ga0351872, IMG submission 206788) | Enriched cells from coal bed in the Powder River Basin, Montana, United States - Total cells FGM rep2 HSBNCT.FGM.300.1.N10 ... | reverse complement strand
TCATCGGTCCACAAAAGGTCTATGCCTCCTTTATGAGATTGTTGGGTTATGTACCGGGAATGGGATTGGTGGAACAGGACAGCATGATTCGTATTCTGGCAGAACCGGTCAAATTGACCCGCGATGGCATTACCGTATCTGTTAATCAGGTCATTCTGACCGCCAATGAAACCCGTCTGGAGTACGGCGTTTCAGGTGTTCCTCTCTCTTCGTACCCTGATGGCGAAATGGTCATTGGCTGTATTGAGCAGCCCATCTTGCAATTGCCAGATGGATCGGTTATCTCCCTTTCTGATCCTATCCCAAATGATGTCAATACGGCTACTTTTATGATGCCCTGTATCTTCAATACCCTTCCAGGAACAGTTCCCACCAACTGGAGTTTGGATTTGCAGTTTGTACCGGCACCTCCTGATTTTAAGATTTTACCGGTCGTGGATACCCACCCAACCGAAACACCGCAAGTGGAAGTAAACCTGACTGAATCTGTATTTTCTCCGACAGTGACCGAGAATAGTCTTTATGCTACCGTTTCTATCGAAAAATACATAGAAACTGATGATGGATATATCTTGCTGGGCGTGGTAAGGCCTGAAATTTCTGAAGGTGAATGGCTACAGATCACCGGGGCAGCTATCATCCGGGACGCGAATGATCAGAAAATCAGTTATGAATACCCGATGGATATTCAATACCAGGTTGAATCCAATGAACCAACGAACGGTGGCGGTTCATTTGCCATACAAATTAAAGGGGCAGGTGTAGCCTTTCCTATCACAATCGGTTTCTCTGGGGTGGTCATCTCACCTGTCGATGCCCTGGCGTCAGCGACATTAACCGTTGATGTGGGTGAAAACCCTTTACCTGGGAACGTGATTGAGGTAAATCAAACAGTTGATCTGGTTGGTTATCCAATCCAATTGCTTAGCTTGTCTGTAGATTCGAGAAATGGATATTCATTTCACATTGACCCGGGGAAAGATTTGAGTTCGGTCAGTGTGCAGATCGATGGATATCAAGCGGTTGGTGCTGGTGGAGGAGCTACCTGGGGTGGACCATTCCACACCAGTCTGTCATTCATGGAATTACCCACCGGCCAGCTTGAAATAATCTTTGAGAAACCGATGCGAACCAGTGAAACAGAAGCCTGGACGACCAGCTGGCAACCAGAAAACGAGAGAGTGTTCGAAGATGATGGGCTTTCTAAAAACATTTGCTGGGATGCAAACACACTTAACACCATTCCTACAATAACTTCTGGATTGGTTGGCAAAGTGGTCGTTACCCGAATGAATCCTCAATTGGAGATCATAATCTCAAATTTTGATGGCAGTCAGCAGGAAATTCTTTCTCAGGGTAACGCCAGGGCCGCGCTTTCAAGGGATGGGAATTATCTGGCATTTACCAGCGAGGAAGGGATCGTGATCAAGAATCTCCAGACTGATGCAACCACTCTGATTAACGGTCAATTCGGAAGAATCTCGCTCTGGTCGCCGGATGGAACCCACATTGCGAATGTGCGTTATGGTCAGATGAATGGCATTGTTGTCATGAATGCTGATGGAAGCAACCAGCAACAACCGACGAATTTAGGATACGAAGAACTCGCTGGTTGGTCTGCGGATGGCAGATTTATTTATTACGCCATCCCAGGAGCCAGTGGTAATGGTTTCATGCTGCGTTCGGTGAATATTGCTACAGGTGAACAAAATGATCTCTTTGTGCTGGAAAATTCTTCCTTGAAGGCTCCCTGGTCGAGTGTATCCCCGGATGGAAATTGGATTTCTTATCGGGCGAAAAACAATTCCAGTCTGTACCTGAAAAATTTAGATGGAAGCCCAGCTCGTCTGGTTCTGGATAACCCGGCGATTGCGATTAACGGTATCACCTGGGAAAAAGGTGGAAACTTACTGGGTGTCAGTCTGATCACTGAGCAAAATCAAGAAGGAGAGATATTTATGATCGCACCAGATAGCTGTGAAACCTACCGTTTGACTGGTGTGAGTGGGATGTTGGATGCAGTTTCCATTCCGTAGAGAAATATTGATTTAGAAGATGGGATGGAGAGACATCAAACCAGATTGTCTCTCCATCCGATAATAATTGAGGTATTTTATCGATGAAATGGAAACAAATCTTACCACTTCTGTTGATCAGCATAATTTTGTCTGCTTGCCAGGCAAATACACTTGAAATTCCCCCTACTCAAACGGCAACTGAACAACCACAAAGCCTAATTCCGACGCAAACACCGATTCCGCCCACCCCCATGCCAACTCCTTCACCAACATCCACACAAACAAAACCCCCATCTTCACCAGAAAATCAACCTGATATCAAATTTACATTCATCTCGGAGACAATTCCCGATGGAACCAGATACGAACCAGGAGAATCTTTTCGAAAGACATGGACGATAAAGAATAGTAGCCCCATCAACTGGGATGGTTTTTCTTTTATGGTTGAATCCTCAAAACCAGATGGAGAGTTATTAGGTAGCCCAGCGATTATTTCCTTGCCCCTAACAGTCACATCCGGTCAAACGGTTGAGATTGTTGTTGATTTAACAGCCCCATTGGATGATGGAAATTACACGATTTATTACCATCTTCAGAATCAGAATGGTGTACCAGTGGAAAACACACGTATTTGGGTAAACATAATCGTCGGGAATAGTGCTTCAACTTCCACCAATCATATTTATGCTACCTACCAATCATCTTACTGGGAATATGATGAATTTTCTGTAAATTTCTGTATGCAAATGCCAGACGAACGCCAATGGTATCCCTGGGGAGTAATTTTGAACATCAATAACAACCAATTTTCACCTTCAGGAAGCCGCATCGATCCGGTTGGCGCAACCACAGATTATAAATGTTTTGCCTTTAGCTATCCAATTCAAATTTCATCCGATTCAGATTTCCAATTATCTATCGAACGTATAGAGTTACCACCGGAAGTCCATCAATCTGAAAATTGTCTCCGAGCGCAAACCAATTTACGAACTGCTTATCCGGGATTGGACTTTACCTGCACGGGTCCGGGCTTATTTTACACAAATCTGATAGTACCACCAGGCATGACCAAAACAGAAGCAGATCGTTTGATCCTGGATGCCATGTCAAGCGCAATATATGGTCCCTGGATATTGGAAGGCAAATTCCCTTAAGTTCTTAATTCTTCATCTCAAAGACCAGGGATGGATACTTCTGCTTGACCATGTTCATGTGGTAGGTTTCATGGAAGAGCGCGACGAATTTTTTCTCCGAATCCAGACAAACCAGATTATTGCTACGCTCATTGATGCGCTTGATGTCTTCTTCCGGACCTGTCACCCAGCGGGCAAGATCGATTGAGAGTCTTTCCAGTGTGGTGGGAACATTGTATTCATTATCCAGACGTGCCTGCACCACATCAAACTGCAATTCCCCCACCACCGCCAGGATCGGTTCGCGTTTGAAGGCATCTACATTGTAAAGCACCTGCACTGCACCTTCCATCTCCATCTGGTGTAGCCCTTTGATGAATTGTTTCTGTTTGCCCAAATCCATATTGCGTAAAAGGGCGAAATGTTCAGGATGGAAACGTGGAATAGGAGCATATTTCAATGTTTTGTTCTCACTCAACGTGTCACCAATCCCCAGATCACCGGTGTTGGGGATACCCAATACATCACCAGGATAGGCTTCTTCTATGATCTCACGTTCATTGGCAAACAATTTATAGGGACGTAAAAGCTTGATTGTCTTGCCGGATTGGGAATGAATTACGTCCATCCCGCGGTCGAACTTTCCCGAGCAGATCCTTAAAAAAGCCACACTATCGCGATGTTTGGGATTCATGTTTGCTTGAATCTTGAACACAAAGCCAGAAAATTCCTCATCAGTGGGATTCACCACACCTTGATCACTCTCAAATGGTTGCGGAGGAGGAGCAAGCTGAATAAAAGATTCTAAAAACAGGCGAACACCAAAATTGGTCAAAGCACTGCCAAAATAAACCGGGGTCTGTTCTTCATTTAACATCCTTTGGTGGTTGAAATCAATCCCCAAGCCATCCAGCAACTCGATATCTGACTGGACCTTGTCGATATGATCCCGCTTCATCAGTTTGGCTTCCAACAGCGATTTAAAGGTGTAGAATTTCTCCGGTGCCATGCGCTCATTGCGTTCGGTACGTTCATAAAGATAAATTCCAACGCGTTTCCGGTCATAAACACCTTTAAAATCAATCCCATCACCTAATGGCCAGTTGATCGGTACCGGCTGCATACCCAGAACATTTTCAATCTCATCCAGTAATTCCAAAGGAGAACGTGCAGGGCGGTCCATTTTATTGATGAATGTAAAAACGGGGATGCCACGCTTTCGGCAAACTTCAAATAGCTTGCGGGTTTGCGGTTCAATCCCTTTGGCAGCATCCAGCACCATCACAGCGCTATCCACTGCTGAAAGGGTGCGATAGGTATCTTCGGAGAAATCCTGGTGACCTGGTGTATCCAGCAAATTGATCACATGACCCTGATAAGGAAATTGCAGCACCGTGGAGGTAATCGAAATACCACGCTGGCGTTCCATTTCCATCCAGTCTGAGGTGGTATTGCGTTGGCTGCGTCTGGCACGCACACTCCCTGCCAGGTCGATGGCGTTACCATACAACAGTAACTTTTCGGTTAAAGTTGTTTTACCGGCATCCGGATGCGAGATGATCGCAAAAGTACGTCGACTTGCGATCATTTTTCCCGGTACTTTTTCCGTAATTTTTTCCATTCAGACTCCAATGTTCGGATAATCTCTGAGTTTGTCGTGATAAACTTTCTACCCCATCATAAAAAAGGTTGTCCATTATTAAAATTGGAATGATGGTTCCCCCTAACATCGTACAAATCAATACCTGTTTAAAACTCGCTCATTCCTTCACCACGAAGCCGAATTTTACCATTAAATTTAGAAAGATAAGGAACATGAGATCCTGATGTGCAGTGAATTTTTTGTTACTGTATCATCACTGGTACAATAGTTTCAATCAATAATGAATGATACCATGAGTGAGGTTTGCCCCGTTTGTCATGCCGTTTGGGATGCTGAATTTACCTGCCAGAACATGTTCGATGAATTCCTGGCTTTGGAGTTCAGTAACCCTGCTTATGGTAAAGTGCATATGTTGACCGTCAGCTGTTTTATGATTCAGCACCAACGATACAGTGATCCAGCCCTGATTTGGATGCAGGAAAAGTTGAGAGATGTACTGGAAAAAGGTGTTTCACCGGAAGTAATCCGGATACAGATGTCCAATGAAGTGGATCAGGGAATCCGTGAATGGAAAATCGGACGCCAACCTGGAGAACCAACATTACCCCACATTGATTGGTCCATCACCATCGCTGCTGTCTACAAACACAAGGATGATCCGGTCAGCTATTGTGACTGGGTGGAACGCTGGGCAAGAGCAACGTTGGAGGAAATGATATTTCATTAGGATTCGTCTCCGACACACCCTTTGGGTACCAGCCGATCGCTCTTATGGTAAAATTTTCATTCATCAATCCCATCTCCACAAAGAGGTCACATGCAATATGAAGCTGTAATCGGGTTAGAAGTACACGCCGAGCTGCAAACCGCCAGTAAAATGTTTTGTGGTTGCCCGGTGGTGGATGCCACCATCGCTGCACCCAATACAGCCGTCTGCCCGGTTTGTTCGGGAATGCCCGGAGTGCTTCCAGTAGTCAATAAGAAGGCTGTCGAATACGCCATCCGCGTGGCACTGGCATTGAACTGCGAAGTGGCTCGCACCAGCATCTTTGCCCGTAAAAATTACTTTTATCCGGATCTACCCAAAGGTTACCAGATCTCGCAATACGAACAACCACTGGCAGAAAATGGTGAATTAATCATTGATACTCCACAGGGGGAGAAAACCATTCGCATCCGACGCGTGCACATGGAAGAGGATACAGGAAAACTCACCCATGTTATAACGGATGAAGGAGAGTCTTATTCGCTGGTTGACCTCAACCGCTCAGGCGTGTCTCTGCTGGAAATCGTCTCGGAACCTGATTTATCTTCACCGGAAGAAGTGACTGCTTATGCCAGTGGCTTGCGTGATATCGTGCGAACGCTGGGTGTCAACTCCGGTGATATGGAGAAAGGCGTCATCCGTTTTGAAGCAAATGTATCCATCCGACCGGTCGGATCAAAGGAGCTGGGAACCCGCGTGGAGATTAAGAACCTGAACACCTTCCGCGGGATGGAACGCGCTATCCGATACGAATTTCAACGCCAGTCAGCATTGCTGGATGCTGGGCTACCAGTGATTCAGGAGACTCTCGGTTGGGACGAAACCCTGGGAGTCACTTACTCGCAGCGCGGTAAGGAAGAAGCACATGATTACCGCTATTTTCCTGAGCCTGATCTCCCACCCCTGGTCGTGGAAAAAGAATGGATTGACCAGATTCGCGCACAATTACCTGAACTGCCACGCGCCTGTATGTTGCGCTTACAGCAGCAATACAGTCTACCACTAGAAGAAACCCGTATGCTGGCATCCGATGTAGACACCATGAATTTCTTTGAAGAATGCGTCCGGAGCGATCCTTCAATCCCACCCAGGACGGTTGCCAACTGGATTATTGGTCAATTGTTTGCCTGGTTTAATAGCAGTGGTGAAACCATAACATCAGTGAAAATTAAACCAATTGATCTGATGTCCCTTCTACGTTTTGTGCAGTCTGAGAGAATCAATAAAAATACAGCCAAATCAGTTCTGGAGATGATGCTGCAAACCGGAAATCAAGCTACGACTATCATCGCTGAGCAGGGTTTGGAGCAGGTTTCAGATCATGTTGAAATCGAAGAATTGGTTATGAGAATCCTGGTTGAGAATCCCGAACAGGTGACTGCTTATCTGAATGGAAAAGAAACGCTGGAGAACTGGTTTTTCGGGCAGGCCATGCGTGCAGCCAAAGGCAAAGCAAACCCACTTATCATAAAAGATCTTCTGAGTGAGAAGCTTAGTAAATTAAAATAGTACATCTCCTCACATAATATTTGATCATTAATACGATAAGGGAAACTGTGTGGTATAGAAATTCGCCGTTGATGTCGAAAGGAAAAATGTTGGGGTATTTAGGGCTTTCCCGTCACAGTGCTGAATTTGTGACACCAGATGAGTTGAAGATATTTAAAGCCATTGGCCAGCAAATCAGTATGGCTTTGGAGAATGCTCATTTATACGAGCAGGCAGAGGAAAGCGCTGCTACAGCAGAGAGAAACCGACTTGCCCGTGATTTGCATGATGCAGTCACGCAAACGCTTTTTTCGGTGAGTTTGATTGCCGATGTATTACCGGATTTATATCGAATGAACCCAGAAGAAGCTAAAAAGAGAACACGTGAATTAAAAGATTTATCGCGTGGAGCGTTGGCAGAAATGCGAACTCTATTACTGGAATTAAGACCCTCTGCCTTAACCAGTGTCAGCTTGCCTGATTTGCTCAAACAATTATGTGACGCTGCCAACGGGCGTGCACCGGTTCCGATAAAATTCCATTTTGAAGGTAAGCGCGATTTACCAGACCTTCAAAAAATCGCTCTCTATCGAATCACACAGGAAGCGATCAATAACATCATTAAATATGCCCAGGCTACACAGGTGAGTGTAGAATTAATCCAGGCTAAGAATTTCGTTGAAATTGCCATCCGCGACAATGGTATCGGGTTTGATATCAGTCAGGTTGAATCATTCCGGATGGGATTACGCATCATGCAGGAACGGGCTGATACGATTGGAGCAGAATTAAGAGTCGTCTCAACTCCTGGAAAAGGCACAAATGTTACGATTACCTGGTTTGAAACGATGGACAAGGAGGAAGAATGAGAACAGAAACAAAGATTCGGGTCATGATAGTGGATGATCATACAGTTGTTCGGAGTGGACTTGGCGCTTTTCTCATGGCAATCAATGATCTGGAACTGGTGGGAGAAGCCAATAGCGGTGAGGATGCAATTCTAAAAGTTCCAGAGATTAAACCGGATGTCATTTTAATGGATCTCAAAATGCCTGGAATGGGCGGTGTGGCAGCCATCCGTGCTTTGCACCAGAATGATCCAAAAATAAGAATCCTTGCCTTAACCAGCTATATTGATGATGGTCTGGTGCAAGGGGCACTGCAGGCGGGTGCAACCGGGTATTTAATGAAAAATGTTCAGGCAGACGAGCTGGCAAATGCCATCCGATCTGCAGCTGTCGGTCGCCTGGCACTCTCACCAGAAGCATCAAAGGCGTTATCGCAATCTTCAGAATATCCTATTGTTCCAGCGGAGGACTTGACGGAACGGGAACGGGATGTGCTGAAGTTAATGATTGAAGGGTTGTCCAATAATGAAATTGCAGAACGTCTGATCATCAGTCCTTCCACGGTAAAATATCATATAGGGAACATTTATACCAAGCTAGGTGTGGATAGCAGGGTAGCAGCTGTCTCGATTGCCATCCAACGTCAACTGGTATCTTGATTGACAATGCAGCCTTTCTCTACGATGGTTAAAACCCATCGGAAAAGTATTCCTGACCAGGAAAAAGGGAAAAGTTCAAGGTAACCATCATATTGTCTGAAAAACTACTCGGCCTGTCAATGGGAGCAGGTATCTTTATATTGATATCTGGTGGTGACTTTCAGGCATTTTTTACAGTCACAGCATAAGTAATTTTTCTTTTTTTTGGAGTTTAATCACAATTAATAATTCTTTCAAGCTTAATTTTTAGAAATTTAATTGAGATTCAATTTACATATACTTACGAATTTTTCATTGTTTCTATTTATGAATTTATTCTAAATACCATCTTGATAAATTAAGATTTTTTTGTATAATTAATATAGACTGGTCTATTGTATAGACCATAGAGAAGGATAATTAAGATGAATGAAAAATTTTTAAATGTCCAGAAGAAAGCAATCCAATACTGGTTTATTGACGGATTAGCTGAACTTGCAGCAGGGTTGGTTGGTTTTTTTCTGGCTGTGCTTTTTTGGGTATGGCAACAGGTATTTATCTGGAAATGGAGTTTGCCTGTGTTATTGGTGGCTGCATTTGCGGTTTCATTTGGACTTCGACTCATCATTCAACATATAAAAGCACGTTCCACCTATCCTCGAACTGGTTATGTATCCCCATTCAGTGGTTTAGAAAGTAAGTGGTCTGTTTTGATTTTGGTTGTCTTTTCATTTTTCCTGGTAGGCATGAATTATTTCCTATCCACAAAGGGATCACAAGGTTTAATGTGGTCTCCAGGGCTGGCAGGTTTTATCTTCATGTTTATCTTCGGCTGGACTGGAATAATGACAAAAATAAAACGTTTCTTCATATTGGCAACTATTTGTCTACTCATCGGGCTGATTCTGGTATTACTCGAAATGGATTACTTCCAGGGAGTATCCATCCTGACAGGAATTGTTGGATTGGTTCTTCTGGTTCAGGGTTATCTGGTTCGAAAGACATATCTTAATCAGAGCTCTCAGATGGGTAAACCAATCAATGAATAATCAAGTTCCTTCCTTAAAAGAAGTGGATCGATTGGTTCATGAACCATCGCGAAGTATCATATTGGCTATTCTGAAAGTGATCCCAAAAGCTGATTTTCTGTATCTGCAAAGAGAAACTGATCTTACCAAGGGAAACCTGACAATCCATCTCTCAAAACTTGAAAGTGCAGGATATATTCAGATCGAAAAAAAGTTTCTTGAAAAACGATCCCTGACCGTTTGCAAAATTACAAATAAAGGTAGGAAAGCTTTCAAGACCTACCGTGAACAATTAAAACAATTTATCAATGATACAAAATAAAATGGTTATCGTTATAAAGTGTGTAGTTTGAGGAATAAAAAAGGGGTTCGTCCAATAGCGATCACCGCTCAATCCAATTGATCCATTATTTAGACAGGTTGATCTGAAGATTGAATCGTAATACTAACATTTCACAAATATGCTAAATTTGGATAAATTAGATATAAAATATACATGTTTCCCTGATTTTTGATAATTGAATTGGAGCAGGAATTATGTCAAGGACTTTTAAATTATTATTTGTGTTTTTATTAAGTATGGTGGTCATTGGCTGTAGTTTGATTCCAGGATCAAAGCAAGAAGCAATCAATGAGGACGTTCAACCCACTGAGGTCGGTGTGGTAAATGAGGTTCAAGAGAATGAGCCAGATAGTAATTCTGTACCCCAAGATTTTACTTCTCTCACTGAGATCACAGAAACGGAGGTTGTGGATCAACCTTTTGTGTTGGAAACTAGCGGACCGACTGGTTTCACTGCAGAACTCACAGCACCGGATGTAGTACTGCTAAGCTGGAGTCCGGTATCCGATGCCATCGGTTATGAGTTGTTCGTCTCTGGTAATAATATCGATTGGTTTCGCCTTGCCAAATTACCGGGAGAAAGTGATCAATTTGAAGATTTGTTAGCTCCAGAAAATTCATTACTCAGCTATCGCCTGGTGACATTAACTGCAGCTGGCGAAAGTGGTGCCAGCAGCTTGCAAATTCAAACGCAATCACGCAATCCCAATCCAATAACCATCCAGGCAAACTTTGAAGACGATTTGGCTGTCACCACACTGATAGGACCGGAGGGTGGTGTTCTATCATTGACCGATTCAAAAGGCGTCAATTATTCCCTGGAAATTCCACCAAATGCAGTACTTTTGGAGTTGGAATTATTAATGAAGCCAGTGGAAAGTATCGCTAATTGGCCATTGGATGGCAATTTACTGGCGGGTGTGCATATAGAGCCGGATGGATGGTTGTTGTATGAACCAGCAATGTTAACCATCACCTTGCCGGGTTCTTCCAGCAGATCTCTGGCACAGGTAGGTTTTGGCTTCAATGGAAGTGGTGAGGAATTTCATTTGACCACGGTCTATGCAGAACCAGATTCATTGAGCAATCATATTGATGAAAATACCTATTTTGTAAGAGGTCTTTATCAGCAAAGTGTGCGAGTGATTCGTTTACCTGTCATGGAACTGAAGGGAAATGGAGTGGGCGAAAGCAGCGCACAAACGGCTGGTGATCTGGTGAAAAATAATCCTCCAACCAACCCTTCCAACGCCAATGATCAAAAATCAGCAGCTGCCAGTGTGGATGATGATATCGAGTTGGCTCCGCTATTATCACCGGAGGATTTGGCTTCATTAGTTCCTTACAACATGTACAATCAAATATTTTCAATCAAGGATTGTTATGAATTTAGGAAAGCCGCAGCTGCTTTCCAGGCATGGGAAAGTGGTGCTTCTTCACAACAAAAATCAAATTGGAGTCAGGATCTATTGGAAAATTTGGGTAAAAAAGCCGTGGAGGTGTCCAAAGCTGCTGCCAAAGAATGCAAAGAAGCGGAGGAGGGTTCTGTACCATCTTCGGTTCCCTGTGCTGAGAAATTAACCCGTGACATTCAATCTGGTAGCACCCCATTTGCCCAGGAGTTGCAAAACGCCATGAAATCCACTCCTGGTGCATTAGGTGAGTTGTTGAAAGCTCAAAGAGACCTGGACAATTGCCCACGCAGCTTCAAAGTAAATAACCCCGCCCATTTCGGTGTAGAATGGCTTAGTGGTTGTATACCTTCGCTGGATAGACCTTTCCAGGTTAAATTCAAAGCTATGGTCAATGCTACGAAAATTGTTAATGAATACCGTTTTTATCCTTCCAACCCATTTTCTGGCAGAGTAGAAGGTGATGGTGGTGGAAAATTGGGTGATGGAACGATTAATTATGTGTATGAAGGAACTTATAAGGTTGAAGTATTAGCACGTGATAGCAACGGAAAGATTAAGGAGTTAGATATTCTTACCTCTATGGCAAGAACCACGATTATCTGTTCTAGTGGTGATTGCATATCGTATGATGATGAAGTTGAAAGTGCTGAGAGAATACCTATCCTGGTCAATTCTTCCCGCTGTGAAATACCTTAAGTTGTATTTTTAAATAAAAATTGGCGGATGACAAAGTCCGCCAATTTTTTTACCTAACCAAGGTTTATATCCAACCGCGCAAACCCATAGCTTTAACCACACGGGCGATTGCCACCATGTAGGCTGCATCACGCATGTAGACTTTTTCTTTCAAAGACATTTCCAGTACAGCATGGAAAGCATCTGTCATCTTCTGATCTTCTTTTTCCAATACTTCATCTTTTGGCCAGTAGAAGTTCATATCATTCTGAACACCTTCGAAATAAGAGACAGTTACACCACCAGCATTGCAAAGGAAGTCAGGGATCATGAAGATGCCCTTCTCTTCGATAACTTTGTCTGCTTCGGGGGTGGTTGGACCATTAGCACCTTCTGCAATCACTTTGACACGGGGATGGATCTTTTGAACACTATCTGCGTTGATCTGCCCTTCTAATGCAGAGGGAATTAACACATCAACTTCCTTATTGATCCATGCGTCAGCATGCTCGATGACATAACCGGCTTCTTTTGCACGGGTTTTGTCAATCGAACCATATTGATCTGTGATCGACATCAGGAAATGTGGATCGACACCATCGGCTTTACTGACTGTATAAGCGATTCGGTCCTCGCGATCCCAATAGGAAACACAGACCACTTTGCCACCAAGGAATTCGATAAATCCTATGGCTGCATATTGGGCGACATTACCAAAACCCTGGATGGCTGCTGTACAATTTTTGGGATCCACTTTGAGGTGCTTGAGGGCTTCGCGCACAGTGTATATCACACCATATCCAGTTGCTTCTGTGCGTCCTAAAGAACCACCATTGCCAACTGGTTTTCCGGTGATCACACCAGGGGTGTATTGGCCGGTCAATTTGGAATATTCATCCATCATCCAGCCCATCATCTGGGGGCTTGTGCCAACATCGGGAGCGGGTACGTCCTGGCGAGGACCAATGTTTTTCCACATTTGTTGCACATAACCACGTACCAGTCGTTCTTTTTCGTTGGTGGAGAGGGTGGCAGAATCGACAATCACACCGCCTTTACCGCCTCCCAATGGGATATCAACCACAGCACATTTCCATGTCATCCAGGTAGCTAGCGCGCGTACGGTATCAATGGTTTCAGCGGGGTGGAAGCGAATGCCACCTTTATTGGGACCACGCGCATCATTGTGTTGGACGCGGAAACCTTGAAATACACGGATTGTGCCATCATCCATACGCACCGGGATGCGGAATTGAAATTCGCGCAGCGGCCAGCGCAGAAGTTCGCGCACTTCCGGGTCTAATTGCAATAATTCGGCGACATGGTCGAATTGGGCTTGAGCCATTTCAAATGCATTGGTTGTAGAAGCCATCAACTATACTCCTGTTATCTTGATTGGTTTTGGTTTTGAACAGTGGAATGGAAAAAATTTAAGCGGACACTTCGGATGTGCCCGCTTTTCAGGGAAGAAAATGCTTTTGCCAGAATATTCACAAACTCCTCCACTTGCCTCACCCATTAGGTTAACACTTCAATTGATAATAGTCAATATGATGAAAATCGTCATTTGAACGTGAATTCTTCCGTTCTCAAATGTGTATTTGTCATACTGAAATTATA
>Ga0351872_1142_pt2 | contig 14141 bp, 9 predicted proteins | sample TotcelFGM3001N10_FD_206788 | JGI IMG/M metagenome (GOLD analysis project Ga0351872, IMG submission 206788) | Enriched cells from coal bed in the Powder River Basin, Montana, United States - Total cells FGM rep2 HSBNCT.FGM.300.1.N10 ... | reverse complement strand
CTTTTGGCTTCTAATAGGTCTCATGAGGGATTCCACCACCGAAACAGCTCTTACCGACCAATTTAAAATCTTACTGATCACCCTAATCGTTCCGATCTCGACCCTATTTCTTGTTCATGACGGAATCCTGACTGCGCAACAATTCTTTCGTACCGTAATCTATGCGAGTTTCTATTATGCTTTCATTAAAGTTCTCTGCGTAGTTTTGCATATTTTCAAGATCGTGGACATTTGGTCCATCATGGAGACGTTGGGATTCCGGTATATGCGGATGGGGATTTATGGAGGATTGGAACGTGTCCAAACCTCAGTCGATATAGTCACGCCATTCCTAGCCTTCTTCGTGCTGCAATCCGACCATCTAGGCCTTAATTTAAATCCGCGATTTAAAAAGGCATTCATTATTTTTGGACTTCTTTCAACATTTTTGAGTTTTTCCCGCTACCTGATCTTGATCTTTCTGCTAAGCCTTGCCTTTTACTGGATGACTTTAAGCCTTTCCAGGATGGCAAAAATTACTGTGGGCATCATTATTTTTATAGGCAGCGGTTTTTGGATCATTGGGCTGGAGGCAATATGGGCGATCATACAAAAAAGGCTATTGAGCTCAGAGAATTTCATGTCGGATTTCACCAGGGTCCGCCAAATTGATGCCTTGATGGCTGAATTTTGGGAAGTGCCTATCTTTGGAAAAGGTCTTGGTGGTTATGCCACTGCGTATATCCGCGATAAAGTCCTGCTCCATTCCTACGAAGTACAATGGGTTGCCTTCTTAATGCAATTTGGGATCATTGGCATTATGGGTTTATTATTCCCTTGCTTACTCATCGCCTTAAAATTCGTACAGGGGGAATTTTCTCGCGTGCGCTGGTCATTTTTAGGGATGTTTCTACTTTGGCTGCTATCCGGTTTCACAAACCCCTTTCTGATCTCATTGACCAGCGGGATCATGTATACCATGTTCTGGTTATCCGGAGTTGTGCTCTACCCTGGTGAACTACCCGCCCCTAAAGGGACAGGATTGCGCGCTGATTCTGTTCAAAAACATTCTATAGAAGCATAATATCCATTTTAACTGGAGGGAATAGATCAGACTTCAAGTGTTACTCCACTGAGAAAGCATCTGATTGGCCTTTTTGAGGTCTTCCGGAAAATCAATTTCTGCACAGAGATTTTCGGAAACCTGAATGGGTTTAACCACCAGACCTTTCTGGATGCAAAATTCAATTCCTTTTTCGAAATAATCGTTTGGCCTGCAGGCTATTAATTCCGTTTTCAAAAGCGCCAGATCGGCGGACTTCCAGAAATTCATTCCCAAGGCCTCTCCCTCAGGTTGAAGGACCGTTTTTGACACCTCAACGATGCTGCCTTGCTTATCCGTGCGATATTTTACACTCTCTTCATCCACAACAGCAGCATTAACAACCATTCCAGTCTGCCGGAGAGTAATAACATCTTGTAAGACTGAGGGATGGAAAATGACATCTCCATTGATCCATAGGACATCCTCTTGCACTTTATGCAAGGCCCTAAGCAAACTCTTAGCCGTATTTTCTTCGGCAAAGGAGGGGTTGTAAACAAAGAGAAGGTCGGGATGACGATCCATAATAAGCTCCTTGCGAAAGCCCACAACGATAAGAATATCGTGGATGGACATATGCCGGGTCAGTGACCGGATTTGGAGTTGAAGGATTGATTGACCATTGTCCAAAAGCGTTAATGGCTTTGGAAGATCCTTATCTCCTAGTCGGCTGCCAAGTCCTGCGGCCAAAATCACAGCTTTCATGAGTTTACCATATCTTTTTCATTATGATGGGGGTGAAGAGATCGGGATCGACCTCGATCGATCAAATAAAAACGCCCTATGATTAGTTGAACATAGGGCGTAGATAACAGACATTTACAACAGCCTACACTTCGGAAACAGGAGAATTGGCAGGTTTATTTTGATTCGGTACTTGAGATCCCTGCACGGAGTCTAACCAATCTTCGATTTTTTTTGCAAAGAAAGGCCAAAGAACACCTAATAAGCTTTTTAATGTATTGAGTAAATCATTGGATGTAACAGCAACAGAATTGACAGCTCGATTTCGCAATGATTGATTGGTAAATCCTAGCCCCGCAGTTGCCGCTATAAGGACATCATACACTGTGCGTACTATGTTTTTTATTACGGAAAGTAAAGAAGTCAAACTACTGTCAAGATATTTTGCCCGTGCAACAACCCATCCATTCCATGCAGAGCTTAACGAAGTTGGAAGACCTGGCGATAACTCGCTTTGGTACTTACTGAAACTTACGGCATCATCATATATGAGACTGGAGGAATTAACAGACATAACAAACTCCTTTTTAAACAATTATATCGAACAGCCGGTTGAAAATTACACTCCGCTCGCAGGGTCATTTTTTGGATGTTCTTGAACTGCAAAAGCAATTAAGAATCTAACCTTGGGGAGTGTAGACACCCGCATGTCCGTATAAATAAATTATTTTATTTTTATATGCTATGAAATTCCGCTGCCGTTTGGGCCAAAAAACTCAGCAAATCTCTCATATGTTTTCCATGATGATCATCATTGAAAAAATTCCAGCCAATTTCGGCTATTGGTTTTAATGATGTCCAATGAGTGGGTTTGACAATGAATAAAATGAAGAACCCCTGCCGGGGTTTTGTAGATTAACCTACTCTCCCCGTAGCTACGGCTTGTCTTCGCTCGCAAGCCTTGCTAACGGGCTACAAAATGAGGACCCACTCCGTGGGTCTAGCTGCATTTTTCATATGACGTCTATCTCAACATAATTCATGAGTAGATATACCTCGCACGGGCTAAAACTTGGATTTTGAACAGCGCGAGTTATACCTCGAATTATAATCCTGTGACGCTTCGGAACATGGCAAAAGGTTTTCTAAAAAGGTAGTAAAATAAAGATACTTTATTTCCGTATAAAATTGCGGTGCCTTTAAGTCCGGGCTTAATTTCATCGGATGGAGGATCTTTCCATTGTGCTTCGGCTATGAAGCTAGCAACATGCTTTTCGCTTATCGATGTCTCGGTGGCAATATAGAGGAACCTGGCGGCATAACTTGTTTGAGGTTCAATATTTAATATTATCTTGACTGGCATATCGGGGTTCAAATTCAAATTGTCATTTTCAGGCACCCACATTCTTATTAAAGTTTTCGAGGGGTCCACGATCGTCATGATCTTCTCTCCGACTAATACAGGCTTGCCTCTCCATTGTGCCGGATCGTCCATGGATACAAATCCATCCACGGGGGAGCTTACGGTTAAAAGGCCAGCCTGGTAACTGGCAAAATCGAAGTTAAGCTGAGCTTTTCGAAGCTTAACCTGTAAAAGCCCAAGTTCAGCAAGACTCGGCTTATCATAAAGTCCGACAGCAGATGTTCTATTGATATCCGCTTGAATAATTTCAATTTCATTTTGCGCCACCTTTAAATTTTGCAAAGGCACCCTTTTATCATAATCAAATAAAGGCGTTCCCTCCTCGACTTTCTCTCCTGGCTCAACAATAATTTTATCTATGACTCCTTCTAAAGGGGCTGTGACCAAGACCGGATTATCGGGAATGACCTCGCAGGGAGCCACAACACGCAACGGGATGCGGACGACAAAAAGGACAAACAAGGCGGAAGCAAGGCCCGCTAGTTTCATCTTTCCTTTGTAATTCATTTTAGGAGTAAAGGTTATTTTGCTTTGGTGTTTACTCCAAGCAGCGCCATAGCCCGGCAGTAAATATTTATTGATGATCCCTAGGAAATCAGCTGTGAGCGGATCGTCGTATCCGCCAGTCCATCGCTCAAGCCAAAGTCCTAAGACTAATTCATCGTCAAAATAGATAGGCAGCCAAAGTACCGCAGATTGATGATGAGCTTGCAAATCTTCCCAAATTTCTTCCTTACCAGAAAATTTATCCGGGCCGAGCACTTGGGCAGCTCCTTTATCGTTTAAGGAAGCGATGAGTGTGCTGAGCTTGTTATGCATTTCTGAGTAAGCATTCAGTGTTGTCTGACCGGAAACCCCAAGCATTTGATGTTTCTCGCCTTGCATGTCCCATAAAATGCCCCTATCATACTTTGTCAAATTGTAAGTATCGTTGACGATGATGAAAATCAGGGATTGTCGACTGATTGCGCTCATAGCCTTGATGATCAAGGAATTGATTGTTTCCAATGGATGTGTGGAAGACTGATTTGAGCCAGATGCTGATGGTGTCATATAAATATCCTTGTGACAACTATTGGTATTCGCGTTTTGATCTTGATATGCACTAATCTATGTTCAACACACCGCTCATTCCAGTCTTCAGTTTACCATCGGAATTGGGAATTTCGATTTCAACTTTCAATATGGAGCTGGCAGGTTCAATGACTGCACCTATACGTGTGATTTTCCCTTTGATCTGCCGACCATTTTCTTGTATGGTCAAAGTTACCGGATCGCCTATATTGATCCTATTGATAAGGGATGAAGGCAAGAGCGACTTAGCGATCAAAATATCATCTTCGACAATGTCCAAAATTTCTTTACCTTGCACAGGGAGCTCATGCTCCTCAATATTGATGGAGGCTATTTTTCCATCATAAGGAGCATGGATTGTAGTTGCTTTTAAATTTTTTTGCGCAATGATCACTTCGGATTGAGCGGAAGCTGCGGCGGCTTCAGCATCTTTGAGATCGACCAATGAAGCGTTATTATTTTGGAAAAGCTTTTGCTTGGCCTGTAATTCCACTTGAGCTTTGTCCAAATTGGCTTTGGCTTTTTGATATAGGGCCTCAAAGACGGTAGGATCTTGCTGGAGCAAGACTTCACCCTTAACAAAAGAGTCTCCAATTTTCTTGGTTATCTTGATGACAGGAGCTACTACTTCGGCACTGAAACTGGTTTTACGAATAGGGTCCAATACAAAACGAAGATTCCCGGAGCTGGGCCAGACGTCACGCGGATCAGGCATCGGAACATTGTCCAAGCGACCAGGCAATACACTTTTAGACGGGATAGTTTTTTCAGCCAACAGCCTCATTAAGAGGCTTCTTCGCTGATCATCCTCATTAGGTACTTCTTGGAAGCTGGGCGGATCCTCATCCGTTTCTTCTTCCTCTTGATGGGCAGGTGTTTGAGCTGACGGACTTTCCCAAGTATTCAAAGCCGGCAGATTGACTCCACCCCAAGAAAATGTGTGCATACACAATAACAAGACGTAAATAACTAATCGCGAGAGCATGACTCACCTACAGTTTCATCGGATTCTTCATCTTGATCTTCCCTGTAATACCGAGGGTAACCAATCGCTATGTTTATTTGTTCCAAGGAGACATGGACTTCTCCAAGGGCTTTAAGAGCATTCGCTTTCGCCAATAAAGATTCTGACGAATAAATCAATACTTCGGTTGGATTCAGGGTACCATGCTGAAGTTCATCCTTAGCTGCTTTAAGAAGCTTATCGTTGACTTCATCAAGCTTGGTGGCCAGTACGTATTCCTGGAAGTTATCGTGGTACATGATATAGGCAAGGCGAACTTGAGAAAGGATGGCTATGGACTCCGCCAACCTATTCATTTTCACTAAATCTTTGTGTTTATAGCCGGATTTGACATCATATATTCTTTGAGGCAGAGCGAACAAATTATAACTAGCCCTGGCACCGGCAGCCAGCCAATGTTTATAGGTCAGATAGGAATTCGCATCATAATAATCGCCTGCGAACAGTTCGATGCCTGGGATCATTTGCAAGAAAGCGCTGCGTACTTCATCTTCGACGATTTTTGATTCTATATCCCTGCTATAGAGCTCTGGTCTGTTTTGCAAAGCCACCCTCTCCAGCTCCAATATGTCAGCCAATACGATTTCGCGGATGGGTGCCTTTTCTTCGATCAATTCCATGCGTACGTAGGCGGGTAGCCCAGTTTTCAGGATCAACTCCGAAATAGCGCTATCATATTCTTTTTGGAAGGTTTTCATCTGAATTTCGAGGGTCAATAAATTGATTTCGGTAGCATATCCCTTGACTTTGGAAATCAGATGCTCATCGATTTGCGCTTGGATTTTTTTTTGCTGTTCAGCAACTAACTCTACGATATCCTTGCCCTCTTCGATGGCTTTTTTGTAAGCAATGGCTTTCCAAAAGCTTTTGGTAATCTCTAAGACAAGATTTTGACGGATCTTTTCATACTCAAGCTGCATCATTCTATAGCGATTGTTTTCTTGACGCGCCTTGTAGTAGGAAAGGCCGAAATCCAATAAATTCCATATGATATTTACATCGTAGCGGTCTACATGCTGATCGCTAGAAATGCTTGGAGGGGCAGGAGGCACAGTCGGATCGACAGATTTTGAAGACACAATTAGCGGCTTGTTCCGTCCGCTTAGTTCCCCATTGGCTATTAGCTGAGGGAGCATTCTCAATTGGTCGCTCATGGCTGATTCATATTTGACCGCGATTTCTCTTTTTTTCACAAGCAGATCGAGATTTCTTTTGAGAGCAATCCGGATGATATCATCCAAATTCAAGCGGTAGACCTCTGAATCAACACTTTCATAAATTGTTTTTACATCTTTTCTGGCGTTATAAAGACGTTGGTCTTCTATATTCAATCTGTTTCTAGCACACCCAAAACACAGGAGAAAGATAAATAAAAACAACACATTCGGTGTATTTTTTGACATGTAGAATCCGGTCTTAAAAGAGTCGCAGAAAGTCCTGAGAATAAAAGTACTTGTATAGGAAAATACGCTTTATCTGTCAAAAATAAAATCTAAATATAGCTATGAATGCTCTTTTTAAAAATAGATCCCCCTGCGATGGGGCGGGGTTCGAATTCTTCCAGGCTTCCCGAAGTATATTTTCCTTGTAGTGAAATAAGGATCCTAGGTATAGCATCATAAAAAAACCGGGTGCATCATCATATAATTCCTTAAACATAAGGACTGCACTAATCAGATGCCGCTGCTCGTCGAAGAAAACACACCCCTACCCAGTTTCCGGATGGATTTAAAGGAATATCCCGGGCCCGACGAAAAGGATGGGTCTCCGACATTTACTCTATTTGATCCATTCAAAGGGCAATATTATAAGATTTCGTGGGAACAAGCCTTAATTCTCCACAATTACCGGAATGGAATGACCGCCAATGAATTAATTCAAGCTATCGAATCAAAAGCGCCGATTAAAGTTCAGATGGATGACATTAAGAATTTCTTTGAAGATGCCTACCGCTTCAATTTTTTGAATATACCCAAGCCTTCCGAGCATCTGAAAAATGAAGCTGTTGCAACGGAACTGTCCTGGCTTCAATGGTTTTTATATAGCTACCTCTATTTTAGAGTACCGGTGCTGAAACCGGATGCATTTTTGACACGAACCCTGCCTTATGTTAAACCTCTGGCTTCATCCCTTGCCCTTATGATCTATGGCCTGATCAGTCTTGTTGGTTTGATCATGTTATTTACTAGAATCGAAGAATTTCTCCATACCTATACATACTTTTTCAGTATCCAAGGGGCTTTTTGGTATCTTATAGGGATATCCTGTGTGAAATTCGTCCATGAATTCGCCCATGCTTATACAGCCAATTATTATAAACTGCATATAGCCAATATGGGGGTTGCGTTCATTGTCATGTGGCCGGTGCTTTATACGGACGCCACTGATGCCTGGAGACTATCGAACCGGCTTCACCGACTGTATATATCCCTGGCTGGAGTCAGTGCAGAATTAGTTTTAGGAGGAATATGCCTTTTCATCTGGGGAATATCCTCTCCGGGGATTCTGCAAAGCATGTGTTTTGTAATTTCTTCCATCACTTTGATTTCGTCGTTAATTATTAATTTGAATCCTGCGCTGCGCTATGACGGCTATTTTCTTCTTTGCGATATCTGGGGGATCGATAACTTACAAGCACGCGCATTCAACATGACTAGGTGGTGGCTAAGAAAAAAACTCTGGGGATTGGACCTTCCAATTCCGGAAGAAGGGTTTAGCCAAAAAACGATCAATTGGTTGATTATTTATACTTTCTATACTTGGGCTTACCGTTTGACCCTTTATCTATCTATTGCTTTATTTGTGTACTTTCTCTTTACAAAAACATTAGGGATCGCCTTGCTCATTGCCGAGATCGCGGTGTTCATTGTATGGCCAATAGCTTCTGAAATCAAGGAACTTATGCGTTTACAAAGCCATTTCCACAAAAATCCAAACCTGTTTATTTCGCTGACTGTTCTCTCCGTCCTTTTCCTATGGCTGATCATTCCACTGCCTCATTCGGAAAGGTTTATTGCCATTACAGCACCTACGGAGGAGCAGATTGTTTATATACCCCAGGAATCCCAAATCCAACAAATTTTTGTTAAAAGAGGAAGCCAAGTCAAAAAAGGGGACGTGCTTTTACAGCTGGCCTCTGAAAAGCTGAATAACGACCTGGCCGTATTGAAAATTCAAAGATCCATTTTGGAAAGACAAATCTATCAAATAGGTTTAGATAAAAAATACGACACCTACTTGGAGACAAAAAAGCAGGAATTGAATTCAGTGGTCAGTCAATTGGAGACCATAGAAGAACAGCAAAAACGTCTGACTGTATTGGCGCAGATCGATGGCGAGCTATATGCTTGGAATGAGCGGTTAAGGAAAAATTTGTATGTGAAAAGAGAGGAATTCGTTGGAAAAATTGCTCCTCAGTCAGTGAAAATCGTGGCCTTTGTTGCTGAAGATATGCTTTATAGTTTGCAAGCTGGACAAGCAGCTAAATTCATTGCGAAAAATACCTATAATACCTACCTAGCGCGCATTTTGCAGGTCAGCCATGTAAGTGCCAATATCCTTCGTTATCCAAGTCTTGCCTCGGTAAACGGCGGCCCTCTCCCTGTTGTTGAACTGGCTCAAAAGAAAGAACATGAATCGTTAGAGCTGGTGGAAAGCTATTTCATCGTCGAAGCAGAAATCACAACGGAAAATAAGGAAGCAACCCCACTTTCTTATGGTCAACAAGGGTGGTTGGAAGTCAAAGGGCCTTGGCAGTCTTATCTTTCCCGTTTTGTTAATTATGTCATCCGGGTGGTATGGAGAGAAAGCGGTTTTTAAGCAGCACAATGATCATCTCGGAGCTTCAATAGCTTTGACGAGAACAGGATCGGTTGTCATTTCCCTATACGTAATATCTGAGCTGACAGCCGGCAATGTGTTGATCTGGTATTCTTCTCCTCCAATGACTTTGCCGTCGGTTGTTAAATAACCGCCAGAACCTCCTTTCCCGACAATAATGACTTCTTGCGGAATATTCCAGTTTGCAGGAGTAAATTCGACCCACGAAGTGGAAGGCATACCTAATTCTCGATTGCTCGTACTTAGGTGTATAATCACATTGGCCGTCGGCTGTTTGCTTAAAACAATGGGCAATACTAAATTTCCACCTTCTGCCCAGGTAGTAGGCTGAGAAAGAGTAGTGACCGGTTTCATAATAATTTTAGCCATTGGCAGCTGAGCGGAAGCACCTGCACTTCCCATGCTTAAAATACTCGAATAGCTTACATCAGTGAACATAACAGCCACCGACATCGCAAACCCTCCGGCTTTGATAGGCTTTTCTTCCATATGGACTTTTGTCAAATTCAAGTCATGCATCATATATTTTTCCGCCATTGTGCCGGTCTCTTGTGTTTTTTGAGCTTCAGATTGTATGTTGAATGGCAAACTGAAGAGGCTCAAATGTTCCCCGGCAGGTCTGGCATAATTGCTCAAAGAGAAGGCTGAAAAATTTGATTCATTGGCCTTTCCTTCTGTAGAGGCCTCCTTAATAGCATGGAGATTACCTTCCGATAATGTCGGCGCAGCCGCTTGGGCTGCAGCAGATGACGTTTTGACAGGTGCGGTGTCTTTGACAGCTTCAATTGCATTTGTCGCGTTGGAAATTGCGACGGGCGGGGTGACGAGTACGGCATTGCCCGATTGGCCTATATGCACCATAAATGTTTGTTGGCTTGTGTCGATCCCTCTCAGGGCTACGCCACCATCATCATGAGCTGTAACTGTGACGACTGCATCTCCGAAGACATTAGGCTTGAGGACATAGGACAAATTACCTTGTGCATCAAGAGAGGGTAGAACGAGGAACAAGCCTGGATTATTCGTCGTTATGCTGAAGTTGACGGATTGCCATGCTTCATCGGCAGGGCCAGAACTGATGTTAGAGGCCCAATGCGGCATATATACCGATTCGTCAGCCGATACTGCTAAGAAGGTTTGATCGCCTCCATTTGTGAAGGTAGGCGCATCATTTACAGGGGTTGAATTGATGTTAAATGTTACAGGCACACTGGTATCCACTCCGCCATTTGTAGTTCCTCCGCTATCGTGAATGCTTACGCTGACCAAGGCATCTCCATTTTGATTAGGAGCCAGGGTATAATGCAATTTTCCGTCTGAACTAATCCATGGCTGTTCACTAAATAAGCCGGGATTATTATTTGTCACAATGAAGTCCATTGTTTGGCCGGCTTCATTCGTTGCTCCAGCGTTCATTTGGGCAGCCCAAGCAACCGGAGGGGAGGGAGAATCTTCCAAAACAATAAATTCTCTTCCCATTGAGAAGGTGGGGATGTCGTTAACAGGAAGTACGTTAATGACAAACGTTTGCGTGGCTCCGACATTGATCCCGCCATTTAAGGTTCCTCCATCGTCGCGTATTTGGACGGTTATGGTTGCCGTGCCAAATGCATTCGGCGCAGGATCGAAATTCAGCTGGCCATTATAATCGACGAATGGCTGTCCAACCGAAGTGAATAGAGAAGGATTATTATTGGTGGTTGTGTAAATCACACTTTGTTCAAGAGATTCAAAAGGCCCCGGTGTCACATTTGTCGCCCATCCATTAAATTCTATATAGCCCCTGTCCTCTAGTACAGTGATATCCGATCCTTTCGTAAAACTCGGTGCATCGTTCACATTTTGGACGTTGATATCAAAGTTTTCTACTTGGCCGATGTTAATATTGTCTCCACCCGTAGCACCATTATCTTGGATTTGCAGGAAAATAGTAGCAAATCCGTAACGATCGGGAGCAAGAGTATAGGTTAAAGTCCCATTGGAATCTACAGAAGGGAGAACGCTGAATAACGAATCGTTAGTTGTTTGTATATTGACAAAACTGAACGTTTGCCAAGTCTCCAAGGGAGATCCTGGATTGATATTTTTTGCCCAATTCGCGACTGTATGGGTTCCGGATCCTTCCAACACATTTTGGTTAGCGCCTACTGTAAAGCTCGGTTCTTCGTTGTCCCGCACAACATGGATGATGAACGTGTAAGAAGTGGAATCCACTCCCCCATTATCAGTGCCACCCGTATCTTGAATAAAGAGCGTTACTGTAGAATTCCCAAGGGCATCATCTCCGGGTCTGACATATAAACTTCCATCCGAATCGAAGTAAAATTGGTCAAACAGGTCGGGATTATCAAGATTAAAAGAAGTCAGCAAGAATTGGAACGGCTCATTGGAAGGTCCACCGGTAAGTGTCGCCCAATTCATCAAGCTATTGAGGCCGCTATTTTCAACAATATACAGTTCAGTCGGTGCTGTAATAGTTGGGGGCTGGTTGACAAAGAGTACTTCTATGTTAAATGTTTGAGGCGGGCTAGTATCAACCCCGCCGCCATCAGTCCCTCCATTATCATGGATCTGAACTGTAACCGTGGCATTGCCATACTGATTGGGAGCCAATGTATAGGTCAGGTGTCCATTGGCATCGATGCTAGGCAAGACACTGAACAAGGCATCATTATTCGTCGAAACAATAAAGTCGACTGCTTGAACGGATTCCTGAGACGCCCCTACATTAATATTGGTGGCCCAATTATCCACTACAACGGCGCCTGCATTCTCTAAAACGGTTTGATCAGGCCCTGCTGTGAAAGTAGGGACATGGTTGACACTATCCGGCAAGGCTGTGATATGGAAAGTATCGACAAACGTGTCGATCCCATTATTGGCCGTTCCTCCATTATCTTGAAGGGTGACGGTCACCAGAGCAGTTCCTATGGCATGATCCGCCATTGTATAATGTAAAGAGCCATCGAGATCTAAGTACGGTTGTACAGAAAACAGGTCCGGATTATCGTTAGTCATAGAGATCGTCACGGTTTGGTCCGTTTCGTTATCAGCTCCGGCTGTAATCGGTAAAGCCCAGTTTGGTATATCAACAGGTCCGACATCATTTGGAAGAGTAATATCGGGGCCTTTAACAAAATCAGGAGCATCATTAACAGGAGTGATGTCAATTACAAACTCTTGTGTATTTAGACCTGAAGCATCAAGTTGAAAGATGAAAAGGCTGATGGGACCATTCGCATCATTTCCGGACAACGTGTAACTTAATGTGCCTGTATCAGGATCAATCGAAGGAAGCTGGCTGAAGGCAGCATCGTTGCTTGTCCCGCTCACTTCCAAGTGGTGCAAATTCGGAGAACCCCAAATGATCGTAGCCCAATCCGGAATGACATAGCTGCCGCTATCTTCCAGCACTGTTTGTTGCGCCCCAGGCAGCACACCCGGTACACTAATCGTATTGATAGTAAAAGTTTGCTCTGGCCCACGATAATCGCCGCCAGCAAAATCCTCAAGATGGAATGTTATGACCGCGGATAATGGGAAATTCACAATGGCCTCAGGGTCGAAAGTCAAAGTGCCGCTTGGGCTTATAAAAGGTTCTACTGCAAACATGCTTGGTACAGAGATACTATCGATGACAAAATACACAGCTTGGCCGCTTTCATCCGGAGGGCCTCCACTGATGTTTGTTGCCCAATTCTGAATAGTTACTAAACCACTGGTATTCAAGACCCAAACATCAGGCCCCTTTGTAAATACAGGAGGATCATTAACAGGCGCAACATTAATGGTAAAGTTCTGAGGGAGACCCAGGTCAGAAGTTCCACCAGGAAGCGTCCCCCCATTATCATGAATTTGTACTGTGACTGTTGCCGTACCGTTGGCATCTGGAGCTAGGGCATAAGTCAAGCGGCCTGTTGCATCAATGCTCGGAAGGACACTGAATAAAGCATTATTGTTCGTAGAAACGATAAAGTCTACAGTTTGATCGGACTCATTTGCTGGTCCAGTGGTTATATTTGTCGCCCAATTATCAATTACGAACAGCCCGCCATCTTCTGAGACATACTGGTCCGCTCCGACAGTAAAGCTAGGCGGATGATTTGCATCGGACGGCAATGCACCGATGTGAAAGGTTTCAACGGTCGTGTCAACACCGCCATTGTCCGTGCCTCCATTATCATGCAAAGTCAGAGTAACAAGGGCAGTGTCTACGGCATTGTCAGCCAACGTATAATGCAATGTTCCATCAAGGCCCACATAGGGTTGCACAGTGAAAAGATCGGGATTGTCATTGCCGATTGTCACAGTCAATGATTGAGTGGATTCATTGGCCCCGGCAGTCATCGAACTTCCCCAGTAAGGAATGGATATTGGATTCAGATCATTGGGCCAAACAATGTCGGCCCCCTTTACAAACACCGGGGCATCGTTTACGGATGTGATGTTGATGTTAAAATTGTGCAGATCTGACACTCCGACAGTATCCCTTTGATAAACGCCTACGCCGACTTGACCATATGCATCCGGAGCCAGGGTATAAGTCAAGGTGCCTGTGTCCGGATCGATGAACGGACGTTGCGTGAAAGCAGCTTCATTAGTTGTAAAAATAAAAAAGTCGTGGAGATCAGGAGAATCCCATACCATGTTCGTCGCCCAATTCATTGCTGTGTGCGCACCGCTATCCTCTATCACATTCTGATCAGCTCCTGACGTAAAACCAATGTTCACCCCAAAGATAGGCAAGACATGGTCCCATTGCGAAATGGCCGAAGATTGAAAATATACATCACCGGCATTCAGGTTCGTCGGCGATTCTAATGTCCAATCACCGCCTAACTGCGAGTTCCCAGTAAGATCAGTCGATCCAAACACGGTAATATGTGATCCATTGCCGTTGATCATATCTTGTAGATTGGTCAACAATTCGTGTCCCTGCATGCCAAAAGCAATTCCACAACCAAATAAGTCGACATGTCCGTTAGATTGTAAAAAAGTCCCTAGGTTGTGAAAAA
>Ga0351872_1237_pt1 | contig 14169 bp, 10 predicted proteins | sample TotcelFGM3001N10_FD_206788 | JGI IMG/M metagenome (GOLD analysis project Ga0351872, IMG submission 206788) | Enriched cells from coal bed in the Powder River Basin, Montana, United States - Total cells FGM rep2 HSBNCT.FGM.300.1.N10 ... | reverse complement strand
TTTCGATGTTAATGATATGATTCTTTTGAACAAAAGGAACTAGTAAGGAGACATTCCTTCATGCAGTATGACAATCTTGAAGAGCTTCAACATTCTCACACCTTCGGTCAGGACAAAAAACGCCCGGGAGAGCTGCGCACTTTCATTGTGATCGGCATTACTGCCACCATGATGGTGGTGGAGATAACAGCAGGTATTCTATTTAGCTCGATGGCTTTGCTGGCAGACGGTCTGCATATGGCATCGCATGCAGCTGCGTTAAGTATCAATGCTTTCGCTTACGTATATGCAAGACGGAATGCCCATAACCCGGCGTTTAGTTTTGGAACAGGGAAAGTAAATGCATTGGGAGGTTTTAGCGGGGCGGTGTTATTGGCAGTTTTTGCCCTATTAATGGTTTGGGAGAGCTCCAGCCGCTTGATTGAACCAGTCGATATTATTTTTAATCAGGCAATTCTCGTGGCGGTGATCGGGTTAATTGTTAATGGCATCAGCGTTTTTATCCTTGGAGTGAAGGATGATCATCAAGAGCATGATGATCATGATCATCATCACGACCACAATCTAAAATCTGCCTACCTGCATGTTGTCACGGATGCGCTTACCTCGGTTCTGGCAATCGTTGCCTTGTTGACAGCCAAGTATTTCGGACTTGTCTGGATGGATCCATTGATGGGCATTGTCGGGGCAATTCTGATAACACGCTGGTCAATTGGATTACTAAAGTCCACAAGTGCCATCTTACTCGATAAACAGGCATCCAAGAGCCTTCAGGAAAAAATTAAACTTCAAATAGAGAGTGACGGCGAAAGCCAGGTTGCAGACCTGCATGTATGGTCGATCGGACCCAATATTCATGCCTCCATCATCTCTGTTCTTACGAATCAGGAAATAACCTCAGAAGAATACAAGGATCGTCTTCCAACAGAGTTAGGTCTGGAGCATGTCTCCATTGAAGTGAACAAACCTAAATAATTGATCAATTATTACGGAAAGGAATTCCGATGAATATTCCCATTGACTGGTTGTTGGCTGGGGAACCCTGGGTGGCATATCGAACCCGCTTGGATTTATTGGGAGAATCAGAAACCTCACCCTCCGTAATCTCATCCCGACAGGCTATGTTGGAGTCAGCGGATGTGCAACGTGTACTCACTGAATTAATGAATTGGCCTGGTACCGTTATCTCCAGCCACAAGAGCGCGGGGCAGTTGTTTCACAAATTGACCTTCATCGCCGATTTGGGGCTGAAAGCAGGAGATCCAGGGATGGATCGCATCATATCCCGAATTCTGGAACATCAAGCGGAAGAAGGCCCATTCCAATTGCCGATCAACATTCCCACGCATTTTGGCGGAAACAATCAGGATACATGGGCATGGGCTCTTTGTGATGCTCCGTTAACCACGTATGCTCTGGCAAAATTTGGACTCCAGGATGAAATAGCTGTTAACCAATCAATCGTTAATTTAATGAACCTGGTGCGTGACAATGGCTGGCCTTGCACCGTCTCCAAAGAATTGGGAAAATTTCGTGGACCCGGTCGCAAAGAGGATCCATGCCCATTTGCGAACCTGGCTATGTTGAAAGCCTTGAGTGTCTTTGACAATCTGCGTGAAAGCTCAGCAGCACATAATGGGGTTGAGACGTTGCTGCATCTCTGGCAGGAAAGCCAGACACAGCATCCATACATTTTTTATATGGGCAATGATTTTCGAAAATTGAAAGTTCCCTTTGTCTGGTATGACCTGATGCATGTCCTGGATGTCTTAACCAACTTTCCCTGGGTACTCACGGATTCTCGTCTTCTGGAAATGGTTGACCTGATGAAAAGTAAAGCTGACGATCAGGGACGCTTTACCCTTGAGTCCATTTGGACGGTTTGGAAGGGTTGGGATTTTGGTCAGAAGAAAGTACCATCCCGGTGGTTAACATTGATGGCCTGGAAGATTATAAAAAGAGTGGAATCTGCTATTTAATCCTGAGATAATCGTAAATTATGGTTCCATAATTTAATTACCTACAGAGAGTAACAGGGAACAAAACATGGATTCAGCAGAATACGAATACAAAGGATTAATGGCAGAAGCCTGGGATATCCTGCGCGGGGATACCTCACAATGGGCTGACCGTTTCTTTTATCTGGAAGTGATTCACCAATACGGTCAACCGGTTCTGGATGTTGGCTGTGGAACGGGGCGGTTATTACTGGACTATCTTGGGCTTGGCGTCGAGATAGATGGTGTCGATAACTCGCCGGAAATGCTCGAGATCTGTAGCTACAAAGCAAAAAAACTTGGATTGAACCCAAATATTTATAATCAATATCTAGAATCTTTGGACCTTCCCCGCCAATACCAGGTAATTCTGATTCCATCCAGCACAATTCAATTAATCACAGACGTAAAAAAGGCAGAAGTAGCGTTGAAAAAACTATACGATCAATTGCTGCCCGGAGGTGTGTTGGCTGCCTCCATTATGACAATTTGGCAGCCTGGAGATCCTTTGTTTTCGGAGTGGGAAAAGATGGTTGTAGATGAAATAAATGGTCATAAATATAGAAGGGTAGCACAATCCTGGTTTGATCCGGAAAGAGAATGTGAACGCACGGAAGATCTCTATCAATTGATAATTGGCGACCAGGTTGTTAATCAAGAGCTGCATCAACGTGATCCAGCCACCCGCTCGTACACCCAAGATCAGGCTCGCACTCTTTTTGAAAAAGCTGGTTTTAAGGAAATGGAACTCTTCAGCGAATTTACTTCTGAACCTGTGAAAAAAACTGATACATTATTCACCATCGTAGCAAAGAAAGAAACCCAGCATTAACCCAACTACTCCCTGAATTGACCAGGGAGCAGTTGTTTCGGAGGGATATGAAAAAAGTAACAGCAACTCATTATGGCGAATGAGCAGCGGAATAATCTAATTCATTTTGTAACCATATTGTTCCAGAACATAAAGGGGAAATTCAAAGCGAACTGTTTTTTCCGGGTCAACCACCTGACAGAATTTTAATTCTCCAGCCAGGCTCATCAACATACCAGCATCATTGACTGATAAGCCCACGAATTCTGTTAAAAAGCGAGCCATGGCATGCGTGGCTCCACTGGCGGCTTCATCGATGGTCGCTGCGGATACAATCACAGCAACCACATCTTCATTGCGCAGGAAGGGAGTTGGCAACCCTTTTAGAGATTCCACCACCTGAGCCCGAAAACGGAATTCACCAGGTGTCTCTGCACCACAAATGACAACTTCCCCGTCTCCCATGGCTGCATGAAAATCCCCGGCTCCAAATAAAGCACCATCCACGCCGACTGTGAAATAAAGACTAGCCCCTTCTGTGACGAGGGTACAATCCATATTTCCTCCGTGGGCACCAGGTGTCCCATTAGGAACTGCTCCGGTGGCAGGGGCAACCCCGATTACACCAATCATTGGTTTTTTGGGAACCCGGATTTTATTTTTGAAGACAACTTCATTACCTTGCAGTTTCAGTAATACGGTTTCCATATCAACAATCAAGTCACCAAGAGCACCCTCACCGGGTACTGTCACCATGATGGATTGGTCGCCAATTTCCATTTTCAGCAAATCAACCCGCAGGACATCACCTGGTTTGGTTCCTTCGATATAAACCGGACCGGTTGCCGGGTTGACATGTTCCCAATCGAGCACATCGATCAGGTCGTTAGAATTTCGAATTTGTCCTTCAAAACAATCATGTGTTTCCATGACAACTTCTTCCCCCTGTTGAATCCGCAGAACAGGTTCCAGATCCGGGTGAAAAGCGAAGAATACATGCGAACGGCTTACTTTTTGGGTCATCGTAGTTCTCCTATTAATTAATCGATTGAAAAACGAATTGTTCTGTCATGTTTCCAAGTTGGAAGTGATTTAGCATCAATCCAGACAGAATAATGAGAAGAATGCCAACCATAAACAGGTAATCCATCTTCCTGAATATAAATTGACGGCGAAAAGTTCTCTTCGTGATGTTGTAGTCAAAACCGCGGGAGAGAATCGCGATGGAAATATCCTGTGAGCGTTCCAGTGTAGCAAGAAAAATGGGGATCAATAAGGCTGTCAGCACTTGCACCCGCCGAATCAGATTCTTTGGTTTTACGTCGTACCCACGAGCTTTCTGCGCATCGGTGATTTTCTGGGTTTGTTTGGTCAATAATCCAACAGTTGAAAATCCCAACGTTAATGCAAGACCCATTTCCGGGGGCAACCCCTTTGTCACCAATCTTTGTGCCAGGAAAGCAATCAGGAGGCAAGCCATCAGCATGAAGACGGTTTGAAAAACCGGATTGGGAAGCCAGGCAATCCTCTCGTTGTTTAAAACCAGTGGTAATGTAACCACCACCAATACCAAAGCAATTACCAGGGAAGCACCCATGTCAGCCATGGAGATTTTATGTTTCCCTTTCTCGGTAATGGTCAAAGCCAGCTCTACCGGGGGAGTGCTATATAACATCAGGTGAACGGCCAGAACAACACTGAAGAAACGGAAAAAAACCGCAACACCCCGAATAAGTCCTTCGACAGTTACAGGAATCCATTGTTTAAATGGAACGAGGTAAAAAAGGAAATGTGCATCTTTGGGTGTAAAAAAGAGAATTTGGAAGAGTGAGAAGGTGAGAAAAATCACCACGAGCACCCGTAAATTTTGATTTAATAATTGCCGGTCGATTGCTTTGGTTCCTAACCAATAAATCAAGAGGAACAATAATCCCATTAATATAGGATCCATAATGACAACAGATGCGACTGTGATACCAATAAACATTAATAACTTGGTGCGGGCATCAAGATTATGGAGTAAAGAATTTCCTTTCTGATACTCAATTGCCATTTTGCACCTCCACAATTTCGTCAAGATAAGATTCCATTTCACCAAACCGGACAGTCCAGGGGGGAATTCCATACTCTGATAGATGAACAGCTAATTTTGTCAGTTCCGGGAGATCGAGTGAATTGGCAGCCATCAACGCATGATCGATCAACAAATCTCTGAAGTTGCCATCGTAAGCAACTTTACCGTGTTGTAGTACCACGGCTCGTTTGGCAAACATGGCCGCGTAATCGATCCGATGGGTGATCAGTAAAATCGAGGTACCAAGATCATTCAACCGTTTGATAATGGCAAAAATTTCATCAATCATCTCCGGATCCTGACCCGTGGTGGGTTCATCGATGATCAAAATTTTGGGTTTGAGGGTTAATACCGATGCCAGAGCCAAACGTTGTTTCTGACCTTTGCCGAGATCGAACACTTCACTATCAATCTTATCTGTCAGGTCAACAATCTCGAGCGCTTCCTGAATCCTGCTTTCAAATTCACCAGGATCAATATTGTGCGTTTTAAGTCCAAATGTCATTTCATCGCGAACCGTAAAGGACACGATTTGATGGTTTGGATTCTGAAAACAAAAACCAACGTCTTTTGCCAATATATGAGTAGGTGTCGTGGCTACATCTTTTCCGTTAACCAATACACTTCCTTCAGAAGGTTGTTGCAGACCGATGACATGCCGAACCAGGGTGGTTTTTCCGGAACCATTTCGGCCCAATATAGCGACCAGCTCACCAGATCCAATTCTGAGATTTACATTCTGCAAAGCTTCGTTTTCGCTATTGTATGAAAAACTGACATTCTTGAACTCAATGACTGGTTCACTGTCCGGTTTGTGACCATTGTGATTGTGTTGTATGGTTGCTTTCTTGAGGGTATATTTCTGACGAAGTGCTCCATTAAATTGGGCAGGTGTGAGCGTCAAGTCAGGTAATTGGAATCTTTCTGCCAGGCGTAAAATATCCGGACGTTTGAACACATGAGGAATATCTCCCTGCGCCAGCACTTCGCTGGTAGGAGCATCCCGCACAATTTGTCCATTTTCCATTACAATCAATCGTTCCACCAGGGGTAATGTTTCTTCGAGGGAATGTTCAACAATCACCAAAGTTTTTCCGCGTTGTTTTGCGACCTGAACAACCAGTTGCAGAATATAAGCCCGTCCTGCTGGGTCCAGGTTGGCGAGGGGTTCATCCATCACATAAATCTCCGGATGCATGGCATAAGTAGCTGCAATCACACAGGCTTGTTGTTCACCCCCAGAAAGATTGTGGGGTTCACGGTTTTCATATCCAGTTAGACGGGTGGCTTTTAAGGCAGCGTCGACACGCTGATTGATCTCATCGCGTCCCACACCTAGATTTTCAGGACCAAAAGCGACTTCATCCAGCACGCTGTTGGTTACCAACTGGCTTTCGGGGTCTTGAAAGACCATACCTACCAGGGATGCCAATCCGCCCACACGTGCTTTACGCGTATTGTAGGGTCCAACCAGAACATCACCTGTTAAGTTGCCCTCATGATAATGCGGGATTAATCCGTTGATACAGGAACATAATGTGGTCTTGCCACTGCCTGCTGGACCGGTAATCAGCACAATTTCGCCAGGTGTGATTGTCAGGGAAATATTCCTGATCGCCAGCGTATCACTATCTGCATAGGAGAATGAAACATCTTTGAATTCAATAGGATAGGACATAATTACTTTCTTGGTCATTTCATCATTGGGTCAGGGTGTTCTTGGTGGAAATTTCCACCAAAAACACCCAGACCCTTTTTATGAGAAGCTGCAATTTACCAGAGAGGTCGTCTGAATCGTTCTGGTAATGCAGCCATAATAATTGTTGTAACAACAGTCGTAAGCACGATTTCCGGTATTGCACCAGCTTCTATAGCTCCTAAAAAGGCAAAGAAACTGCCATATTCAGGATCTGGATAAAAGACAACCAGGCCAACCGCAAATAGGGGAACCACAATCAGTACATAATAGAGGACAACTTGTAATGCCCAGGCAGCCAGGCTGACTACTTTGTTATTCCTTAGCCGCCAGCTGAAATTCTTATAAACGACACCACTGAATACACCACCAACGACATGGGCCAGCAGACTGGCTAACGGTATACCAGGTTCAGCGATTCCTGCCAGTAATCCAATGACGATACCTCCCATTGGTCCGGTTAGCGATGCGCCAATTGTCGTGAATATTTCACGTGGATCGGTAACGATCGGTGTACCCGGGATCGGGATCGTAACACCAGCTAATACGAGCGCAAGCGCAGCTCCCCCAAAGGCAGCAGCCACACCCACCTGACGTGCTGTCAGGATTGGTTTCCGTTGGGAATTGACTAAATTCATTTCTACAGATCCTTCAGACATTTTGATTTCTCCTTTTTATAATTAGATTGATGATAAAAAAATTAAAACTACTAAAATGTATGGGTGAATTTTTCAGGCGACCTCCTTTGACAATGTTGTGCATCGTTGCTCTTATTTTCCTCAGACGTTGAAAACAAAAAAACCACCTGTTTGGGTGGCTTTTGTTCGTAACTCTTGTCGTTATTTATGCAGGCATTTGCCTGATTCTGCCATCCCAAAGCTTATTTGTTCGCTTCTTAATAATGAAGGAAATAAGGTAATAAGCAATAAAGATAAAGAGGGCAGAGTTGTGCATCAGTTAATTCAGTTGTACCCTTTCAGGGAATAAGTTTCCCCTATTATACAGACTAAAAATGATCTGTCAATAGAAATTGGGAAAATTGGTTATTCTGGAAATCTTAGTCGCCAAAAACGCTATTTATCACTGCATCATTTGCTTTGATCTTATAAATGTCAATCGAGTTAATTGTTGTGATTTTTTCTTTCGTCTCCATATCGAAAAATCCAAGATCAGGTCCTCTTTCCAGGATAACCTGCTCCAATGTCTGATTGTCTGACCAGGTGACGGCAACATAGGCATACTTGAAGGGTTGCTCCTTTAAGAAATAATCTCGTCCAAATCCATATTTCTCAAAGTAATACCACATAGGCGCATCATCAACGGCTGTAATGATGACGATATCTTCGGGGGTTAATCGATCCATTATGTACACGCTTGCTCCTTCAATCGTCCCATATCCTTCAACACTTGTGGGGATATGTTCCTGTAAATAGGAAAGTCCATTAATGATAAATACAAGTGCAAATAATCCAGTGATGATGACCTGAACCTTACTGCTTTTTACTCTGATGAAATGAAGAATTGCTTCCACCAATGCCACCCATCCGACTGACACCCAGATGCATGCCAGGGGATAGAAAAATTGCCAGGTTCGGTTAAAAACATTGGGACGCTGGATGATGAGCAAGAATGAAATGATGATTAAACTAAGAAGTGAAATCGGGATTTTATCGCGGCTGATTTTCCAATGAAAAATAATCGAAAGAATAAAACCTGCAATTAAAATATATCCAAATCCCGGAACAGCTCCCTGGTTGAGAACCTCCCAGGATTCGGAAAACCTTGAAAGAATTGTTTGTGAATAAAGGGTCTGGTCCATGGCTGAAACATACGGATTCGCAAACAAACTGGCAAACCCCCAGTTGAGAAAGATTGGGATATAAAGGAAAAGACCAATCATTGCGGTAAATATCCCGGTACCAATGATATGAAATAGAAAATTAATCCTTGAATAATCCTGCCCATATAATTTAAATAGCCAGGATAATCCCAACCAGGCATAGATGATTGCAAGCGGATAAGCCATGATTGGTAAGGTGTAAAAACCCAATCCACCGGTTATAGCACTCAAAAACCAGGCTGCCTTATTTTTATGTTGCCTTGCATACAATGTCAGAATGAATGTGAGTAGGGTGAAAAGCGCTAAAAGAGAATAGCCGCGGGCATTGACAGCATAATGAATGGTGTCTGGCAATACAGCGATCAAAACGCCTGATAATAAGGCCACACGCTCTCCATACCAACGTCTGGCAAGTATATATCCAAACGGAGCGAGTAAAACACTGGCGATAAAAGCGGGCATTCGAATCGCCCATTCAACCGGACCAAACAGCTTATACGTGAGATGGACCAGAAAAGTATGAAAAACGTGGTTATTCGGAAAATGATAATCAGACAATCCCTTGGAGAGTGGTTCAAAAGCAAAAATAACCGCTGTGTAGGCTTCATCGTGACCCATTGGACGGTAGATTAAGAATATCCGCATCAGGAAGGATAATACGAGGATGGCGAGTAGAGACAGGATAACTTTGCGGTCACAAAAAGATCTCCAATCAGCGATTAGATTTTTCCAACCGTGGAGAAAGTCTTTTATAAAATTGGAAAATGAAAAGCTTATGTAATTTATGAATTTTTTGGTTTGATTAATCCGGAAAAAACCATAAATTGACGCGACGCTGAATAATCCAGTCAGGATCAAAACAGGGATTTGAATTACCTTATATACGGTTGGTGTAAAACTTTCCAATTGACCATCTGATGCAAGATGGTTGAGATAAGAAGCGGTTTGATCATAAGGTAACAGGAAGATAATGAAGGAAAATAATGCAAACACAAATAACGAGAGCAATCCAACTCGAACAATTATGGATTGTATGGTTGAATGAGGAGGTGAAAATTGTCTTTTATTTCCAGCCATATTCTGATCTACCTTGATACCTGGGTTAATAACTTCATGAATTATAAGTCAGTTTTTTGAAGGGATGATTTATTCTCCATTAAAAGAAAAACCCCTGAGATGTTAGGCTCAGGGGTAAGGGACTAAAAATAATTATGGGATTTCTGCTAAAGCTGCATCAGCTGTTGCCAGACCTGCACCGGTGGCGTCAGCACCCCAACAAACAGTTTCTGGACCGGATGGTCCGGTAATAGGACGACAACCTGGTGCCAAATATATTGCCGAACCAACCAGATAGCCCTCAGCTTGAGAAGCAGTGAGGGCAGGATTTTTCTGTGCCATCAACGCCACAATCCCAGCAACATGCGGAGAAGCCATTGAAGTGCCTCCCAGATAATAATAAGTGGGGATATTCCCACTATTGGTTTTGTACGGTCCTACAATCCACGATCCAGGTGCGGCTACATCGAGATCCTGATCTTCAAGTTCCCGGCTGGAGAAATCGGTGATGTAATAATCAACAGGGTTTGTTGGATCGGGAACATTTAATGTGCGCCACCAAGTAGGAGCTGTCCATTCACCAACCCAGCCAGAAGCTGCCACAGAGATAACCGGTGCATAAGCTCCAGGGTAACCCATACCTGAAGTGCCTTCGTTTCCAGCGGAAGCAACGATGATGACACCCACTGAAATTGCATAATCTATGGCTGCTTTTTCAAGTGCATCCAGTTCGGATCCGCCTAAGGACATATTGATCACGACTGGATAAGCAGCTAATTCGTTAGCTTTAAGGTCGGCTACATAGGTAATTCCTCGTGCTACCACAGAAGACCAACCGGAACCGTTCTGGTTGAGCACTTTGACAGGTATGATAGTCGCCATCGGTGCAACACCATTAATCAGTGTACCTCTCAGATTGAATCCCAAAATCGTGCTGGTGACATGGGTACCATGACTGTTCTGGTCATGTTCCCATTTATTTGGTTGTGAAGAAACGAAGCCATTTTCACCTCCGCCGCCACCAAAAGCGATGCCGTATTCAGTGGCAATTCGTTGTTCAGGGAAGAACATACGCCAGGTATCGACCAGACCAGTATCCAGGACAGCAACATAAACACCAGTCCCATCGTAGGCAACCTGGCGAACTGTAGTTCCAAAATCTGTCACATTGACGGCATCCAGATCCCATGTATTAACACCATTTGCAAAATCTGTTACTGACACGGTATCTACCGGACCACCATTGCGGCTCGCATCCGGATTGGCTGCTTCCACAAATGGCAAAGCCCGAATGGTAGCTAATTTACTTTCGCGTACCTGCATCGTGACTGCGTCGATGGCCGGAATAAGATCCCTCACTTTTCCGTGCATCCCTAATTCTGCCAGAATCGCATCTGTCGGATCCGTGTTGAGAACAACATTGACTCCTATGAGTTTGTCAGGAGCTGCAATGGCGGTTGTTACACTCCCCAGTAATAAGGCAACAACCAAAAAAAGACTGAACAACAAATTTTTCATAAAATCCTCCCGGATTAAAATCAGGTCTGTTTCAAGAAATCAGACCTTTCTGAATTGAGTGTATTCTGCAATAACCTAATTGCATCGTCCCATCTCATTTTATTATAGACAATGCATTATCTGAGTCAAGGGGAAGTATAAAAAACTGGATTTTATTTCCGATACTTTTCTAATTACTTGGCACTTAAAGGGGAATCATTCTCCAACAAACATAACCCAAAAACCTTACAAATTTGTTAACTGGTAACAAACTTGCAACATAAGTTGCATTCCTTAGATTTGAAAAACGGGCTTATATGAATCTTACAGTGACATTTTCAAAAGCTTTTAACAAATTGCCTCTCAATATTCGAGAGAAAGTAACTTTACCTTATCTGTTTCTCTCGATTATTTTATTATTTGGTGCAGCCTATGTGGTTACACAGGTGGTTTTTGATACCGTTGAAGAACGCTTTACCAATCAATTAGTTGAAGCGGGGAATCTAGCTGCTACCAGAATGGTAGAGGAAGAAAACCAGATGTTGAAAGTGTTACGATTACTGGCTTATAGTAAAGGGGTTCCCGAAGCATTAGGACAAGCTGAACCGGAAGCATTACGAACTTTGGCGTTTGGAACAATTCTCAACAATCAACAGAAGGCCGTTGAATTTTTAGATGTTAATGGAAACCGGGTTCTGTCCATCCACCACATTGAAGGTGGAAAAGTGGAGGATTATAACTTTTCAACCGGGGGAATGAGCATTTTCGCTGATCAGGATTTTGTGAAAAACGCGATTCTGCAACAAAACGATAAGCGAGGAGATAAATTTGCTGGGAAGGTTAAAACGGACCAGGGAGATTATTTATATGTTGCAGGTCCTGTTTACTCGCCTGACAATGAGATGGTTGGTGTGATTCTGGTGGGTACGCCATTAACGTCTCTGGTACGTCAAATTCGCGAAGAGACACTAGCTCAGATCACCCTATATGATTTCCAGGGTGGGATACTGGCAAGTACCTTCACTTCACCAACAAATCTGCCTGATCAGGAAGTTCGAAATGTACTTCTCAACCAGTCAAATGCAAGCTTTATCCGTGCTGATAGCCGTGATCTCAATATCCGAAACATTGGTTACCGTGAATTGTTATCGACCTGGGAAGTTCGTGGTGATGTCGAATTGGGAATCATCGGGGTGGCATTAGGCGAAACTTTTTTAGTCAGCACAACCAATGTTACACGTATTCAGATTACCGTAATGACGGGTTTATTGCTTTTATTGGTTATTATGTTTGGTATTAATTTGTCGATATTGATCACACATCCGATCATGGAATTGGTAAATGCATCCAAAGAAGTTAAGGATGGCAACCTGAATATTCAGGTGAAAACTGTCAGTAAAGATGAATTGGCTTTATTAACTGAAAATTTCAACCAAATGATTGAAAGCATGCGTGACTCCAAAAATAAAATTATGGAATCATATGATAGTACCCTGGAGGGTTGGTCTAAGGCATTGGAGTATCGTAATGAGGAGACCAAAGGTCACACTGACCGGGTAAAGGAAATGATGATGAAATCAGCAAAAGCTCTGGGAATTGATGAATCCAGAATGGACCATATCCGCAGAGGTGCTTTGTTGCACGATATCGGTAAAATGGGGATCCCGGACATGATTTTGAATAAACCACATTCGCTTACCGAAGAGGAGCAGGAAATCATGCAGCTTCATCCGGTATACGCCTGTGAAATGTTGAAAGATATTGATTTTCTAAAGCCTGCATTAACCATACCCTATTGTCATCATGAACATTGGGATGGTAGTGGATATCCAAGAGGTTTGAAAGGGGAGGAAATACCGTTGGAAGCGCGAATCTTCGCACTGGTTGACGCCTGGGATGCAATCACAACTGATAGACCTTATCGTGATGCTATGACCAGGAATGAGGCAGTTAATACAATCCGTCAGGAAATCGGCACTCATTTTGATCCTGGAATTGCTGAGCGGTTCCTTGAATTGGTTTGTCCCTAACGAATATTTGCGATGAGCTCATTGATAAAATCCAAATTCACTCCTGGAATTTTGTTTCATAATTTGTATTGGATTGGATCCATCATTTTAAGTGTTGTGATAATCTCCAGTGTGGTGATCAGTACTGTTGTGACAATCGGGAATGTTGATGATGAGCAATTTATTCAAATTCCGATTTCAATCGCAGCGCTTGAGGAAGCAAATTATGCTGATGGGGTTGAAGCGTTTGTGTTTCCAGGAATCGAAATATCAATCGTAAAGGAAGTTTTGAGTGATCTCGAAGTGGGTGAGCAAAGTCAGGAGGAACTGACGGAGCGTGTTTCACTAGTGGAAGAACAATTACAGCAACCTGTTCCACTGGCGACCAATCCGACTACACCCATTGAAGAAGGAACCACAAATAATCCTCCAATTTCGACGGAATCAGTCAATCCATTCACAGCAACTGTGACAACCAGCCTGCTCCCTTCTTCTACAATTACAAATACAAGTACCTTCACCCAATCCCCAACCAACACGTTGATCGCTTCTTTAATCCCTGTGACGGGTACCAGTACCAGTACATTACAACCAGGTAATAACCCAACATTCACACTGGCACCATCTTTGACCAACAGCCTGACACCAACTTTTACACTGACACCCTCCTTGACAAGCAGTCTGACACCGACTTTTACTTCTACTGCGACTTCTACCTATACAGTCACTCCTACCTGGACCAATACAGTGACGCCAACTCTTACATTTACTGTAACAAATACTTTTACACCATCGATAACCCCCACATCTACATTATCACCGACACCGACAGCTACGATTGCAACCTGTAATGTAACCCCACAGGATAGTTTAGTGCGATACATGTGGCCATCAGACGGAAGTATAAATGTACCGACAACGATCTATCCGGTAATTGTATTTAATCAATCGATGAACGCCAGTACACTGACGTACGGTGATGCAAATCATATCGTCATATGCGAAAAAGTAAGTGATAGTTCCAATTCCTGCCGAAATGGTTCTGAAGTCCCGGCAGTGGTGGAAATTCATTCCGTTGTGTACCGAAATGATTGGGTTTATGTTTATCCTTCTCAGCCTTTAGAAAAAGGGATTCTTTACACACTATTTGCTGGCAATCAAATTGTTGCCCATCCAGAATGCTCTTCAT
>Ga0351872_1203_pt4 | contig 15166 bp, 19 predicted proteins | sample TotcelFGM3001N10_FD_206788 | JGI IMG/M metagenome (GOLD analysis project Ga0351872, IMG submission 206788) | Enriched cells from coal bed in the Powder River Basin, Montana, United States - Total cells FGM rep2 HSBNCT.FGM.300.1.N10 ... | reverse complement strand
CTGCTGGCGGTGGGTAGAAACTTCAACACCGAGGGACTCGGCCTGGAAGATTTGGGCGTTGAACTGGCGAAGGGGCGCATCGTGGTGGACGAACACCTGATGACCAATGTGCCGGGCGTCTATGCCGCCGGCGACGTCATCGGGGGGTGGCTCCTGGCCCACGTGGCCTTTGCCGAAGGCATCTGCGCCGCGGAGCACGCCCTGGGTCTGGGAAGCAAGATGGATTATCAGGTGGTGCCACGCTGCACCTTCACCCTCCCGGAGTACGCCGCGGTGGGAGTTTCGGAAGCGGAAGCCGAGGCCAAATACCCCGTCAAGGTGGCCCGTTTTCCCTTCAAATCTTTGGGGATGGGCCAGTGCCTGGGGGAGATGGAAGGTCTCGTAAAGATCATCGCTCATGCTCAGACCGACCAAATCCTGGGAGCCCACTTCATCGGCCCCCACGCCGCGGACCTGATCCATGAAATCGCCCTGGCCATGCGGGGGGGACTCACCAGCCGGGTGATTATGGAGACCATCCACGCCCACCCGACCTTGTCCGAAGCGATCCTGGAAGTGGCCCAGGCCCTCCATGGCCAGGCTATTCACCTGCCGCCCCCAGGAGGCGCTTGATGTCTCAGCTCGCCCCGGAGTGGCTCATCGCTGAAGTGCGCCGCGCCAAACGGGGCACCGGGGCCGAGATGGTAGCGCAAACCCGCAATCTGCTGGACCGGCTGCACTTGCCCACGGTATGCGATAGCGCCCGTTGCCCCAACCGGGGCGAGTGCTTCTCTCATCACACCGCCACCTTCCTGATTCTGGGCGAGGTCTGCACCCGGGGCTGCGCCTTTTGCGCCGTGACCAAGGGCAAACCGGCGCCGGTGGAGGCGGATGAGCCCCAGCGGCTGGCCCGGGCGGTGGCCGAGTTGGGTCTGCGCCACGTGGTCATCACCTCGGTGACCCGTGACGATCTCCCGGACGGCGGCGCGGCTCACTATGCCCGGGTGGTGGCAGCCTTGCGGCAGCACTGTCCCGGCGTGCGCGTCGAGCTTTTAGTGCCGGATTTTGCCGGGTCCAGGGAGGCGCTGGCCACCGTGCTGGCCAGCGGGCCGGACATCCTGGCCCACAATCTGGAAACCATGCCCCGGCTCTACCCCCAGGTGCGGCGGGGGGCGGATTACCGTCGTTCCCTCACGGTATTGGAGCAGGTCAAGGAGCTTTCCCCGGAAATCATTACCAAATCCGGCCTGATGCTGGGTCTGGGAGAAGAATCCCCTGAAATCGAGACAGTGCTGAGGGACTTGCGGCAAGTGGCTTGTGACATGCTTACCCTCGGACAATATCTCTCTCCCTCCCTCCACCATGTCCCGGTGGCCCGCTATGTGAACCCGGAAGAGTTTGTTTCCTGGCAGCGGCAAGCTCTGGATCTCGGCTTCAAAAGCGTGGCCGCCGGGCCCTTGGTGCGTAGTTCCTACAAGGCGCCGGTCTTTTTTGGAGAAATCCGATGAACGCCTGGCGTTTTCTGGATACCGGAGCCCTGCCCGGCGCACTCAACATGGCCGTCGATCAGGCTATCCTGGGGCTGCATGCCAACGGCAAATCGCCGCCGACCCTGCGTGTCTATCAGTGGACCCCACCCGCAGTATCCCTGGGTTTCTGCCAGAAAAACCACAATTTAGATATGGCAGCCTGCCGGCGCCTGGGTATTGAGGTCGTCAGGCGCCCCAGCGGCGGGCGGGCGGTGTTGCACCTGGGTGATCTCACCTACGCACTCATCGCGGGCACTGCCGATGGAATGCCCTCTGCGGTCACCGCGGCTTACCGCCTGATCTGCGACGGCCTGCTGCAAGGCTTTCGCCGGCTGGGTATCGATGCCCGCCTGGGCCGCGGCATTATGAAACCGCCGCAGCGGGACATCTGCTTTCTGAGGGGGTCGTTAGGTTCCATTATGCACCGGGACCGGAAATTCGTGGGGAGCGCCCAGACCTGGCACGCCTCCTCCATGTTGCAGCACGGTTCCATCATTTTAATGCCGCAGATCGAGGCATTGGTGAGTTTATGGCCGGGGAGCGCCGATTCCCCGGCGGAGTTGCGAGCTAAGCTGGAGGGACGGATCACTTCGCTCCAGGAGATTTTAGGACGGCTCCCCGAGATGGAAGAAGTGAAAGCCGCCATTCGGGAGGGCATCGCTCAGGCGCTGGGGATAAGGTTTGACCCGGGAGAACTGACGCCTGGAGAATGGACCCTGGCCAAAGATATGGCAAATCAGGAGAACGACAAGAATCCATGCCCGACGAGGACCTTACCCAAATCTCCCTCGGCAAATTCCGGGTCGGCATTACCGGCCTGAAAGCAGCCATCGAAGAGTTAAAATCCTGGCGGGGGCGTCCCGAGGAAGAGATCGCCCAGGCTTTGCTTGCCAGGGTCAAGTCCAGCAGGCAATTGAAATAATGCGCCGGGAGGCTCGCCTCTGAACCGATGAATTGCAATCAAACCAATGATTCGGGCAGATGCGACAAAAATAATAACTGGGGGAGGAGAAATGGTGAGAGGGAAAATCGGTGTTGCTGGTATCGTAGTCCTGGCGATCTTGGGTGCGGCGGTGCTGACCCAGGCCGAACCGACCAAATTGAATCAGGTGGTGTACATCACCAGGAGCCAGGTCTGCGGCTGCAGCGCCAAGAGCTTCCACGACGCCGACGCCTTGGTGAACCGGACTTTTACTGGGCCGCGGCAGGCGTTGCTGAAGCGTATTGATTATGACACTGACCGGCAAGCCGCGGTGCCGTATATCGGCGAGTATCGCCTCATCCTGCTGCCGGCCCTGATATTTCTGGACGGTCAGAAACACCTGCTTTGGATGGCCGTGGGTGAGGTGGCGAAAGAGGACGTAGGCGCAAAGCTCTCCCAATTCGGTAGTTGAACCAAATCCCAGCAATGACGATTGGAGAAGCTGATGGAAAGTTTGAAGACTAAAATGGTCGTTCTGGCTGCAACTCTGCTCTTGGGAATTGCCGGGCCGGCCGCTTCTTACGGAGAGCAGCCTAAGCTGGCCCAGGTGGTGTATATCACCCTGACCAAGGCCTGCGGCTGCACCTTAGTCATTTGTCAGGCCGGTGATATCGTGGTGGGGAATGTGTTTAACGGCGCCAGGCAAGGCTTGCTGAAACGCCTCGATTATTCCACCGACAAAGAGGCGACCAGGGTTTATCTCAAGAAATACCGTGTTACCCAGGCGCCGGCCCTGTTGTTTCTGGATGCCCAAGGCAACCTGCTCTGGATGCGAGCCGGGGAATTGAGCGAGACGGAAATCACCGCCCAACTGGGCAAGTTCGGGATGTAATTCCGGGGAGAGCGAGGAAATTTCAGCATGGATCATACGTCGGAAAAGGCTGCGGGACTGGGACGGGAACCGCAGGAATCATACTGGATCACCGCCTGGAAAAAAGGCTCCGGGGTCCTGTTTGGCCGGGAAGGCAAAATCTTTCTCCTCTTTGCGGGCATCTTTCTCTTTGCCTACTATCTGCCCTTGGGCAACGCCAAGGTCCAGGAGGCCATCCTCGAAGGCTTCAAGATGCTCCAGGCCTACGCCCGCAACCACACCCTCACCTGCGTGGTGCCGGCCCTGTTCATCGCCGGGGCCATCATCACCTTTCTGTCGCAGGCCGCGGTGCTGCGTTACCTGGGCCCCACCGCCAACAAGTTCCTGGCCTACGGCGTGGCCTCGGTCTCCGGCTCCATCCTGGCGGTTTGTTCATGTTCCGTGCTCCCCATGTTCGCCGGCATCTATAACCTGGGGGCTGGCCTGGGACCGGCTTCGGCGTTTCTCTACAGCGGCCCGGGCATCAACATCCTGGCCATTTTTCTCACCGCCCGGGTTTTGGGCCTGGAACTGGGCATCGGCCGGACCGTGGGCGCGGTGGGCTTCGCCTTCATCGTCGGTCTGCTCATGGCCTTCTTTTTCCGCAAGGAAGAAAAGGCCAAGGTGGCCGCAGCCATGCAACTGCCGCCCCCCGAGGCGCCCCGGCGTCCCCTGTGGCAGACCGGCATCTACTTCGTCGCCCTGGTGAGCTTCCTCATCTTCGCCGCCTGGGTCACCCCCCGGGACGTCACCATCCACCTGCAAGACGGGCAACAGGTCCAGGCGGTGGTCCTGGAGGAGCACGCCCACGACATGGTCTTCCAGCTCTCCCAGGATTGGGAGGGCAAACAGAAAGAAGACCAGGTGATCATCCCCAAGGAGCGCCTCTCCCGCCTGGAACGGGAGCAGACCTGGGTGTTGGCGGTGTCGCAGATCAAGTTTTACATCGCCGGCTTTATCCTGCTGTCGATCCTGGTGATGCTCTGGCGCTGGTTCACCCGGGAGGAGATCGGCGAGTGGATGCACAACACCTGGGGGTTCACCAAGCTCCTGGCGCCCCTGCTCTACGGCGGGGTCCTGGCGGTGGGGTTCATCAGCGCCCTGATCCCGGCCGAATATGTGGCCTCCATGGTGGGGAACAATAGTTTGGGGGCGAACCTGACGGCGTCCCTGATCGGCGCCTTCTGGTACTTCGCCACCCTGACGGAAGTGCCCATCACCCAGGCCCTGATGCGCATGGGCATGGACCAGGGCCCGGCGTTGGCGCTGCTGTTGGCGGGTCCGGCCCTGTCGCTGCCCAACATGATCGTCATCGGCCGGGTCATGGGCTGGAAAAAGACCGCAGTCTTCTGTACTATTATCGTAGTAATTTCCACCTTTGTCGGCATGGGGTTCGGCTGGCTGGTGGGATAAGAAAATTCCGGGGAGAGGCTTTCGGCCCCTCCCCTGGCATAAAATAAAAGGAGGATTCTCATGAAAAAATTACAGGTACTGGGGCCGGGGTGCCCCAAATGCATCGAATTGGCCAAGCGCACCGAGGAAGCTGCTAAGGCCGTGGGCGGAGATTTTGAGGTGGAAAAGGTCTCGGAACTCAACAAGATCATGTCTTTCGGCGTCTTCATGACCCCGGCCCTGGTGGTGGACGGCGAAGTCAAGGTAGTGGGCAAGGTGCCCAGCGTGGACGAAATCAAGAAAATGATTGCCTGAGGCTCTGGTCTCGTAAAGGATTCCCTCGATGTATCAAGTCTTGTTTCTCTGCACCGAGAACGCCTGCCGCAGCCAGATGGCGGAAGGCCTGGTGAACCACGATCTGGCCGGACAGGTCAAGGCCTTCTCCGCCGGGGTGCGGCCCAGCCGGGTCAACCCCCGGGCCATCCAGGCCATGGCGGAGCTGGGCATTGATATCCGCCACCATCGATCCAAGTCCGTGGACGACCTGGCCGGAGAGCAGTTCGACCTGGTGATCACCGTCTGCGACCAGGCCCAGCAGCAATGTCCCATCTTTCCCGGGGACACCGAGGTCATGCACGTGGGCTTTCCGGACCCGGCCAAGGCCACGGGCACGGAGGAGGAAATCATGGCCGCCTTCCGGCAGGTGCGGGACGGCCTGAGAGAGCGCCTGGGGCAGCTTTTGCGGGAGAAACTCAGGGAGCGCCGGGAGAAGGATTGATGCTGCCGGGATCGCCTCAGCCTGAACTCAGCCACCCCTGTGCCCACCCAGACTGCTGCGGCCATGACGCGGCTGAAACGGAGACTCCCTTGGGTAACCCCGCCGGAGTATTAACTAACGAGCCGGAACTCCAGGAGGGGGGCCGGTGGACGGCTCTTAAACGCCATGTCCTCTGGTTCCTGGCCTTTTTCGGCATCTACGCCTCCTCTTCCGTGTGTCCCTTTTGCGGCACCCCGGGCTGTCCGGTGGGTGTCGGCGGGGCCGCCGTGGTAGGGAGCGTCTTCGCCTGCCTGTGGCAGTTTGGGAAAAGCGCCTGGGAGAAATTAAGAGGATTCGTCGTTAAACGTTTCCGATAGCCTGGGGAAGGTGATCCGTGTTGCTGGAGAAGATCGACAATTTTGACATCTTTCGCCCGAAAATGGACTCCACCAAGGAAGTCCTGCACGCCATCGCCACATTTACGGCCGATATCTCGCCTGCCTTTCCTTATGTCAATGCCGAGTTAGGCGGCTGGGACTATGATCAAACCAACCAGGTGCTCCTGCTTAAGCTGTCGGACGGCAAATGGATCACCCTGCACCCCCAGAAAATCGCCATTCGGGGGGCCAGGGATATGGAAGAGGCTAAGGCCCTGCTCGCCTGGATTCAGGCCCAGATCAACGATATCTATGCACGCCGGGAAGCCATTACCCCTCGCTACGTGAGCCAGGCCGGCCTCAAGGTTATCGAGATTTTGAGGCTGCTGCCCATGACCAACTGCAAGGCCTGCGGCTACGCTACCTGCATGGCCTATGCTGCGGCCCTCAGGGAAGGGGAGATAAGGTTGGAGGATTGCCCCCCATTGTGGGAGGATAACTACCGGGAAAAGCGAGAAAAGCTTCAGGCCTATCTCCAGAGCTACGGCTGGCGGGCTCTGGATGAATTTTGACATCCCCTTAAGTCAGGGGCATACCCCGGGGAGGCAAGATGTTACTGGAGCAGATCAAAAACTATGAAATCTTCCGGCCCAGGTGCGATTATACCAAGGAAATCCTGCACGGCATCGCCACCTTTGACACGGATATCTCCCCGGTTTTTCCTTACCTGAACGCCGAACTGGGCGGATGGGATTATGACCGGGACAACCAGGTGCTCATGCTCAAGCTCTCCGCCGGTAAAGGGGTCACTATGCAGCGGCACGAGATGGCCATCAAGGGGGCCCGGGATATCGAGGAAGCCCACGCCTTGCTTGCGTGGCTCAAAGGGCAGATCAACGAGGTCTATGAGCGCCGGGAGGAGATCACGCCCCGCTACACCGGCCAGGCCGGGCTCAAGGTCATGAACATCTTGAGGCTGCTGCCCATGACCAACTGCAAGGTCTGCGGCTACGCTACCTGCATGGCCTATGCTGCGGCCCTCAGGGAAGGGGAGATAAGGTTGGAGGATTGCCCCCCATTGTGGGAGGATAACTACCGGGAAAAGCGGGAAAAGCTTCAGGCCTACCTGGAAAGCTTCGGCTGGCGGGCTCTGGACGCGGAATAGGAGAAAGGAGATCAATGTATATCACTAAATCGGCCTACCGGGCTTTGATCTTGATGTTGTTGCTGCTGGGCGCGCCGCTGGCGGCCGGGGCCACTATGGGGCCGAAAGCCCAGGTTCCCGAGACCACTTTTGATTTCGGGGAAATTTTTGAAGACCGGGAGTTGACCCATACCTTCGTCATCAAGAATATCGGCGACGCCCTGTTGGAAATCAAGGACATCGACTCCGATTGCGCCTGCACCGCGGCCGAATCCGACCGGCGCATCCCTCCCGGCGGACAGGGCCGCATCAAGCTGACCATCGCCCCCTACTCGGTCCTGCGTAAATTTGCCAAGAAAACCAAGGTGTTCTTTAACGACCCGGACCAACGCGAAGTGGTCCTGACCATGAAAGGAGAGGCCAAGCCTTTCATTGAAATCCAACCCAGCCACATCATCCGTTTCCGGGGCAAGCCGGGAGAAGGACTCAAAGGCCAGGTGCGTTTTACCTCTCATCTCCCCGATCCCTGGGAGATCACCGGCTTTACCACCAATATCCCCCAGTACATTGACGTGGTCGTCAAAGCGGAAAAGCCCGGCCGGGTTTACGTGGTTGAAGTCCGCAACAAACGGCAGGAAGCGGGTAATTATGCCGGAGTGATCAATCTTTCTACCACCTCCAAGCAGCGCCCCCGCCTGATCATGCGGGTATTCGCCGAGCTTTCCATCTCCTCCTCGGAGAGCCCCTGAGAACATGAACGACCCTCATATTGCCTTGCTTTTGAGGGGTCCCTGGAAATATCAGCCCGAGGCGGCGATAATACTTGAGCGGAGTAAAACTTCATGAAAATTATGAGAAAAGAAATTGCGGATCTCATTCACGAGGCCATGGAGCAACATGAACTGGCCCGGGATTTTTATCATCGTCTGGCCCACCAGGTATCTCATGCGGAAACCCGGGAGATGTTCGAGTACCTGGCCAAAGAGGCGGAAGAGAACAAGGACCGGTTGCACCACTGCCTGACTCCGGAGGGCTGCCCGGTGGTCCCGCCGGTGCATGATTTACATCTGGCCGAACATTTGAAGGTCCCGATAGTAACGGAAGGGTTGTCCCCGAAAGAGGCTCTGGCGGTGGCCATCAAGCGCTCCGAAGGCCTCTGTCGGTTTTACCAATCCCTGCTCGAACTCCAACCGGAGGGCGAGGTCCGGCGCCGCCTGGAATACCTGGCCCGGGCGGAGTCAGGCCACAAGGAAAAGCTGGAAGATATTTACGATACGGTGGCCTTTCCTGAGGTATGGTAACGGGCTGCCCGGGAAAGGTTATTTTTCAAAAGGGGTTTCCTTGAGGATGCGGGTCCGAGTGGAGGCTTGCTCCTGTAAGGGTTCTGGTCTGAGGAGGGCAAAGAGATGACCGGTGCTTATGTCCCCAAAATTCTGGCCTTTTGCTGCCGCTACTGAGCCTACAGCGCCGCGGACCTGGCAGGTTCGATGCGCTTGCAGTATCCCCCGGAAGTCGAGATTATTTTGCTGCCATGCTCTGGCCGGGTGGATATCATTCACCTTCTTAAAGCCTTCGAGGTGGGGGCCGACGCGGTCTTTGTGGCCGGCTGCCTGGAGGGCGAGTGCCATTACCTCACCGGTAATATCCGGGCCAAGAAGCGGGTAAACAAGCTGAAGAAAGACCTGGCCCAAATGGGGCTTGAGCCTGAACGGCTGGAAATGTTTAACTTATCGTCTTCCGAAGGCCCCAGGTTCGCGGCCATCTGCAAGGAGATGACCGACCGCGCCTATAAATTGGGGCCCAGCCCGGTGAAACAGGAGGCTCGCGCCGTCTGGCAAAGAGCCCAGCAGACTTTGGTCCATTGAATTATGCCTATCGACATAAATGATTGGATATGCTATTGGTTTTTCATTTGCAACTGTCTCCCCCGTCAGCCTGATTTGTAAACGAGGGGTCCTTTATAGGTTTTAAAAACCTCTATTTTCAGCCTATGGTAAGGATTGATGCTACCTGATTTAGAAAAAATCATCCTCGCCGACCGTGAGGCTCGATCCCTGGTAGCCCAGGCCAAAAAAGAGGCCCAGGTGATGCTGGACCAAGCACAAACCCATATTCAAGCTATCCAGGCTAAATTTCAAGGTGAACTCGCCCACCTCCAAGAAGCCGTCCAGGAAGAGATTCTCCACCAGGCCAAGGCAAAGGCTGCTGAGGTGGCGGAGAGCACCGAACGGTATATTGCGGGATTGCGTAAGAAACAAGGTACTCATGGAGAAGAGGCAGCGGCATTTCTCCTCTCCAAGGTGTTGGCGGAATGATCCTCAGGGTCTGGCGCTATGCCTATGGGGGAGCCAAGATCATGGCTCTCAAAAGCTTTCTACTAACCGCGGAAGATTATCATTTTCTCCTGCGGTCTCGTCATCTCGATGACTTTCTGGGATATCTCACCACCACGGTATATGGAGAGGCCTTAACTGGATGGGACTGGCATACCCCAGAGGCAGAAAGTGACTTCAGCACGCGTCTCTATGGCGAGTTGGCCCAGGCCTTCCACAAGGTTGCCCGTGGATTGAAGAAACGGGAACGGCTCTTCATCGGGGTATTGGCTCAGAGACTGGTGGGGGAAAATCTCAAGGTGGTGCTGCGGACTCTACACCGGGGTCTGGCTCCGAAGCAGGCGGTTCGCCTACTCATACCGGTAGATAGGTTGTCTCCGTTAAACTTCCGGGAATTGCTGAATCAGAGAGATATCAAATCCCTGGTGAATTATCTGGCTAACACCCTTTGGGGTCCGCCCCTGGCACGGGGGTTACCCCGGTACTTGCGGGAGCGCAATCTTTTCCCCCTGGAAATGTCACTGGATCTCTGGGTATTCGACTACATCCTGCGTGGACGGAACAGCCTGTCTGGACGGGACCGGTGTCTGTCAGGTCAACTTCTTGGAACCCTGGCGGATATCAACAACATCATCTGGGCGGGACGCTTTAGGGAGATATACGGTTTCCCCGGAGAGGAAACCTACCAATACCTCCTGGAGGCCGGGAGCCTGGGGGAGCCACGCCGACGACATGACCTGGCCTTTGCCCCGAATCTGGCTGCCATGATTACCCGTTTACCCCGGCGACCTTATGGAGAGGTGCTGGAAGGGGCCACTGACTTGGCTGAGGTGGAAGAGGGCCTGACCCGTTACTGGGTAAAGACCTTGGAGAAGGTCTTTAGCCTGCCGCCCTTCCAGATCGGCTTGCCCATAACTTATTTATTATTAAAAGAATTGGAGATCCGTAACCTGATCACCCTATTTACTGGTTTTATCCTCAGAATACCGGCCGATCGGCTAAGCCCCCTGATCCGGGGAAGGGCCGCGGGAGGCCGTTATGTTTAAACCTGTCCCCCTGGTGTTAGTAAATATTGAGGTGGGGGAGGCCTATATTTCCCAGGCTACTGCCGTCTTGACCAAGCTACGGATTATTCATCTGGTCAACTTGGTAGAGACCCCACTGGGAAAATTGGGCTATATGGGGGAACTGGAGCGGGATTTATTGGCACGCTACGAGCAAGTGGGCGAGGAAGTGGACCGGATGGCCCAGGCCTTGGAAATCATCCCTCAAGTGGTGGAGATTCCTCCGGACCTGGATCCCGCCAAAGATATTTATCGGTTGGAGGAAGCGGTAGGGCAGATCAGCCAGCAGGTAGCCCCTCTGGTTCAGGACCTCCTGAAAATTAATGAACATCTGGCGATCTTAAGGCGGCAGCAGGAAAACTTGGAGCGGTTACGCCCCACGGAAATTAATCTGGAGGAGCTGGCTAATCTTCAGTTCACGTATCTGACACCAGGCCTGATACCCACAGAAAATCTAACTAAACTGGAAGAGGCCCTGGCTCACCTGCACCATGCCCTGATTCCAGTAACCGCGGCGGCACCCCGCACCGTGATCCTGGCTGCCGCCCTGGCTCTAGATCGAGAGGTGGTGGACCAGGCCTTGAAAGGCGCTTTTTTTGAGCCCATGGACCTTCCACCGGCGGCTCACGGCAGCCTGGAAGAAGTGCTGGCGGGATTGCAGACCCAAATTCAGGCCCTGGTGAAATCTCAGGAGGAGGCGCTGGCCCAGCGCGCCGCACTCCGGGAACGACTGGGTCTGGACCTGATTCGCCTCCGGAACCGCGTCGATCTGACCCGCACCCTGCTCAAGGCCCGGGTGCTGTTCGGCAAGGTGGATCACGCCTACCTGGTCAGCGGCTGGATCTCGGCGCACCTGGCGGATAAGCTCAAAGAGGCCATGGCCCAAGAACTGGGGGAGCACGTCATTGTGGAGGTCCTGACGCCGGAGGCCATTCCTGGGGTGCGGGAAGGCATCCTCAAAATCCCCATTCTCTTTAACAACCCTTATCTGCTCCGGCCCTTTGAACGCCTGACCACGGCCTATGGCACCCCGGGTTACCGCGAGGTGGAGCCCACCGCCTTTTTAGCCATCGGTTTTTTAGTGATGTTTGGCATGATGTTCGGGGATGTGGGCCAGGGTGCGGTGCTGCTGAGCCTGGGATATGTGATCTTCCGCAAGTTTATCCGTTACACTGACTACGGTATCATTCTGATGGAATGCGGGGTATCCTCCATGCTCTTTGGGGTCCTTTACGGCAGCCTCTTCGGGATAGAAGGGCTACTCCCCGTCCTATGGTTTGCTCCTTTGAAAAACATTACCTATTTTATGAAAATATCCCTAATCTTCGGGGGGGGATTTATCAGTCTGGGCCTGATCCTTAGTTTCATCAATGCCCTGCGCCTCCGGCAGGCCGGGTTACCTGCGGCGGAGCTGTTGGCGGCTCTCTTTTATTGGATCCTGGCCGCTGTGGGGTTGCGTTATCTTCTCACCGGGGCCCTGGTATGGGATTTCTGGCTGGCGCTGGTGGTAGTCGTGGGCACCTTAGGTCTGAGCGCCTTGTTTATCTGGCAGCGGCACCGGCTGTCTGCCTCAGGGGCTAAAGCCCAAAAAGAAGGATGGGGTTTGCAGATCCTGGAAGGGGCCATTGAAGCGCTAGACGGCACCATTCGATATGTGGCCAACACCATTTCCTTTATCCGCATCTCCGCCTTCGCCTTGGCTCATGCGGGCCTGTTTATCGCCGTCTTTTCCCTGGCTGAAACCCTGGGGCGCATGGGAGGTGGCGGGATACTCTACTGGGTGACTATTGCTTTGGGTAATGCGGTTATTATCTTGTTGGAGGGGTTAGTGGTCTCCATTCAAACCATACGCTTGGAATACTACGAGTTTCTGAGCAAATTTTTCCATGGGGGCGGAGAACCGTTCAGCCCCTTGAAATGAAGATCCCTGCCTTAAAGAGGACTAGAGACATGGTGAGAAAATTTTTCCCCGGTGTCAGTGCGATTCTTCTATCCTTAAGTCTGGAGGGTCTTTGGGCGGCGCAGGCCTGGGCTGAATCTGCCGGTAGCCCGGACCCCACGGTGGTCAAATGGGGGTTTCTGTCCGCGGCCCTGGTCACCGGGCTTAGCGCCATTGGTGCTGCAATAGCCGTGGCGGTGGTGGGGTCTGCAGCCCTCGGAGCTATGAGTGAAAAGCCGGAAATTGCCGGTCGGGCCCTCATTTTTCTGGGGCTAGCCGAAGGCATCGCCATTTATGGGCTTATCGTGGCCATCATGATTCTTGGAAGGATTTGAGCGGGCTTAGAGGGGAGCAGAATTCCAGAGCCATAATCTCATGAACAACCTGAAGTTTTTTGTCATTGCCGATGAACACACCATCATGGCCTTTTCCCTGGCCGGAGTGAGGGGCAAGGTGGCGCATACCCCCGGCCAGGTCCAGAAATTGTTAGCCCAGTCTTGGGAAGACCCTGAGGTGGGACTGGTCCTGATTACCGAACGACTTGCCGACCAGGTCCGGGAGGTGGTAGATGGAGCCCGGCGAGACCGCCTAAGGCCTTTGATTTTGGAAATCCCAGACCTGGCCGGGCCGATAGCCCAGAAAGAATCATTGCTGGACCGGCTGCGCTCTTTGATGGGCCTACCCAGGTGAGAAGCCATGCCCCTCTATGAGCAAGTGGAACTCCTCTGTCAGAAAATCCTGATGCAAGGAAAACAAGAGGCTGAAAAGATAGTCAGCCAGGCCCGGGGGAAAGCCGATCAGATGTTGGCTGCCGAAGAGGCGCGGGGCCGGGAGGCTGTGCGACGGGCCGGCGAAGAATTGCGGGCCCAAGCCTTGCTCACCGCCCGCAACCTGGTAGACCGCGCGGCTTTGGAAAGCAAGCGCCGGATAGCCGAAGCCAAAGAGACCTTGCTGGAGGAGATCTTTAAGCTCGGGATGGAACGCCTGCAGGCCTTCCGATACAAATCCGATTACCCAGCCTGGCTCCGGAGTCTGCTGCTCAAGGCCCTGCAAGAGCTTACCGGGGAAAGCTTGCGTATCTTGGCTAACCCCGAAGAAGCCCAGTGGCTGATCTCTGAACTCCTCACGAAAGTGGGCCAGGAAACAGGGGCCCATCTGGAGTTGGAATTGGATGCCGAGGTACCCCCCGGCGGCTTTATCGCGGTGCGGAAGGATGGCCGGATGCGCCTGGACCAGACCTTCCAAGGTATTATTAATCGACAACGGGAAAGGCTGCGTTCGGAAATAGCCCAGCGGTTATGGGAAAGCCAATGAGTTGTGAGAAGATAGAGCCCTATCCGTCGCTCCTCTCCCCCTGCTCCCGAGATAAAACATGCCGGACACACAAAGTGAAGTCATTTGGGTCAGCGGGCCGGTAGTCAAAGCCTCCGGCGGGGGCGATCTCTCCATGTATGAGGTGGTGGAGGTGGGAGAGGAACGCCTCATTGGTGAGGTTATCGAACTGGCCGGGGATGCCGCCACAATCCAAGTTTATGAGGATACCGAGTCCATTCGACCTGGGGACCCGGTGGTGGGCCAGGGTGCGCCGTTATCCGTGGAGATCGGGCCGGGCCTAATAGGCCAGATCTTTGATGGCATCCAGCGACCCTTGAGTGTCCTGCAGCAAGTCCAAGGGTCCTTTATTTCCCGCGGCCTGGCGGTCACTCCCCTGGACCGGGAACGAGTCTGGTCTTTCACACCCAGCCTGCAGGTGGGGGCTGCCTTGCAGGGCGGGGAAGTTCTGGGCACTGTGCCGGAAACTACGGCCCTGGAACATCGGGTGTTGGCCCCGCCCCTGGTCCAAGGGACGCTCACCTACCTGGCGCCACCCGGGGATTATACCCTGAATGAGACCATTGCCCGGGTGCGCACTCCTCAAGGCAAAGTGGTTAGCCTCTACCTCTGGCATCGCTGGCCGGTGCGCCGGGTCAGGCCTTATCGGCAGCGGCTGTTGCCCACGGAACCTCTGATCACCGGGCAACGAGTTGTGGACACTCTCTTTCCCCTGGCTAAGGGGGGAACCGCGGCCATCCCCGGGGGGTTCGGCACCGGCAAGACCATCACCCAGCAGCAGTTGTCCAAGTGGTGCGCCGCCGACCTGATTGTTTATGTGGGCTGCGGCGAGCGGGGCAATGAAATAACCGGCATTTTGGCCGAACTCCCGCGTCTTCAGGATCCCCGCAGTGGCTACGCCCTGATAGAGCGGACACTGGTGATTGCCAACACCTCTAACATGCCCGTGGCGGCTCGGGAAGCATCCATTTACACCGGCATCACCCTGGCCGAAGCCTTCCGGGATATGGGTTATCAGGTGGCCTTAATGGCCGACTCCACCTCTCGCTGGGCCGAGGCCCTCCGGGAGATTTCCGGCCGCCTGGAAGAGATGCCTGCCGAAGAAGGCTTTCCGGCCTATCTGGCCACCCGGCTGGCGGAGTTTTATGAACGGGCCGGCAGCGTCGTCACCTTGAATGGGGCGCGGGCTTCGGTGTCCATCATCGGCGCGGTCTCTCCGCCGGGCGGGGATTTTTCCGAACCTGTAACCACCCATACTAAACGCTTTGTGCGGTGTTTTTGGGGCCTGGATAAAGAACTGGCCGCGGCCCGTTATTTTCCCGCCATCAATACTACGGACAGCTACAGCGAATACGCCGGCGCCATCGCGGCCTGGTGGGCCGAGAACATCGACCCGGCCTGGAAGGAAATGCGAGACGAAACCCTGGCCTTGCTCCAGGAGGATTATCAATTGCAGCGCATCGTTAAGCTCCTGGGCGAGGAAGCCCT
>Ga0351872_1227_pt1 | contig 15440 bp, 8 predicted proteins | sample TotcelFGM3001N10_FD_206788 | JGI IMG/M metagenome (GOLD analysis project Ga0351872, IMG submission 206788) | Enriched cells from coal bed in the Powder River Basin, Montana, United States - Total cells FGM rep2 HSBNCT.FGM.300.1.N10 ... | reverse complement strand
GTTCAATTCGATACGGTTCTCGGTCACGTCCTCGGGATACTGCTCGCGCTCGAACAGGCATTCCTTGTGGATCGGCTGGCCGGAGCCGTGCGGCACAAAGTCATAGCTCATCGTGCTGGCTTTCAGCGTGCCCTTGTCGCCGTGCAGGAACATCGCCCAGGGGTACTTTGGATCGGTCGGCGTACCCCACGTGCGATGCTGCCAGACGACGTTCAGTTCGTCGTACTCGAACACCGCGGTCTGCGTGTCCGAAATGTTCGATTTGCCGTCCTTTTGGACGTAGATTCCACCCGAGGAACTGATCCGCTTGGGCCATCCCAAGCCCAGCATCCAGCGGACGGTGTCCAGCATATGAACGCACATATCGCCCACGATGCCGTTGCCGTACTCCATGAACGTCCGCCACCAGCGGATGTGCGGCAAGCCGTCGTAGGGCCGCAACGGAGCCGGGCCGGTCCACATTTCGTAATCGAGAAAGTCCGGCACGGGCTCGACGGGCGGATTTCCGTTGGCCCGCATGTGATAGTAGCAACAGACGTCGACGTGCGCGATCTTTCCCAACAAGCCGGCATCGATGATGTTCTTTTTGGCATCGATCAGGTGCGGCGTGCTCTTGCGCTGCGTGCCGACCTGGACCACGCGGCCCAGTTTACGGGCCGCCGCCAACATGGCTTCGCCCTCGAGGACGTCCACGCTGATCGGCTTTTGGACGTACACATCCGCCCCGGCCTGCATCGCATCCAATGCGTGCAAGGCATGCCAATGGTCCGGGCTGCCGACGAGCACGATATCCAGGTCCTTTTCCTTGAGCATCTCGCGATGATCGCCGTAGGTGCGGGGCACTTTCTTGGATTTCTGCCGCTGGCTGACCAACTCGGCTGCTTCGGCCCGCAATTGCTTGTCGGGATCGCACAGCGAGACGACGTCGACCGGTGCAACTTGGATCAAGCGGAACAAGTCGTTCTTGCCGTACCAGCCGGTACCGATCAGTCCGACTCGTTTCGGCCTCTGCGTGGCGATTTCGATCGTTTCGGCAGCCCGCAGGACTTGGCTCGCACAGGCCAGAGAGCCCAGGGTTGCAGCAGCTTGTTGAAGAAATCGGCGTCGGTGCATGGGATTGGTCTCCTTGGGGTTGTGGGGTTTTCCTTGTTCTGTCTACTATGGCGGCGGCCATTCGTCAACGGGCGTGCCGAAGCGTGGGGGGCGTGCCGATCGAGGCGGGACGGGGATTTGCCGAGGGCGGGCCGGTTTGGTATTAGTGTAGCAGGCACACTCCGTGTGCCAACGACGACTTTGGAGGTAGAGTACGGAGGTGGAGTAACGCCGTGATGCAGCACTTGAGCCTTGTCGATTGGATCGTCTGCTTTGCCTATTTGGCCGTGGTCTGCGGCTTGGCGGTGGGCAGCATGAGGGGCCAGCGGGACAACGAAGACTATTTCGTCGGCGGTCGGCGGATGAACTGGTGGGCGGTGGGGATCTCGATGTTCGCCACCAGCTTTAGTTCGATCTCGTTCCTGGGGCTTCCGCAGCGCGGCGCGTACCGGGATTTCAGCTTTTACCTGACGATCCTGCTGATCCCGCTGTTGATCACGCCGATCCTGTGGTTCTTCTTTGTGCCCTTGTACGTGCGGCTGCGCGTGAGCAGCGGTTATGCGTACCTTCGTCTGCGGTTCGGCCCGAGCGTCCAGCGTGTCGGCTCGCTGCTGTATTGCGGCTATGCCCTGGGCTGGATGGGAGCCATGCTGTATGCCATCGCGTTGACCTTGAAAAGTGTCATGCAGTTGGACGAGACCCAATACCTGGTAACGCTGATCGGCCTGGGCGTTTTCGCGACGGTTTACACCGCGATCGGCGGACTGCGAGCGGTGGTCTGGACCGACGTGCTGCAGGCGGTCACGCTGGGCGCCGCCGTGGTGGTGGTGCTGTTGCTGGCGGTTTCCGGGATCCGCGGCGGTTGGAGCGGCCTGTGGGAGATCGGCAGCGAGCATGGCCGCTGGACGATGTTCCACCTGGATTCCAATCTGTTGGCGGCGGAGAATTTCACGGCCGCGAATTCCGTCTACACGGCCGTGGCGTTTTCGTTGTTCATGTACTTGCCCGGATACACCGTCGCCCAGAACATGATCCAGCGTTATGTCTGCACGGGCGGGCTTCGCGAAGCGCGCGGCGTGGTGGTGCTGAGTGGTCTGATCAACGCCGGCCTCGGCTTTCTGTTTCTGCTGGTGGGCGTGGCCCTGTTCGCCTACTACACGCAAGCGGGCGGACCGGGGATGCCGAGGCTGGAGAGCGAAGACCTGATCCTGCCGTATTTCGTCTCGGGGCAAGTCGCCGGCATCGGCCTGGTCGGCCTAATGCTGGCCGGCCTGTTCGCGGCGGCGATGAGCACGATCGACAGCGGAATCAACGGGGTGGCTTCGGTGGTCGTCTACGACTGGCTAGGCGGCGAGGATTTGTCGCTACGGGCCAGCCGAGCGATGACCGGTGTGCTGGGCGCGCTGGTGATCGCCGCCGCTTTGGCGGCCCCGCTGTTGGGCAATAATGTGATCGACATCATCAATACGATTGCGGGAACCCTGCTGGGCGCCCTGCTGGCCGTGTTTCTGCTGGGCATGTTTTCCCCGCGGAGCAACTCGCCCGGGGTCTTGATCGGCCTGGCGGTCGGCGCCGTGTCGCTCGTCGCCGTGATTATCCAGACAGACATTCCGAAGTGGTGGTACGGCGCGTTCACCGTGTTTCCGACACTGATCATCGGCGCAGCGGCCAGCCGTTGGTTCGCTCCGCCGCCCCCCGAGGCGTTGAAAGATACGCTATGGAAGCGATAAGAGACAGGCGATCTTTCAGCGTTCCGCTTCTCCGGACTTGGGTTGTCGCTTTGCCATCAAGGGACTTCCTTGCGGGCAGATTTCCTTGGGGCATTTCCGTGCGGGCCTGTTGACAGTCAACACGGCGACCGCTAGCATCAAGGGGGTCAGAAAAGAGCGGTTCTTGATAGCTCTTCTGTGTAGGTAACACAATCACGTTTGTTCGCGATCTTGTCGGAAGAGTGACAGAAGCCCAGTTGTCACAGTCGGGAGAGCCAGAAGCAGTTCACCTCGTCACGGCGGACGGATTCATGTCTTTTGAAAGGCGTGTGAACCATGTCCCAAATCCCTGCGACGCTTGAGTTGGACGAGGTCCGTCGAGAAGAACGGAAATCGATCGAAGAACGCCGCCAAGCGGCGGGGCTATCGGCAGCCGAGCGGCTGCTGAAGACGCCCGGCGATCCAGTCGCCCGTCCGCATTCGGAAGGCAAGCTGGTCGGGCTCTGTCTGTCCGGCGGGGGATTACGTTCAGCGTGTTTCGGGACGGGTTTCGTTCAGGCCTTGCATCGCACCGGCTTGTGGCGGTTTGTCGATTACCTGTCCACGGTTTCTGGCGGAGGCTACATCGGCGGCCATTTGACCTCGACTTCCTTGCGCGATCAGCAGCCGTTTACGGAACAGAATTTTCCGTTGTGCGAGGAGCCCGGTCACAAGCAGCCGCCGAGTATCCAGCGGCTGATCTACAGCGGGCATTATCTGCTCAAGCCGTGGCTCTTGTTCAACAAGTGGCTGATCGGGGTGGTGCTGGTCAACCTGGCGATTTTTTCGGCGATGCTCACCGTCTGCGCGTTGACAGCCTTGGCTTGGCGGGCGCTGGATTTCCCTTGGGTGCGGGATCGGGCAGAGCTGTTGGGTTGGGGCGACGACTTGATGGCTCCGTTTTGGCCCGCCTTGTTCTTGTTCGGAATCTGGCTGATCGCTTGGCTGCTGTCCTTCTACCGCCGCGGTTCCGAGGCCACGGGCAGGTACGCTCGTTTTTTTCTCTACTTGGCTGTGCCATCCCTGCTGATCGGCGGAGCCCTGCTGGTGGGCAACGGAGACATTGCCGGAGGCGCTTGGATGGAGCATCTGTTCGGCGCGCAGACGATTTCGATCCGACCCGAGATTTGGGGACCGGTGGTCGTCTTGATCCTGGTGGGCTTGTTGCCTTTGTTGCAGCCACGGCGTTTGTTGCAAAGCGGGGTGCGGCCGCAGAAGAAATGGGAACGGGCCGTGTTTCTGACCGCCAGCACGGCGCTGCTGGTCGGCCTGCCACTGTGCCTGATCGGGCTGCTGGCGCGGGAGAACATCTCGGGATACAATACGTTTCCGTATCGCGACCTGATCTTTCGGGATATCCAGAGTTGGCCTTCGCTGTTGGCCTTCGTCATGCCCCATCAGGATGACGAGGTTCGGGGCGAACAACAAGAGAAAGCCGACGCCATTCGACAGTCGTTGGCGCGAATGCGCGGCGTTGAGGCTAACGACGAGAATGCGTCAAGCGATGAAACGCGGCTCAACGCGATGTCCTTGCTGCGCAAAATCCCCCGCGACCTCTGCCGAGACGCCGGCAGTGGCGCGAGCCAGCGAAACCAGGCGTATCTCCACGCCGTCGCCGCATTGATCCTGGCAGGGCCGGATTCCCTCGCGTCCGGCAACCAGTCGCTCTTGCCAGGCGGTCCGCTGGAGAAGACGGAGCTGGCGAAGTACCTCGTCGCGGTACGCGACTTCTGGGGGCGCGAGGAAGTGGCCAGATCGCCGAACAGCCGGCTTCAGCGTCTTCTCGGGCCGGAGGCTGAGGACGGCACGGCGCCCGCTTGGGAGCGTTTGGCCGCTGTGCATCCCTGGGAGTTCCTGTACCTGCGCAGCTGGGAGTTGATGCACGTGATGGATGCCTGTGAACGCCGTCGGCGGGCACTTATGGAGGATCCGAGTTATTACCGGCGGCCGTGGCAGCAGGCGGCGTGGCAGCCGTTGTCAGGGTACCTGCGCCGCATCTATCATGTCCTGGGCTGGATGGGCGGCGATACAAACCGGGTCAGCGCGTATTGGGATGCCAAGGAACGGCAGGAGACGCTGCAGACACAGATCGCCTATGTGCTGAATCAACACGTGCTGGCCGACCGCGACCTGTTGGATCGACAATTGGAGATCTTGACCGAGGAGGTGGGGGGGACGCGAAAGTCGCCTTCGAACGCCGTCGGCGGCACGAATGTGGAAACGCGTCTATGGGAGACTCTCCACGCCTCCAAAGCTGCCTACGATCCGGCTTTCCCCCGGCTCGTATCGCAGGCTCGCCGCGTCGGCGCACTGCACGTTCCCCAGGAGGACTTGCCGCGACTGAACCGTCTGCTGCTGGAGCATAGTCTTTTTCATGTATTCCGTCCCCGTTCGGAGATTCGGCGGTTGGTGTCGATTTACGAGGATCAGTGGACGCGGCTGAAGTGGGTTCTCGTATCCCTGGGAGCTTTTCTCGTGTGCAGCCGCCTGAATCTGAACGCCCTGTCGATGCACGGCTACTACCGGGATCGCCTCGTGCAGGCATTTCTGGTCCAGAAGCCGGGCAAGAGCCTCGCGATGCCATTGTCTCAAATCGACGCGACGCACTACGGCAGTCCATACCACCTGATCTCGACCACGGTCAGCGCGCCCGGCAGTCGGTCGGTCCAGGCCGAGCACGAAGCTTCGGCATTGGAACAGGCTTCCGCCAACCAGGATGACCGCTGGCTGGATTCGTTTCTGATGTCCAGCCGTTACTGCGGTTCGCGGTTGACTGGCTACGTGGCCACGGCGGAGTACGAACGTCGCATTCGCGGGGATCTGAACCGGCTGACGTTGGCCGAAGCAATCGCCCTGTCCGGAGCGGCGATCAGCCCCGGACACTCGAGCAATCGGCTGGTGACGTTCCTGATGATGGTGCTGAATCTCCGCCTGGGCCAGTGGCTTCCGAATCCTCTGGCCGCGCCCACCGCGACTCGCCCCAATCTGCTGACCCTGCTGGCGTCGATGTTTCGGCACCCGCGCAAGCGGCCCTACTTCTTTGTCACCGATGGCGGGATCAGCGAGAATTTGGGATTGGTTCAGCTGCTGTCCCGACGCTGCCGACTGGTTTTCGCCGTGGATGCAGGTCATGATCCCCGGCATGATTTTGTGGACTTGGCCAAGGCGGTTCGAACCGCTCGCATTCACGGGGGCGTGCAGCTGGTCAAGCTGGACGGCAACTCGTTCGAGAACGAAATTCAACCGGGCGATCTCTCCTTGCCGTTGGCTTGTCCGGAGATCGACGACGGCAATTGGCGTGACCTGCAGGCAAACCGTTGTTGCCATACCCAGGATCACGTGCTGCTGGCGCGGATTCTGTACCCCGATGCAGAAGAGGGGCTGCTGGTGTACATCAAGCCTTCGCTCACAGGCGACGAACCGCTGGATTTATTGGAATACCGCCGCCTGAACCACGAGTTTCCCCACGAGCCGACCACGGACCAGGTGTACGAGCCGGAGCAGGTCGAGTCGTACCGACGATTGGGCTATCACATCGGCATGCGGGTTGCTCAACTGTTTGCGCCCCTTCGCCAAGGCGAGACGCTGTGGCACGAAGACTGGACGGCAGACGATCTGTGCCGCGAGATCCTCGGGGCGACTCGTCCGGCCGCGCCGCCTGACGCTGCGGACGAGCCGCTGCAGCCGGCCCAGGATGACGCCGCAGCCGTATCGCCGCCGCAGGCGGTCGCCGTTCCGGCGGCCGTGCCAAGCGACGAAGGCGAGCGGCCTGATTTCGGCGAGCCGGACCGGCTGCTGAACCTGCTACGGGAACACTTGCCGGACTTGTCGGCGTTCGAGCCGGGGCAATTGCACGACGTTCTCGTCCGTGACCGCCGGCTGGCCGAGTGGACCGATTCGGACGTCATCCAGTCGCTGTGGACGGTGCTCCGCGACGGGACCCGGGCGGCGACGGACCGCGAGTTCGCGGTCCGCTGGCTGCTGCAAATGGAAGCGACGGGGTCGCCCGCGGCCGAACGTCCGCAGACGGTCGAGGTCCTGAGCGAATCGCTGCGGTCGGACGCGGATGAATCCGTACGAGCCGCTTGTGCGGATGCCTTGGCTGTCTTGGGACAATCTGCCCCATATTGGCAAAGTGCCCGCGGCGCCGTGCTCGAAGCCTTGAACAGCGACCCCAGCCCCCAGGTGCGTTGGCGGGCGCGAACGGCACTCCATCACCTGGAAAACGTGCCCCCCCCGGCCGAACGTAAAACGGCCAGGCGGCGCAGGCCAGCGGGGTAACGTGGGCGCGATGATAGGACACGAGCCTGAAGCTCTCGCCGGCAAACGGCGACGAGCAAACGGCGACGAGCAAACGGCGTCAATCCTGCGGCGTGGGCTGTCGGGCAGCCGCGTGGACCGCGTTGCGAAGCAAACTCGCAAAGGCCCCAACTTCAAAGTCCTTGACGTGGCCCAGCGAGGTGTAGAAGGACCATCCGCCATCGGATCGCTCAAAGGTCCAGGCGACGGGCTCCTCCGGCTGGCCTTCGACGCGGCCGGTCCACAGGACCGTTGTTTTCGCGGCCAACGGCGAGACTTTGTACAGCGAACCGCCGGAAATAAAAGGCTCCTTGCCCACGCCGCTCAGCAGCGCGTGCTCGGCCGCGCCGTCCGCGATGCGGATCGTGGTCTGCAGTTGGTTGCCGTAGTGATTGGTATAGTTGCCCCCAAAAACCTGCGGATCGAATTCAGGCCAGTCGGCACAGTCCGCCGGGGGCGGTTGGTTGCGCAGGCAAAAGGCGTGGGATGCGGTCCGCAGGCCGATCACCGGCTTGCCGGCTTGGACGTACTTCCGCACCAGCGCCAACTGGTCGGTACGCAAGGGCCGACGGCGGACGCTGATGACGGCCACGTCGGCTTCGTCCAGCACCGCTAAACCCGGGATGTCATTCCGGTCCGTATCGCTGCCGAACACGTAACTGAGGCGAAAGTCTTTGCCCAGCTGGTCCAAGGCGAACTGCGGCAGCGTCCGTTCGGTTTGATACTCGTCCTCAGCCATCACGACGACCACGTGTGGCCGGCGGTCTTCGGCAAACCGGAACTGCACGCCATCGCCCAGGAGCTGGCCGCTGGTAATGGTTGGACAGATGTACTTTTCGATGTGGGCAACAATCAAGTCGGTGCCCGTGAAATGGCTGACGTACGGCGCCCGCGCGGGGTTGTACATGGTGTCCGTCATGTCCCGCATCAGCACGACGTTCTTGCCATTCTTGGCCATCTGCCTCAGCCCGAACGGCCGTCCCAAGACGCACATGTTGGTATGCACGCCGGTCAGGATCACGTTCTTGATCCCGCGCTGTTCGAGGATGCTCCAGACTTCTTCGCCCCGATCGCTGATGAAATCCCGCTCGGCGTCGATGGCCACCCCCTCGTATTGTTTCGTCCACGGCGCACGCGGGTTGCGGCCCATCGCCGTCAATTTGGCTGCCCATTGGGCGTGCTCCTCGGGATCGTCATCTTCGCCGCCGTCCGACTGGTCGATCGGGTACACGGCGTGTTCTTCGGCCGGGATTTTGGTACACCACGAACCGATATTCGGAGGCAAGTTGGCCGCCCGCGGCGTCTCGGCCGCCCGCTTCCGCGCGGGATGCCCGGCATAAGTCGCCATGCAATCGCTGGGAGCATGGATGATCGTCACCTGCTGCTGCCGGGCCTGGTTGACCACTTCGTTCAGCCGCGGAGCCAACTGCTCGACGCGCCGCACCGCGTTCAGGCAGTGGTGCAAATCCCAGACGTCGCAGACGATCAAGGCCGTTTGAACCGGCTCCCAGGTCTCGTCGCGGACCAGGGTGTGATGGCGGCCGCTGCCGGGACTGGTTTCCTGACGGTAGCGAAGCTGCAACGGCAGTTCTGCGGCCCCGACAGATCGCAGGCCGAAAACAACAGAAAGAAGGGAAAGGAGTGCGAATAATCCGGCAAGATGCTGTTGGCGGTACATTGGTGAGCCTCTCGGTCTGGCGGTTCGTTGGGATATAGAATCTTGGTTGGGCAGGCAGTGGTTAGGATCGTTCCGTCAATAACGACCGGGATTTTCACGTGGTCATCACGGTCGCCGTGATTGTCTGGCGTCACGGTGGAGCCTGACGACTACGATTCTTGCGACACTTGGTCCGCATACGCCCGCAACGCCGCCAGCTCTCGCTCAAATCCGCCGGACAGGATCGGAAACCGGCACCAGGTCTTCGGGTCGAGGTTTTCGTCGTCCAGATGGAACGAGGGAGCATAGCGTTCCCGTTTCCATTGGTTGCGGCACCACAGGCGGAAGAACCGTCCGATCCAAAGGACCAGTTGCTCGCGGGTGTAAGGTCCACGGTGCGCCTCGATCCGTTGCAGCACTTCGACCGGCGTCAGCTTGTCTCGAATCGCCGCCCGCTCGATTTCATCCAGCACGTCGTAGGGCATCAAATCGTCTTCATCGGTCTGCCCCGCCGAGGGCGGACGCAACTCGGCCGTCGGCGCCTGCTGGTTGACCTTGCTCAGTGCCGGCAACGGGCCGCAACTGTCGGGCCCGTGCTGTTCCATCCAGACCAGCCAGCGGCGCAGGAACGCCTTGTCGATGCCGGCGATCGGCGACAGCCCGCCGCAGGTGTCGCCGTCCATCGTGGCATAGCCCACCGCCGCTTCGCTGCGATTGCTGGTGGACAGCAACAGAGCGCCTCGCAAGTTGGCCAGCAGCCACACGCTGGGTGCTCGTACGCGGGCCTGGATATTCTGCAGGGCGATATCGTCCTGTTCCCACGTCAGCGGCCGGCCGATGGCTTGCGAAACCGTCCCGACGTAATTCTGTACCAAGGCATCGACCTCGAACCGATAGCACTCGGCGCCAACGGCATCGGCCACGCCACGCGCCGCCTCCCACGTTGTCGCCGAGCTGTTGCGGGTCGCCTGATAAGCGCAACTGAGCAGCTGCCGGACGACCTTGCGCGGCTCGTTGGCATCGCTCAACCCCGGAATGTAATCCAGCTTCTCCAGGAACCCGCGCAGTCCCAGTTCTCGGCTGCCCAACTGGACCAACAGGGCCGCCAGGATGGTTACCGTGGCCGAATCGACACCGCCGCTGAGCGACACCACAAAGCCCCGCGAACGGCTCTTGCGCAGATAGTCGAACAGTCCCAACGAGACCGCGCGGGCGAACTCCTCTTCCTTGACAAACGGTCCGGATTCCCAAGCGGCGGGCGTGGGCTGCTGCGGCTCCGGGCTCACGGCGGGAAACGGGAAGTCGACGCTGGCGCAAGCCGCTCGTTCGGCAAGCAAATCGACTCGATAATTCCCCGCTCGAGCGCGTTGCATGCGCGTCACGTCGACGTCCACCATCCCGGCGGTCACGCAGAAATCTGCATACGAGAATCGTGGGCCCACCGCTACCAACTGGCCGCCGCTGGCGATCATGGCGTCGCCGTCGTAGATCGCGCGGCCGGCTTCGTTGCCCAGCAGATTGGCGTACACGTAGCTGACGGAAAAGGCCCGCGAGCCCTCCAGGACAAACCGACGACGAATCTGGTGCTTGTTAAAGGCGAAATGGCTGGCGCTGGGATTCAGAATCAAATCGACGTTGCGGCGGGCCAGATCGGCACCGGGACGGTCGCTGACCCAAGCATCCTCACAGATCTCGAATCCGATCGCCAGGTCGCCGCACTTGAAGATCAGATCGCCCAGCGGATACCGCCGTCCCGCAAACACGGTCTCCAGGCAGACCCCCTTGGGCCAAGGACGAAACCAACGCGGCTCGTAATGGATCCCTTCATTGGCCAGATTCTGCTTGGCAACGAACCCCAACAGTTGCCCGTCGACCGCCAGGCAGGCCGTGTTGAACAATCCGCCCCCGTGCAGCAGGGGCAACCCCAACGAAACGATCATGCCTCGCGTCTCGGGCAGGATCTCCTGCAGCACTTGCTGCGCCATCCGCTGGACGCCCGGCGACTGGAAAGCGTCCTCGCACCCATAGCCGGTGATGCACAACTCGGGCAGGCACAGCACGCTGACCTTCCGTTCCCGCGCGGCGCGGATGGCATGGACAATGTGTCGCTTGTTGTCGTCCCACGCCAAGGCGGTTTGATTCAAGACAGCGGCAGCGACTTTGATCAATCTCATGGCGGAAACGGCCCGGAAGCTTGGGGGGCAACGTCCCGGCGGCCAGGGCATCAACCGCCCGGGGACATGCCATCACCTTACCGAACCCGTTTCCTCAAGTCAACAATCGGGCGCGTTTTCCCGAATGGGGCGATCGTTCCGCCGGGAAGAACTCTGCTGCAGCCCGACCGCCGGTGCTGCGGACGAGCCGTTTCCCAAAGGGACAATCGTGTAGTCCCAAGAAACCCACATCCTTCCACCCAAATGGATTTGCCGGAATCTTCGTGGCAAGCGGCGCAATCTGGGACGAGGATAGCAATCGTGTGGGTCATGTCGATTATCGCAAAGAGTCCAGGCATCCTTGCCACCATCGGTCGTCTCCCTCGGGAATCTCTGTTCGGTTTGAAATGCTTGTGTCGAAAATGCAACGTATAGGCATGCTGACGAAGCCGCTCGATATTCGCCCTCGATCCTTCTCCTCATATTCCTTGCGGAGTTAAGAAAATGAACGGTCGCCTCGCTCCCCTCGTGTTGACACTCGTCGTCCTCTCAGCCCAAGTCAGCCACGCCCAATCCTTTGGTGTCGAGGTGTTCAACAATCTGATGCCCGCTTCGGGCGGCATGGCGGGGGCAAGCATTGCCCTTCCGCAAGATGTGCAGTCGGCGATCAACGGGAATCCGGCCACGCTGACGCAGTATCGTGGCACGCAGTTCGGACTCGGCGGAGCGTGGATCGAACCGACCTACAATCTGAGCGTTGCGGATGACGGCCTGCCGTTGCTCGGTATCACTCCCTTTGCGGACGCGAAGTCTGACGCTCAAGGCATCGCCGCTCCGAACATCGGCGTTACCCAGGACTTGAGCGCGCAGGGCCTGCCGATCACCATCGGTTTGGGCCTGATCGCCGGCTCGGGCGCCGGCGTCGACTTCCGCCATATTCCGCAGGCCAATGGAACTCATGCCAGCCTGGTCGCGTTGGATATCGTCGCTGGCGCCGGTGTCGACCTGACGGACCAGTTGGCCTTCGGGGCTTCGATCGCGCTCTCGAACGCGACGCTTGACGGTCCCTTCGTCGGCATCACCGGCTCGTCGACCGACTACGCCTTGCGGGGTTCGGTGGGGCTCAATTACGCGTTGCGCCCGGACACAAACATGGGGCTCTACTGGCGGTCGAAGACCGGGTACACCTTCGAGAATCTGGTCGGCTTCGCGAATCTGGCCCCGGGCACGTTCTTCGATGTCTCGGTCGATCGGCCGCAGGTAATCGGTCTGGGGATTGCAAACACAAGCCTGATGGACGGACGGTTGTTGCTGGCCATGGATGCCGTCTACCAGCAGTACACCGGCACCGAACTGTTCGGAGCGATTTTCGACGACCAATGGGCTTTGCAGTTCGGGACGCAATACGCGGTCAGCCAACGGGTCCGACTGCGGCTGGGGTATGCCTGGAACGAGAACCCCATGCGCGACACGTTGGGTGATCGCATCGGGGGCATCGTGCCGCCCGGCGGTGCCGATCACGTGCGGTACATCGAGGCGTTGTTTGCGGCCATTCCCCAGCATCGCCTTACGGGCGGCGTGAGCGTTCGGGACGTGCTGCCCGGCGTCGATCTGGATCTGTTCGCGGGCGGGATGTTCGAGCAGTCGCAGACCTTCGGCATCACGACCGCCACGGTCGAGTCGTATTGGGTCGGGACCGGGATTACCTGGCGATTTGGCCGCGGCGGTTGCCCGGAAGACGACTGCAAGTAGGACGGCTGTTTGGTCAGGGCCGAGAGGTTCCACACGGTGTTCATGAAACGTGGGCGATGAAACAGCCGAAGCCTCGCGACAACACGATTCGCGACGGGCATTACCGTCCAACGCTCTGGCTTGGCGTACTGCTCGTCCCGATCCTGCTTGCCACAGCCCGTGATGGGGCAGGCGGCGATTGGATGTCAACCGCCGCACGGGACGGTGTTTGGAACGCTCCCGCGGATGCCGGCCAACCCGCGCGATTGCCGCCGATCGAGACGGTATCCTACGAAGCCACCGCGATGCTGGAGCCCAGCGATTCCTTGCCAGCACACGCCGGCTACGACGGTGGCTTCGTAATTGCAAATCACGGTCTGGACAGCGTCTCCGCCACAGACTTTCCATTTTTCCTGCGTGTGAACAGCTGGGTGCAACTGCGGCACACGTGGTTCGATTCCGGCGAGCATCAGGAAGATCTCAACCTGTTCTCCATCGAACGGCTCCGGCTCAGTCTTGGCGGGCACGCGTACTCGCCGCATTTGAGGTATTTCTTCCAATTTGATGGGAACAGCGATCAAGCCTCGGAGGCGATCTTTCTGGACTACTTTGTGAGCTACGATCTGGGATGCGATCTGCTCGGCTGTACGGCCGGCAAAGTGGGCGTCAAGGCGGGCAAGTGGAAGGTGCCTTTCAGCCGCTCGCGCGAGGAATCGGGACGACGGCTGCAGTTCAATGAACGCACCACGGCCAATCTGTTTTTCGATCTCAATCGCAGTATCGGCGTCGGTTTGTTCGGGGAACTCGACGCTTGGACGGCGCCCGTCCGCTGGGAACTTGCCATCTTCAACGGCTTTCAGACCGGGGCGGAAACCAACATCCGCGACGCGGGGCTGGATCAGAACTTTGCCTGGTCGGCGCGGATGTCCACGGATCTGCTCGGCGAGTTCGGGGGCGACGGCGAACCCGACCTGAGCTGGCATGCCGAGCCCGCGCTCCGGTTCGGTTGCGGTTTCGCTGCCACCCGTGTCGACGCCATCGGAACCAACGAGTTTGCTCAGCCGCGAGTCATCGATTCCGGGGAACGCCTGGCAGACTTGCTGAACGCCAGCGGCGCCGACGTAAGCGCCTACGATGCCGGGCTGTACACGGTCGACGCGCATGGGAAGTTCCGCGGGTGTTCGGTGATCGCCGAGTACTATTGGCGTTGTGTCGGCAACTTTCGTGGAGGAGACATCTCCGGCTTGTCGGATCACGGCTTCAACCTGCAGATCGGACAGTTTGTGGTTCCCGAAAAACTGGAACTGCTCGCCCGCTGGTCGCGGATCGCCGGCAACTCGGGAACCCTGGGGCTGATGCGGCAGAGTACGGATGAACTTGGTCTCGGCGTGGCCTGGTATCTCAAGGGCCACAACGCCAAGCTCGTTCTCGATGCGTCCCGCATGAACGGCATGCCGGTCAGCAGCCCTCGCTTGGACATCCTGCCGGGTTCCGAAGGCTGGTTGATGCGGACCCAGCTGCAGTTCGGATTCTGACAGCGGTCGCCCAGCCCGTGAAGAGGGTTCGATGCGGTCCTCTGAAAACCTGCTGTGTCCATGGAAGGCGTTGCTCGCTTTGCTGGTCTGCAGTGGATTGGCAGCGCACGGTCCAGCCCAGGACACCTGCCTGACTGGGGAAGCACATTCCGTGACGCTGGTTGGCAGCTCGGAATCTGACGAGGTGGTCTTGGCTGCCCCTGCCGACGCTGTCTCGCGTCTGGTCGGCACGTTGCGAAACGAAACCGATGGCTCTTCCCTTTCGGGAAACCGGAAAGTCGCAAAACTCCCTTGCTCTTTCCTGGTTGTGGCGCAGGGAGGTTTGTGACGCGGTTGGCCCGTTGCCAATTGCCCAAGTGCAGCGGTTCGGTTGACCAGCGGAGGTCGTTCAAGGTCTGGCGACGGATTCGAGAAAAGCGGGGGAACAGGGAATGCCAGAGGTCGGTGAAAGACGGAGAGGGGCAGGCGGAGTTTTTTGGGGGCAAGCGAATTGCGGTCAAGGGAATCTGCGCAAAACAATGTTAAAATTGTGTCCCTATGGTAGTGTGTATGGCAGTGGCGTGTCGGCGGTCAAGCTAGACTCCATCCAGAACAACGGCATCGAGAACAACCTTGTCCCGGAGCAGCAACTCATGAAGCGTTTCCCCATTTTCGTCGTCCTGATCGCGTTGGCGATTTCCCCGCCGTGGCGGACACGGTCCGCTCAGCTCGCGGCCGAGGATTCCAGACCCGTATCATCATCGAGGCTCGAGGGGGCTGCGCCAGGCGTGTCGCTGGCGTCGGCAGCCGCACCGGTGGCCGACGCCCCGCCGCGGCGCGGAGCGGCTGGTCGGGGCGGATTCGGCGGACAAATCAACCTCGGCCCCGATGACAAGCAGGTGTTTCCTGATCCACCCGCTGGATTGGACTTGCGGCGAGAGGGCCTTCCGCGCGGACAGGTGGAGATGATCACCTACGATTCGCAGTCCGTGGGTGCCACTCGCCGAATGCAGGTCTACACGCCGCCCGGCTATTCCAAGGACCGCAAGTACCCGGTGCTGTATCTGTTGCACGGCATCGGCGGCGACGAGAACGAATGGCAGCGTTTTGCCAAGCCCAACGTGTTGCTCGACAATCTGCTGGCCGACGGCAAGGCCGTGCCGATGATCATCGTGATGCCCAACGGCCGGGCGCAGAAGAACGATCGGGCCGAAGGCGACGTCTTCCGCTCCGCTCCGGCCTTCGC
>Ga0351872_1225_pt1 | contig 16479 bp, 17 predicted proteins | sample TotcelFGM3001N10_FD_206788 | JGI IMG/M metagenome (GOLD analysis project Ga0351872, IMG submission 206788) | Enriched cells from coal bed in the Powder River Basin, Montana, United States - Total cells FGM rep2 HSBNCT.FGM.300.1.N10 ... | reverse complement strand
GTATGCGCATGGATATGTTTGATTATGTCCAGCAGCATTCCCAGCGTTATTTTAGCAATCACTTTGCCGGATCCATTGCGAATAAGATCTCCGACATGCCACAGAGCGCTTCCCATTTATTCCAATTGATTACAGGACTTTTCCTTCCGGTCATACTGGCCTTAGGCATTTCAATTGTACTCTTCGGCTTAGTCAATCCCTTATTTGCGCTTATCTTAGGAGGCTGGGTGGCCATCCATTTTGCGATCTGTTTGCTCTTTTCCAAGAAATGCGATCATTATGCCAATGTACATGCCGAAGCCCGCAGCACACTTCAAGGGAAAATTGTGGACAGCCTGAGCAATTATCTGAACGTAAAATTGTTTTCCGGTCATCGGTTTGAGAAAAAATTTGTCTATAAGTATCAGACTGATGAAGTGATCAAGCATCAAAAATCGCTGCTCTATGTAGAGAAAATGAAAGCCGCATTGGGCATTGTCTGTTTTCTGATGGCAGGCATCGGAATGAACTGGTTCATGCTCTATGCTTGGCAAAAAGAAATGATCACCACCGGAGAAGTTGTGTTTATTTTCAACACGTCATGGAATATCACCCAAATGACGTGGATTGCCGGGCTGGAGTTCCCTACGATGTTTAGGGATCTTGGCGTTTGCCGTCAAGCCCTTACAGTTGTTCAGGCCTTCCATGATGTCAAAGACGTGCCCGGTGCTAAGGAACTCAAAGTCTCCAAAGGAGAAATTGCGTTCAATGCCGTGACGTTTCATTATCAGTCTAATACCAAACTTTTTCAGAATAAATCTGTATTTATTCGTGCAGGCGAAAAGGTTGGCTTAGTTGGATTTTCAGGTTCGGGGAAATCGACTTTCGTTTCACTGATACTACGCTACTATGATGTGGAGAGTGGAAAAATCATCATCGATGGTCAAAATATCTCAGAAGTGACCCAGAGTTCTTTGCGTGCTGCCATTGCCACGATTCCTCAGGACGCTTCCCTATTTCATCGCTCCCTAATGGAGAATATCCGTTACGGCAACCTCAATGCTACAGATGAAGAAGTCATGACAGCCTCGAAAAAGGCGCACTGCCAAGAGTTCATCGAACGCCTTCCGGAAGGATATAGTACAATGGTTGGCGAACGGGGGGTAAAGCTATCGGGCGGACAAAGGCAAAGGATAGCCATTGCAAGGGCCATTTTGAAAAATGCACCGATCCTCATCCTCGATGAAGCAACTTCTGCTTTAGACTCCATGACAGAGAAACTTATTCAAGAAAGCCTTCACAATTTGATGGAAGGTCGGACCACCCTTGTCATTGCCCATCGGTTGTCAACTTTGTCAGGGATGGATCGGATTTTAGTCTTCAAAGAAGGGAAAATCGTTGAAGAGGGTTCCCATGACTATTTAATCAATAATGGCGGGCATTATGCCGAAATGTGGCAAATGCAGACCGGCGGCATCCTGCCTGAAAAACTTGACGATGAGGAGGAGAAAGAAGAAGACGAATTCCCTGATATCCCGGAGATCTAATTTTGAGATACTAGAACGTGTCATCTTCCATAGCCTCTTCAACCTCTTCCAAATGTGCCAAGGGTTTCTTCAACGTTTCTCCCAACCAATCGAATAGTTTTTGCTGCAGCTGCAGAAGCGCCCCTTCAGCACAGTGGTTACCCCCGCCATCCTCTTCTTTGAGAAGGACATAGTCTTTCGGACAAGTGAGTTTATCATACAGTTTCTTGGCTTGACCAGGCGTGTAAGGCTCATTTTCCGTGTCGACAATAAGCATGGGACATTTGATATTTTCTGCGGTGTCGATCAGATTATATGCCGTGTATTTTTGCAATAGGGAAACTGGACTATCGGCCCCATGGATCCACATCTCGGCTTTTATTCGGTTATTCTCTATCTTATCCCTCATCAGAAATGTCATGAATTCTTCAAGGTCGCCCGTTTCGTTTCCTCTCCTGAGTTGTTGAAGATATTGCTCTGGTACTCTTTTAAATGTATCAAGCAGATCATAAATACCGGGGACGGCAGCGCAGGCGGCTAGGCGCGGTTCATCTGTTGCTGTGCGAGGTACCAGATATCCTCCCCCTCCATATCCCAACATAGCAATTTTCTTAGGATCTACCCCTTTTTGGTTTAAAAGGTAGCTAATAATCGGGTAGGCTACAAATTCCCAGTCTGGCCTCATCGTCATTTTTTTGCGTAGTAATGCATCTCCTTGTCCAGGTCCGTCGAATACCAGCACATTATATCCTCTTTGAAGAGCTGCAAAGCCGAATAACATGAATGATTCTTGCAAAGTGGCATAAGGTCCGCCGGATATGATCAATGTCGGCGAAGGAACACTTTTAGGAATCTTGCAGAATAGTGCCGAAATAAAACTCCCTTCAAAGGGTATTTGCAAAGGATTTGTTTGGAATGAAGATAGCAGCATGGCTTTTGCAAAGCATTGAGTATGCAGATCATATGAAAGAATTAAGCGGTCGTCGACAGGAGCCCCGTAGAGATAAGCGATCGCTGTTCGATAATAATTTGATGCACGCAGATACGCGAAGTAAGCGCTGATCCGATGGCCTTTGTCCTCGCATTTTCCTGCGTCTTTTCGTAATCGTTCCCCAATCTTTTGCCATTCGTTGTACCAACTGGTAAAATCACCTTCTTCCACTTTAGAAGCTGTGGCTAAACACTCGCCTAAATCTGCCGCGCCATAAGGAGAGGGATTCAGGGTTCGCATGAGCTGCCGATTAAAGTAAGGAGATTTAAAAAAAGTCTTCATTGCAATGATCCTTGTGGGGGGACTAAATTTTTATCTTGAAGCTGACAAGGGGAGTATAGTCACTCCGGTTATTTCCCGGAATGACTATACCTCGCGCGGCCTAAATCTTGGAATTTGAACTACGCCAAAGCCCGGGGTTGAATCGATCGAAAGCGACCCCATATTACAATATTGGGTCGCTTTCGATCGTTCAACCGCGGGAACTTTCGCGCTGTTTAAATTTCAAGTTTTAGACCGCGCGAGGTATATATCGCGTGCGGTTTGATACCTGATATCTGGACAGTACTCGTTATTTTTTTAAAAGTTTAGCCTTCAATTCCGGAACAAATCTGAGCATGACAGGATCGTAAACCTTATTTGCTAGATCCTGCCTTCTGCGTTCTTCTGTTTCATCAGGTGCATCACCCCATTCGGATCGCCGTTTTCGTTTGACATTTTCATAAAAGGACATAGTCCTGTAGCGATAGTGATTGATGCGGATGAGATCGGTGGGCAATTGCGAAAAGACTCGGGTATGGCTGAATCGGGCATGTGTCGGGTCGACAGAAAAAGTCGCGCCTGCATACGTGCAGCAATGGGGATCCATGCATTCAGCATATTTTGGTTTAACGATGGATTTGAATAATCCAATTCCCCCCTCGTTAGATTCTCTATAGAGCAATTTTTCTATCAATAATTCTCCGGGATTCAAATCCCATACATTCGAGGTTCCATAGTTCTGCCAGTAGAGCACCAATCCGGCGGCATAGCAAAACTGGCTTAGAACTTCGATCAGCTTAGAATGCTTCACAGGACAGATAAATTCATCGGAATCGATAATAGCCAGCCATGTGTTAAAATCTCTGGCCAGTCTAATGGCATGGTTATAGCAACAAACTTGGACGAAATTGTGTGTTTTTGCTCCATCATGGCATCCTGATGAATCAAATGGCACATCAAAGAGCTCCACAATGCCTTCCTTGATGTATTTATTCAGCATAGGAAGCCATGACAAGTCGCTGCTGCAATTATTATATAAGTAGAAGTGTTCCACGCCTATGAGACGATGGTATTCAATCCATTCTTTAAGGTATTCCCCTTCGTTTTTGAACATCGCGCAAATGGCGATTTTGGCCCTCCGTTTATTTTTTCGATTGAGAGCATATGTCTGGATAGGAACTTCCTCTACAGTGATAGATTGTACAGGGAGCTCGAAGAAGATAACAAAAATGGAGAAAAATAAAACGATCATTCGCATATATGTATTCCTTTCATGTTTCGGTTATTGTTCTTCCCGGAAATCGGTGGAATCGAGGTATAGTTATCCTCGATTCCACCGACTTCCGGGAAGGACTATAAATCTGTTTTGTGAAGCGGACAAAAATTTGAGTTTGTCCTTTGGTAAAAAACACGATCTTTTTATTCCATAGTATGTGGCCTATTTCTTATACGAAATTCTCCTAGAAAAATGAATTCGAGCTATTTTTTCAAATCTTAGCACACGAAAATAAAATAATATCAGTATCCTAATCTTTTCCTTAATTTAGGAACATACTTTAATATAGTATTGTCAAATTCCTGGTTAAGTTCTTCATCCCACTGAGAAACCAGACGGGCTATGCTTTCACAATCGAAGGCTTTGCCTTCATATCGTTGTCGTCTAGGGATTTTCTTCTCATACAGATAGCGTTCTGTTCTCGTGAAATAATGATGGATGCGAATGGGCTCGGTTTGGATGGGTTGATACGGGCCGCAATTTCCATTAAGGGCCATATCCCGAAATCCTGGTTTGTATGTACATACATGTACATAGCAATTTTCAACATATTCCGGTCTGCAGATGGTTTTTACATGACGATTGCCCGTATAATCCTTAGGGGCTTTCAGCAGCATCGTTTCCACGAATGTTTTACCGGGCGGGATGTCATGCAGGTGCGAGGTCCCAAAAAACTGCCAAAATAACATAAGCCCCCCTACACGGGGTTTTGTTTTCTCGATTTTTCTTAATGTCGAAAGAATTTGTTTTTCATGATCGACCGGAACGATAAACTCATCGATATCAATGACGGCGACCCATTTGGCTTTTCCTAGGCTTCTTGTCATGCAATCTGCATAGGCGGCATTTTGATAAGGCGTCCAGTCTGCATCCAAAGGGCTGGGCCAGTCGATCAGCTTTACGATGCGTTTTTTGATATAAGGCTCTAAGACCTCTTGATAGTTATCCGTGCTATTGTTGTTATAGAGCCAAAAACGTTGGACGCCCATCATCCGATGAAATTCAATCCATTCTTTAAGATAGGGGGCCTCATCTTGGAAAATTGCACAGACAGCCAACTCATATTGATAAGAAAATAAGCTGGAGCCTGACACTATAAGCCATCCCAGAAAATATAGAAGCCTGCTTTTCATATATACCTCGAAAAAAAGTGAGAAGACATTCGAAATGAGTATATAAATAATATTTTATTTTCAATGTGTTTTGTTGACTTTCCGGCCGGCCATGCGCTAAAACAGATTTTCCGTAATGGGATCGAGCGGGTCCGGTTCGGACAAAAAAATGTTCTGGCATGAGTACCGAGGATGTTGCGATATGTCTAAGATAATGAAATTTTTTCTTTTTTTTATGCTTATGAATGTCTGTGTAAACAAGGGAATTACAGGGGAGCCAAAGAAAACCGCTATAATCACGTGTGCTGAGGATTGCGGCATGTTCCGGACAATGGCCAGCGTAGTAGGATTTCTGCACTTATATGAAATTGGGCGCTATGAAGGAGTTGCAGTTGATTTTGAAACTAAAGGATTGTATTACGATCCCGAGTATGGAGAAAACTGGTGGTCGTATTACTTCGAACCTTTATCAATTGGACAGATCATACCCGAATCCTGTGTGAAAACAGTCAACGGCCCTGCCGATACCGATTGCGCCATGTTGACGGAGTTCGGATTATACAAGAGGGAGGTTAATGTTCTTTTAAGTAAATATGTAAAACTTAAGCCGCACATCCAAGCAAAAGTTCAGGAATTTACCTCTCGACATTTCAACGGGTTCCCTGTCATCGGGATCCACTATCGGGGAACGGACAAATCGATAGAAGCTCCGCGGTCCGAATTTGAACACATTGTTGAGTATGTCCAAGGTATTACTCAGGCGCTTATATCAATGGATTCCGATCTTATGGCAGATCAGGTCCAAATTTTCATTGCCACCGACGAAGATGCGTTTCTTGAATTTATGAAAATTCAATATGGGGCCAGGGTGATCTATCTAGAGCAGGTCATCCGTTCGGATTCCATGCATCCTGTCCACAAATTGGCCGGAAATGGTTATAAAAAAGGGGAGGACGCCCTGCTTGACTGTCTTTTGTTATCCCAGTGCAATTGGCTCATAAAAACCAGCTCTAATCTTAGCCTGTTTTCCACTTACTTCAACCCTGACATGCCGGTTTGTCATGTTACCGGCCGTCATTGGCGCCTTCCTATGGAATAAACACAGAAACAATCGAAAAAGCCGATTGCTGGTCGTCAACCAATCGGTTCCCATTTATAATCTGGATATGTTACAGTACAATTTTCGGCCATTATAACTAGGTATGGGTATGTCGCAAAAAAAAATTGTCCAAAGGTTGCTGTTAAAGCTTTCTGGTGAAATGTTGGCAGGTGCGCAGAAATCGGGTATCGATCCCAATGCCTCCCGCAATCTGGCCTTGGCTATTAAAGGGATACGTCAGTCCGGCATTGAAGTCGGGCTGGTCATTGGCGGCGGAAATATCTTCCGCGGCATTAACCTAAACGGTTTGGGAATGGAACGCACTCCGGCTGACCATATGGGCATGCTGGGCACGTTGATCAATGGGATCGCGCTTCAGCAAAGCTTGCTCAGCGTAGAATGCCCTGCAAAGGTAATGACCGCATTGGATTGTCCCAAAGTCGCCGAATCATATCGATGGGAACGTGCTCTGGAGCTATTGCAAAGCGGTACAGTAGTGATTTTCGTAGGGGGGACTGGTAATCCGTACTTTACGACCGATACGGCCGCTGCGTTGCGTGCCAGCGAAATCCATGCGGATATGCTGCTCAAAGCAACAAAAGTGGATGGCATCTATAGCAAAGATCCCTTAAAATATTCAGATGCTGTAAAATATTCGCACATAACCTATTCGCAGCTTTTGGCTGAGAAATTGGAAGTCATGGATTCTACTGCAGTGGCTTTATGCCGCAGCAGTAAAATTCCTATTTTTGTGTTTAATATGGAACTGCTTGGTAAACAGCCCATCGCTGAAATCATTAGGCAGGAAGAACTTGGAACTATTGTGAAGGGAGAATAATCATGTCCGTTATTGATGAGACCAAAAACAAAATGACAGCTGTGCTCGAGCATTTGAAAATTGAATTGAAAAGCATTCGAACCGGACGAGCAAATCCGGCTATGTTGGACGGCATAACAGTGGAGGTGTACGGAAGTCAGATGCGGATCAAAGAATTGGCTTCAGTAACGTCACCGGAATCAAGGCAGTTGGTGATCACTCCATTTGATAATCATAACAAAGGCCCGATTTCGAAGGCGATCGAGAAGGCTAACTTAGGGGTTATGCCTATTGTGGACGGAAATCTTGTGAGGATAAAGATTCCTCCCATGAATGAAGAAATGCGCAAAGAGATGGTCAAACAGTGCCATAAGAAGCGCGAGGAGGCGAAAGTAGGCATAAGAAATGTGCGAAGGGATTCCAACGAATCAGCCAGGAAGCAAAAAACGGATGGTTTGATCGCCGAGGACATCATGAAAAAGCTAGAGAAGAACATACAGGAACTGACAGACAAGTACTGTAAAGAAGCGGATGATTTGGCTGCGAAAAAAGAAATCGAAGTTTCTACGATTTAGGGGTTGCAGAAAAATCGGCGTTTTTATAAGATCTATCTTTCTTATGCGAAAAGCTGTAAAGCCTAAGCAAGAAGCTCTCAAAAAGAGTCTTTCTTAGGCTGTAAGGCCCCATCGTCTAGTCTGGCCTAGGACACCGGATTTTCATTCCGATAACAGGGGTTCGAATCCCCTTGGGGTCATAAGAGTCTTTAGCTCAGTTGGTTAGAGCACCTCACTTTTAATGAGGGGGTCGATGGTTCGAGTCCATCAAGACTCAATTTTCTTTTTTTGTCTTATCTTATCTTATCTTATCTTATCTTATCCTCTATATTTCTTTAAAAAATTTCGGTGTATTTACTGTCAACGATTTGGCGAATGCATAACGTAAATGTTATTGTGATTTGTTTTTTTTTTTTTGAGCGGAAATTGCTGCCTATCTAGCAATATATGTATTGACATTTTATTAGGTGTGTGAGTAGCATTGCGTCGTGTTGGAAAGCCAACATAACTTTTGAGAATTAAGCTATATGGAGAATACCAAATGAACACGATCTCGAAAAATTAATCTCAAGACCTCTGGGTTTTAACAGACCTAGGGGCATTTTTTTTAAAAAGGTCGAATATGAAAAAATTTATATTAGCCCCATATGTTCGGGTAGGTTTTCTAGACAATACCCTCCATTTTGGATTTGGCTCCCTAAGGCAACTTATTGGAAAGAAAGAACTACAAGACTGTATTCTTGACGCAGCTATTTGTTTGAAAAAACCTCGGTGCATTGAGGAGGTTTCAACTTTTTTAGCTGCTGCTGGGCATAGTTCAAGCAATGTGAAAGATACTTTGGATATCTTATTAAAAAACTTTATCATTCCGGATGGATCTTACAATAGGATGGATCGACATAGTAGATCCTTTCTTTTTTATTCATTATCAGGAGCAGAAATAGAGCAGGTACAAAAAAGTGTATCGAAAAAAAAAGTTGCTATTGTTGGTTGTGGCGGAATAGGTAATGTAATTGGGGTTTTACTTACTACAGCTGGTGTAGAAGAATTCATTCTTGTTGATAACGATCGCATTGAGCTTTCAAATTTAAGCCGTCAAGTCATGTTCAAGGAAGCTGATTGCGATAATTACAAAACAACAGTTCTTGCTGAAGCTCTCATTGAACGATCTTCTCAAGTTAAAATCACTGAATTTAAAGAATTCATAGATGAAAATAATATTCATCTTTTAAAAAACGTAGATTTTATTTTAATTTCTGGAGACCAAGAAAATGTACTCGACCTAATCAATGCTTATGCTATCGAGCACAGAATTCCTTTTATGAATGTTGGCTATGTAGAAGATATTGCTGTATGGGGACCCCTTGTAATTCCAGGCAAGACAGGATGTTATCAATGTAAGCAACATCTTGTAAACTTCGTTGACCTTAATCAAGAACAAATCGATAAATGTCGAGAGATTAATAATGGGTATCAAGCTCCTTCAGCAGGACCTATCAACATGATGGCTTCTTCATTTGCAACTCTTGATATTCTAAAATTTTGGGGTAACTTTGGACAAATACAGTCTTTAAACACAAGAATTGGCATCTGGTCTCATGATTTACATATAGAAAAACAAGATTACAGCATTAACCCCCTATGTGAGATATGTGGTTCTCTTCAAACAGTAAGTTAATACAATTACCCCCTGAGTGTAAAAAACTCATATTATTAAATGCTCTATTTCAAGGTGGACGTCTTTTTGTAGGAGCTGTATGTGTTCTTTATTTCCTATCATTTGATTTACAAGCGGAAGATTATGCATTGATAAAAACAGCTCAAGCTATTATTTTTATTGGATTGGATATCCCACTGGGCTATTTTCTAAGTAGAATAGGAGAGTATAAATCACTTTTATTATCCATGATATTCGGATTACTTGGCGCTTTGGGATATTTACTATTCACTTCTTTTTTTGGTTTTCTCATTTCTGAAATATTTTTAGCTTTGTCATTATCTACTTGGCCAGTAGCACTCTCTGCTTATTCGATGAGAATTCTAGAGAAGCACAAAACAGATGGGCTTATGGAAAGATTTTTTCATTTCGGAGATGCTATTTCAAATTTGTTTGTTGTTATATGTGGATCTTTGGGCGGGCTACTTTATGCGTTTAATAAATATATCCCCTATACTTGTTTCTTAATTTTTTATCTCTTTGCGTTTGTTTTTACATTACTTTATTTGAATGACTCTGAAGAGGGGGGAATAAAGAAGAAAATCAAATTCGTACTTTCCGATATCACAGCAATAAAGGCTATCCTTCCTTTTGTTTTTATTCTTATACTTGCTCAATTTTTTATGCAGCCACTTTTTCATTATTGGCAGCCATTATTTGAAGAAAAATTCGCGGTCAATTCAAAAGATTTATCAATTGCGTTTGTCAGCTATTCAATTGCAATGAGCTTAATTTCATGGAGTTATTCCAGAATGACTCAGTTTACCATTTTACGTTCTGATATATTTGTTGGCAGCGCTGCATTATTGGGTAGTTTAGTTTATAGTTTTATTGCGAGACTAGAGAATTTTAGTTCTTCTTTAATCTTTTTTGCATTGACTTTTGGCTTTTTCAACCTAGTACAAATTGCAGGTGGGGTGCTAATACAAAGTAGATTAAGAAATGAAAACAGAATGATTATCACGAAGTATGTGTCATTTTATTCTAGATTAGGAATGGTAGTTTCTCTGCTCGTGCTACGATGGTTGTTTGCTAACGAGTGGAGTACAAGCAGTGTATATAAATTATATGGAGGGTTGGCTATATTGTTTTTTTGTTTCTATCTAGGATGGGTTATTGTGAAAAAAAATATGGAGAAAAAATATGTTCCCGAGTTCCAAAATTAAATTAATTAATCAAGTTGATATGACTGAACATACAAAACACGTGCAAAATATTACTTTGAAGCCCTTTACCTCTGCAGATATAGATGATTTCATGAAATGGGCAACTGATGATGAAGTCACAAAATATATGATGTGGGATACCTATCATTCACGAAATGAAGCCATTTTATTTTTTACAAATATTGTTGAAAAACATCCATGGTTTAAGTCCATTTGTTTAGATGGAAAAGTTATTGGTTCTATCACTTTAGATAAAGGCAAGGGTGCCCACAGTTGCAAAGCCGAGTTAGGTTATGTGATTGCAAGAAGCTATTGGGGGAATGGTTTTGCTACAAATGCAATTCAAGTTGCTATTAAGACGGCTTTTAACGAATTGGCTATCGAAAGAATAGAAGCTTATGTAGATCCTATCAATATTGGTTCGCAACGAGTGTTAGAAAAAAATGGATTTATACAGGAAGGCCTGTTAAGAAGCTGTATCATACAAAAAGGAGTTTTGAGAGACCGTTTTATTTATTCCTTTCTAAAATGAGGCTTTTCTAGTCCTTCTTGGAAGTATCTGTATCATTTTGCATTTGTGCGTACGTCCTCAAAAAGTTATGGCGAAGGACATAAGGTAGCAAGGCCGTCCCGGCCTTGAATATATATATACCTCGCGAGCTTTTTTTAATGATGCATAAACTGTTTATGAAAGAAAATTCCAATGAATCACGAACCTGCTTGTTTGATTATCGAGGATTTCCTATAGTGAAATTTGCGTGATCCCCTTAGATATCCAAAATTAACCGTCAAGTAAAGTGTGTGTGCGCTTATGGTAGAAGAACATGAGGACAAATCGGTAGATAAAGAACCTGAACGGCCTTTGGAATGCAGCGAATGTAAAAAGCCGGTAACAGTCCATTACACCGAGATCGTAGAGGGATCTGTGACGCGCACGTGTATGTGTGCCGATTGTCCTGAATTGCAGAAACGACTGCATGGAATACAGAACATGCCCGGCATGGGATCTCTGCCAGGAATAGGTACAGGTCTGGCTTGCGGAAACTGTGGCACGACCCTTGAAACGATAACGATGGGAAACCCCTTAGGATGCAGTGCCTGCTATGAAGTGTTTACGGATGTGCTTCTTCCGGAAATGAATGCGGCAGGAAAAATCCCGCCTCGAATTGCGAATGCTAAGAAAAATGTTCCGATACATATAGGCCGGGCACCGGGTGAGATGAAAGAAATGAACCCATCCCTGCGGCTTTTATCATTAAATGAAGCATTAAATGAAACGTTGAAGCGTGAGGACTATGAACAGGCTGCATGGCTTCGCGACCAGATCAAAGAATTGACGGAGAAATCGGAGAAAAAGGATGACGGAAAGTAATAGGCTTTATTCTCTTTTTAGCAAACACCAGTTTTGGGAAAAGAATAAAAATATGGTGTGGCTTGCTTCTTCTGTGCGCCTTCTCAGGAATGTGGAAAAATTCTTTTTTCCCGGTAAATTGAATGTGGAGAGGAAATCGCAGATTGTCACTCTATTGCACAAAGAATTGTTATCTAATCCTGAATTGCAAGGCAGTCATTTTTACAAAGCGGATAAACTGAACTCCCTGGAAAAAGAATTTCTTGTAGAGCATTTTCTTAGTCAACAGCTGTACCATCAAGCCGGTGAAGGGGAAGCTTTTGTTGTCGATGACAAAGGGGAATTCATCACTGAAATGAACCTCCGGAATCATATGCAAATGTCCTTATTAGACGGTAAAGGGGAATTGGAAAATACCTTGAACCGTTTGATAAAAATAGAATCTGCTCTAGGCAAAACAATTACCTATTCGTATTCTCCAAAGTTCGGATTTTTGACCGCCGATCCCACAGAATGTGGAACTGCACTCCAAGTAACTGCATTTTTACAGCTATCAGCCTTGATCCATAGCGAGACCATTGATGATCTATTAGAAAAATATGCAGACGATTCCATTACGATCACAGGAATCCAAGGCAATCCCACCGAAATTATTGGCGACGTGATAGCCGCGCAAAACACATATACCTTAGGATTAACTGAAGAAAATGTACTTTCGTCTTTGCGGAACTTTATCACAAAGATTTTAGTGGAAGAACATGCCGAGCGGAATCGTATAAAACAGACGGCAAATCCGGTGATCAAAGATAAAGTCAGCCGGGCGTATGGGATCCTCATTCATTCCTATCAGATTGAAGCTGTTGAGGCTTTGAACGCCATAAGCTTGTTGAAACTTGGAGTCGATCTGGGATGGGTAACCGGCATTGACTCAGCAGGATTGAATACTCTGTTTTCCAATTGTAGGAGAGCTCATCTTTTATGTCAGTATGAAGGGAAAATTTCCCAGGATGAAATTCCTCACAAACGTTCGGAGTTCATCCACAAGAAATTGAACGGTGTCCAGTTAACTATTTAACAACGGCTGGAACATGAACTATCCTCCGCCTCCCATTTCCCTATGAATGAAAAAAAAGGTATTGGCCTCAACCCCATTTCGCAAATTCATTATACGGATCATTTGGCAGTCATTTGTATCATCATGGGAATTCCTCTTCTCTTCCTAGATGAAGGAGACTACGCGATCGGGAAAAAATATTATCCCGGTTTGTCAGCGATCAGGGAAGAATTCAATAATTTCAATCCGGAATATGTCATCTCAAATTGGGATGTCATCTTCATGTCCGATTTATGGGGTAGAGACACCATTAAACGGAAATTTCAGGATTTGGAGAGTAAGTATCATAAAACGTTGCGAAGTGTTCATTGTCCGCATGGTTTTTCCGACAAGGGATTTTATCTAGCTAAGTGCGTAGAAGAAGATATAGTCCTTGTCTATGGGCAGAATATGATTGACATGCTGAAAGAGTACGGCGTGTACGAGAACCTTCGCACTTATGTCCTCACCGGCAATTATCGCTATACGTATTATCAACAAAATCGCAGCTTTTACAACGCCATTGTGGAACGTGAGATTTTAAGTCGTTTTAAAGATCCAGGCAAGCTGATTTTATATGCCCCAACCTGGCTGGACCTGGAAGAATCGACAACATTTTTCGATGTATATGATTCGCTATTAAGCAATATCCCGGAAAGCGTTAATTTACTGGTAAAACTTCATCCCCGTCTAGAACTCGATGATACAGTTTTGTATTATCAGATTGTGGGAAAATATGAGAACCGGCCCAACATCGTTTTTTTAAAAGATTATCCTTTGGTCTATCCTTTACTTGAATATGCCGATGCCTATATCGGCGATATGTCCTCTGTCGGGTATGATTATTTGATCTTTAACCGTCCGATGTTTTTTTTGAATAAACAAAAAATCGATCCGATGCGAGATAGACGAGGTTTTCTCTTTCAATGCGGTATTTCGATTCTGCCGGAAAATTACCGGAAAATCTATCAGATCATGGAAAAAGAAGAGAAAGGGGATGCAGAGAAGTTTGGACAAATAAGAAAAGAAATGTGGGAATATACTTTTGGCCCTGAACGCTCTTTTGAGGCTATTAAAGCCGATATTATTGCGGCTTATGCATGATGTTAAAAGCTCTTATGCTAATCTGTACGATTTTTTTATATCTTCAATTGATCTCGTAATATAATTCCAACCATCCAATTTGTTGAGATCGGCGAAAGTCTGATTATTGCGGTCCTTGCTAAAAGCGTTAAATCGGTCAATAGCAGTTTTTGCCCCATCTATCGATGGATTTTTGCGGTACCGTTCAATGTCCTCTCTAATGCTATTCAGTTCTTTTTTTGCTGCAGGCAGGAGATGGTTTTCTTTGAGTTGATTAACAAATGCTTCTTCATCCTTCCATCCTTTTAACTTTGCTCCAATCTCAGGAAACCATGCCTGTTGTTTAAATTCATTGAACATCTTGATGCGTTCCTTCGAATCGTGCTGATTTTGTAGTTTTTGAAATTCTTTTTTGGCGTGGGATTGAAGCAGTTCATTCTGTGTTCGCTCCTGTAAAGCCTCCTCCTTGGTCTGTAATTTAATTGTCGTCTGGAGACCTGTACCTGAAATTTTTATGGGCATTTCGCTTGCAGCTTTGGCTGCATGAAACAACTTAAGGCACACGGATTTTACTGCAGTCGCTGTCGATCGAGCAGAATCTGGTGATAATTCTTTAGTTCTAGCCGAAAGTATTTTCCCTTCCGATTGTCTTGCCTGTGTGGATGGATGCCCGGGAGGCTTGGGAAGAGGACGACTCGTTAGTTCCTTAGATAGCCGCTTCATAACTTCTTCTCTTCCAACAGGTTTGTCTACCCTATGTAAAGAAATCATGGATTCTTGGGATGAGACAGGCAGTTTTTGCCCGCTGGGAAAACTTGTAGATCCTGTCATAAAAACCTCCTAATTAACTACAAAAAAACAACCAGAATAGTTTATTGCTTTTCTCATTATAGTAGTTTTTAGTTTAATATGGCAATGGGGTTTAAATATCAAGACTGGTATCTTGTTAGTTATCTTTTAAATTAATAATTAACAAATCATTCAATGGATTTCGTTTGCATCAACAAATACCGAACAAGATGTACGTCATTAAAAAGTCATGGCAAGGCCGGGACGGCCTTGTTACTTTATGTCCTTCGCCATAATTTTTTGAGGACGTACCATTTTCCATCAGCTGCTAAAATTTCTTTTTTCGGAAAAGAGATCTCGAAGAAATTTCAAATAATTGGTATTCTCATCTTTTTTTAACAGAAGGTTAGTTATGCAAACGATTTCTCAAGCTCAAGTATGGCACTCAATCAAAAATTATCAAGATATCAAATTCGAACGAACAGACGATGGAATTGCCAAAATCACGATCAATCGTCCCGAAGTACGCAATGCGTTCCGTCCTGAAACTGTTGTGGAAATGCAGGATGCATTAGCCATCTGCCGCAATGATGGAAGTATTGGCGTTGTCATATTTACGGGTGAAGGGCCGCTTGCTTTTTGTTCCGGAGGCGACCAAAAAGTGCGCGGAGACCACGGATATTTGGGAGGGGACGGAATTCCGCGCCTTAACGTTTTGGACCTCCAAAAAGAAATCCGCTATCTCCCAAAGCCGGTTGTTGCAATGGTTGCCGGTTATGCCATTGGCGGAGGACATGTTTTACATCTAGTTTGCGACCTTTCAATCGCTGCCGACAATGCCCGATTCGGACAAGTGGGCCCGAGAATGGGATCGTTTGATGGGGGTCTAGGCTGTTCTTATCTTGCACGGGTCGTTGGACAGAAGAAAGCCCGTGAGATATGGTTCATGTGCCGGCAGTACAATGCCCAAGAGGCATTGGATATGGGCTTGGTCAATTGTGTTGTGGCATTGGACAAACTGGAAGAAGAGACGTTAAAATGGTGCAGGGAGATGTTGCAACTCTCTCCAATGGCCCTGAGATGCGTCAAGGCATGTATGAATGCGGATTGCGACGGACAAATAGGCCTTCAAGATTTAGCAGGAGATGCAACCATGCTCTATTACATGACAGAAGAAGCTAAGGAAGGAAAAAACGCTCAGTTGGAAAAGAGGAAACCGGATTTCTCAAAATTTCCCCGCCTGCCTTGAGAAAGGTAGCAAGGCCGTCCCGGCCTTGAATATATTAAAAGCCAGATCGGGACGATCTGGTTACCTTTTTTGTTTCACTGTGAAACCAGGGGACTGAACATTAAAAGAAATTTTTTATTAAACGGTCTTTATACGCAGAAGATGTAGCGGCTCTCATTTGTTTAGCGGGCTTTCCACGCTTAAGAGTCGTATCTTTTGCACATATTGCTAATCCTGCTTAGCAAGGATAGGTTTACAGTCCTATCTTCTCCGGATAACTATGTTTATCTTCTACATCAAGCTCTAGACTAGCACACTGCAAAGATTAAATTGATGGATAAAGACTACGTAACTTTGTACATGGCCTGGGCTATGAATAATTACAGAGCAACAAATTCTCCGTATTCAATAGTTATAATCGGATTGCTGTTGTTGAG
>Ga0351872_1191_pt2 | contig 17066 bp, 9 predicted proteins | sample TotcelFGM3001N10_FD_206788 | JGI IMG/M metagenome (GOLD analysis project Ga0351872, IMG submission 206788) | Enriched cells from coal bed in the Powder River Basin, Montana, United States - Total cells FGM rep2 HSBNCT.FGM.300.1.N10 ... | reverse complement strand
CAGATCGTTTGGTCTGTTTTTCAGGGCATTCCTGATCTGATAATAATGAATCAGAAGAAATGTTATCTCGGTTTCAAAGTTGACATTTTGTTTTTCATAGAATTTTTTGAGAAATGGATTTGCTTCAAAATCCTCACATAGCTTATTACTTTTAAATTCGTGAGAGAAAAAATTGGTTAGGCTTGTCTTACCAGCTCCGATCGATCCTTCAAAACTAATTACTTTCATAGTTGATGCCTTATATCACCTTATTTCTATTGTAAAAACCAACATATCTAACTCCGTAACAGGTTGGACTTTCTTGAATATAATATAGTTAAATCCTCGGCTTGCATATCGATAACCGATTCATTGTCTTTACCAGTGAAGGCATACTTAATGGGAATGTTGGTTGCTTGCTGGACCATTGCCAAAAATTCTCTCGATTTTTTCGACAGGTCGGCATATCGAGATACACCTATGTCATCGTAATTCAGATAATCCAGTCCATGAACAACTAAGGCGGTCGGTCGGTTCAGCCTACACGCATCTAAGACTATATCTATGTCGAATCGGGCGACTCTTCGAACCTTTCTAGTCACTGTCGTTAATTCTCTGATTTCGTGAGGGTAGCCGGATTCCTCTTGTAGCTGTTCCCAGGTGATCTCATTCTTCATTGGACCAGATTCTGTACCAGCTACTCGGATTGGAAAAGTTCTAATTACAAGAAATATTTGATCTACAAGGAGAGGACTCAATCCAGCTTCCATCACAAATTGGGCAGCGGTTGTATCTTTGCTGGTCGTTTTGGGAAACATTCGGCTATGGTGCAAGGACAGGCCAAAGCCCTGAGTTCCTTCCAGGATCACACGATAGCCGCGATCAAGGAGATCGTAAAGCTCCTCTCTGACATCTCTAACATACGGTCCCAGCCAAGAGTTTTCCTTTAAGACATCCTTAACCAATAGGGTTTCAGGACGTCGCATGATTTTGGTTGCGGTAGCAGCACCTGTACCCGAACCTGTTGAAGAAATAGCCTGCCGCAAATACCTTTCAGATTTTTTCAATTCAGGGGTCACAATTACAGAAAACGCATCTAAGGAAAATTGCCTTGGGCTGACATCATATTCTGTTATCTCGTGGTAGAGAACCTCTAAATCTACGATAGCGGCCGGAGCTAAAAAAAGTCGACGACCATAAACGACACCAGAAGGCAACAGACGGAGGCGGTACTCTTTTCCACTTTCCCAAGTAATATGACCAGAGTTAGGGCCTCCGCAACGTACCACGGCACACTCCTCGCCGAGATCTCTGGCGAGGAGTGAGGTAGTTTTTCCCTTCCCTTCTGATCCAAATTGGCCGCCCACTATGACAGTAACACCCATAAACCATATCCTATCTTATAAAACAATAAAATATACCAGGGTCTAAAGCCCTAACAAATTTTTTATAAAGGAAGTTATATAATTAAAATGATTTTTTATAACAACATAAACAATTCCAATGATGATGATTATATATAATCCATTTATTTTAAAATCTATCGACTTCATTTTCTCTTCCACAATAATAGGATAAATGGGTTTTTTAGGAGTTTTTGACTTAAAAAGGGCAATTAGTGCTATAGATATAGCAATAAAAGACGTCACGACTCCAATAAGCATCCATCTTGGTGGAGTCTCTGTATTCGATTTGTGGCTAACCATGACAGATAGAGCAGCTATTATTATTGCAATAACGGTAAATATTACCATTTGTGATGTATTTATTTTATTTTCCATTTTAACTAATCTCTTTTCCATCTCATCTACACGCTCCTTCGCCTGACTAAACAAAGCACTTTTTAATAATTCTGGTTTATATTCTTCAAAAAGTATACGTTTGGGAGGTCTATTATATGGTTTCGAGAGGTGTGCGATAAAAGGAGTTGTTTTAACAAAATCAATAACCGCAATAGGTTCATTCATTTTAATGATAACATCTTTATCTGAGAGATTATAGATAGGGCAATAAAGATGACCAACATACCCTGGATCAACCTGAGGACCACCAACCCAAAGCAGCCCTTCGTATGCCTTACTTACTTTAATATTCCACCTGGCTATTATAAATAATGGCAAATTAATAGTTTCGCCAGTTTTTATCACTACAACTTGAAAGGAAGGTATTGTTATTTTATTATTGTGTAAATTATCTTTTAATTCTCCTATTTTTCCTCCAATTGAAAATTCATCCCCCACTGTCAATTCGTATGCAGCTGGTTTCAGATTATCCCGATTAAAAGGGTCAATCATTTTATATTTAATTGCAAAGTGTTCTATCTCATTACTTAATAAAACTGCTCCTACTCCTTTTGGATCATCTCCTGTTGGCTCAATAACGCAATCATAATCATTTAATCTTTTTTTCTCTTCATCATATCTGCTCATATTACCATCTTCCTTTAAGCCATATTTATTGATATTATTTATTGACAATTTAATTAAAAAATAAACAATGCTAATTTAAGCTGATATCCTTTTTATTGCTATTATTTGAGAAAATAATGTATTGTCTACCAACCGATGAAGATTTTCTAAAGTGGAGCTGTTATAAAGCATAAAATCAGCATGGTCTTTAATTAAGTCATAATTTGCAACGGTCTCATGATTGAAATCAAGTCTATCTTTTATAATGGTTCCATCTTGAGGAATATATTTACTAATCTTCGATGATTGACGGCACAGATACCAGATATAGATTTCACGATCTTGCTTAATAAAACAATCAAATGCTTTTAGATCTAATATTGAATCAATAACTATTGCTCTATCGATGTCTGATAATGTCTTAATTAGATAATCTCTTAATAATTCACAGCTATGTTTACTTAAATATAAATTATTTGTCTCGTTTGAATTAATATCCTCAAATGAGTTACATGGTAATTTAGCCATATTACAAGAAGAAATATTAATGGGGTCTTTTCGAATCAAGTTTAGAATAATTTCTCGAGTCTTGATCCAATGAAATCCATAATACAAGGCAAGATATCTGCTGACAACAGATTTTCCAGAACCTGGCTTTCCGTACAAGCAGATTATTGGGGGCTTATCGAAAATCAGACAAGAAGTTTTCGGCACAATTAATTGGGCTTCGGAAGGAATACCCATGGCTTCATATTGACCGGCCTCGAAAAAGCGACCAACAATGGCGGAGGTGATGGCGTCCAACTCATCGTGGGACTTTGTAAGCAAGCCCGGGCCACTCAGCCCCATTTCTATTAGGCCACTTAAAAGCAGGTTGAGCCCCCTTTGCTTGCGGGGTATGGCAAAAAGATCCTGGGCTGCGCCTGGGTAAGATTCTATCACAATCGGGGGGGCATCAAACGATTCGATCATCTTCCGCAACCGGATTCCTCTTAAGGTAAGCTGCTTCATTGAATCTATCAATGCAGGATAGGCCGGAATGCCTACGCTGGCAAGATCACGCTCAGCAATTCGCATGATTCCAGCTTCCGAATCAATCCCATCACCGCCTCCAGGAAGCCCGAGTGGAGAATCTATACTTACGATAGCCGGCTGCGCTTTTTTGATATAGTCCAGAATATCCTCATCGGTTCGAAAGGATGCAGTTTCAACAAAATTTCCAGACATTTTGGCAACGGCCGTTTTCCTATTTTTACCTGCTGTCAGGTCGATTCCCACGACAACCGCCCCCTGCGGAATCCTTGGACGACCATTATATCGAGCCAAGAGAACAGGGCGAGTGTTAACCGGCGATATAGTTTCCGCGAATATTTCTCCTTGAATTAGGGATCTTTTTGTTTTGGTTCCACGCTTGCGAGCCTCACGGGCATGCTTTAACCACAGCTCAATCTCTTTGAAATTCAGCGAATTTAGGATGTTAACATTCTTTTCCCCATCAATAATTGCTATACCGAACTTTATGAGATCCTGATGGATACGAGAGTGAGCATCTGAACCAAGCGAAATCCAGCAGCCGGCATTAATGGCTTGTTTTAGCAGGTTGGATGAAATATCCAATCGTGAAGGGAAACAATTTACCTCCAGAGCTACCTGCCATTTTGAGCAATGGGCGAAGACTCTATCCCAGTCAACGGCAATGGGTGCCCGCACATAAGAAGGAGACCCCGGCCGGCCCATTAGGGCTGTGGTTGGATGACCTATAATATCAACATACCCTGTTTCAATTGCGTTAATAATGCGTTCAGTGTTTTGTTCTTCGGTACCCCCCCAACCTGAATGAAACGATGCCACAATCAAATCCATCCCGCAAAGAATTCCATCTGGCATGTCCATGTCACCATTAGGGAGAATATCTACTTCCATTCCATGCAAGACTTTATTCTGCCCCCTTAAAGTGTGGAGCGACATGGCTTGCCGAAGCCACACGGAGGGTGTCAAGCCCCTTTGAAGTTTGGAAGACCGACTATGATCTGTAATGGCAATATATTCCAAACCTGCCCGAGTGGCTGCCTGTATCATGACATCCGGAGTGGCAACTCCGTCGGACCATGAGGTATGGGTATGCAAATCTGACCTAATAAAGCTTGGTATGTCACGAATTAGTGGATCAAGTCCCCAAGCGAGCTCTTCCAACGATCTACTGGGTTTTTCTTGGTTTTTTGAGCCTATTTCAAAATACCAGCCCATTTGGTGTTGTACGATAAGACTTGACCCCTTGCGGCCCTTCAAATGAAAGAACGGTTCTTTTTCAATAACTGCTACGAAGGTGGATAGGCCAGGCTCATCATATTCCACATGGACCTTAAAATCGTCCTCAATTACTGAGATAGCATCGGGGATTCCAATCAGATGCCAGTCAAACTTCCTCCTTGCCAGGTTTTCAATGGATTTAAGGAGGCGAAGCAATGGGGGTACAATATGGGCTGCTTGCCACTTTCTGGAGGATCTACCCTGAAAAACCCCCATAATATTATCAATAGGCATTCCGCATTTCTTGGCGCTGGAAGTCAGTAAATCTGAGGGAGGTTCAGATTCTTGGCCTAAGAATTTTGCTATTTGTGCTGGCCCAAAACCCCGAATTGATCTCAGCCGCAAACATCCCTCTGCCTGGGGAGACATCAAATCCTGAAGTTCTTGAATTGTCCCGGTCTCTTTTATTTTTGCAAGCTGATTCCTTATTCTAGGTGTTGGGACGTAATCAAGATTGTCATCATTTAGATTTCCTTCGATCCATCTGCTGACCGATGTGGAATAGCCATCAAGGTTGTGAGCCGCTTTATTCAAGGAAAGAACTCTGTATGCAGGCTCTTTACTTCCCGCGGCCGTAGATTTTAATTTCAAAAGGAAAGCCAAATCATAGATTGGCTGGACAATCTCGAAATCTCGAGGAAGAAAGTAGTTATCAGGTAAAGTAATAGAATGTTTTTGGATAATTATTTCTGTCATTTTGGTACCAAAATTATTATTAAAGAACCAAATATATGTCTGATGTTGTTACAAGTATTTTTTAATCAGACTATTAATCAATAATGATTCTTGACTTTATTTCACTCATACCAAGTGACTTTCGACCCAATCCCTTTCCTTATCGGGATAATCCTTATCCGATTGGAGCATCTTTTATCCTGCGAACATGGCCAATTTCCCAAATACAGGAAAGGTGCTCGTGAGAAGGATGATAGCATACCCTCTTTCCAAAATATATTCTCATTAGCATTCCATCCGAGGCAACCAGCGAAAGGGGTGTCCTTCTCCCACAAAAGTAGCCATGAAGGCAAGGGTCACTGCAATAAGCGCTCTCACGTTTGGCCCACGTTGATGCAGGCATATACCCAAACATGTTTTTTATAAGGGTAGGTCGGATCGCCCTCCTATAGTGGGGAAGAACTCCGACTTCTGCATTTAAAGGTGCCCCGTTAAAAAAGCTAATGTCACAGGACATCTCTCCTCCCCCTAAGCCTGCAGCGCATGGACGAGAGAGTGCCTCGCTCGAAGAAGGGAAGCGTGATTTCTTCGTTGATCGTCGTGCAATAGTTCTCGGCGAAAAGCTGCAAGTGTGCTGCGTCACGGGCCACATCGGCATCCGCAGGCAAATGCTGTAGAACAGCATCGCTCACAAACATGATGAATTTGCTTCGAGCCCTGGTCAGCGTGACATTGAACCGCCGCGGGTTCAAGATAAATGCCTCTTCCGCTGCTACAAAATCCCGATCGGCGACCACGTAGCTCGCTATCATAAGATCCCGTTCCTGCCCCTGGAACCTGTCCACTGTATCAACGAACGGCGGAGGGTCCATTGGCATGCCAGCAGCATCCACCAGGAGATTCCGAATGGTGGACATCTGAGCTCGATGTGGGGTCACAATGCCGAGGTTCTCGGACCAAAACTCCTGATCCCCTGGACCTTGTTCATTGGAACCCAGAATGCGCCGATACAGCAAGGCCAGAGATGCAACCATTTGGGCTTCGAACGGATTGGATAAGGTCGAGGTGCGAGTTCCATAGCTCACGACTACGACCGGAAGCTCCGGGTCGAGGAGTCGGAGAAAGTCATCAGTCCAAGGCAGACTCGCAGGCCAATTTGCCGGGGGCCGTCCTGTCGCTGGTGGGACCGTAATGGCGAGCCGGCGTTCCGGAAAGAACGCCTCATAGCCTTCACTGTAAAATCGCTCTTTTGGCCATCCCGAGATCTCCGTATTTGTCCGGTAATTTCGATCAAGGGCAACAGGGTTTTTTCCATGAGTTTCACGCATGTACGAGAAAATGCAATCAAAAAGTCCCCGCACGCTATCCCTCATCTCGAAGCCATAGATCGGTCCCAATTGCTTGTGGTCTCCAGCAAGGACGAGATGCCCGTCCTCCCTCAAGAGAAGGAAATAGGCGGCAGCGTGAGCAACGGGAACTTGGGAAGCCTCGTCCAGGACGAGAAGATCGAACCATCTGGCGACAGGGGTGCCATCGGCGGATACCATCTCCGCAAGGCGGCCCAACTGTTGCCAGGTGCCACCGACTACAGCACAGTCCGCCTGTTGACGCATGGCATCTGCTAGAGCAATGGCAACCGGTACCTTGCGGGCTACATCCTCAACTCGTTTGTCTAAAGGTGGTTTGGCCGATTGGCTACGGAGACGGATCACCCGAACATTGCCTGGGAGATATCCCAAACGTTCCTGTCGTCGCTGGAGAAGGTCCGCTACCTCCCGGAGAACATTATCGATGGCATTATAATTGCTTGCGCCCACGCCGACGGTAATAGGAAAACCTGCTCGCCATGATTGTTCGATCCAGCCAAGAATAACGCCCGCCAGAACAGTCGTCTTGCCGGTCCCGGGCGGCCCCCACAGAAGCGAGAACCGTTCAGTGAATGATGCTCGGAAGGCTTCCTCCTGTCTGGGATTAAACGGGTTCTTTAGGTATTCAGAGGCCTGTGCCAGTAAGTCGTCGACCTGGTCGGAAATTCGGGACACTTGCAGACTATTGGGCTCGTATAAGAATCCGTGAGCCGGCTCGACCCGTGGATACCCCAAGCGGTTTGCCATGGTCAGACCCTCCTCCTTCGCCTCCGCATCGGGGGAGGGTTGCCTCCCACTGTTCGTAATGCCTGTGCTACTCGCTCACTCGAGAAATCCTGGAAGAGTGGGTCCAGGACCAGCGGACGTTGCAGATCAAAAAGGCCTTGGTTGATGGCGAAACTGAAAAGACCATTGTGGCTTGGTCTCAGCACAAGGTATGGAGGCTCGCACATCGCCTCCAAGCGGACTGTTTCAACTTGGAGCAATCTTCCGATGGGTGCATTAACCATCCAATTATCATTCAATTTTAGGGAGACGAGCAGCGCTTGGGCGTCGACAAAGGACAGGCCCAGATATTTTCGCCACGGCACGTCGAGATCAACGTCGTCATCCTCATTGGATAACGCCAGCAGAAAGTCACCCTCATTGATTCTCGCATCTCGCGAGGTCGGGGCGAAGGTGAAGGCCAGCAACTCCGAACCAGCATACCGCGCATCCGCCGTTCGTATCTCGTCAATGCGGGCGTCATATTCTGCTCCTGACGCTGGAACGAGCCCGCGGATAGAGAAGAAATGCGCTTCCCGTTCCGCAACCGGAAGCAGACGCCGTTGTCGGTTTTCAAGTTCTTGACAAACCACATTCAGCCTTTCAAAGGTGATCAAACTGCGGGCCCGTTCTGGAATCCGCGTTTGAACCGGTGAAGCCGCGCTGAACGGCGCTTTCCGCAACGTCAGTCGATCACGACACTGCTCCCGCAATCTGCGAACAACATGCTGAAGCGCACGCAGATGAGTACGCGTCGCGTGTTTGATGCCCTCGTAAAGTTCGTCGCGTGCATACCTTCGCCAACGCGAGGGATCGTCTGAAAAACGGGGATCAAAATGGCGGAGGAAAATCGTATCCTGCCAGAGTTCATACGCCCGCTCGAATGGAATCTGATCGCTCATGGGCGTGCTGAATCCGAATGGTAAACTGAATTTGTAAGGGTCGCCGTTCTCGTTCCGGACCGGGAACAGGGTATTCGCCGTGTCAAACAAAGAGTAGTCGTGAGGAATTGGGAGCCCTAAAAGCAGACGCACAACATCCTTGACGATGGTGCCTGGCTGGGATTTGAAGGTGTCAGCGTCTGGTAGAACCTGATTAGGGGGAAAGAGCCGAATCAGCAACTCGATAAGGTCCACTACCTCGGGGTGGTTCATGTGCCTCTCGAACATGCGGCGAAGTTGGCGAACCTCGAGCATGTCCCAGAAGAAGATATGGGATGAAACGCGTTGGGCTGCAGGCAAACCATTGTTGGCGTCGGAAACCTCTTCAAGCCATCCAGAGACGAGTGTGACAAATTCCACTAGGCGGGCTCGTTCCGTTTCGGGGTTCATCGCATCGACGCGGTCCACCACGAACACATGCTCCTCCGTTTTGGGCGGATCGCCTTGATTTCTACCCGGCTGAAAGTAGACGCGTGCAGCTCCCATGGCGAAAGTGATACCAGAACCCGGATCAAAATGGATCGTGATGAAGATGTTCTGATCGTTCCATGCAGGCATGAGAGCACACCTCCGTCCATCAATGACTACAGGCTGGCCTGTGGCGAGGGCTTCTGCTCTGACGGAGAGGATAGGTGCGTCTGCACGGAGCTGATGGCTGGATGATTCCGCCGCCTGCCACTGGGGCGTATTGCCGACGATGGCGTTTCTCAGGGAGTCCGTTGTTGCGATCCCGTTCTGACGGATCAATTCGGCTTGCCCCTGGTTGAGCCATGGCAAACGGGAAAGATGATCACAAGTCTCGGCCTCCTGGCGACAGTAACGGACGTAATCGCAAAGCTGACATTTGGGACCAACATGCCACGCAACATCTACCGGGGCTTGACCAAGAACACGTAGAAGCCGCTCCTCAAAAAACTGCTTGACATGGACCTGGTAAACCTCGTAAGGGACGGGAACCAAGGTTTCCTGCAAGGCTAATGTGACTGGATTGCTTACTCCTCTTGCTTGGTGATCCCTTACCAGGTTCTGGAATGTGTTCGCATCATGACTGCCTGGCCATATAAATCCTTCCGCGCTGACGCCGTATCGCCCGGCCATCCCACGTTCTGCCAAAGCTGCCGCCAATGAAAGTGCGTAGTAGGTGACCTCCGTAAAATGACGAAGTGATGGTTCCGCAGCCATCTTGACGTCGATTATGTGTAGCTCGTATTCCGGTGCCGCGTCCGGGCCGCCGATCATAGGAGCGCGTGTCCCATAGGGCCTGATCCAGATGATGTCCGGTCGCGCCCTTACTAGTTCCAGTTCGTAAGTATCATAAGCCTGCTGCAGACCGGGCGTGATGCTGGACGGGACCAAATATTCGCCTTCTATGATGGCGAAAGGGGGGTGTTCCCGCTGCAAGATGTCAAACAAGTTCTTGACCTTGCCGAATGTTCTACGGCCAACCAACTCATCGAGTTCCACATTCTCGATATACTCGATAGTGTTAGATGGTGAAGTATCGATCAGGTCCTGGTACTTGTCTGCCTCCCAGCGCCGGCCTGCTGCCTTGATGAGCTCGATACCCGGCCGCTTGTATGTTTCTGAATCGATTCCGAGGGCATCTTTTTCAGCATCAGAGGCAAGCCTGAACCTCAGAAAGCGATCACAATTGAATTTAAATGTCAGGGCAAGCGTACCCTTATCGAGCCGTGGCATGTATGCCTCCATATTCTTTCGTATATCTAATCGCGTCCTGGAGTGGCACCAGCTCGCCGCTTTCTTGGCCTGTGAACCCCGATGCCACGATCAGGGCGCGTTCAAGGTTCAGGCGGTCCGGGTCCCGGAAACCGATCTGGCGTATTTTTGCAAGCTCTTCGGCATATGCAGCCGCACGCTGTTTGGCCTGCTCGATGGCAATCCACGGAACTACAATCTTGTCCGAATCCTTTGGCTGCACCGAAGAGCTCTTACGACACACGAAAACCGCATCCCACTTGATTGTCCCTTCATAGGAATGCAGTCCTCCTTGGCCTTCCCCCCGCAAAGGCAATACGGCGGTGCATTTGAGCCCTGAACGAGCCAATACTTCTCCCAAAGCGCACCAAGCCACGGGCGACTTGTGGTGATAGGTAAAGACCAGGATTCCATCCTGTTTGAGAACGCGATGGCACTCACAGAAAATGCGTTGCAGTCGATCTCTATAAACAGCGACAGACTGATCGGTACGATCAGTAAGCGAAAGATTCCTCTCGATTGGTGCATGTAGGGTGGAATCGTCATAAGGAGGTTCAGCTACACCAAGGGATTGATGCCAGGCCAGGTAGAAGTCGGAAAGCTCTGAGTAGCTGAGATTGTCAAAGTAAGGTGGATCTGTGAGGATGAGATCGATGCTTCCATCCGGAATCCCTTCGAGGTCCTCCGAGCTCTTGGTGGCTATCGAAGCTTGTGATAAGCCAGCCAGCACTGGCCAAGGATAAGAAGAGACCTCGGAAGCGGCAGTACGACGATATGTTTTCGATGGTCGGCGGCCACCCTTCGGGTCCAGTTCAGTCGGGGCTTTGGCAAATGTCACCGCTTTACCGAGCTTGCCGAGTACGTTGGGGAAGGTTCCACGCCCAAGGCCATTGAGCCAGGGATTTATCTCGACCGGTCGGGTGATGTGACGATACGAGTGGATCGAAAACATCGGGCTCAACCGACGATATCCGAAGGCATAGGCGGTATACATACAATTCGTCGTGAGGTGTTCGCTGAATGCTATGGACAGAAGCCGCCGCTCCCGTGGTTCCCTTACACCTGTTATTGCCCGACCCAATAGGGTAAGGTGAAGCAATTGCCGTCCATTGAAGAGGTCACGATACCTGGTAAATCCGTGAATTAGAGGCCGCCGATCAGATCGCCCTATTGTGGGGATGGACCTAAAGGGTGCGAAGGAGCCACCTGTCCTCTCAATGTCTTCCAACAGGCGGCAAGCTTCCCCATAAAGGATTTGATCTCCCTTGTCAGCCTTCTTAAAATGGCGGGTGACACGTTCTCGTGTCCCGTCAAGATACTCCTGTGCAAACAAATGCCATTCTGGCCGCTGCGGGGTATCCCCACGGTCTCCGAGTTCAGTTACGTCTCTGCATTCGGGGCATTGGACCTTCCCTCGGGATAGACTCCCCTGTGCAATGCGGGTAGCAGTTCCGCAACCACACCGGACTTCCTCTTGAGTTAATGGAAGTTCCGATACCTCATGGCAATTCTTGCAGAACACCCACTGGATACCTTTCTCTTTGCTGTATGCAAGCTGGTAGTGGGGGTGAATTTCAAAGGATGCTCCACAGGCACTGCAGGTTCGGCACTCAACCCAGAAGTGATGCAGGACCACGCGTTCGCCGATACCGGGGACAGAGGTTTTATGGAATGGAGCAATCCGCTCGGACACAGAGGCGCAAAGCTCCGTTACTACAGGGGGCTTCGGATCGTAGTTGGTCGCCTCAAGCTCGAAGCGTGTTATGAAAGTCGCCACCGGATCGATGTCATAACCGATCACACTGGCACCGCAACGCCCCGCCTCGACAAGGCTCGTACCGCCTCCCATAAAAGGATCGAGTACGATAGCTCCCTCTAGTGAAACCTCGCCGAGGTAAACGTCCCAAAACCGCTCCGCTTCATGCGGGCCCAAGGACAATCCGGTCAAGATGGCGCGAAACTGAGACCCGAGACGACGCGCAAACCACCGATGCACCCGGTATAAGGGACTCGTACATTGTCCTTCTCGGAGAGCAAGTTCAGCGATCGCAGCAATTGGGATTCGGCCGGATTCTATTAACGTGCTCTCCGGGAATCCTGCAAAGCACGATTGCAAGCCTTCCCCGACTTGGTTACCCATCACTTGTTGTTGCCTTTGGTGGTGAATAGCATTGCCAGTGAGGTAGTCCCCCCGACCTGCATCTATGCATAGCACCTGTAAAATGCCTCCGCCGTAAATTTCACGAACTCCTCAGTCTTCTCGGGGCTGCGGGTAACAACTTGCCAGGGTTCTAAATGAGCAATCTCGGTCTGCAAGTCCCTTGCCGTCTTGGCGCTACATCCCAGGATGTCTTGGACCGACCCGGGAGCGACACCCTCACATTGAAAAATGAATGCAAATTCCAGCAATTCTTGGAAATTAAAAAACTCCTGTTGGTAGTCGTTGGGTGATTGGCTGGCGAAGAAAACTACTATACCCTTAGATCGCCCCTCGCGGATGATCCTCTGTAAGAAAATGTTTTTCTGGCTAAGATAGTTGTGGGCCTCATCGATCACAAGAATGGTTCGTATCGTTCGACGACCTTCTTTGACAGGGCTATCCGGGAGAAGGGCCATCTCCTTGTAAAGGCGTTCAATTACAAGATAGGCGACGAGTTCCTTCAAGACTGGCATCGCGTGGACATCAATCAGCATTGTGCGACTCGAAAGTCGATCAATGGGGGCCACGTCGCTACCATGTTTCCAAAAGAGGTCGAAATCCGCTAGATCGCGAAGCACCTCGATAAGGCTGTCGTCCTTTTTATTATCTTCTTCATACATCAATGACACAATTTGGTACACATCATGGAAGTCTGGATAGGGTGCCGAAGAACCGGCTCGTTGTGCGTAGGCTGCCCGAATGGCCTCGGTTAGCGTGCCCTTTTGCACCACTCCAAGTTTGCTGTTAATCGAGGCGAAACTCTCTGCCTTCTCGCGGGCGGAGACTTTTATAGTCTGCTCGTCATAGGTTGGCAGGATGAACGGGTTGATAGGAAGATTTTGACTGCCCTGCAGTAAACGGAAAGGATGAACCTTCGCCACATCGAGGAACCGCTCATTATCGACAACATCCCCCTTGTAATCGAAGTATATGAAGCTGGTCTGAAAATTCGACTGAATACGAATATCGGCAAGAATCTTCAAAATGAATTGCGTTTTCCCAACTCCCGGCTTCCCCATGATGGCCAGATGCGAGTTCGCATGCTTTGCTGTGTTGTTGATCTCCATATTGAGTTCAGCTCGTTTCAGGAGTGTCCTCCCGATGAAGATGTCCAGACCGTGTCCAAGCACCTCGCGGCGGCCTGAGAACTCTACCTCGTCCACAAGACGGCGGAGTAGATAGTCTGCGTCACGTCCGCACTCCTGAAAGAGCTGTTCCAGTAGCGCAGCCCCGCTATCGATGTGGTTCTTGACGATGGATCGGTTGGAGAAAAACTCGTCCTCGCCGATCTCTGGCTTATGGTAGGTGTAGGAGATAAGCGTCCGGATAAATACCTCATCCTCACCAATAAACGTGGGTCGCTTCATCTCACCGCCGCTGAAACTCGTGCTCTGAGCTACGCTCGGCCCTTCTTTCGCGAGGGACAGAGCAAACGCAACGCGGGCCAGCGTAGCCTTTTCGAGCTTCGTTTCGAAGCGGAGGGCGCTGAGTACCTCGTCGGCGTCGCTGGACGTGTAAAGACGGTCAGCCATGGCTCACTTCTCCCAAAAGTAACCTTCCCGGAACGTCGTCAGTTCTTGGCGCTGATCAAACTCAAGGCTCGCTGCGCCGCTGAGCCGCGCCTTGAGCGCCCGATAATAGTCTTTGTCGATCTCTGTGTCGGTTGAGAGGATGACCACCTGCTCCCCAGCATTCGGGAAGTAGTTATTCACGATGTTGTCCCGGTGTGTGCTATCCAGTCGGGACAATGGCGTATCGATAATGATGGGTAGCTTGAGCTGGCTCGTCTGAGCCAGGCCCCAGAGCAGCGAGACGGCGAAGACCTCCTTTTCACCCGCAGAGAGAGCCGATTTCTTAATTTCGTGGCCATTGCGGTCGGTGATCCTAACCTCGTAAGTTCTGTCGTCGATAACGATGTCTTTGATTAGCCCGCTGCGGCTAGAAAGGAGACGATACATCTCGAAGGTCTTTTCTTGCAGCAGATGGACCTTATTCTTACGCAGGCGGACAATGAATTGATTCAGGACATTCGCAATGGCATCGCATTCCTGAATGAAATCGGCCCGTTCCTTAGAAACATTGTGCTTCTCGTAGAGTTTCTCGATCTCGACTTGAATCTCGTTAATCCGTTTTTCGAGCGAGAGGATTTCCTCCTCCAGCAAGCGCAACTGCTCCGTTTTTCGACCGATTTGGGTGGAACAGCCTTCCATTTCAGCCTGGAGCTGCTCGAACAGTTCCCGCTCAGAGTCAGTCAGGATGCCAACCTGGGTTGACCGCTCAAGCTGTCGGATTTGCACCTCCAGTTCCCGCTTCTCCTCCAAAAGTGGCTTGAGCAGGAACACGTCGCTGGTTTCCAGTGCCTCCATCTTGTTCAGAACGCGGGCCGCGTCGCGATCCGAAAGGTCCAATATCTTTGAAACAGCCTTGTGATCGCCCTCCTTGAGGAGGCGGAAAATGCGCCGCTCCAGCTCCTCCATTTTCTCAAGGGAAAGCTTTTCCCGGTATATCGGTTCTGGCTCCTCTACCACCCGCACGATACGTTTCGCCAGAGTCGCCGCATGTTCTTTGATTGCTTCGCCACTGGCGGATTCCCGCTCGGTTTCGATCTGCCGGCGGATCCCGTCGAATAGCCGGCCGGTGATGCCGAATGGCAATGCTTTCTCCCCCAGAAGCCGAATTTCGCTTTCCACCTGGGCGAGCCGGTTGGAGACGAGGATACGCTTTTTCTCTTGCTCTCGCAGTGCCTCCCGAGACTCCGGCGCCGTGTGGAATGCCGCCTCAAAGCGTTTCTTCGCCTCCTCAAGCTGGGCCTTGAACGTCGCCAAATCTTCGGCAGCCGACTCCCGTTCCTGTTTCTTTCGGCTAAGCTTACTCTTTTCCTTCTTCAATTCACTCTGTTTAAACTCGAGGTCCTCGTCGGTGATCTCCACGAACCCTTTGCGCTCTTCTTGTTTGATATAGGCTATGTCGTTTGCGAGCCGAGTGATATATTGGATCCCAAGCGCGGCTTCTAAAGAAGATTTCAGACGGACTTCGGCATGGTCATCGGCAGCGATCGTCTGAATCTTCTCCCCGTCGAAGAAAAAGAACTGGGTGATGCTCTGGGGGATCTCTGAACGGATGAAATCCTGCCAGATTTCCTGATTCTGCACCGACACCCGCTTGCCATCCCGCACAATCACCAAGCGTTCTGTTAGATCCCGGGGTTTCGGGTCGCTGGCAGCCCCTGCGGTCCAGGATCGCTTCACCACCAATTCCGAGAGGTTATCCATCTCCATGACCAGCTCAAAGGAGACGTTGGCATTCCCTTTAGCTTTCTCACGGCGGTTGATGTGGCGAAAAATCTCGTCCGGCTTTGCCCCGTAAAGGCAGTAATTAATCGCTTCCATGATAGAGGTCTTGCCCGCCCCGTTCATACCGCCGATCAGGAAAATACTCCGTCCATCCTCGCCGACGGGAAAGATGATTTCCGTGGCGAACTGAAACGATTTATAGTTTTCGATGGTCAGCTTGCGGAATTTCATCGGTCCGCCCCCTTACTCATGAAACGACTACGGATCTCCTTCAAAGATGTGCGGGAGCCGTCGTTGTTGATACGCCGCCAGTGTTCCCACCCGTTGAGGGATCGATCTGCAATGTCATCTGCCGCTGCGGACAACGAGGCGTAATGCTTCCAACCGGTTAGCGTTTTTGCCATTACCGAGCCGTCCGGTTGAACTTTACCTTCGTAAGTTGGCCCATCTTTAAGCCACTGGAGTTCAAGCCTGTCCTCTGTGGAAAGATGCCCGCTCTGGAGCAACTCCAGCAGGGTGACACCGTAATGCTTCTTCGTGCCGGCAGTTTGGCCCGTGGCTTTAAGGCGGTCCCGCAGTGACCGAGCAGCCTGTAATAGTTTCCGCAGTTGTTCGATCAACGCTTCGACCTTTTCGATACCCTCTTCAACATCGCGATTGGCCGTGTCCGAAGCGTCCTTGGTGGAGAGCCGGAGCTTCAGATTGCGCAAGTCCTCCGGTACCGAGACACCGAGCCGGGTGAGCTGCACGATCGTTTTATTGACCGCCTGCAGTTGTTTCCGCTCATCTGCGGAAAGTACCAGGGCCAGGGTCGGAATGTCGCCCTGTCGATCGATCCAGCAGCGCAGGGCTTCCAGGTGTTCGTTCAGTTCTTGCATCATGGTCTAATCTTCCCTTGCCGACGGAAAGATGATTCCTGTGGTGGAATGGAAGGACCTGTAATTTTCAGCGGCGATCCTCGTTAAGTTCCCAGTAACCCCGGGCGGAGTCGCTCCGCAACGATCCGTCCTGTACCATTCGGTAGCGCTCCCAATGGGTCTTTTTCTCCCAAGCGTATTCTTTTGAGGATTCGTACCATTCCAAGTCCCCCGGTAGAAACTTGCCCTCCAGTTGCCGCCCTACCTCCTTAACCACCTCAGCCCCCATGGCTCGACCGCCAAAATTCCGCAGCGCCAGAATGATGTGTTCTCGCAGGACCAACCTGTCTGTCTTAGGGGTGTATGAGCGTTTGCCTGCCGACTTCTTGGGCGCCGCAGGGCTCACTCCCCGACCCAGCCGCGCATTCAAGTCTTTTAGCATCTCATCGAACTCGTCGGCGAGGTGGTTCAGGGCCTGAGCCGCTTCAGCTTTGATGCTTAGGTCCGCTGCCAGGCGAGTTTTTTCGGCCCTTAACACATCCGGGACCGCAATAC
>Ga0351872_1186_pt2 | contig 19287 bp, 15 predicted proteins | sample TotcelFGM3001N10_FD_206788 | JGI IMG/M metagenome (GOLD analysis project Ga0351872, IMG submission 206788) | Enriched cells from coal bed in the Powder River Basin, Montana, United States - Total cells FGM rep2 HSBNCT.FGM.300.1.N10 ... | reverse complement strand
ATTTCCCAATCCGGCCAATCTCCCGATATCATCAGCGTTTTGGAGGAAGGACAAAAACAGGGCTGCCTGACGATGGCCATCACGAATGAACCAGATTCTCCCTTGGCAAATGCTGCCAATTTTGTTATCGATATCCATGCTGGAGACGAGAAGGCGGTTGCCGCGACAAAGACCTACACCACCCAATTAATGGCCGTTGCCATGCTGGCTTCCGCAATCGCTGGTGAGGAAAACAATTGGGTTGAATTGAACAAGGTGGCAGCATGGATGCGGCAGGTCTTACTGTTAGATGAGCACATTGCAACCATTGTGCAGCGTTTTCGATATATCAACCACACCGTGGTTCTGGGACGGGGATTCAATTACTGCACGGCATTTGAATGGGCATTGAAACTCAAAGAGTTAACCTACATCGTGGCTATGCCGTATTCCTATGCCGATTTTCAGCATGGACCGATCGCGCTGGTGGAACGTGGATTTCCTGTGATGGTGGTCTCCCCACTGGGGGCAGTGTATGAACCGTCGCTGGAAATGATAGCCAAGGCTGCCAATTCACGACCCAATACCACACCGGCTTTGTATGCCAGTTTTGCAGATCTTGTGGCACCCAGTGCCATATTTCCCGGCAGAGGGGCGCAATCTCCGACAGCCATGAGCTGCCCACCTTCCTGATCCGTGCAGATCAAAAATGGGGGTAAGCCCTGCTCCCGGGCATGCTGTTGAAGGATTTCCGTTAAGTTCCGAACCTGCTCCAGCGTACCAATATTCATGGGGCGGAAGAGCGTAAAACCAGCCGGTTTATATTTCCGGATCGAGTCTAAAATCTCAGGAGAGGGTTGTTGGATGCCATGAAATGAAAACAACAACTTTTGTCCGACCGAATCGATGCTTTTGTCCATCTTAGCCTTTTAATCCTGAAATTACGACACTTTCCAGAATATAACGTTGGGCGAAGAAGAAAACAATGATCAATGGCACCGTGGTTAATACAGCGGCTGTCATGATGGTGGGCCATTGTTGTACCGTATTGTTTATGTTGTATAAAGTGGATACATACACAGGCAAGGTATAAAGATCAATCGTCTGTAAATACATCAACGGGGTCAGGAGGCTGTTCCAGAATCCAACGAAGAGAAATGTGGCAACGGTGGCGATGGGTGCTTTCACCAGCGGCATCACGATCTCCCACCATATCTGTATATGATTGGCGCCATCCACGTAAGCCGATTCGTCCATCTCTTTTGGTATCTGTGCCATTGACTGCCGTAACAGAAAGATCATGGCAGCTCCACCAGCAAAGTACCCAGGAATGATGATGGGATTAAATGTGCCGATCCAGTTCAACTTATTAAAAAACACATATTGGGGAACGATCAAAGCCTGTGGTGGGATCATCATGGTCGATAGCATCAGGAAAAAGACAAAATTTTTCCCAGGCCAATCCACCCTGCTGAAAGCATATGAAACGACAGTAATCGAGATCAGGGTACCTGCCAGCGCAAAGGTTACATAGAATACCGAATTAAAATAGGAACGCAGGAAATTTTCATTTTGAAAAATGGAAAGGTAAGCTGCCCAGGTTACCTGGTTGGGAATCCATACGATGCCAGGCGAATTGGTTTCCTCCAGCGTTTTTAAGGAGGAAGAGATCATCCAGAATAATGGAAAACTCATTAAGAGCGTTGCCCCTGTCAGCAAAAAATACATGAAGATACTTTTCAGTATGGCCCAATATTGTTTCATTCAACAGCTCCTAATAGAGGTCATAATTGACCCAGCGTTTTTGAAGTTTGAATTGAATGAGGGTAATCACCAGAATGATGATGAGAATAACCCATGAAATCGCTGAACCATAGCCAATCTCAAAATGACTGAAACTCTTCTGCCATAAATAATAGACCATGGAGATTGTGGAAGAAACCAACGGTTGGTTATCCCGATACAGTACAAAGATTGGTTCAAAAATCTGGAGAGAATTGATTAACCCCACAACCAGATTATAAAAAATATAGGGGGTTAATAAGGGGAAGGAAATTTTCCAAAAACGATGCCATTTTGAAGCCCCATCCACCTCTGCTGATTCGTGTAATTCCCTGGGTACATTATTCAGACCAGCCAGGAAGATTAGCATCATGGCACCACATCCCCAAACCATTAAAAGAATAACCGACATTTTCGACCAGAGCGGACTCTGCACCCACAACGGCACGCGATTAGCAGCCGGAAAGCCTGCCTCGATAACCTTGTTCAATAAATTAAATTTTCCGGAACTCAAGCCAAGGAAAAATGCGGTGATGACTTCCTGTACAAAGATAATGGCCCGATTGCCATAACTCAGGATCGGAACGGCATTTGTCACCGCCCGGATGATCTGATTGATAATTCCAGTGCCGGTATTTAACATTAAACGCCAGCACAATAATACAGCAGTATTGAAACCCAGTATGACCGGAAGATAAAAACCCATCCGGAAGAAGCGTTCCCCGCGTATTTTTCGGTTCAACAGGACGGCTAATAACAACGCAGCAGCCATTTGCAAGGGAAGCCCAATCACCGTCAGATAGAGGGTGTTGATGATGGATGCACGGAAACTTTCGTCTTTTATCAGGATGGTAGCGTAATTCTCAACACCGATCCAGTTGGCCGGGTCTTTGGCTGTAACCCGATAATCTGTGAAACTCCAATAAAGTGAAAAAGCCAATGGGATAATAATAAATATAATAAATCCAACAATCCAGGGGGCAGCGAAAAAGTAACCAGCGAATGCGTTTTCCTGTTTAACGGATGACTTTCCGCTTTTTTTGGCGATCCATTTTGCCAACATGCCCAAACCAAAGCATGCTGCGATAATAAAAATGACTGCCAGTCCAGCCGTCAGAATCAAATCTAAATATGAGTTTTTCAGCAATTGCATCACCTCATGAGAAAGTTCTGGAAGGGTGAAGAAGATTCCATCACCCTTCCATCAGTTTAGCATTTATTTTATTTCAATGCATCCACGTATTCTGTCTGGATCTTTTCTACTACGTCTGCGGGGGTTAGTTCATCTGTGATGAGTTTGCCAAGAGCGTCCTGCATGATGGTGGAAAGTTTTGCGGCTTCCAGGATACCAGCAAATCCAACACCGTATTGGGAAGCAAGTTCCGCCTCGCGTTGCAGCTGGGGAGATTCGGTTACATAACCGAATTGTGAGTCATCCCTGGCTGGGATCAAACCCATGGTTGCATTCCACTTATTGTTGGCATCTTTACTGAATGCGACCTTCAGCCATTCGGCAGCGAGTTCTTTGTTTTTGCTGTAATCTGCTACAGCCAGCCAGTCATTGAACGCCAATACAACAGGTTTGCTGTTGGGAAAGTTTACAGGATCACCAAAGAATGGATCGATGCTGATATTTTCCCAAATCGGACGATCAAAAGCGGGGGCAGCCCAACCGGAATGGGCTAAACAAACAGCGCCATTGTCTTTCCCGGAGGCATCATCTTTGTCGATGACGGAGCCCTGACCGGTGGGAAGTGCACCAACGGCATTGGCAGCCGGTCCATAAATCGCCTGGCGCATATCATAAAGGAATTCAGTGGCTGCGAGTGCTTCCGGTGAATCAAAGTTGGGTGATCCATCGGCTTTGTACAATTCACCACCGAGAGAGTAAAAGACCAGAAGCCACCACTGCCAATCAGCCATCGAGCCAGAATCAACAGGGACGAAAGCTTGTTGGGTTAATGAGTTGGTTGCTACATCAATGGTGGATGCCTGAGCTGCGAATGTTTTCCACTCATCAAAGTTCTGTGGTGTGCCGGTTGTCCAGCCAGCTGCTTCCATGAGATCGGTACGGCAGAAAACGTAACGTGGAGCGGTGAAGATTGGTAAACCGCGGATCTTGCCTTCAAACTTTGCATTTTCCAATGCGGGGCCAAAGTTCTTGATATCCGGCCAGGCACTTTCACCCAGGTAGGCTTCCATATCCGCCAGGCTTTCACCATAAAGGGTATTCATCTCGGAACCGAGATTGATGATGTCGGGGCCTTCGCCAGCCGCAAAGAAACCACTGAATGTGGTATCCCAGCCGGACCAGGAACCTTCGGTAATTTCGACTTTTACACCAGGATTGGCTGCTTCAAAAGCGGGGTTAATTTCACTTTTTAACCAGGTGATGGTATCAGGGGTATAGTCCAGCAAATAGACTTTTAAAGTCACGTCCTGGGAGGCTGCAGGAGCTTCAGGGGCTGCTGGAGCTGGTGCTTCGGGAGCTGCTGGGGCAGGAGCTTCGGGAGCTGCAGGTGCATCTGAGGTGGCCGGGGCAGGCGGTGTTGTTGTGCATGCTGACAGGACCACACCAAAGATGATTAAGACAGACAATATGATCGATAGTTTTTTTTGCATTTGTTCCTCTCCTTAGAATTGTTTTTTTGATCAATAGGTAGTTGTTTGATTGGGTAACTCTCTTCTTCGTGAACTCCTTTCCTGGGGATTAGGATAAAACGGGTTAACTCATCCTGTTCATTCGGTCATTGACATCTTTTTCAAACCGGTGGATAAACTCGTTTATATAATTTGATGGATGAAGCCTGGCATCCTCCATCAATGGTGTGAGTTCCATCGCGAACGATAATCCGCTCGCAGCATCCACACCATGTGATTCAAAAAAGGTGGCATTAACCTGCCGGCGGCCCATGGCTGCCAGATCATAACGTTTGCCACCTGAGATCTGGGAATCAAAGACGCCCAGTAATACGAGTTGTAGATTAGTGTGATTCGACACATCCAGCACAACCTTATCGGCGTCATTGATCCAATCCAATGAACGCCACACTTCACAACCCAAGACCTTCTCCGGACGTTCAGCTTGGTCGAGACTTCGTAATGCTTTGATGACACGCAATGCGACCCCAACGTGTGTATCATGCTTATCTGCCAGGTTATGGGTGTACACAAATTTTGGTCGGGTAGTGCGTAGGATTTGCAGCAGATCATTGACAGGTTCTTCATTGGTGCCATCCTTGATCTGTGTGCTGGGGTAATCCAGCGATATCAGGGCAGAATAGCCGCCGATAACAGCTGCTTTACGTTGTTCTTCCCATCGAATCAGCCGCATTTCTTCATCGCTTGTGTGTTGATAAGCACCTTTCCGGGGTGAGCCGCGGCCGTCCGTCATCACGACTCCGGTGAACCACTTCTCTTCGTTCTGAAAACATTCGATAATGGGTTGGGCTGCCATAATTTCAATATCATCCTGGTGCGCAGCGATGCACAAATGTGTTGTTCTGGATAAGGCTTCGGTTTCATTTGTTTGATCTGGGATGTAGATTTCAGCAGTCTCTTTATGCAATTTCATCAGGATTCCTTTTAACAACCTCTAGGGGAGATCAGGTAAACTGGCGGCTGCAACGGATTGGCCAACCCGGCGAATTGTTTCATCCGGCAAATGCAGTTGAATACGGTTTATTAATTCCGGAAATTCCGTAGTAAATACTTTTTTGACACCTTCCAACAGGAGGTTTCCCCCTCGTCCGGAAGTACAGCGACCCAAAATGAGAACATGGTTGATGTCATAAAAATCTGCGTAATGGGCTAATCCATACCCTAAATATGTGCCCATTGTTTTCCAGATATTGACTGCCTGTTTGTCATTTGCTTCCAGTTTTGCCTGTATGTATTTGAGTTTTTCTGCATCCTGCAAAGCATTTGGAACTTCGATTCCTGCAACCTGTGCCAATCTGAATACACATTGCTGTGAGAAATACGAAGCACCACAGCCTCTGTCACCGGACCATTCATCCACTGATGCATCCGGATTGTAATCCACGGGGGCAAAGGCCAATTCGTTCAACCACCCCATGATATGACCATCGGTGTTGACATAGCCAACCGCTTCACTGGAGCCCAATGCGATACCCAGAATACCATTTTCTCCAATCGCCATGCAGCCTGCCAGCGCGGTCACATCGCCATCATTGATCACTTCCAGCGGAACGCCCAGCTCCTCCCGAATTCGGATAAAGATATTTTTGACTTTGTGGTAATCACGCTCTGGTACACCCCGAAATAAAGACGCAACCATCGGACGGTTATCGATGATGATGCCGGCTGAGCTGCCGCCGATGGCATCCACGTGTTGTATTTTTGAGGCTGCAGTTCGGATGGCACTCATGATTTCACGGTAGTGATATTCCGGATCAGGGTTGTTGCGCGGCTCCCAAATCTTTTCCTCACTGAACACCGGGACGCCATTGACGACTGCACTGACCTTGCGGTCTGAAGCACCCAGGTCGAATCCAATGCGTGAGCCATTCAAATGCCCGCCCAGTTTTTTGCCGGCTTCATGGGAGAGTGGGATATCATCTTCGCTGCAGGCAATCACCCGAAATTCCTTTTCGTAAACCTGGTTACCAAAAAAATGATAGTCGAAAGCTCTTTCTCCGTGTGCGGAATAGATGTTCGAGAGGAAAGCAGCGATTTGCTCAGAACCACTGAAATAGATGGTGTGGCCACCGCGTTGCCAGAGCAAAAACTTGATGATTCTTTCCACATAGGGAAAGTTTCGTGAAAACGACGGGTGATGATCCGGGAAGAGCATTAATTCGATGCGCGAGGTTTCGTGCTCGTTTCTTTCCAGTCCGATGACAGCTTTGACACCACAGGATTCCACATCCTGCCGAAATTGCCGGTTAAACAATACAGCTGGCATGAAATCAGGATCAAGCGGGGGAATTACCTGGGATTTAATCATCAATTGCAACATTGGTCAGTTATCTTTTGTGTATAAAAGCGAATAATCATTCAGCAACAAGAATGCTGCTGCTCCCAACACACAGGCATCATATCCGAGCCTGCCAACTTCAAGGCTGGTGTTTTGCGACATGGGTGATAATGCAGCTTCCTCCATGGAAGATTTCACAATTTTGAGCCAGTCTTCACCAAATCGGACCACATCGCCTGTCAGGATGATCTTGCGTATATTTAATACGCCAATCATATTGGCAAGTGAGACACCTAAATAATGGCCTGCCTTCAGGACAACTTCTCTGGTTTGTGGATCATTTTCTGCAAAGGCTGTGATCGCATCTTCAATCGAAGATTGTTTGATCTCTCTCATAATGGCACGCATACTCGCGATCGTTTCCAGGCAACCGCGTTTTCCGCAGCGACACAGTTCACCATTTTCAATGGCTACAACATGTCCGATTTCCCCTGCGCCGCCACCATCACCCTGGAATAAACTGCCATTAATCAAAATTCCGGCACCAATACCCTGGTTAATATTTACAACGATATAGTTTTCTTCCTGCTCATGATTTCCGTTGTAAACATATTCGCCAATGGCGGAAGCCTGGCTGTCATTCAATATGGATACCGGAAGGCCGTATTTCTTTTCCAGAAGCTTTCCAAGTTTCAGGTCATGCCAATCCAGATTGACGGCATTGATCACCACACCTTCGCGGGAGTTGATCAGTCCGGGTGCTCCGACACCGATCGCAACGAGTGGCTTAAGCTTCTTACCGGTTAATTTGTCCAGAATCTTGAATACCGACTCAAGAGCTTTCTTTCCATCATGATCATCCACCAGAATTTCTATTTTTTCTTTGATCTCTCCGCGTAAGTTGACCACCGCACCAATGAACTTATTCTGAGCCAGGTTCAAACCGATCAAATAGCGTGAATCCGGAGCAATACTTAACAAGATCGGGGTTTTCCCGCCGAGCGATTCTCCTCTACCTACTTCTTTCACCAGCCCTTCGTTGAGCAGTCCGTTGACCATATCTGAGACGGTTGTGCGCGTGAGATTGGTGACCCGGGCAACTTCCGCTCGACTGATGGAGGTGTTCGCAAAAATAGTGCGTAATACTAAATCGCGATTATGAAGCTTGGTATGCAAAGAGGTGGCTTTTTTCATGTGGATGACCTTGTCGGGGAGAATGGGGATGGTGCCGATAAACTTTGTAAATCCATTGGACTTACAAAGTTATTATACAATGAAAAATAAAAAATACAAGGGGTTTTATGAGCAATTTCTTTCGATTTTTCTGGTTTTATAAATGAAATAATCTGTCTATACAAATAAAAATGGTTATTGTTTTGCCTGTAAAGAGTGTATATAATGAATGATAGAAAACCTTCTTCATGATATTGAGAGCTTTTTGAAAGAGGGATTTTCGAAATGGGACATAGGGCGGATTAAATAAATATGATTTTCAATCATTGTAGGTGTTTTAAATCCTTAAGGAGACGAAAATGAAAAATAAAATCTTTATATCTACCAGTATTATTTTGATCTTCATCATCACATCCACATTTGGCACTGCATTTGTATCTGTAAACCCAACCGCCGAAGCGTATATCATTGTGTTCAAAGACACGGTGAATCCCAGGGTTGAGGTTCCTGAATTCGCCAAGGCTTACGGATTACAACCGGGTTTTGTTTACGAGCATGCCTTAAAAGGTATGTCAGCCATGATCCCGGAAGGACGACTGGAAGGGCTTCAACACGATCCGCGGGTAGCCTATATTGTGAAAGATCTGGAGCGTAGTATCAGCGCACAGACCGTACCCACCGGCATTCAGCGCATTTTTGCTGATGACAATGCCAATATTGATATAGACGGCAGCGATGACTACCGTGTGGATGTGGATGTAGCGGTTATTGATACGGGTATTGATTTCCAGCACCCGGAATTAAACGTGATAGGTGGCATCAACTGTACCCTCGGTACTTTGTTTTCTGCTGTGTGTGGAACGGGTGGAGATGATGATCATTACCATGGCACGCATGTTGCGGGAACGATTGGCGCGATCGACAATGGCTCTGGGGTTGTAGGTGTAGCACCCGGTGCCCGTCTCTGGGCAGTCAAGGTTCTGAATAAACGTGGTAGTGGCTACAGTTCCTGGATTATTGCTGGTATCGACTGGGTGGCTGCTAATGCTGCTACCATCGAGGTTGCCAATATGAGCCTGGGTGGCAGTGGCTTCAGCCAGGCAGAATATGATGCCATTCAGGGGGCAGTTAACAAAGGTGTCGCCTTTGCAGTGGCGGCTGGTAATGAGGACGCTGACGCCAACAATTATAGCCCGGGTGGGTTTGACAATGTGCTCTCGGTCAGCGCACTGGCAGATTTCGATGGCATTCCTGGAGGTTTAGGATCTCCTACCTGCCGTACCGACCAGGATGATACGCTGGCTGACTTCAGCAATTGGGGTCCGGAAGTGGACATTGCCGCACCTGGTGTCTGTATTCTATCAACCTACCCGCTGGAGAAGGGTGAATATGGCACCATCAGCGGTACCTCCATGGCAAGTCCGCATGTAGCAGGAGCCTTGGCGTTATTAGCCAGCCGTAATAATCCTGGTAATGCGACTGATGTTTATGCTTTATACAACCAGATCAAAAGCACAGGCAATTTCAACTGGACAGATGATTCTGGTGATGGCATCAAAGAGCCGTTGCTGGATGTGAGCAATGCAGCCATTTTCAACCCCGTGCTTGTTTCTACATCTGGCGCCCCTACGAACCAACCACCCACTGCCAGCTTTACTTATTCAGCTTCTGGCCTGACAGTAGCCTTCGCCGATGCCAGTACAGACCCGGATGGATCGGTTGTGTCCTGGAGTTGGAACTTTGGAGATGGTGGAATCTCATCAGATCAAAATCCATCACACACCTATACTGCCGCCGGCACCTACTCGGTCAAATTGACTGTAACGGATGATGATGGCTCGACTGGTTCTACCAGTAAACTTGTAACCGTGTCCGACCCACAAACCGGTCAATCCGTCACGATTGCATCCTTAGCAGGTAGTAGTTCCACAGTTAACAAGAATTTTTGGAAAGCAACTGTCAATGTGACGATCAGTCCGGCTATGTCAGGCGCTGTTGTCACCGGCAATTGGAGTAATGGAACCAATACAACCTGTACCACAGACACATCAGGTAAATGTTCTGTCACACTCAATATCAAGACCAATACGTCCTCTATCAGCTTCACTGTAAATAATGTAGCTCTGACGGGATACGATTACGTACCTGGTATAACCAGTGTTACGGTGATTAAACCCTGATCGAAACCTGTGAAGATAGACTAAATACTGATTTCTCCAAATTTTTGCCAAACTTTCCGGTGGTGAGTAACTCTCACCACCGGTAGCGTTTTGACTTATCTAATTTAAAATCTTCCTGAGTTTCTCAAATTAGTGTCCTGCCTTAGTGTCCTGAAAATTGGTTTTCCAGGCGTAAATTGGTTCATTTTTTTCAAAAGTGAGAAACTCAGGTATTAAATCCTCAACAGATTTTTAAATCAACATCATAATAGCGCAGGTCATCTCAGCGTGGGGATCGAAACCTGGGCTCTGTGTCCTGCGAGAATGAACACCTACATAAAACCTTTCAGCTGATTAATCTGAACCGTTCATCATCGTCTCCTCCCGTTCGGAAACTTTGAACTTAAACCAGACCGGGATGATACACAACAACGATGCAATCGACGTGATCAAAAATGGGGTTTGAGGGCTGAATTTTTCCCATAAGAAGCTGCCAATCACCGGGGCTGGCAGAGACACCAAACCCAGACTGGTGCTGAACAAACCAAATGCCACACCACGCAAACGCGCCGGTACTGCTTTACTGATCAGCGATTGATAAGCCGGGGTGGCTAATCCAACCCCAATACCGGCAACCACCCAACCGATTGCATACAACCAGGCAGGGCTGGCTGGAGGTACCAATGCAATCATGGCAATTGCAATGGAGATGAACAGAAAAGAGATGGCTATGTTTACTCGTTCACCGACTTTATCCGCCAGCCAACCAGCCGGGATCATGACTGCCATCATGGCAACCCCAAAAATACTGTTCATGATGCCGATCTGGCTGATTGATAGCAGAGCGATATCCTGCATATAAACCGATAGAAAGGTCATGGACATATTGAAAAAGATATCTCGGATACCATCGGTGATCATGATCCATGTGAAGAGACCACCTGCCAGCACCAGACCAATCATAACACCCAGGTTACTTTTCAGGCTCGTAAAAGTCAGCGTGGTGGGATTGGCTTCTTTACCTCTTGCTGCCGTACGTGCCATGCCAACCCTTAAGACGGTTGCCAGTACATACAGGATTGTGGCAATTAACAACATGCCTTTGAATCCCATCGCTTCCACCAGATAGCCCCCCGCTAATGGTCCCACCACGCTGACTACACCAAACAAGGTCTGCGTGATCCCGAACAAACGTGCACGGTTTTCCGGGGCTGAGTTGTCAGCGATGAAAGCATCAAAACTGGGTCCCACCAATGAGCGTGTCATAGCGCCTAGCACCGATGCGACCAGGATCCACTCCCAACGTGTCGCCAACAGTAACGGAATGTAACCAAAGATTCCCAGCACACTACCGATGGCGATGGCGCGCAACCTGCCGAGTGAGTCGGAGATCCAGCCTCCCAGGATCTGCAACACCAATGGAATGATCTGCGAGAGCGTGTAAAATAGCCCGATCTGCGCAATTCCTGCCCCTAATTCCTTCAGGTACAGCGCTTCCAGGGGACCATACATGTTGCCTCCCATGTTTGCCAGGATCATTGCCAGCATGAAGAGCAGCAGGAGAGGGGTCAGGAGGGGTACTTTTTTGGTGGTTGGTTTTGGGGTCGTTTCAGTTGTCATGTGATCAGTCCATCAATAGAAGATTTAATTTTTTTATTAATAGGTTTAATTATAATGATCTTAAATGGGATTATACCTTAATTTTATTTAAAACAATATTAATAATATTAAAATAATTCTAATTTTTTCACTAAAAATTTAATCAATCATCACGAGAATCGCATGCCATCAATCTCATAATCGAATGGAGTATACAATCGAATAAGTATTATTTCCAGTGTTGAATGAATGAATGGAGACCCTGAGATTTAAGATTTCCGATCATTAAATGGCAATATTGCCTATATTGTTTTAGGTGGTATTACTCTTATGTTTTCCAATGCTTACCTTTATGATGGGATGAAACCTATAAATTTACGAAGGAAGTGCAGCATGGAAGATCCTTGTAACATAAAACCGTTTAAGAAAACCAGTTTATTGGAAGAATATCAAAAAACCCAAATGGCAATTCTATCCATTTCAGGGCTAAATTGTCCCAATTGTGCCATTCGAGTAAGAAATGCGTTATTAAAAACGTATGGTGTAACAACCGCGCTGATTGATCACGAAACTGGCCTGGGCGAGATAGCCTTCAACCCTGATATTGTTCAACCAGGGAACCTTGTTAGCGCAATTGTTCAAGCAGGAAACGACGGCATGCATCAGTATTCTGCGCAATTTTTGGAATAATTGGCTCAAACGGCCATGATAAAGTCATGCTGGGGGATTTTCGTCAAATATTGTTTATAACTGTGGACAAATCAGAAAGTGGGATTTCCCACTTTCTGATTGTTAACCTATTAATCAGCAACACGATAACCTAATCGCTGTATTTCTTCTTTGATCCTGGTGATAGTGACCAACTTTTCATCAAATTCTACTTTCATTAGAGCTTTTTTGTAGCTTGCTTCTACCATCAGAACCCCTTCCAATTTATCCTCAATCATCTCCAAAATCATGGAGCAATTTGGGCATTCCATGCCTTCAATGGTGAATGTAATTTTCTGCGTCATAAAAGGATCCTACAAATCAAAAATGATGACGCCGGTGTACATGCCCATGGAGCATGAGAACTGCAGCTTCTTACCGGCTTCTTGTGCAGGCAAGGAAATAGTTTCCACACCTGTTTTGGGTAAGATTTTCTCAATTCGCAATGAAGGAATGACAAAAGCTCGGGAACAGGAGTAAATATTGTTGGTTATCAATTCCAGAGTAATGGGGACGCCTGCCTTCGCATGGATGACATCCGGAGAATAGCCATAATTTTCCACATTGATGGAAATAATGCTGCTTTCTGATTCAGGTTGATTGGCAGCATTGGAAGAGTTTGTTGGAATAGGCGATAATGATTCTGCTTGATTATCATCTGGTAATGTTATGACACTTGCCTGAACTTGATTGGGCATCTTGAAAAGTCTGGAAATTGAAACGGGTGACCCAGCCAATGTGATTCCATTATCGATAGTGACAAAAGCCAGAACCAAAATAACGATGGCTACAAATCGCATAAAGTGTTTTTCCATTTTTGAACCGATTTGAGTAGTAAAGTACGCCACAGCAAAAAACACCAGACTGGCTCCCAGGGTGAAGGCAAACATTAAAGCCATCCCCTGAATTGGATCACCAGAACCAAGCGCAACCGCCATCATTGCCTGTGTTACTCCACAAGGGATTAGAACGGTTAGAAATCCTAAAAAAGCCGGAGATGAAAGATCTGCTTTGTTTTGGTTGGAAGCAGTTTTGCGCAGCCTCTTCCTGATAAAAGCAGGTGGTTCAATTGCGAAATACCGGAAAATCGGGTGCACATTCAACATCCTCAAGGCTGTGCCCAACATAAAGATCCCGATTAAGATTTGTAAAATCGCCCGGGTGAGAATTGATAGTTGAAACATTTGTCCCAGCAACCCAAGAAGAAAACCAAGAGCCGAATATGCCACCAATTTGCCGAGCAAAAAAACCAGAATGGGTAAAGCAAATTGAGGTTTGATAGATTTTTGTTTATTTTTCCCCCTGGCAGGAGTTCTATTTTGTTGCACTGAATTTTCAATTTGATGTGATAACGAACTGGCCAATAAGCCGCCCTGCACAGCCAGACAGCTCAAACCGCCCGTGGTTAATCCTGTTACAAAAGCAATTAATATAGTTTCCAATTTTATCTCCATTATTAAAGCAAGTATCCAGGGTTCGATAGTAGAACCCGTTAGCAGTTTAACATTCATTAAGACATTGATCTATAGGCATAATTGCCCTGTTGATTTGCATAGATAGCCTATTGAATATGGACAAGCCAAAAGGTAGGATTATACGCAGCAAAAAGTAAATTCAAAAAAAGTTACAGAAAGGAATTTATGAGTGAATTACGATTAATCACCCTTCCAATCACAGGCATGACATGTGCGAATTGTTCAGCGTCCGTCGAGCGAAATTTGAAAAAAGTGAATGGGGTGCAGACCGCAACCGTTAATCTTTCATCCGAGCGAGCCACGGTAGAATTCAATCCGCAACTTTCCTCGCTGGGGGATCTCATCTCACGTGTACAACATGCTGGTTATGGGATTGCAGAAGGAGAAGCAAACCTGGCAATTCGTCGAATGAGCGATGATAATGATGCCCGGAGACTGGAAAAAGAACTTTCTACCATGGAAGGTGTTCGCGATGTGCGGGTGAGTTACGTCAATGAACGTGCTCTATTACGCTATGTTCCCACACTGGTAAACCAAACGGATATACGCCGTGTAGTCAAAAACGCTGGTTTTGATGTGCTTGATATGGGTGGGGACGCAGAAGACGCTGAGGCAATGGCGCGTCAAAAAGAAATCCAACAACAAAAAAGACATCTGATCATAGGTCTGATTTTTACAATACCTTTGTTCATTATCGCGATGGCAGGCGATCTGGGTTTCCTCTCTATGGAAATCTCCCATTCTGCCTGGATTAAATGGGTTATGTTTGCTTTAGCGTTGCCGGTGCAATTCTATGTTGGTTGGCAGTATTATGTCGGAGCGTATAAATCCCTGCGAAATGGCTCAGCGAATATGGATGTATTGGTAGCGCTGGGAACCTCAGCAGCTTTTCTTTATTCTATTCCGGTTACTTTGGGATTGATTTCCGGGCATGTGTATTTTGAAACAGCAGCGGTTATCATCGTCCTGATCAAGCTGGGGAAATTGCTGGAAGTTCGCGCGAAAGGTAAGACGAGTGAAGCCATCAAGAAACTAATGGGGTTGAGAGCGAAGAGTGCCCGAATCATTCGTGCTGGTCAGGAAATGGAAGTACCGGTGGAAGATGTGCTGGTCGGTGATATCGTCATGGTACGTCCGGGTGAGAAAATCCCGGTGGATGGTGTTGTGGTTGATGGACGTTCTTCTGTGGACGAATCCATGCTGACGGGTGAAAGTATGCCGGTGGAGAAAGCTCCGGGAGCAACTGTGATTGGTGCCACAATAAACAGGTTGGGCATGATCAAGTTTGAGGCAACCAGGATTGGTAAAGAAACTGCTCTGGCACAAATCATTCGCCTGGTGGAAGAAGCCCAAGGCTCAAAAGCACCGATACAGAAGCTGGTTGACCGGATCTCAAATTACTTCGTTCCAGGTGTTATCGTAATCGCTTTGATTACTTTCGCTGGTTGGATGATTTTTGGGCCAGCGTTGCCTGTCACAGCAGACGTCAATGAGTTTACCCGTGCATTAATCGTTATGGTTGCTGTCTTGGTAATTGCCTGCCCTTGTGCCATGGGATTGGCGACGCCAACTGCGGTAATGGTGGGTACTGGAAAGGGAGCAGAAATAGGCATTTTGCTGAAATCCAGTGAAGCATTGGAACGTGCGGGTCAGGTGAATATGGTGGTATTGGACAAAACCGGGACGATCACTCGTGGTCAGCCTTCCGTGACGGATATCCTGGTTTGGGATAAACGCTTTGAAGAAAATGATCTTCTGCGCCTGGCAGCTTCGGTGGAAAAAGGATCAGAGCATCCATTAGGTGAGTCTGTGGTGGCTGAAGCAGGTAACCGAGAATTGAAATTATCCGAACCAGATGGTTTCAGCGCAATTGCAGGCCACGGTGTTGTGGCGCATGTCGATGGTTTTGAAGTGCTGGTGGGAAGTCCTCGTATGATGACCGAACGTGGTTTGGATATATCTCAAGTAAATTCAGAAATATCACGTCTGCAAAGTGAAGGCAAGACCACGGTGCTGGTTGCGATTGATCACCAAATCCGTGGGGCGATCGGGATTGCAGACACCGTCAAAGAAGGTTCAGTGGAAGCCATCCAGCAACTTCATAAAATGGGGATCAAAGTAGCGATGATGACCGGAGATAACCTACAGACTGCCCAGGCAATCGCAAAGCAGGTAGGAATCGATCGAGTATTGGCCGAGGTTTTGCCAGGCGATAAATCTGCAGAGATTAAGAATCTACAAGCCCAGGGATTGGTAACGGCTATGGTGGGTGATGGAGTCAACGATGCCCCAGCATTGGCCCAGGCGGATGTCGGTATCGCCATTGGGACTGGCGCAGATGTCGCGATGGCATCTGCACCGGTCGTGTTGATCAGTGGAGATTTACGTGGTGCAGCCCGTGCAATTAAGTTATCGAGAGTTACAATGACCACTATTCGACAAAACTTATTTTGGGCGTTTATTTATAACACCTTATTAATCCCGGCAGCCGCCTTGGGTTATCTGGTGCCCATTCTTGCTGCAGGAGCAATGGCATTCAGCAGTGTATTTGTTGTCACAAACAGTCTGCGATTACGCAGCAAAAAAATCAACTAATTATTAAAGGAGCGAATCAATGTTAAATAAATTCAAATTGCAAGGAAAGAAAATAGTTTTGATCGGATTACTTGCCATGGCAGTCTTGCTGGCAGGCTGTAATGCTCAAACACAATCAACTGGTTCATTTGCGCAAGTACCGGCTGGTAAGGCGTATGCTGAAGGGAAAGAGATTTATTTTTCCCACACCGAGGTGTCTGACCCGGCGATTGCCGAAACGCTTACCAATATGATGCAGTCACCAGTTATATACGTTCCTTCCCTGGCATTGGTACCGGAAGATGTGCTGGCAAATGTGTATGTGTTCGAAAATGGAATTTCAGGCAAAGGTCCATTGGGTTTTCAGCCAGACGTGTTTGATAATCCACCAGGAACAGCAGGTTATTCTCCTTTGCGACAAATCATTCTGGTGAAATGGGGAGAAGGTGAGAACGCCAATGAACTTAAATCTGTGGCTGAAATCACAGAAGCGGAAAGTGAAGGGAAACTAACGACCAGTACGCCAGGAGTGGTAGTTAATATGCCTTTCATGGTATGGGATGGCGGAAAAAGGTAGCAAATCATAGAACTACACAAAAAACTGTTGAATTTCAACAGTTTTTTGTTTTAACGTACCTTTCAAAGCCAGTCAATTCTGTTTATGTTATTGCTTCCCAGTATAAACAGCTTTCGGATCACAATCTATAGTCGAATGCTCATAAATTAGCGAGAATCGAGCAAGTTTCGTTTGAGAAGGGTTTTAACTCATAATCGCCAAATTCGAGTTGTTTGTGATAACATGTGATTCACGTATAATGAAAGTGAGTAAGAAAAGATTTTTGTGCGTCGTTTTTATAACCACTGAATTTCAGGTTTTGTGAAAAAAACCAGTTTCGTGTTATCGCAATTGTTATTGAACAATATAGAACCTTCGCAACCCAATAACCTGAATGATGTGTATTGTAAAAACGTCTTTCGATTCAGATTTTGCTGAAAATATGGAGTTGCTATTATGTTTAACCGAATCCTTGTCCCTTTAGACGGATCAGCGCTTGCAGAACGAGCGATTCCGCATGCTGAACTATTTGCCCGAATTTTTCATTCGGACATTGTTTTATTACAGGTACTTGATCCGGCTTTAGGTCAGACTGACCCAAGTGCTTGTGATCCATTAAAGTGGCAAATCATTAAAACAGAGGCCGAAATATACCTTCAGGGGATAACAGAACAGATTCGCAAAACCCTCGGTGAAAAATCATTGATCAATAAAGAGATTGAAACAAACAGGGTGGAATATTATATTCGGGAAGGCAAAATCGCTGAAAATATTGTCGACTTTGCCCATAGTGAAAATATTGACTTAATAACAATCAGCACTCATGGAGCTGGTGGGTTCAGTCGTTGGAACATGAACAGTATTACTCAAAAAGTAGTAAGCATGATCTATTTACCTGTTTTAATTGTACGTTCCTTTGATCTACCTCAAATGAATGAACCCATCATTCAATATAATCGAATTATGCTCCCGATTGATGGTTCACGTCGTGCTGAGTGGGCGATGTCGATTGGAGCAGAATTAGCAAAAAGCGAGATTTCCACAAACGATCTGCCAATCAACCCGAACGAAAAACCAAAGATTCTTTTACTAACCGTAATTCGGCGACCTGAGTTTCCTATTCCTGAACCTTTTCCGGTCGAAATCAGTCAGCTTTCAGAGCAATTGGTAAATATTTGTTATGATGCAGTAAATAAATATCTTGCTGAACTAAAAGATCGATTACCTGTTGCATGTGAGACACGCATTATTGAGAGCTCCAGCATAGTTTCTGCCATACACGACCAGGCTGAACAGCAAAATATCGACTTAGTGGTTTTTTGCGCTCACGGTTATTCAGGTCAATTCAACTATCCTTATGGGAGCGTTACGAGAAACTATCTGGAGTTCGGAAGTAAATCTGTACTGATCATCCAGGATACGCCACTTTCACAAGTCAAACCCAGCCTAGCTCAGATTGCTGCAGAAAAATCTGGGAGACGTTAAATATGCTGAATAATTCAAATGATCAAGTACGAGAAGAGGATCTTACTTTCTCGGAAGATTCAACTTCGTTTATTCCAGAACAATTGAATGAATTAGACTCAACACTGATAAAAAATTATCAAAATGCCCGTGTTTTCACCTCAAAATCTGGAACGAGGGCTGTATTAGGGGAAGATGATATTAAGCTGTATAGTGCCTGGTTGGAAAAGGCAAACACCTATTTTCGAGAGGCAACCAATAAAGGAAACTCTTTAACATTTGCTTCAGAGTGGATCCTGGATAACTATTACATTATCAAGCAGACGTTTCGACAAATTTCTCAAGATATGCCAACAAGTTTTTATAATCAATTGCCAAAACTAATAGATATTTCTTTGAAAGATTTGCCTCGGATTTATGTGATTGTCTGTGCCAGCCTTTCCTCCCAAAATTATTTGATAAATTTGGATGACATGAAAGCTACCCTATTGAAGGTGCAGGAAGATGTGACCCTTACCATGGGCGAACTGTGGGCTTTTCCCATTTTTTTACGCTACAGATTGATACAGATCCTGGCACATGTGTTGGTGAGTGTAATTAAACCCGAGAACCCGCCTGATTTGCCAACCTTATTTACTCAATTGGATGGAATGAATAAGTCAATTTCAACAACCAGTGCAACAGCAGGAGATTCTTCAGTCAATGGGATTGTCGCTAATATTATCCTCAGTCTGCGCACCATTTCCGAACAAGACTGGAACGACTTTTTTGAATCCGTCAGCCGTGTTGAGCAGATCCTACGCGAAGACCCTGCAGGTATATATCCATTAATGGATTTCAAAACCCGTGATATGTATCGGAAAGAAATCGAATTGCTTT
>Ga0351872_1192_pt1 | contig 19695 bp, 12 predicted proteins | sample TotcelFGM3001N10_FD_206788 | JGI IMG/M metagenome (GOLD analysis project Ga0351872, IMG submission 206788) | Enriched cells from coal bed in the Powder River Basin, Montana, United States - Total cells FGM rep2 HSBNCT.FGM.300.1.N10 ... | reverse complement strand
CAATGAAATAAAAAGAAGAACCCCGCACGCGGGGTTTTGTTATATGGAACTCCTTCCCGTAGCTGCAGCTCGTCTCCGCTTCGCTCGCGAGTCTTGCTGACGGGCTACAAAATGAGGCCCTACTACGTAGGGCTAGCACAAGGGTTCTCTCGATCCTTTCCTGAATTATACTGAGCTAGATTTCATATGGAAAATGCAATGAAGCTAGCCCTACGCTGTTTAGGGCTAGCAGAAGGGTTTTCCTTATCTACTCATGAATGTTGGACGAAGTCAATTCAAGCCATTTATTGACTAACCACTCTGCACATTTACCTTGCATCTCATACATGTATGTTTGACTAAGATGAAAGTCAGGCAAGTGATAAAAATCTCCAGAATTCTTTATAGTCTCTAAACAAGATAAGATCCAAATCCCTTCAATTTTTTGACTATCGGCAAGCTCTTCAATTTGCGGAAGAACTACTTCACAACATAGTAGCTGAGGGTAATAATTTCTCATCAGCAACTCTTCATCACTATTTTCTAAAGAAAATGACTTGCAATAGTACATTTGACTTACCAATTTATTTATAACAACCAAAGAATAGGCATTGTCCTGGTGAAAAGGTACGAGCGAATAACAAGCTTGATTATTTTTTTGCTCTTTGGACATGGCAATATTTTCCAATTTATCGAAATACGCACTGATGTAATGAGGGTCTTTTATGCGTGCTCCATCAAACACACCAATGCAAGCGATATGAGCATTTTGATTGTGAGCATCTTTAAATGCCTGCTCAATAAATTCTACAGGCATCGAATTTATTGGTGAAAATATCGATTCAAGTTCTTCTGCCGACAGGTGATTTATTTGTGGATAATCTGGCACTATGCGCATACGGGTATCTACCAACGATGGTTGATCATGCAGCGGCATATGGCCAACTTGTAGATTAGGAAGCTCATTTTCTTTAAATATTTCTGAAAAAATCTCGGAATATTTTGGAAGAGGTGACTTCAAAAATAAACTTTCCTGATTGTCATCTAGAGGAACATCTCTCTCGTCGGTAGTTTTGGGCAGGATTAAATTGGGGGTTGAAGAACTGATTTTTTGGGTACTCTTTTGGAATCCCTCAACAATTGAATCAAGTGAATGCCTGCGCGAACGAGCAGTCGCATGCTGGGGTTCTTCATCAACAATAATAGGGGATCGGATGGAAGATCCTTGAGCTTCATATGGTGTTATTCGACTCTTATTCTTTTTACGTACATAGGCTCTACGATTGTGCGGGTCAAAAGGAATCATGTGAATTTCATTTAATTGTCGATTTGAGCTAGATCCTATCAACGCGTTCGTTGCAGCATGGATTCGTTCGACAACCTGATTTGGGGAACATTCAGTAGAGGACATTGATGCATTTGACGGACGAGCCTGATTCACATTTATACGTTTTACACCCGGAGGAGGATTGCTTGGGCTAAAATTATATTGTTCAAAATCCCGGATAAATCTTCCAGTCTGTCCATTATACGATATCCATTTTTGGCATTGATTTGATCCACTGACATTACTGCTCATACTAACATTACCACTCATACTTTATACCGCCTTTATTAAATTTTAGTCGTTGCAGAACCATACTAAATTAACAAACAAGAGAATATTTGATTATAATTACTTAGTCAATATAAAAGAATTAATAGTAATTATCTGGGATGTGACAAAACTTAGTCACGATAGATGATAATCATCGAAAAAATCCCAGCCAATTTCGGCTTTTGGTTCAATTAGCCCGCGCGAGGTATATGTCCAATGAGTGTGTTTGTGTTTGACAATGAAATAAAAAGAAGAACCCTGCAAAGGGAAATACAGTTAAGACAGCAAGGAATGACGATAAGGCGTAACCAAAAGGATTACGCCTTTGCTAAATTTGGAGATTTTTTCGAAAGAGTTCTCGTATGAGATGTCTCTGTTGCGCCCCAAAGCGGAAGCAATAAAGCGATAGACAATACACAGCACACGATGATAGAAATGAAGAATCCGTCCCATCCAAAATCTTGAGCTATACGCCCGAGGGGATATCCTGCTGAAGCAGCCCCCATATATGCAAAAAATCCGGCAAAGCCAGTAGACGTTGCGGCGGCCTTCTTATGGGACAATTCGGCAGCTGCCACACCGATGAGCATTTGAGGGCCGAATACCATGAACCCTGCAGTAAAGATTGCTATCCCGTCGAGGTACATGGACACGTTATAGCCAGCGATTTCATAGCCGCCAGGAACAAACCAAAAGAGAACGATTGAACATAGCATCCCAAGGGCAAATAAAACATTGACAGGGCCCCGTTTGGCTTTGAATAATTTATCGGATATCCACCCGGCGCATAGGCTACCAAAAAAACCACCCACATCGAAAATGGCAACGAACCCGCTTCCCACAATATTGCTATAGCCCTTTGATTCTTGAAGGAAGAGAGCCGTCCAGTCATTAATGGCAGTCCGCACTACATAGACAAAGAAATAGGCTATTGCCAAAAGCCAAATAAACTTGTTCTTCAGAACATAGTCGAATAAAATTTGTTTAGCCGTCAGCTCGCATTCATCTTTAACAGAATCTTTGCTTTCCCCTTCAGGATAATCGTCACGATATTTTTCGATCGGAGGAAGCCCTAATGATTGCGGGGTATCGCGCAAACGATTGATGAGAAACAATCCCACAATAATACAAAGTATGCCCGGAACAAACATGACGCTGCGCCATCCAAAGTACTGCAAAGTAATACCGGCAACCAGCGGGATTGCTGCCGCGCCGATATTATGCGAAACATTCCAAGATGACCACCAAGAACCTCTTTCGGATTTAGAATACCAATGCGTGAGGAATCGAGCGCAGGGAGGCCAACCGAATCCTTGAAACCATCCGTTAAGGCCCCAGAAAATCGCGAATAAAACGATCGAAGAAGAAAGGCCGAACAGAATGTTAAAAATGCCTGTTAAGATAAGTCCCGTGGCCATGAAATAGCGCGGATTAGAGCGATCGGAAAGAATCCCGCTGGCGAATTTGCTCATGCCGTAGGTGATATATAAGATGCTCCCTAAAAGCCCCAATTGACTTTTGTCATAATGGAGATCAGCCATCAGGCCCGGCATAGCAAAGGTAAAACTTTTCCTGGTAAAATAATAAAAGGCATAGCCGATGAACATCGAATAAAAAATCCGCACTCTCCAATAGGCATACTGGGAATGCACGACATTCGGATCGGAGATCTCTTCACTATGAGGCGCGGGCTTAAATAGGTTTAGAATAGCTTTCACTGTTCTAACTCCTTCCATAATTAATAGATTTAGGTATATGCAACAAGTACTGCTAAAATACAACCTTCAGGAGCATTCTCCGATGGTAAGTGTTATGGTCCCATAAATTACGATGCGATATCTTACAAAATAACATTTTGGGTAATACTTATCTTCAATAAAATCGGCTTCCTTCAAAGCTAGCGAAACCATTTTCAATCGCAAACCTTCAGCATATAGATGGAAACTCATATTTCCTTAAGATTTACTATTCATACAGAGGAAGACGTATTTGTTCAAGACTAAATTTCATAAAAACCGTTACGGTCCTTTTTTTTACTTGTTTTCCTTGTTTACTGTTGACTGACTAAGCCAGATGTGTTAGAAAGTCAGCGGAGCATAGTAATAAAGTGTACAACAGTAAGGATCTGTTATACAATGCATTTTTTCGATGATTGGAATTATGCCGCATTATTTATTATGATACAGGCTTATCCGGATACGTATTTTTCCCTCTCAGGAAAATCTTTTTAGACTTTTTTAGGAACCGCATGATCAAGCTGACACTTAATCCCGATTCACATCCCATCGCTCGTTTATACGAAAAAACACTCGTCATCATCGGTTCCTGCGGCTCAGCAGATCTTCTTCTTCCTGAAGAGACTCTCCAAGAAGACCACATTCGTATTCTTCTGCAAGATGACCGTTACACCATCATCAATCAAGCCAACGATCCTTTTGTCACAGTAAATGGCATTCCCTTTGGAAAAAAAGTACTTTCCAACGGCGACCTCATTCAAGTCGGTCAGTGCCTCATCCTCTTTGAAGAGCAAAATTCTTCAATGCCTACCATAGAAGATACACATATCGACCCTTCGCACCTCCCAACCAACGCAAAAGATGGGCCATTGGCAGACACAGCTGTAATGCTTCCTAAAATCTTGGACAAAAAAATCCGTCCTCCCGAAATAGGCAATCTAGAAAACACGGCAGTTAATCCCGTAGAAACAAGCACACCCTCTTACGTGGAAGAACTAGAAGCATTAGAGCAAGAAGTTCACAATCTTGACATAACAGCCGCTGAAGATATTGAAGAGTTTGATATCGAAGCGCTTATGCGTCAAGTTGAAGAGCTCGAAGATATCTCCATTTCCCCTACGCCAGCAAATGAAATAACGGAAGAACTGGAACCATTACATTCCGAGCACACCCCATCAGATGACCTGAAAGAAAACTCTTGCGGCTCAGGATCACAGAACCACCCCCTATCCAATGACACGCTAGAAGAATTTGCTGAAAAAGAAACAACAAGCAGAAGTCCGGACAACCAGCAGCAAAAAACCGATGGATTTATATCGGAAGTCGACGAAACACATAATTTGGAAATAGGAATCTCCGAAGAAAAGGCAGGCGAGCAAGACTTGTTCGCATCTCAGCACTCGCCTTCTTTATCTGAAACAACCACTTCACTTCCTCAAAAGCCCCGTTCCTTCAAGGATTATTATTTAACAGAGACTGAAGATGAAAACGAAGGGCTTCCGGCAGAAAAACAGAAAGACATTGAACAAACCGGCAAGAAATCCTGGAAGCATTGGAAATTCTTTTTTCTGATTTCCGGAGTAGTTTTATTCTTAGCCGCTTTAGTGGCGGGTATTGTTTACCTGAACATGACGGATAAAAGCGAAGAGGAAGAGGCGCGGGCGATCGATGGCGTTTCAGATGTAACAATGGCTCTTGCTTATGCACAGGTCAAACACATAATCCCGCAAAATCAGGACTGGTCCGATCCTGAATTTTTAAAAAATAATCTATTGGCTGTTCTAGGTCCAGGCTATACCCCGTTATTCAGTCTGGACAGCCACGGACAATTTCATGGGTGTTCCTATATTCTACGGATTTATACTAGCACCGATCAGACTCATTTCCTTGTGATCGCGCAGCCTGCGCCTAGCCTGCTCCAGTGGCTGATCCCGAAATCTGCCATCATTGTAGACTCTGCTGCCATGGAAATCCGAAGGGTCAATGACTTGAAAGCGTTAAATCGTTTATTGGTTAACCCGGGGACCTTAGATGGGACCAATGCGGTAGAAGTCTCCAATGTTGTCAAACAAGGGGAATTGATCCCTCTCTCCTATTTGGCTGTTAAATCGACACACAACGGTTTTACCCCGCCAAAAGCGCTGGCATTGGTCCGGGCCGGAGCACAAGATAAGATTTATAATGCGCCGCGCTATTTCAGATTTGGAGAGACCTTTATGAAACAGGCCATGTCCTTATCTGAATCTGCATCCGGTACCCACGAAGTCGAAATGCTGCAAGAAGAAATAGGGTCTTTGGCCAAATACCCGAATATTGTGTTCTATACTTCTCAAGGCATCCAATGGGCCATCCAAGCTCAAAAAGCACTTAGCACCTTTGTTCCCCAGGGAAAATTCCTGGTAGGATATTTGAAATACAATATTCGGGGAATTCTAACTGGCAGCCATTTGCTAATGGACGACGGTCTGACCGACATTGCTTTTGAACCCAAAACACAGGGTTCGAATGTTGCCGCCCCCGCACTGGAGTCGGATTCCTCCAATACAGCCAGGTCGGGATCAGACAAGCAAACAGTGATTGGAGACAGTGATCTGCCGTTTAGCACGCTGCGCAACGATAGCGATCGCAACCACCCTTTGTTCCTACAGCTGAACGCCCTGAACTTCGCTCGCCAGCAAAACTTAAAGCCTTTCCAAGATGAGATTATAAACCTGCTCCATGCCCATACTCAAACATATGTAGGTAATTTCGACTCAAAGAGCCAGGAACTCTTGGCAAATTACGAGAACGCCAGCCGATCATTTGATCAAAAGATGGCTAAACGGATTAACGAATTGACTCAAGAGTACTCTGCAATTCCCTTGGAACAGGTAATGGCCTATATCGAAGCAGCCGGGCTGGCCTCTTTTATGAAAGAAAAAATGAAAGATGGCAGCAGCATGGCTGAGGGATCAATTTCCGAGCAAGAGCTTGATCTCTCCATGATGAAAATCTTAGATTCTAAGGATCTTGCTGAACTAGACGGGAACCTTGAAAAAATCCAAAAAGATCTTACACTGGAAAGATATCCTGAAACGGATAAATTGATTCGTTATCAAAACCAAGCACGTGGGCTTGTCTTAAAAAAACTGGAAGAATTTCTATTTTCACCGCAAGGCAGACTTTCACAAACAGAGTTCAAAGAAGAAAATAAGCCTATTTTGACAAAAATACTTAGATCGGTATGGATTTCGGATTCTGCTGAGATGGAATTTTATCAAAATGAATTCGATACGCAAATCCACCGATAGTTCAGAAGCATGAGTGTGCCGCAGGTGACTGACCATTAAAAGCAACTTTTGATTCAATGGTCTTTATACGCAGAAGATGTAGCTTTAAAACTACCACAGAGAACACAGAGAGGGGTTTATATTTTCATTCGACGAATACCTTAAGACCCCCTCTGTGTTCTCTGCGGGCTCTGTGGTGGTTTATTTTATCTAACAATTCTCTCAAAACCGTATTTCCACACTTTAAAACTACCACAGAGCCCACAGAGAACACAGAGAGGGGTTTATATTTTCATCTGACGAATACCTTAAGCCCTTCCTCTGTGTTCTCTGCGGGCTCTGTGGTGGTTTATTTTATCTAACAATTCTCTCAAAACCGTATTTCCACACTTTAAAACTACCACAGAGCCCACAGAGAACACAGAGAGGGGTTTTTTATATTTTCATTCGACGAATACCTTAAGCCCTCCCTCTGTGTTCTCTGCGGGCTCTGTGGTGGTTTATTTTATCTAACAATTCTCTCAAAACCGTTTCACGAATTAAAAGACAAAAGCAAGGATTACCATATGTAAACTGGTATTAAGCTTTCTTTCACAATTTTTCCATAACCTACAACACTATTCCAATAAGAAAAGGAACGCTCTACAACCCTCCAGTTGCTGGAGCAGCCACAGGTACTATAACGGTCCCCCCGGAATTAAAGACAGGTACAGGGCTGGTGATATTGTCTCCTATAGCCGCAGGAGTCATTTCCAAAAAGGCCGTATTCCCCGCCACATTGGCTGCAATGCTAATAAAAGAGCGGATCCCCATTTTTACAATTTCTTTTACTGTCGTAAAACGCATCTCAGGTACATATACAATGTCTCCCGGCCGCAAAGGGAAATCACAAGCATATCCCTTCAGGATGCGATTTATATCAATCAAAAAACGAGTGGGACGAGACAAAGCCCCTCGGATTACCGCGACGCGAGAACTCGCATTCAATCCCAGGCCCCCGGCTTCGGCCACTGCTTGGGCCAATGTTATTGTGTCGAAATAATAATTGATCGATGTAGGGGCATTGACAGAACCCAATACATAAACTTTATTCATCATTGCGGTGGCAATATGGATGTAATCGCCAGGCTCCAGGATTATGTCCTGACTCATATCTCCATACTTGATAAGACGATTGAAATCTACCGGTATATATTCTCCCCTTCTCGAAAGGAAGGATCGATCAAGATTTTCCATGTCAATGGTTTCCTCACGGAAAAAGCGATTCGTGAAACTACCGGCATCCGCAATTGCGGACAAAATAGTAGCCGTACCTTTGATACGTCTGCGTCCGGGTGCATTTACTTCCCCAAGTATTGTATAGGAATCTGGAAAGAACTCGATCCCGTTAATGATCAAAATAGGTTCTTGATAATACGATGTCAATCTGTCCGTTAATTCCGTGCGCACTTCTTCTATCGTCTTTCCTACCACCGGCAATGTGTTAACAAATAAAAATGAAATAGAACCTGAAGGATCCACGGTGGTAATCTTTTTAGACAAGGGTTCAGTGTAGAGCGAAATGAGCAGTTTATCCCCTATCTTCAGTTTATAGGCCGCTGGAACGGATGGGTGTTGTTCTTCTGCAAATAAACCGGAAGGTATATATGTCAAAAAACTACAGGTTAGCACCCAAAATAATAACTGGCCGTATAACTCCTTCTGAAACCCTATCCATAACTTCGAACGGTATGACTGTGCTTTCATAAAAAAACCTATTAATCTCCATCAGAATCAGTTCCTGAACCAACAGTGAACCACTTGAACTGCGCGTAATAACTTCCGGCAGATGTTGCAAATGACTGTACGAACGTATCGACAGCCAAACGGACCAATTCCCGCCCAAATCTGAGCGTTTTGGGATATACAAAAACCACATCACCTGGTTGCAAGAATATATCAAAAGCCTTCCCATCAAGAATTTCCCGCATGTTGATCCTTGAAACACAGCAATGATCTACCGGTCCTCGTAGAAGCGCGACACTATGGATGTCTGGCGAAAAGGGAAACCCGTTGATCCAGCCATTCGCATTCGCCATAGCTGCCATTAAAGTGAGGTCAATTGTCCATGCAATTCTCCTAGGCAGTCTCACGGGACCTAAGACATAAACGTTGCGGCTTTCAAATGAAGCTATATAAATATAATCGTCCGGCCGGATATAGATATTCTGCTTAGAATTTGGATTGAGCATGACATTCTCAAAATCAATGTCCAGCTTCCGGCCATTTCTCACAAGAAAGGAATCCTGCAGGTTCGCTAAAGGATTGAGGGTATTATCACGGTCTTTGACATCGGAATTCTGCTTTAAAAGTCCGCCTGCCTCTCCAATCGCATCGCTCAGTCGTGTGGGAGTCCGTATGGGAAACACGCCTGAATTGGCCACGCGGCCCACAATCTTGAATTGCTGACTGAATGTTTCAACCGGGACAAGCGAGACATTAGGGTCTAAATATAATCCGCTGAGACGTTTTGTCAGTTCCTCCCGAACCTCCTTGATCGTATGGCCTGCAGCCATGATTCCATCTAAGATCCCCACATAAATGTGCCCATCAGGGGCTACAGCAATGTGATTGTAGGTGGCTTCTTCATCCCCGAAAACCGAGATATCGAGAAAGTCGCCCACTGCCAGAATATACTCATCCCCTAAGGGAGGGGGCGGTTCAAGGTCCTCGGGAGCCAAGGGAACTTTATCCATGATGCCCTCAGTCAAAAGCGTCGAACAAGGGCCGTCCAATTCCATCATGAGATCGCAATCGGGAGCATAATCGATGACGGAGTCCAGCTGTTCCCACATAACCTGAGGACGACGCAAAGTGAAGCTAGGAAACATGGGCGGCGGGGGAGGCACACAGCATCCAGCAGTAATCAGAAAGATCAATAGCTTAAAAAAAATGTGGGATAACCTTCTCATGGCCCTACCGCCTCCAAAATAGAAACTTGTTCCAAATTCGTCTGCGATTACGGTGTGTTTCTGCAAGGATTCTGCTGTCTTCAATATACATAGGAGAAATCCTATTCAGAATAATCCCCGCAGGGCGGATATCGTAGAGGTCCAATTCCTTCAAACTGTTGTCTACAACGTGTTTCTTCGTTTTACCGGAATTGATCACAAACAAGGATGAAGTAGTCCGCTGTGCTAAATTTGTCGAATAATCATCTTCTATGATCCCGGGAGCATCGACGAATAGCAGGTCATAATGGGCTTGCAGATAGCTCCACAGTTCATCCATTTTCTTCGAGCTGAGAAGTTCTTTCATATCCGGCTGGAAATTCTCTGTTTTAATGCGATCAGGGTTGCCCGGGATGATAATATCCTCAATGGAAACCTCTCCATGTAAATATTTCTCTATTGAAGCAAAAGGAAGGGAATCGTCGAAAATATAAGGACGATAATCCATCTCAAGGAGCAGTACTTTCTTGTTAAGCCGCAGGTAATAGCGCGCCAGATGATCGGCAAGCAGGCTTTTCCCTGCATCAGCTTTTGCACTTGTTACAGTGCAGCTAAAGCAGGAGAGATTATTTTCTGAGCTCTTTTCTTTTATGATCTTATTTAATCGGTCAGCAATAGTCCGGATGAAAAATAAAGTCTTATCTTGGACATTTTTTTTGTTCAGGAAAAAAATTTCCGGCAAGATGGCAATACAAGGGATTGTATAGGCAATCTGCAACTGTTCGGCGGTACGGTAATAGGGATCGCGGATCTCGCGATACATGGCCCATACGACCCCGAGACCTAGACCGAAAAGCATTCCGAGGATCGGCAGGATGTAGACCCACCAAGAATCCCGTAATGGCGTGGCGGTATCCGCGGCTTGATATAGCTCCAAACTCCCTTTCGGAACATTCAATATCAGCTGAATTGTTTCCGTGGCATTGTATAAGAATTTCAGCTGCTCTTCTGAATTCAATTTTGCTTGGAGCAACTTTGAAAAAGCCATTTGAGCCTGCGGCAGTGTTTCTAATTCCTTTTCGAGAACAGCCAATGAAACGGCAATCTCTTCCTTGACCTTTTGCGATGAGCGGACTTTCCCCTGCATCCGCATAGCTTCAAGCTGTAACTTTTCCTTTAAATCGTTTTTTTCTAATAAAGGAGCTTGCGAGCTATCCGAACCTCTATTTTGAGACTGTTTTTCCAGTTCCTTCAATTCATTCTCTAGGATTTTGATCTTCGGATTTTCCTTGGCGTATTTCGTTTTTGCTTCGGCAAGGCTTGACTCCAATGCAGATATGCGAGCTTGCAAAGGATTAATCTTTGCTGTTGTCATCAAATTCTCGATAGGTATTTTATCGGGTAATTGAGAAATCTCTCTTTTAAGGTTCTCATATTCAACCAGCACCCGATTATATTCCAGCGTGGCATTTTGAAGTTTTTGTTTCATCGAAAACAACTGGCCCAGCAAAGTTGACTGCTCGGAATTCATTTCGAAATAACGATTTTGTTTTTTAAAATCCTCGATTTCCTGCAATTCGGAAGTCAATCGAATGGTTTGGATATCCAATTGATTTCGAAAGCTATCTAAGGCCAATTTTAACTGCCGCAGATAAAACTCCTGACTACTTTTCACGGCAACAGCAGCCAGTGTATTGGCAATATCGACCACAACTTGCGGAGTTTCCCCTCTTGTTTCAATCCGAATTAAATTCGAATTGGAGCGCGGAGTTTGGACATTGGTCATTCCTTCCATTTGTTTTGGATCCAAAGAAAGTCCCAAAATCGATTTGACAGCCTGAAAATTGGTTGGCAGCTTGATCATATCAATGACAGTAGACAAAGACAGCATCGTCAAGGAATACCCGCCGGGTAAAGTTTTGGGGATATCTTCCTGGTAAAGCAGAACGGTTTCCGCCTTATAGGTATGCAAATACCTATTTTGGGCATAATATCCCAGAACGCTGAATAGACCCATGAAGAAAAGAATAGCCAGAAGATGCTTTTGAATACCAAGAATCAGCTTCCTAAAATCATATTTCTTGCTAAAATCATCGACTTCCGCTTCATTGAACAAAGACTCTTTTTCACCTTCATCCTTGAAATAAGGCTCTATGAAATCTCCTGTCATGGACGACATCGATTCCAAGCCTTTTTTATCTATTCGGTCTCTATTGTTCTCGCTTAATTTTTCGTCCATGTCATTTTCTATGCCCATATTTTTCAGGTCTTCTAGCATATTTCAGAGCCTTTTCGTCGTCGGATTTACAAATCAGCAGCCCTTTTCTAGACATCATGAGTCTTATCCGGTATAATTGAGTAACTTAAATTTTAAAATTATATTTTGATTTTTAACAACCTTAGTGCTTTGTGTCAATGAACATATTTATTTTTAACATTGTATGGTGCAAGTATGAATTCACTCACTCCTCAGATGTTAGCAACTTTGGGCCCAGCTTTTATTGAAGCCAGGGTGGAAGCCAATGTCTGTACTGTTAATGAAGCCAGGATCATTTTGCTTCTAACAAATCCAAAAAATGCATTAAAACCACATGTAGAAGCCTTACATCAGAAATTTTATGAAACAGTACTAAAGGCAATTGATTTCAATTGCGATGTAGATGAATTATACTTGCCATCCAAAAGGCAGTGCTACCACCTTCCTTATAAAGTTTGGGATATTTCGGGCCTGGATGGCGAACTTGATAAAATGCAGCATGAAATTCATAAGACCTATTTAGCTGTTTCGCATTTAAAAATGCATTCCATTCGGGATGGCCACTGGAGTGATTCCCTTACCCATCTCATTAGTTTGCGCAATTACAGGGATCAAAGCCATCCCATCTCTGCAAGAACTGTGTTGGATGCGCTTTTAGATGAAGATGATACCAAAGCCAAAGATCTGCGGTCAAAGCTCATCCAAGTGGGAAATGAGTGGATCCAGACCAAAATCAACCTCGTTAACCAGCAGACGATGAATTGCAGACAAAAACAATTAATCCATACGATTCATACCTGTAAAGGAAGAAAAGCCGTCATTATTGCAGAGCAACATTTACAAGCGCTGCACAGAAAGATTGGAGATTTCAAATACATCATTTTGAATCCAAGCCTGCTCCAGAAATCTTCCTGGAAAGACATTTTTCCAGAAGACTACGCAGAATGCTTTGAGCAGGTTAAAGAGCATCCCGAAGAAGATACTGACGAAGAACCTATGGAGAATTTTTCTCTAAAAGATCCTGAATAGCTTTTTGGAAACTTTCCTCCGTTGCGGCAATTCGGGCTTTTTCCCTGTCTATCTGCGCTTGATATGTTTTGCATAATTCAGAGTTTCTTAGGTCATATGCTTGATAACCTAGCTCGATCTTGTCATGCGATAATGACCAGATCTCGAGGCGGATATCTTCCAACTGGGCCCTAATGGATTGCTGTTCTCTATAGGAATCTTTTAATTCTTCCAAATCATTTCCAATGGTAGGGTTGGGCTCTTCCTTATAAACTTCCTTCAAACCTTTCAAACCTATTAATGCCGATTCCAAACTTTTCCTTATTCCCGCAAGGTCTTCTGGTATGCTTCGCAGCACATTGACGTTGTCAGCCTCCGGCAAACAGCTTTCGATGGAGGACAGTTGTTCCTTCATTTGTTTGGTCCTGTGGAAAATGTGTTTGACAACAGCATATCTATGCGCCAAAGCATTTCCGCTCATATTATTATAGGTCCGTGTTGCAGCTTGAACCAACCATCCTAATGTAGAACGGCTATCGCCCACTGAAAATTCCAGTATTGCACCGTCCTTTGTCGTCTTGACTTGCAATTTTCTTTCAGAAGTATACTCTCCAAGAGTGTTATAATCTTGGATCACCTGAGAATACTCTGCCAATCGGTATGAACTGCTCATAGGTCAAATCCCCCATCATATATTCGATAAGATTGCATACTTGGCAACTATATTTCTTTCTCGGCTGTCTTTTGTAAAGATAATTTTATAAGTAAGCCCTACCGATCCATTATAGACATCCCGAATGATACCTGCCCCGAATTCCCGATGATATACAGCATCTCCTATGCTGTGCGTTTTAGGAGCATCACTTTTAGGAGCTACAACGACCTGCTCATCGCCGAATGGTTCTTCTACAATATTTTCTTCGCGAATATCGCGGCTTATCCTGGTTGGCGAAGATGCACCTATACGAGATCGGACTTCCTCGATATGCTTTTCCGGTAATTCGAAAATGAATGTGCTGGGATTTTGCTGCCGAGTAATGCCCCATAGCATTCTCTGCCGGCAAAAGGACAAATACAGATATTCCTTTGCACGCGTGATCCCTACATAGCAAAGCCGTCTTTCCTCTTCAAGGGAGTCCACATTGTCCAACGCATTCAAATGCGGAAATAGCCCTTCCTCCATACCTACAAGAAAGGTGAGTGTAAATTCAAGGCCCTTCCCATTATGCAAGGTCATCAAATGGACTCTTTCTTTGGACGAAGAGGCCTCATCTAAACTGGACTTTAAGGATAATTCCTCCAAGAAAGCTTCAAGGGAAGGCTTCTCAGCAGCAGCTTCCCACTCATTCGCTTTGGTAATAAGGGCATCCAGGTTCCCTTTCCTTTCTTCAAAATTCTCGCGATCTTCCCGAAGATAATCAAGGTAGCCGCTATTTTCAATCGTTGTTTGTACGAGGGTCTTGAGAGAACAGCTTTTTGCAATTTCTTTCAATTCCCGAACCAGGCTTAGATACTCGCTGAGGCCTTTATTTTGACGTGTCCCCAGCTTCAAGGCAGCTGCATTATCTTTTCCTTCCACAATGGAATGACACGCTGTCAATATCGACTGATTTGACTGTACAGCGTAAGCCAGGATCTTCTCCAGCGTAGCCTCTCCTAATCCCCTTTTCGGCAAATTGATCGTCCTCAAAAAGGAAACCACATCGGCTCCGGAATAGATCACCCGCAGGTAAGAAAGGATATCTTTGATCTCTTTGCGTTGATAAAATGAAATACCTCCTACAATGACATAGGGGATGCGTCTACTTAGGAATTGATCTTCGAAAATCCTGGATTGGAAGTTGGTCCTATAAAAAACCACAATCTGACTGAGAGGCACTTGGTGTTTCTCATGATAGTAACGAATCCTTTCGACGACAAATTCGGCTTCCTGTCCCTCAGAATGGGCACGGTATAGCTTGATCTTTTCGCCTGGTCCAAGATCACTCCTCAACGTTTTTTCATAGCGGCTTTTATTCCGGCGGATTAAGGCATTGGCCGCATCCAAAATATTGGTCCGGCTGCGGTAATTTTGTTCGAGGCGGATGACTTTTGCTCCGGGATAGTCTTGTTCGAATTGCAGAATGTTCCGTATGTTGGCTCCTCTCCACGAATAAATGGATTGGTCCGGATCCCCCACGACGAAAAGATTATGAGACTTTTCAGCCAGTAATCGCAAAAAGGTATATTGCGCCTCATTCGTGTCCTGGTACTCATCGATGAGCAGAAAAGGCCAGCGTTCTTGATATCGAGCTAATACGTCAGGGTGTTCTTTAAATAGACGGACAGGCAGATAAAGAAGATCATCGAAATCGACGGCATTGCATTCTTGCAATTTTTTTTGATAACAAGAATACAGGATCTGAAATTGTTGAATAGAAACAGCACTCCCGGATTTATCTTTCAATCTCTCCGGAGTTGACAGACTATTTTTCACCTGCGAGAACAACGATTTCCAATATTTAAGCTCTTCTTTTTTGTCATCGAGATTCAGATTTTTTAGGCAAACTTTTAAAATTTTATCGATATCTTCATCATCATAGATGGTGAAATCCCGCTTATATCCCAGAAAATGGATGGACTCCCTTAAGATGCGTGCCCCAAGGCTATGAAATGTGGAGATAAGCACATTCCTTTCAGTAAGCCCTCGCACCCTTTCTTTCATTTCACTCGCAGCCTTATTTGTAAAGGTAAGGCCCAATATCGCAGAGGCTGGAATTCCTATTTCCAATAAATTGACGATACGGAAAGTCACTACCCTTGTCTTTCCTGAACCGGCTCCCGCTAAAACAAGCGCAGGGCCTTCGACAATTTGTACAGCCTCAAGCTGTTCAGGATTAAGTTGTTGGAATAAATGCATAAAAGGATCTCGTATATTTTCGGGATTATAAGTCTGCAAGGTCAGCATTAAAAAAGAACAGGATAGGCAGGATCGCCTTCGCGACAGGATAAAAAGGCATTTATTTATGCCTCTAGCGGCCAAAATATCAAGTTTTAGTCCCCTAGAGGTATAGAAGAACTTGTTTGTTCAACGCGGAGCCGCAAAGGATCCTTATATTCTTTTTTTGATGACTACAGGACAAAAAAATAAAATTTACTGGCAATTCTGGCTATCAATTTAATTTAGTCCAATGAAATAAAATGAAGAACCCCCTCCGAGGCATAGGCGTCAGGCTAATTTTGTCTTAAAACCGCGAAGCGGTGGCAGCAGGTAGCCATGGGTGTAAACCCATGGAATAAAAGGATTTACAAATGAAGCCGCGAATGCGGCGACAGAAAACTGCGGTAAGGTGTATCTAAATTTACGCGTAAAATTCTGAGGATGTACTTTTAGGCGCGTGGACGAAATCCTTTTTTCTTTCTGTCGCCGCATTCGCGGCTTCATCCCTAAACCCCTTTATTCCATGGGCTTACGCCCATGGCTACCTGCTGCCACTGCTTCGCAGTTTAAGACAAAAATTAGCTTGACGCCTATGCCCCTACGGGGTTGATCCGCATTTGTGCCTCTACACCCGTAGCTGCTGCTTGTCTCCGCTGCGCTCGCAAGCCTTGCTACGAGCTACAAAATGAGGCCCTACTGCGTAGGGCTAACACAAAGAACTCTATCCCTGCCTTGAGTATACAGAGATAGACCCCACATAGAGAATGCAGCTAGACCCACGCAGTGGGTCCTCATTTTGTAGCCCGTAGCAAGGCTCGCGAGCGCAGCGAAGACGAGTAGCAGCTACGGGAGGAAAGTCCCTATAACAAAACCCCGCGTGCGGGGTTCTTCTTTTTATTTCACTGTCAAACCCATTCGTTGGGCGAAATTAAACCAGTAGTCGCAATTCTCAAGGTTCAAGCAATCCACCAACCGGCAAATAATGAACCAAGTCATCCCGGAAGTTTCCGTATTTATACCTCGCGAGGTATAATTGCTGAGAGGACCATTGAATTGCTGCCAAGATTGTATCAGGAATAGACAAATTGGAAAACCTGAAAAAAGGTAATTTGATTTGATCGCATTGAAAAGCCGGACTGACAAGCAAATGGCCAATGACCAGTTTAGAAAGCTAAAGTCTGAAAAATAGAGAAGAACCAAAATCCCGTCTACTTTCTATGCTCATTCCTGAACCAATGCTGATAGAGTAATCTCTAATAGATTTCCTTTGGAGTACATCAAACAAATCTTTTCTCTCCACAAATTGTATTTTTTTTGACAGGCTTTTGTTTGAGGGCATTCTAAATCTGCAACAAACTGCACAGTACCGATCAACAAAGGAGAATATTCATAGTTCTCTATGGGTTGTAAAACATTCGTAATTTCTTCTGCTTTTTTTTCTAATTTTTCAAATTCTGGAGCGTTTTTAACGAGTATAGACTTATATTGTTTGTAAGACACACCAAGATCTTCTCTTTGCTGGTATAAGCTTGAATTGTGTTCGCCAAATCCTAAAAGAATACCTAGCAATAAATCGTTATGAGCAAGAATACTCTGTAAACAAGACTTATTCTCTACCTCTTTTAGTAAAATCTTACCAGATACCTGACGATTGAGAACCTTTTGAAATGTCTTTTTATGCTGATTTACGGTTTCTATAAAATATTTCTTATTGATAAAGAAAATATCTTTTCGATGCGCATTATAAGAATTGGTATCTTCAATCAAAAGAAAATTTTTTAATGGAAAGTCTTTCTCATATATCTTCCAAATCTGCCATTTCGACCACAATGGAGTTTGTCCTGAAAACCTATGAATAATCTTCTTAGATGTTTTCAATTTTGGAAATTCAGGGAGGGAAATGACGAACCAAGAAACTGGCTTATCCCCAAATAAAGTATAAGAAAACGTTGTACGTTTAACCAAATAATTAAAAAGTTCCTCTAAATCCTTTCTATCTCTATCAGGGATACGATTTAACACTTCCGATGAAGAAAGACCAAAAACAGAAAAGCTGTAAAATAATACGAGATGTGCACATAAAATATGCGCTACACATCTTAATTTCTTCGATCCCAACCACAACTTTTGCATAAGCAACGGCTCATTTTATTATAGTCATTCCCATAGTTCATCACCTTCGTCATCTCCATTCCACCAAGCCACATAAAGACCTTTGGCGTCATATCCAACACTTCTTACTTCGAGTAACTGCCCACCTAAGTTCAAAAATACACCTTCCGTAAGGATAACGATATCTTCTGACGAAGCATAAATTTTACCTTGTGTGATTTCTTTATTAACAGAACGAAGCGCTTCTTTTAAAGATAAAGTCGATTTAGCTGTTAATATATTCAAGACCGGGACGGCCTTGTTACCTTGTGCGGAATGAGGACTTGTACGCCAAAGACGCTAATTTGTGAAAAAATGAGTTAGCACGAAGGAGGTCTTGATGACACAACCGAAAATTCCAGAGTGTCTCACCTGGCAACGTGTATAGCCACAACCTCAGCGCGATACACCACAGGGCGGGACGCCCTGACTACTCTCATGGCCACATTACTTTGACGTGTTTATGAGGGTAGTCAGGGCGTCCCGCCCTGGTGAGGTTGTGGCTGACAGAAAATGATTAAATGTCTAAATATTACTTGAAACACAGAGGCACAGAAGGCCACAGAGAATCAAAACCTGGAGAATTTCTCTCCGTGTCCTCTGTGTCTCTGTGTTTTAAAAAGGGCCAAGGACAAAATTGACAGACTACATTGCGAGTACGCTTACTAATGGTTAATCGCCCTGCCCTAACCCTAACTCTAACTCTAACTCTCTCAACTCATATTGAATAGGATTCGCAATTATAATTAATTTCAGCCACCCTGCGCTTCGAAGGTTCAGGCAATGGCTTTCTCTTTTCCCCTTCACGCTCTCCTAAGTACCCATAACGATGGTAATCAAAGCTGATAGAGACCTCCCGCAAATACCGCAAAAGTTCTATGCGGCCATTGGCCATGACAGGGCAAACCATCGGCGGGCAAGCCGCTTCCGCGAGTTCTTTTAGAATCTCATCATCAGGACATGGCGAAAGCATCCTGATCTTTTTCTTACTACCATTCTTCACACGACTGATAAATCTAGACGTGTCTTCAGTAATCAAGTTTACAAGAGGAGCCTGAGTCAGCCAATCCCCTTTGAAACCATCGATTATTTCAGGCGGACCGCTGACTTCCAAGGGTGTCCCGCAAATGACCGCAGCTGCGATGACGCGGAAAGCATCCGATAATGTATCATTGCTCTGCACCCTAAAAACCACCATTTCCAATGGAACATATTTGAAGATATTATCTTCGCCCAGCAGTTGGCTCGGATCATGGGTTTTACTAAAATAATATTTCCAAAAAAATGCATAGCTGCCCGCACTTGCATTCCATAAGGCCATTTGTGCAGGCTCCTGTACCTTAGCCTCCAAAAATCGTGCAATGGCATGCATTGGCTCTGGCAAAACTTCCTTGTCTTTTGGAAGACCGATCTGTTGAGGGGTCATCATCTGCATGATATAATTAGGGCCGCCGGCTTTGGCCCCCGACCCAAAATTACTATCTTTGCAGCCTCCAAATGGCTGCCGCTGTACAATAGCCCCGGTAATTTCTCTATTGATATAAAGATTCCCGGCGATGATCTTTTCGATCCATTGTGTATGCTCGCGTTGGTCCAAAGACTGCAATCCAGATGTCAAGCCATATGGCGTCCCATTGGCTAATTCGATAGCATGGGATAAATTGTCAGCCCTCATAAGGCTGAGGACCGGACCAAAAAACTCATTTTGGTGGGAGATACTGCCCGGTTTTACACCTAATTTGATGCCCGGAGACCATAAAATTTCATTGTATGCATCTCTTATCGGCTCGAGCAGCCACTCTTCGCCTGCATCCAAAAACGTCAAAGCCTTTTGTAAAAGAGGGCTTG
>Ga0351872_1175_pt1 | contig 21381 bp, 12 predicted proteins | sample TotcelFGM3001N10_FD_206788 | JGI IMG/M metagenome (GOLD analysis project Ga0351872, IMG submission 206788) | Enriched cells from coal bed in the Powder River Basin, Montana, United States - Total cells FGM rep2 HSBNCT.FGM.300.1.N10 ... | reverse complement strand
TCCAGGATTCATTCCCAAAACCGGTAAGGTCACGGCCGGTAATTCCAGCGGCCTCAATGACGGTTCAGCCGCCATGATCATCATGTCGGCGGAAAAAGCCAAAGAATTGGGACTGGTGCCCATCGCCAGAATCAAGGCCACCTCGAGAGGCGCCTGCCATCCAGCGATCATGGGGCTTTCCCCGGTTCCGGCCGTCAAAAACCTGCTTGAAAAAAGTGGGCAAAAAATCGGAGATTTTGAGCTGATCGAAGTCAACGAAGCCTTTGCGGCCCAGTACATCGGCTGCGAAAAAGAGCTGGGCCTGAACCGAGAGATCACCAACGTCAATGGCTCGGGCATCGGTCTTGGCCATCCTGTGGGCGCCACCGGCGCCAGAATCATGGTCACCCTGATCCATGCCATGAAAAAACGCGGCAACACACTGGGGCTTGCCACCCTTTGCGGCGGCGGCGGCGTGTCCATGGCCTGCGCCATCGAAATGCTTTAGCCGCATAACATCAAGGCGTTTCCTTGAGAAAGAGCAGGCAGTATCCAATGAAAAAAAGACCCATGAGCGAGTATCAGAAAGAATTTGAATCGTTTGTTGAACAGGAAAAACATATTGCCCTCATGATCCTTGCGCGCGCACAGAAATGGGGTGATTCAAAAACTGCGGTTAAGCACAAACCTTACGGGGAATGGATCTCCAATACCTGGGCTCAATTCGGTGAGCAGATTGACGCAGCGGCAAAAGCGCTTCTTTCTTTGGGTGTCAAGGAAAAGGAGATGATCGGCATTTATGCCAACAATCGGGTCGAATGGTCCATAGCCGATCTGGCGGCAATGAGCATCGGTGCAGTGTCGGTTCCGATATACGGTACGAATTCAGCCAGGGAGACGCAGTATATCATTGAGGATGCCGAGATCAGGATTCTGTTTTCTGGAAACAACGAGCAGACCGAAACATCTTTATCCCTGTTGGGAAAAGCCGGATATCTGGAAAATGTCGTATTTTTTGATCAGATCAACGAAATCGCAAAAAGCGATACCGCGATGCATTTTGATGACTTTCTATCGATGGGAAGACAATCCGGTCAGCAGGATGCCTTAAAGACCGCCCGATCACGGGTCGGTCCCGATGATCTGGCCACCCTGATCTACACTTCCGGTACCACCGGTGAACCCAAAGGCGTGATGCTGTCTCACAGAAACATCCTTGCCATGATTTTTGATCCGGATGGTCATTTAACGCTTGGCCCGAATGATGTCAACCTCGCCATACTGCCCCTTTCCCATGTTTTTGAGAGGGCCTGGACATATTTTGTGCTCATGCGGGGCGCGGAGAATCACTACTGCCATGATACAAAAGCCATTCTGGAATTTCTTCGGGAATCCAGACCCATGTATATGTGCAGCGTTCCGCGCATGTGGGAAAAAATTCACGCAAAAGTCAAAGAAGGCGTTCATACGGCACCCACTGTTAAAAAAATTCTCTTTAACTGGGCTGTAGATACCGGCGGCCGGTTTGCTTCTTTAAAAAGGGATCAAAAGCCCATTCCCGCATTTCTGGCCTTTCAGCATAAACTGGCCGAAAAACTGGTATTGGGAAAGATCCGGGCCATTTTTGGAGGGAGAAACACGTTTTTCAACTGCGGGGGATCGGCGTTTTCCGCGGAAATCGCCGAATTTTTCTTTAACACCGGCGTGTTGCTGCTTCAGGGATATGGCCTGACTGAGTGTTTTCCCATTTGCATTGCCAATGAAACGCATAACAAATTCGGCACCTGTGGTCCGGTGGTGCCGCTTGTGGAAGTGAGGGTGTCTTCGGAAGGCGAAATCCAGGCCAGAGGCCCTGCCATGATGCAGGGATATTACAAAAAGCCAGAGTTGACCCGGGAAATGTTTACAGAAGACGGCTGGATTAAAACAGGCGATATCGGAATCGTCGATTCGGAAGGCTACCTGAGCATCACCGACCGGATAAAAGACATGATGAAGACATCCGGTGGTAAGTATATTGCGCCGCAGCACATTGAAACCCTGTTGAAAGAAGATTATTTTATGGACCAGGTGGCTGTTATCGGAGATGGCAGAAAATACGTATCTGCCCTGATTGTACCGTCATTTGAACAGTTGGAAAAACATGCCACCGAACAGGGAATCTCTTTTTCATCCCGGGAAGAACTGCTGAAAAATCCCAGGATACTCAGCTTTTATCGCGAACGGATCGACTATCGGACGCGACATTTGGGTCAGGTTGAAAAAGTGAAGAAATTTACCCTCCTGTCCCGTGAATTCAGCCAGGAGAACAGGGAACTGACTCCCACATTGAAAATCCGGAGAAAAGTCGTCAATGACCATTTCAGGGATGCCATTGAAGCCATGTACTTGGACTAAGGGCTTCAGGCCATCGCTGATTTCTGCAAAGCTACCGGATAAAAATATGAAGATTATACGGCAGGATGTGTATTTACAGTTGACGGCTTGATCAGTACCTTGTCCACACGATGGCCATCCATATCCACCACTTCAAAGCAGAACCCGGACCAGTCAAAGTGCTCACCAGAGATGGGAATTCGACCCAGAATGGCCATTACCATGCCACCCAGGGTCTGGTATCGGTGTTCATTTTCAAATGGAAGACTGTCCACGTCCAGAAGGTCCTTTAACTCGTCTGCCAGGATTTTGCCGTCAACCAGCCAGGAACCGTCTTCCCGGAAGATGATATCGTCTTCCATGGCATCATCCGGCATGGGGATATCACCGGCAATGGCTTCCAGAATGTCATTGGTGGTCACCATTCCCTGAAAGTCGCCATGCTCGTCGATGACAAAGGCGGCATGTGCGTGTTTTTCCTTGAAGCGTTCAAGCACCTTCATCGCAGACATGTATTCGGAGACAAACATGGCGGGCCGGAGTGCGGCACGCAGGTCGATCCGACCGGCGTTCAGGCTCTGGGACAGCAGTGTCATTGAATCCACCAGCCCGATGATGCGATCAATCTGCCCCTCGGCAACCGGATAATGAGAATGACCGGTGGTCATGATTTCAAGGCGAATGTCTTCAACGCTGTCGTCCGGATCCAGCCAGATGATATCCGGTCGCGGTGTCATGAGGGCGCTGACAGACAGGTCTCCCAGACGGAAGACCCGCTCGACCATTTTTTGCTCGGAAAGTTCAAATACACCGCTCTGGGTTCCCTGCTCGATCATCAGTTTGACTTCTTCTTCAGTCACCGCCGATTCAGTAGAGGGTTGGATACCCAGCATCTTCAATACCAGATCAGTGGACAGGCTGAAAAAATGAACGGCTGGCAAGGTCAGGGTTGACAGCATTTTCATGGCGGGAGCCATGGCGGCGGAAATGGTTTCAGCATGATTCAGGGCGATGCGCTTGGGTACCAGTTCCCCAAAAACAAGCGACAAATAGGTGATTCCCAGGACGACCAGACCAAAACTGACGATCTCTGCATGGGGCGCAATCCAGGAGACAAGTCGCAATGGCGCTACCAGTTTTTCGGCAATCGTGGCACCGCCAAAGGCACCGGTCATCACCCCAATCATGGTGATGCCGATCTGGATGGTTGAGAGAAACTGGTTAGGTGAATTAACCAGATCGAGAGCGGTTTGAGCCCCCTTATCCCCTTCTTCTGCTTTTATCTGCAACCGCGCTTTTCGGGAGGATACAACGGCCATCTCCGCCATGGAAAACACCCCGTTGGCAATCACCAGTATTCCGATAAAGGCAATTTCCAAAAAAAGAGAACCCACACCATTTGATTCCATATCATTTATTATCCAATTTTTTGATAAGTTATTTCAAATCAGTACTATAATCCATATATGAAAAAATTTCAATGTCATCAGATCCGTGATCAACACCTGTTAGTTTCAACCACGACAGACCGTCAATAATCCGGAAACATTGACACCAGGGTTTCAATAACCTAAAATTCCGGCATATATCATATCGTACCCGCTTGTCTGCGCAGACTTGGTCTGAATGCATGCTGGATATCCTTATTGAAATCAATTTGGAATAAGAAGGAAATTTGAATGTTTATCTCCGAAACGGTCACCTACCCAACCGCTTTTGTTGCGGGTTTGCTGTCTTTTTTTTCACCCTGTATCCTGCCCCTGATTCCGGCATATTTTACATTTATCACCGGCTTTACCCTGGATGAACTGACGAATGCCGGAACCAGTATCCGCAACAAGGTTATCCTGTCCACGCTTGCTTATGTTATGGGATTTTCCGTCGTGTTCATTCTGTTGGGCGCATCGGCATCTTTTTTGGGCAATGTTATTCAGGCATACAGCGACTATATCCGTATTGCTGGCGGCATTCTGATCATACTCCTGGGAATTCATCTGACCGGACTTTTTCGCTTTGGGGTTCTGGATTTTGAAAAAAGGATTCATCTGAATAAAAAACCGGTTCATATTCTGGGTTCGTTTTTTGTGGGAATGGCTTTTGGTGCAGGCTGGAGCCCCTGCATCGGTCCGTTGCTCGGCTCCATTCTGGTCATTGCAGGCAATCAGGAAACCGTTCTGGAAGGAATGCTGCTGCTGTCAACCTATTCTGCGGGGCTGGCCATCCCCTTTATCATTTTCTCGATTTTTATCAATTTTATTCTTATTATCTTGAATAAGGCCAGGAAGGTATTAAAATACATCAACATGGCAGCCGGAATTCTTCTGATTCTGATGGGAATTGCACTGATTACGAACCGGCTTGTGCTGTAATATGCAGAATTCAGGATTCAGTAGAAAAGCGGTAAATGACTTTTCACTCCCGGGGTGATCAAGCCCCTGATTATCTTCAGTTACGACAACGATAAGGATTGATATGAAATCAGGTATGTTGGCGATTGTGGCAATAGTGGCTGTATCATTCTTGATAATTGAACCGGCCCAACCGGTTGCAGCGGGAACCATTAAATGGTTTGGGTACGAGGAAGGCATGATTCGTGCGAAAGCCGATAAAAAGAAGGTTTTCCTGAATTTTCACGCCGAATGGTGTACCTATTGTACCAAAATGAACAAGGAAACGTTCACCAATTCTGGAATCATTGCCTATTTGAACGACAATTTCATTCCAATCAAGGTCGACGTGGATCGCGAAAAGGTCGTGGCTGGAAAATACAAGGTCAAGGGGCTTCCAACGACTTCTTTTTTAAATGCGGATGGCGAAGACATCGGCTCCCAACCCGGCTTTATTCCTGCAAACAATATGATGTCAATATTGAAATATATTCATACCGACAGCTACAAAACCATGTCGATGAAGGATTTTCTTAAAAAAAATCCATGACCCCAAGGATTTTCGATATGGATCCGTCCCGGTTAACAAGATTGATTCAGGAAACCCTGCATCCAGAGCTACCTGAAAACAGCAACTATCGACAGGCGTGTGTATTCCTTCTGGTTTTTGAACGACTGGGACGACTATTCTTTCTGGCGATTCAAAAAACCGATACCGAAGGATATCCCTGGCGAAACCAGGTGGCCCTTCCTGGTGGACATGTGGACCCGGATGATGACACACCACTGGACGCCTGTTTCCGTGAACTGGAAGAAGAGCTCTGCATTACACGGGATCAGGTAACCCTTACCGGCAGTCTGGGGCATTTTCAGACCATTAAAAATCACAATATCGAGGCTTTCTCAGGCTTCTGGAATGACAAAGGAAGGATAAGTCACAAAGCCAATGAAATTTCCAGAGTTCTGGAGATTCCGGTGTCCGATCTGATGAAGGTGCATATCGACTGTGGCCCGTTCAGCATTATTGTGGCTTCTAAGCGCCACTTCATCCATTTCCTCACGGCTGATGTTGTGAAGATGGGCCACAAATTCGGCGGTTTGTCCCATGATATAGGGTTTGCCGACAAAGAATTTGGCCGGGGCCTCTTCCAGATTCAGGGGAGCCGTGACATCCAGTGGCATGATGTGGGAGCCGCAGTGCAGGGCATGAATCATGGCATCGACAAATTGCTGATCCTGAAGACGGCATCCCCACCGGGCACCCGGAACCGTGTAGGGAACGCCGGACATATGCTCGACACCACCGGCCAGGATGATATCGGCCATGCCGGCCTGGATCATGGCCATTCCCGAAACCACGGCTTCCATTCCGGAAATGCAGACCCGGTTGATGGTGGCGGCCGTCACCGTATCCGGAATGCCTGCCAGGAGTGCGGCAACCCGTGTCGTGTTCAGGGTATCATGATGTTCCAGGCAGCACCCGTAACGCACATCATCAATCAGGGCGGGATCGATATTGGCCCGTCTGATGGCTTCTTTCATGGTGATACTGGCCAGGGTGGCGCCGTTCAGATCCTTCAGGCTTCCGCCGAACGCGCCGATGGCGGTTCGACAGGCGGAAACAATGACCACGTCTTTCATTCTTTTATCTCCTTATGTACAAAATATTTATGCGACAATTCTTTGAATTTGTGGCACTTTAATTGCTTGTTGAGTCCGATAATCAAGTTTGCTCTTTAAAATTGAATATCATCCGATTGGAAATAAGTCAATTGACATGGATGAAATCACAAATGGTGAATGGTCAGTTTGCACGATTTTTAAGCACAGTTATCCTGTGCAGGTTACACCCGGGAATTTGAAACCGTTTTGAAGGAGGATCTTTTGTTTATATCTTTTAAGGTTTAACATGCAGAATCGGTCATAAACTGACCCGAAAAGGAGAGGCGCTTGGATTGAGCTTGCCCAAGGATATGAACCATTTTCGTGATGAATGGATGATTCTGCCAGCAACATAAACTAGATCCAGAATTACGCTTCGAATCCGACAGCCTGCTTTCTTCCTGTGGGACGCTTTCAGATTGAAATTTCCATTATCCTCTCTGAGGCTTTCCTGGAACCAGTCCTCTCGAAACCTTAGGAACCGGAAATTAACCCTACAACGCAAGATGCTAAAATGATCACCATATATTGTGGTTTTGGAAGCCTTAAAGAACAATATATGGATATAAAATCGTTATGTTGCGTTGTAGGGTTAAGGATTTTGTGTTTTCTCGGGAATTTTCGATTTGGTCTGACCGGTTCAGCAGTTATTACAAACAGCTCATGAAGGGATGAGATCAGAATTTTTACAGTATCTATCGGTCGGTTGAAAAAACGAACAATGCTATACTTCATTTTGGATAAAGTCTGTGTCAAATTGAGCTGATACTGATATTTTTTGCCTTCACTCTTTTGCTCAATTATCTGATGTGCTGGAAATGCCAGTATAGCTGTCAGGTTTTTTGAAAAGATACGAATCCAGGCTATAGTATAGTTTTGATAGTAACTTAGAATCAGTCCAGGAATAGAAGGATACTCAGTTAAAATAACGATATTAATACCTTATCATATCAGCGTAAGTCAAGGCAGACAATCTCCCCCTGTCATCGTAAACGGGCTGTATTCTGAATAAATTCCCGACTGAAACATCGGAGAGCCGCCTTGTTTCATCATATTTGTATTCCAGGGAAAGGCTGTTGGGATTTGTCATCTTGCTGATCAAACCGGCATTGTTTCCTTTCTCATGATAATTCAAATAGAACTCCCCACCGTCAAACTGGCGAGCCTTTTGAAGCAGACCAGATTTCCATTCTGCAAAGCCATTCTGGCCGTTTTTTTCAATTTCAAGTTTGGCTGGGAAACCCTCCGGGTCGTACGAGCAGCGTTGTTTACCCCAGGATGATTCCACACTCTGGATTCGCCCAGCCTTGTCACGTGTTATCTGAAAGCCAAAATTTTTTCCGTCTTTCCGGGTGATCATCGCCCCCAATTCACCGGAGGCGTCATATTCCATGAGCATCTGCAAGCCGCTGTGGTCTGTGATTTCTTTTGGCCGGCCGGTTGAATCCAATTTGATCTCTTGAAAGTGTATGATTTTTCCCTGCTCTTCGGGTGGAAACAAACTGATGACCGAAAGCAGTCCGTCCTGATCGTAACTGCGTTGGGCGGCGCATGTCTCTGCGCTGGCAAGGTGCAGGCGCCCGTCGGGAAGCCACTCCTGCCGAAGCAGAAGGCGGCCATTTTGAGAGAGGGAAGTCAATCGGCCTGCGTGGTCGTATTCACCAACGAACCGGCCCTGTTTGTCGGATTCCAGTATCCGCTGGCGTTGATCGGACGATTTGCTGAAACGGAAAGTCTCACCGTCAGCCTGTGTCCATTTCACTGCCGAGCTGCCATCACCCGGATACGTCCACGACGCTTTCGTCCCATCTGCATACCTGACCTCCACGGGTCGAAAAGCAGCATCATAGCGAATAAAATCTGTGTTTGATTTGTTTCCAGACTGCGCAATGGTGAGTGTGCTGCCTGCCTGATCGCGAACCACATGGTATTCTGTTCTGTTTCCGTTTTCAGCGATCTCTGCCAGCAGTTGCCCTGTAAGGTTGTACTCGAACCGTCGGACAATTTTCTCTTTAGGCTTCTTTTTGTCCTTCCTGTCCGGTTCCTGATAAAGCTCTGCCACTAAATGATCACCCTCGTAACGGTAACCGGCGCAGCCTTCTTTCGACCGGACTTTATTGAGCCTGCCGCTGGTGTCATATTCGTAGGATATGGTGGTTTTGTCCTGTTCGCTAGCGGTTGCGCCCGTTTCTTTCTGGCCTGTCGCTTCCTGCAGCCGCCCGGCTGCATCGTATTTAAACTCGATGGATGCAACAAGTCGTCTGCCCTGCAGTCCAACAATCCGTTTGATGCTGCCGTCTCCATTTCGTTCATAAACGGTGAGAAATCCGTTTCGTTCGGTGGCAACAAGATCTCCGGTCTTGCGGAAGTGCCAATTTTCTCCATCCCTGTGAATGAGTTTCTGTGTGGGGATATTCACAAAGTCGGGGTTGGCGTCCGCCAGAGCCAAAAACGCTCCCGGCCTGTCCGGAACCAGAAGCCGGCTTCCACTCAGCTCCGGCACCGGTGCGATGCGACTGAATCGCTCATACAGGCTGTTAAGCGGCGTCATCACCTCACGGTCCGTGCGATATTTCACCCCTCCCTGCCCGTCACGTTCAAGAGGAACCTTGGCCTCCACAAGCCGCGGCAGATCCATTGTCCAACCTTTACCCAACAACCCATCCGGATTGAAAAAGGAATTGTAGCGGCGCACCAAACCGATTCCATTGCCGCCCTCAGCGGATATCACCAAATCAGTTTCCACGAGTTTGCATGGAGCCAGTGCCCGGGTTTCGGCGCCGGGAAGGGAGACAGCCTGCCGGGCGGCACCCTGAAACGTGAACGTCTTCACCTTCAGCGGATTTGCATCCGTCATCTCCTTGCGTACCACCCCGGCAAGGGATACCGAGCGGTCCAATGCCATGCGTGCGGTTGCCTGCTGGTCCGGTGGCAATTTTGTCAGATCTGAATTCTGGCGGAAAATTTTGACATCAGAATTAGCCGGAGACAGGCTGACACCTCCGAAAATGCGGGCGGTCATTCTCTGGTTGCTGCGGCTGATTTCAATCGCCGGGGTAGTCCTCTCAAACGGTACGGGTTGGACTTTGTAATCGCGCATCCAGAAAGGTATTGGAATCCCCTGGTCACGCAGTTTTTCCGCAATAGCGGTAAGGAGGGCAATTCGGCGCAATTCGGTAAACACCGGTACCGCCTTGTTGATGCCTGACTCCGGAGGTGGCGTCAGAAACTGCTCTTGGGCCAAGGCGTCGAAGTTGGACGTGAACCATTTGGTGAACGCCGTAGCGCCTTTGGAGGGGTTGCGGTTGGTATCATCCACCAGTTTGCCGTTCTGCCACTTCATGGGCTGGGTTCGAAGATTGAGCGGCACATCGAAAAGTGTCAATTCCCTGGCGGCGCCTTCGAATCTCCGGGCTTCCGCCGGGACAATCCAAAAACGCTCCCAGTTGCCTCCCTCCCTGGCGTTGCCTGCCTGGCCACCTCCAAAATAAATTTCATCAAGAACCTCCGCATAACCTGACACATTGCTCTGGATGCGACCGGTCGTGAGGTTGTCAGTACCCAGATTGTAGCCCTTCATCAGCCGGTCTGCCTGATACATTATCCAACCAACATAAGTCTCCTCCGTGGCCTCGCTGTGCCGGATGATCATGGCCGACCCTCTCGGATTTTCCGGATTGGGATCAATGGTCACTGTTGGGCCCTCACCATTGATGTAAACAGAGCGGAAAACGGTTACCACATCATCCAGACGCAGGGGCGGAAGCTTGATCTCATCACCGCCTTGACCTATCAGAATAAGATTGTTGTTGGCGTCAAAGGATGCACCATCAAGAAGTCCGACGCCATCCAACAACTTGGCTGCGCCGCTGAGAAAGACTCCACCGACTGGAGAAGGTTTGGCGAAGGCTCCTGGCCCTCCCCCTTCAAAAGGCCCCCATGGCGCATTAGCACCGCCAAAAAAGAATTTTATGATAGGGGATGGATTTAAGAAACTGAACGCATTTGATACAGGAAACTGCGCTCTGATAACATCTAAATCGATCGGGTTCGACGTTGATGGTGAATCAGTAATGGGAAAGAGAGCTTTGCTGTCTACGGCATACTTTATTACTTCCCGGTCGTGGGCCTTGGACAGTTCTCCTCTTGAAACAACGTATTTGAATTGGTCGTTACCCCATGGCACCCTAACTTCCGTGCCTTTCTCTGCATGGATGTTCACATAATCTTGTATGTCATGCCACTTTCCTGCCTCATCCCAGCGGTTGATCGTACCAATTTCTGTGTCTCCCAATGGGAATCTGCCTTTGGAATCTATTGTCCAGGAAAAAAGAGCACCGCTCTTGTTGGCGCCTATCCAATAGGAACCTGTGCCAATGACATTAAGCGCCTGACCTATAAGAAAGACATTGTAATCGCTGTACATCTTCAGCGCCATCTGAGCAAAGTACCAGGCAGCGTAATAGGAACTCCAGTAAATATCCTTCAACGATTGCGGGGTTGTACCATCCAGATCGCGGAAATTCATCGGATCGTTGCCGCAGTAGAGATAGAAGCCTATGTCCTTCTGAGAGGAAGAGGGGATGCGATGGTAAGGATCAATCTGAAGGAAACGTCCCAAATAGGGGCTGAATGTGCGTGCGAACATCAAATATGCCCGTGCTTCCGGATCCCAGAAAATTCCGGTAAAACGGGGGGCAAATTCTTTCTCTGTTTCGGGATTCTCTATGACGCCGAACGGGTCGTAATCAATCCGCTGATTGATTTTGCCGAGTTCATCCGCCACTATTCTTACCGAGCCGAGATGGTCATGGAGCAGATACGCTGGCTTGCCGTCCCGAATCAGAATCAAGGGTATGGATCTGTCCCAAATGACCAGGGTGCGGCCACCCTCCCTGGAGTCCATCACCAGTGGCTGCCAGTAAGGCGACAGGGGATCCGGAATGAAGATGGTTTCTGTCCCGCCTGCCTTTCGGACTATCAAACGACCATCACCATCGTATCTGTAGCCAACCTTGCCTTCGCCGACCGCCATCAGTTGTCCATCCAGATTGTGGCGATAGTTCATCGTTGTTCCGCTGATGTTCAGCGAGGTCAGGTTTCCTGCGGTATCATGTGAACATGGCGTGTCATTGAGTGTCATCACGCGCCCAAACCAATCATAGGTGCAGGTTTGGGCCTGCCTGCCTGCCGATACCGCTTTCAGGCGATTGCCCACAAGGTCATATTCATAATGATGAGTCTGCCCATCTGATCTGGCCGCCCTGGTAAGGCGGCCGACCGTGTCGTATTCATACCTGCTAACAACCGAGAATTGACCGGCGTTGCTGCTTCCCTCCCCAATGGCTTCGATCAGGCCATCGGGTCGATACTGGTAGGTATAATCTGCAATCGGTGTCCAGTTTTTGCTTTTCCCGGTTGCATGGCTCACCCTGCCATGTTTGATCTGCCGCAGTTCCCCGTTCGGCTCGTAGGTCCAGATTGTCCATATGCCATTGGGCAGCTTGCGAATCACTTCCCCTTGTCCGGCCACGTATTCGTATTCGATGACTCCGTATGGCGTCTTCATGGCAGTCAGGCGTCCAAGGAAGTCGTAGCTGTATTCGATGGAATAGAAATCGCCGACCTGTAAGCTCTTGATGCGGGCCATCGTGTCGTAGGTATAGGTGATTGCTGGGGCGCCCTGGCGCTGGACGCGGCTCAGTCTGTCAAGGTCATTGTGAATGTAGGATACGACCCCGTTGCCATCCGTCATGGTGCTTCGGCGGCCCCGTTCATCATACGCCATTTGTACGGTTGAGTTGTCGCTCTGGGATCGAACGATTTTGCGCAGGCGTTTGTTATTGTCCAGGGTATATTGGAGCCGAGTATCCCGGCCAGCAGTATCCGTGACCTTTGTCAGGCGGTCGGCATCGTCATATTCGAATCTCCATCCGAGTTCTGCGGTAGTCTTTGCTTGAACAGGGGATTCAAAGGCTGGAAAGGATAGGCAAACTGCAACAGCCCAGAATGATACAAGGGTATTCAGGATCAATTTCATGGAATCTTCCCCTGTGTTTTTTTCTGACAGCGTAGCGTCTATTTCTGAAGGGTCATGGATATCTTTTTCAACTGGACGCAGTTTTCTTCAAGGTTGTATTTGTTCATCGCCGCAGGGAAACTGAAATTCGGGTTTGAGGCAAAAAGCGCTTTTTCCAGATCAAGACATCTCCATCTTGAAAAGACCATATAGATGTCTTTATTCCCGGACTTGCCCTCTGGCTTGAAAGAAACGCCGATTGCTGGAATTCGCGTAGTGGTAGAAATAGCCTGGGCCTGTTTGCCGGAAGGATACAATTTTCGGAAAGATCCGGAACCGTCGGATTGAACCATATATACGTATATTGGGTCATATGGTTCGATCCGAAATGAAAATACATCCTTGTCCGAAATCAAAAATTCAGGCGGAACTCGGTCCACAGGATAGGTTTCCTCCCTTCCGATCGAAAACCTGATGGAAAAAATTCCTTGGGCTTCCAAGGGTTTTTCAAAAGCGGTGGCAGTTTTTTGGAGTTCACTGTTGAAAAATGCCAGGCGACTTGCTGTTTTCAGATGCCATTTTGCAAATGGATAATGTTCGTTTTCAAGAAGATAAATTGCAGTTGAATGTGATGAAAGCGTATATGCAAAATAGATAATCAGCAGCAACAGAAGCCACCAGGGCGGATGTGGTGGAAATATTAGTTCGGGCAAAGCCTGACAAACTTCACCAAGTGACTTCACAGGATGGAACTTGATATTCGATTTTTTAAGTTGAATCTTTAATTCAAGTTCTATATCGGGGTCGTTTGCACGAGGGTAAAAGATGATTGTGATTCCAGGCTTTTTTTCGAGGAGTGTTTTGATTTTCTCATTGATTGCGCTGACTCTGCCTATTGTGCCTTTCTGCGTATCTGCTATGACACCGGTAGCACCGATGACTTCCCTGCTTGTCAACCCCAGCATTTCGTAAATCGCAGCAATTGAAAAGGCCAATGCACCGCTTCCACCATAGATGCGGCTGGCAATAGCTGGATCAATTTCATAGGCGAAAATAGAGTGGTTGCTCTTTTTGCCATTTTTCGTGATAAAATTATACGATGCTATTGCTGCACCATTAAAGGATGTACTTACACCAGGGGGAATTGTCCCAACAGCATGGATTGTAACGGGTCCAACCCCTTTTCCATGAAGTGGGAAAGCCTTCAACGGCGTTACATCTTGGTCCAGAAGCAGAAAAACCTGCATGAAATCAATTACCCTTCAAACCGAGAATAATCATTCCTCTGAGATTATGAATTGTTTCATATCCAGGCTGTCGATATCTTCCACAATGGATGCTATCTTCCCATCACTGCCGATTTGACCCCGCAGAAGTGTTCTATGATTGGCGTCCTGTACAGAGATTGTCCTGCCGGAAAAATCGAAAGGCGGTTGCACTTTCAGGATCAGAACTGCCCGCTTTGCTTTATCGTCAAGAATGCGGCGAAATTCGATCTTGTATTTTCCGTCAGCCGTTATCCAAACAGCTTCCTGAGGGATACCAACACTGGCGGCCAGCGGGTAAACGTAGTCATCCGCATAACGGTAAGTGTCATCATCCTCCTGTTGAATTTGCCACAACTTCTGCCTGCACCCATTGCATAAGGAAAGATGTTCAAAAATGGCATCGCTGGTTTGCCCTTTCAAAAGTCCCTTCAACGTGCTTTCCGGCAGGTGGTCATCTTTCAGCAGGGTCTTCATCTGCCAGAGTTTCAGAGTTTCCTTAAATGCGATGTTTTTCATGGGTGCTTCTCCTTGAAACCGGAGGTAGTGGATTGTCATCTTCAAAAATGATATTCACCCAACGGTCCGTATTTTGTAGATAATCGGAAATATCGTCCTGGCTTAATCGCCATTTGCCTTTCCTGGTAAGAAACTTGCTCAGTCTTTCAAGCATCTCTTTGACCTTTCGGGAAATTGTTTCTCTACGCTTACCTGTAACAATGCCGATTTCCTCATACGTCTTTTCATCCTGATACCTGGAAACCAGGATAAACCGCTCCATAGGGCTGAGCATCTCCATGAACTCTGCAATTAGGCTCTGGGCTTGACTGAGGAAAAGCAATTCCTCTATTTTCGGATTCTTCCTTGGTTCGAGAGGTGTATTAACGATTGCATCGATTTGGACATGAGGGATAAATACTTTTACTGGTTTATTTGTAAATATCCAATAAAAGCATAACAGAGAATACAAAGAAAATTTATAATTTTTTGTTTGAGATAACAACACAGAATTATCAGTCCGGGTGTTTGCATCAAATAAAATCAATGAATCCCAAATTTTAGACAGCAATTTAAATTGAGAATCCCGTATTTGCGATAACAACACAGAATTCTCAGATCGGATGTTCATTGATAAATAAACCAATGTGTTAAAAATTTTAGATAACTCAGAATTAAATTCATCGTCTTCAACTATTTTAAACTCACCGTCTTTTATAATCCGTTTTTCCAATTTAAAAGGGTACGTTTTATAGATATAATTCAACATGCAACCATTGATTTTTTTATATATATAACTTTCATGACCAGGATTTTGAAAATTGACTACCCTGAAAACACTGCATAGTTCAAGCATGCCTACCGCATAAAGGTCGTTCACCCCTTCTCTTGAATCTCCAACCCAACCTATATACTTATAGATATTTTGCTTAGCCCACTTCTCGACCTCTGGAGAAAAATTCCTAATAAACTGTTCAATGGACATGCCATCATTTTCCGTGTTCAAATGTCACCTCTTTGTAAAAAAGACATTTGAAATTTGAATCATTTCGAGCCTGTAATTGGTGAATGAATTTTTCAATGAGATTTTTTCTGCCTTCAGCGGATGTGCTCTCATGAATTTTTCCGTAAAGCTCCTCCAAATCCTTTGCCCGCCAAGGAGAGGCGACTATGTATATGGTTTCATTGATTGGTTCGGTTTTGGTGGAGGGAAGTTCATCCAGATAAAACCATTCCTTTTCTCCTGTGGGGATGCGGTATACGTTACTTTTTTGCAACGGGTTGTCCACTCCCTTCGTCCATACAGGGTCAGGAAAAAGCCTGTTGATCACGCCGTGTTGATCTTTTTGAAATACATAGAGAAATGTATTGTCCAATGCTACGGAAACAAAAAACCTGTAATTATCACGGTTTGTAAGCACGAGGCTTGTTAAATCGTTTGCATCAAAAGGAAGTTCGGGGGATACTTTCTCCCCGGCTTTTTGATATTGGAAGCTGGCTTCAACGGTAAGGGGCATCACTATCTCTGCACAGAGCCGCTTATTTTGCGGATCATTATCCGCGTTACTGCAAAGGCTTTTGGCTTTCTCATATTCACCCTGAACAAGCAGCGCCATGACATCCTCCGTGCGAGCGGTGCATCCCTGCACCACCCCATTGGCGCCCAGTTTATTTGCCAGATCGCACAAAGGCTGAAGCTTTTGTGATGTGACATCGGGACCCAGGGCTTTCCGTTTGTCCAAAAGATAATTTTCTTTCCCGGTTCGGATCAGATCTTCCACGCTGTTAGTAAGCTTCAAACCTTCTGCAAATGTTCGGAGTTCTTTCATCCTGTCCGGAGAGATACCAGATCGGGCACGATCGCACTCCTCCAATACTGTTCTTAGCCGGGCCAAAAATTTCTCGTCAGCGGATGTATTTCCGCTATGGTCGAATTGACGATAAACAAAAATGCCAACCCCCACAAGAACACACACCAGGAAAAATACAATGATTTGGATCCGCCATTTTCGGTCCAACAATTTTTTGACATATCCGCCATTTTCGCGGACCTCGTTCAGTTGGGTTCCACAACCCGGTTCCGGACAGACAAGGTCGGCGCCAGTGGGGATCGAGATGATTTCTTTGTTGTCGGCCCTTGAACAGTTACCAAAATTCGTACAAATGCCTTTTCTATCTGCCATGAATCATTCCTCCCTCCCCACGATCTTGTCCGCTTTGATTCCTGCTTCATTAAACCGTTTGTATACCGGATCATCGAAATCCTCATTGAGAATTGATTTGACTTCATTGACCGCCATCAGGATTTGCTTCTTGAGGTCATTCTGCTTCTCTATATGAAGGTAGTCCTGATTTAACACTTTTTGAACTGCACTACGAATAACCTCCAAATTCTCTGCATCGATTTTATCAACGGATTCAATCAGGTTCAGGCCAAGCTTTACTGGTGGATTGTCATAACCATTTGCACCTTTGGTTAGAAAGACGAGTTCACTTTTTCCTGTTGCAGGGCTTTTTCGGTCCAGAACAATGCCAAGCGCCTTAGCCAGCAGGATGTAAGGCAACCCCTCTTGTGTCAACTCATCCCCCGAAGGCACATAAAGCCTCGGGTGTTGAAACCCTTCCCCTTCACAGTGCAATTCCAGCTTGCTTCGCGCAGCATCAGGGCCGCTGATGCGGGCTTCATAGCGTTTTCTCAAAAAAGCCAATTGCTTGACAAACCGTAACGGAAATAAATTGGTGATGCTGATCAGGGCAATCTCATTGGGTTTGGCATCGCTTTCAATAATTTCCATGTGTGTGGTCAGACTGGCGCGAAAGATCTCTTCCAGGGTTCTCTTGAACGAAGCCCACTCTGGAGATTTGGGCATAATGACCAGAAACCGGGAGATCCTGGCAGGAGCGCCTGGAATACCCGGTCCGACTTTGTTGACTTCCAGAGGGTCAAAAATCAGATAGTTCCCGGCATGACTCACCAGTTCATTGATATATTTTCTGAGACCTTCTTCATTGCCACCATATTCCTTGTACAGTTTTTCGATAATGCTCACCTCCAGTTGACGCGCCATGTCCTTATCATTTGCGATAAGGTTATTGTGGGCATTTACGGCCCCCTGCTCGCATCTGGATTCCAGAATATCGATAAGCCGTTGTTTGGGCATGCGCGCATTAAGTGATGAGAAATCGGGATGTTCGCCCAGTTGCTTGATGATGGACAGCCGAACGTCATTGGCCTGGGCATGCTGAACCCGCTTGTCATGCGTGAGTTGCCTGGTAAATTCCCTGACGCTTTGGGGTTTGTAGAACTGCACCAATGGTCTTCTCAAGTCTGTCAGTTCGCCTTGGACGCTGCATCTCTCGGTAATTCTATCGTTACAGTCCTTTATTGCTTCGGCAAGGAGACTGGCAAAACGGGTGACTTCATTTCTCAAACTCGTTATTTCAGAAATGAGTTCCTGTATAAGCCCTTTGGCAAATTGCCAGCCCTCGAAGCGTGTTCGGTGAACATAGTGCTCTTCAAGACAGGAAGCCTGGGCATCAAGCAAGTTGTTTCTCCTGCCCAATAATTTAGCAGAGATGATGCCGATATTTGCCCATTCATCATTGATTCTTTTTATCTTCAGACTGGTATCATCTGCATTGTCTTTGGCCCTGACAATTTTCTCATCCATGATCTTTCTTCGTTCTTCCAGTGCTGTCAGCAGGGCATCCAGAAGTTTGCCAATTTCAAAAACCGACCTTGATCCGTTCTTCCACTCCTCAAAAAGATCAGCTTCGATGCGGTTGCATATTTCCCGGGTATGATCCTTGCGGGTGGCGGTTTTGATTTCGTAAAACTTTCGCACCCCCAATCCGCGATATTTCTGGTCAAAACGTTCCTCGCATTTTTGGGATAATTCAGCAAGCCAGGAGATTTTGGCATCATGTTTTCTGACAACTTCTTTGAGATTTGGAATGAATTCCTGCCAGTCGATGTTGATTGGTTTCCATTTTTTGTTAGCGATCTCATCTGGCAAAATTCCGGCGGAAAGGCACAGGTGTTCATCTTTAATCATCCAGTTCTCCTGGACTTCTTTCTGATCGACGAATTCCCTAAAGCTTTGTTTTTTGGCTTCATCCAGAAAACCAATGGAATCAGACCAGTTGTTGTAAAGCATCTGCAGTGTGGTTTGCCAGGCGAGGTTGTAGGTCATGTATTCCCGGATCTCCTCTTCAGGAACGACCAATCGCTTGATGCCAAATGATAGAAATCGTTTGCTGCGTTCGCCTTGCCGGGAACCGGGAGTACATTCAGGCGTTCCATCGCCGTTTTCTGCGTTTTCCATCATTTTAATCAAGTTGTAGCATTGCGGATCCAGGGCGAACAGCTTCTGATAGAGAAAATCGGCGACAATACCGGGGATATCCTTACTGACGTCCATCGAAAGACCGTTTTCGTTTTCATTGCAAAACAGATAACATCCATTGAACGGATCCTGAAGACTGAGGCGATTTTTATCCCCAGTAATATCGTGCGGCTGCCAGGCTCCGACGCTGAGCGCGTTAAGTTCCATCAAAGCGGCATAGCCATTGGCGTGGTAGTTTCCGGTATCCCAAAATGGTTTCGGGTGAGTGTCCGGCAGAAGGGTATAAACGTTGATGCGATGAATCCGTGAGTCGGGGTACATTTCCCTGATTTGACAGAGGACATCGATAAGACAGCCGCTTCCGGTGCCTCCCGCCAAACCAGCGCAGATATGAAAGGTTATAGATGTGGCACCTTTCTGCTGAAGAATCCTTGCCAGATTCTGGATTTGTTGCCGGAATTCCTTTACTTTGCTGGCGAACAGGAACCTTCCCAATCTTCTTTTTTGCCCCCCAAGAACTTCTCCCACGATGCTGTTGAGAATATCACGCCACTGCTCTTTACTTCCAATCCAACTCTTGACTCCCGGAAAGTTGTTGATGCTTTCAAGCTGGGCAGAGAGGTCTGCGCCATGAATGCGCAACTGTTGATGTTTTCCAAGTTGAACACTTGTACCCAGGATTTTCCAGCTCGGATCATCCTGAGCCATCATTTCGCTGCTGGAATCTACATACATGTACTCGATGTTGATATTATCCGGTTTGTCTGTACGAAATTCCTGGAAAATAGTCTTTTTGAATGCCCGGAGAATTCCCCCACCAGTTCCGCCCAGTCCTACGATCAAATGATTATTACTCATCAGTGACCTCTCTTTGCATTGTAGCTTCTCGATAAATCATGGCAGCCAAAGAAAATCCCGGACAAACCGTCAGATTAGGGTTCATTATCAGTCACCCGGAAAACAAATTACGAAAAAAAGCCTCTTTATTTTTTGGATTACAACCCGTAGCATTATCAAAAAAGAAATTCAATCAAATTTACCCAACCCAAACGGCAAAAAACCCGATTCTTCAGTCAGCCTTACCCAGAAACACAAAAGGTCCCCAGTAATAGGGATTGTCACCATATTTTGCCTTGATCTTCAGGGCGGCCTGGCGCAGGGACTGGCAGCGGTCCAGTTTGCCGGACTGGATGTTTTTGTAAAACTCCACCATCAGTTCCCTGGTCGATTCGTCGTCCACTTCCCACATGCTCATGATCATGCTTCGGGCCCCGACCTGTTTGAAAGCACGGGCCAGTCCGAATATGCCTTCTGTGGTCTTGATCTCCCCTAATCCGGTCTCGCAGGCGGAGAGCACCACCAGATCTGTGCCGCGCAGCCTGAGCCCCAAAATCTCCTCTGCGGTCATGATGCCTTCGCTGCCCTGGTCGGAGGTCTCTGCCCGATTGGCCCCTGCCAGGGCGATGCCGGATTTCAGCAAGGGATCTTCATAGACCGCTCCGGGTCCGGCAGATCGCCCAAATACATCGTCCCTGCTCAAAAAAGAAATCATGCCCCCAACGCCGCGGGCGGATTTCAGGGTGGACAGGTCCTGGTCCTTCAGGAAAAAACCATGGGTTGCCAGATGAAGAATGCGGGGACTCTCCCGGGTCAGCAGTACTTCCTTCAATGCCCGGTTATCCAGAAAAAGCTCGCATTGACCTTTGCCGAGCAGGGTTTCAATGGCGGTCACTTCTTTTCTGGTGCCCGGCAGGCGATCAAACTCCAATCCTTTCTGAGGGACTGAGCGGCTCGTGGCAACTGTCGATTTGCCCCGGAGACCGATTTGATCCAGTATTTGATTTTTTCTTTTGGCATCCAGGTCGAAATCCGGATCTCCGACCAGCACCGGTTTTTGCAGACCGGCCTTTTTCTCCGAGAAGCTTGCCATGTCCCGTCCAGCGGTCAGGTAGTTGAATGTGTAATTTTCGATAAGATATTTGCCGTCGGCGTTAATCAGCACTTCAAACGGAAGCAAGGCCAATTCGCCGTCAGGGGATATAAAGATCCGATCAGCCTTTCCCAACGCTTTTTGAAATGGTGCGAAAACCAGATCATGGAGCCTTCGTCCAAGGTTCTTTGTGCCGGCTTGCTGATCTTGCGTGAGGGTTTTTTTGAACTGGGTGATCGTAGTATCGATTTCATCGGCAGGACCGAGGTCGAAAAGCAATACATCCTTGCCCTTGCCGGGAAACAGGACAAAGGCCAGGTACCGGGCCGCAGGAGTTGTTTTATCTTTTCGCCCGGCACTGAAATCAATGATATTTGTTCTGGCAAAATCCACCAGAACCGTACCCTTGGGAAGGATCCCGGACAGTTCATCGACCGTGATCTTTCTGGCTTTGCGTGCCTGGGCATAAGCCTGGCTCAGCCGGCTCAGTTTGGATTCAAGTTCCTCTTTTTTGGCATACAGATCTTTCAGCCTTTTCTGGTAAACTTCAGGTGTTTCCTTGCCCGGACCGGAGAAGGTCATCTGGGCAATGCTGCTTCGGGTTAAGGAGAGTTCCTCAAACACCCTGGCCGATTCCGGATCATTCGCATCCAACAGCGCCTGCTGCATGCGGCGCTGGTTCTCCAGCACCACTCCTTTGCGCCTCAGCCAGACACCGTAGGCTTCTTTGCGGGCAGAGACATTTTCCTTCAGGGGTGCGTTTACCAGGCTCAGACACATTTCTGTTCCTCCCTGGAACTTGGACAGGTACTTCATTGTCTGATCGCCAGAAGTAAAACTGGAGACCTGATCGATCATCTTATCCATGATGTTTTCTGATTGAATGATTTTCTGAAACGCCTCATAACTTTTTCCGATT
>Ga0351872_1111_pt1 | contig 32140 bp, 33 predicted proteins | sample TotcelFGM3001N10_FD_206788 | JGI IMG/M metagenome (GOLD analysis project Ga0351872, IMG submission 206788) | Enriched cells from coal bed in the Powder River Basin, Montana, United States - Total cells FGM rep2 HSBNCT.FGM.300.1.N10 ... | reverse complement strand
CCGCAGTGGGCTGAAAACGAAAAGCGCGGATTTTCAAATTTTGACACGCCTGAGTGCATCTGCGGCTACGAGCTGTCCGGCGACCAGCTCATCGTGCCCCGGGGCTTTGCCAGGCAGCTGATCGGAATGCTGCGAGGCGCCGGCGTCCATTACCACCTTGAGGACCGGCGGCGGACCCTGCCAGAGGTTGACTTTACCTTCCGCGGCGAACTCCGGGACTTTCAGAAAGAGGCGGTTGAAGCCATGTCAACCCGGGACTTCGGGACCCTGGCGGCGGCCACGGGCAGCGGTAAAACGTTTGTGGCCTTGGAATTGATTGCCCGGCGGCAGCAACCGGCCTTGATTGTGGTGCACACGAAAGAACTCCTGGAGCAATGGGTTGACCGGATTGAAAAGTTCCTGGGCATCCCGGCCCGGGAGGTGGGAATCATCGGCAATGGAAAGAAACGGATTGGGGAAAAGATCTCGGTGGCCCTGGTGCAATCCCTTTACAAGTGCGCCGGCGAGGTGGCGCCACACATCAGCCACCTGGTTGTGGATGAGTGCCACCGGTGCCCCAGCCGTACGTTCTTGGAGGCGGTCACGGCCTTTGATTGCCGGTACATGACCGGCCTGAGTGCTACCCCCTGGCGGCGTGACCAGTTGAGCCGGCTGATTTGGTGGCATTTGGGGGATAAGGTCCATGAAGTTGACGCTGCGACTTTGGTGGAAGCCGGCCACGTGCTGCAAGCCGATGTGATATGGAGGGAGACATCCTTTGAGCCCATCCATGACCCGAGCGAAGAATACTCCCGGATGCTCTCCGAACTTACCCAGGACCCCGAGCGCAACGGCTTAATTGCCGATGATGTGGCCCAGGAGGCCCAAGGCGAAGCATTGGGGGTGTGCCTGGTGCTTTCTGACCGGGTGGCCCATTGCCGGACGCTGGTGGATCTCCTGGAGGCCCGTGGAGTCACCGCGGCGATGCTGACAGGTGACTTGCCAGCGGGGGGGACCGGCGCAAAGTTGTGGAGGCCCTGAATGCCGGCGAGGTGCGGGTCCTGGCGGCCACGGGGCAGCTCATCGGCGAGGGCTTCGATTGCCGGGACCTCTCAACCTTATTTTTGGCAACTCCTATCCGGTTCAATGGCCGTCTGCTCCAATACCTTGGCCGGGTGCTCCGGCCGGCACCCGGGAAGGAAAAGGCCAGGGTGTTCGACTACGTTGACATCCAAGTGGGCGTCCTGGAGAACGCGGCCCGGGCGCGGCGAAGTGTTTATGAGCATAGCTGAGCAGCCCCTTGGGGCGGTCCAGGGTCCCAAGGTAACTGAAGGCAAAAAAAGAGAATCTGATGTCCGTTCATCTCCAACGACAGGTTTTTAAAATTTTCCGAGTGGCGGAGTACTTCACCGTCAGGGAGTTGCAGACCCAGGGGGGCATCAGATCAGGCCATTACACCGGCCCTTTGTGAATACGAGAAGGTTTCAGAGAGGGGGGGCTCGCCACTCTTTAAACCATCGCCTGGGCCTCAGATGGTAAGGTCCTGAGGCAAACATGATCGAGAGAGGAGTGTTACCATGAATGACGACGGCAAAATTGTATCAATAACCGGCGGTCCAGTCGAACCCACCAGCAACACAACCTTCTTGCCCAGCATCAGCCAAAGGCGGCAGGCGAGGATTTTGGAGGTACAGAATTTATATTTTGGAGGGATGAAGGTTACTGAACTGGCGGCTTATTTTGGCCTCAGCCGAAAACAGGTATATGCCGACCTCCGGGATGCGAAGCTCCTCAGCCGAGCGTTGGTGGCAGAGTTTGATTCTGAGGAGACCCTGGGGCGGGAGATCAGTTTCCTTGAAGAGACCCGGCGCACGGCAATGCGAAACTTCTCCACAGCTCGGCAGGAGGGAGTTAAGCTCGGATTCTTGCGCCTGGCCCTCGAGACCACCAGCAAACTTGTCTCTCTGTTCCAAAGCACGGGGTTGATCACCGTCGTGGCCCGGAAGATCGAATTTGTAGAGTCGAATCCGTTCACCGATCCTCATTTCAGAAAGCGTTTCACAGCCCTATTGCTGGAGGCCCGGGAGGCCGGCGAGCCTATTCAAGGCCTGTAATCCGGCGAGCTCAAAAAATGTGTCAAATTGGCTATTTACAATTATGTCGACCATTTCTTGCAAAATTGTCAATTACCCACCTGCCCAGCAAAAATCTGGGTGTAGGGGTAGTATCTCCCACATAGGTGCCACTTAGGTCCCACCGTTTTGGGAAAACCGGGGCGAAATGAGTAAATCCATACCAACTCTATATTTGCCGGGGCCGTGTAAGCCCCGTACGTTGACGAACACGACCCTACCTTACCCAATCCTTCGCCCCCAAAAAGACCGTATTCCCCCCTTACGGGGTGCGTATTCGGGAGATGCTTTTCGGGGCCAGGTAGAGCATTCCGAGGGCTTTGGCACACTGGTTGCTACCGTGCGAATGTCCTTTCAACGACGCAACCCCTATGTCCTTAAATGGCGAGGAGCTTTCATGGAACGGGCGCAGTTCGACTGAAACCAGCTTCACTTTTTATGACCGACAAAATGACAATTCCCCGACACTTTGATTTTCACCATGCCGGCAAGACGGGAGGCAAAGCATGAAGGCCGCGACCGTTCCAGCCAGTTCCGTCGCATCGATTTCCAAAACGCTTGCTCAGTGGATTTCACATCACCAGGCCGAGGGGTTCGACAGCCCGGAGGAGCTGCTAACCTTCATCGAGGCTTTTTGGGGACTCCGGATCCCCCAGGTCCAGGTCTGCCCGGAGCACACCCCGCCGGCCGAATACATCGTGGACAGCTTCTTCGAGACGGTTCAGGACTCGGTGTGCTGGGCCAACCGTGGCGGCGGCAAGACCCTCCTGGGGGCCTTAGCCACCTGGTTGGATACGGTTTTTAAAAAAAACTGCGCCACGAAGATCCTCGGTGGCTCCCTGGAGCAGAGCAAGAAGATGTACCAACACCTGACCGGTGGAGGGGACGGCTGGGGCCTGGCAGCCGAAAACTTTGGGTATCTGATCAAAGGGGAGATGCTGGCGGGGCAGACGACGCTGGTGAACAACTCCAGCATTAATATTCTTACCGCCTCCTCCAAGTCGGTACGCGGTCCTCATCCCCAGAAACTCAAATTAGATGAGGTGGATGAAATGGACCCTGAGATTTATGAGGCCGCCCTGCTGATCCCCAAGACCAAAAAGGGCATCAATGCCAGCGTCCAGATTTACTCGACGATGCACCGGACCTATGGCTTGATGAACAAGGTCATCACCAATGCGGCCCAAAGCGGCTACAAGATTTATAAGTGGTGCCTTTTCGACGTCATAGAGAAATGTCCGGAGTGGCGAGTTTGCGAAGACTGCGGACTTTGGGAGGACTGTCAGGGGAAGGCCCGGCACGCCAACGGCTTTTACAGCATCGAAAACGCCATCTCGGAAAAGCGCAAGGTTTCCCGAGACACCTGGAACTGTGAGATGCTCTGTCTGATGCCGAGCCAGGAGGGGTTGATTTATCGTGAGTTTTCAATGGATATCCATGTCGTTTGATGGTAGTGGTAGATTGCGAGATCAGATTAAACCCGATTGATTGGGTGGGTAAAGTTTACAATCTGCTGGGACAAAAATTGCAGATTGATAAATATCTCAGCTACCAAATTTTATTACGTACAGAGGGCAGATAGCGGACCAATGCCCCAGCCTGTTTAACCGATCTTATGTTTCAATTGAATACCAGGGTTTTCTACCATACCCAGAGGGGACATATCAATTTGGCCGCGGCTTTTCCCCTGAGACACCATTTTCGGGCGGGGACGGCCTCTGGCTCATGGGCTTCCCAGCCAGTTAACATCTGGTCGCCGAAGAATTGATATGCCCGAAATCTGGGGAAAATTGACTTTCCGCCCCAATTAGTGCTATTTTTCCACCTACGAGGAAAATTGGCTTCGAGAAGATGATCGTTTGGGAGATTTTATTCGGCCAAAGAGGCTCTAAAACCTCGTTGGGACAGAAATAGCTATGTATGGTGCATAATCTCGGATTAATCATGGGCTTTTGCCCATGCTGCCAACGGCGATTTTTTATTTGATGATACTTCACGTAGTAGTGCTATTTAATAATAATCTACAAGATCTCGTAAATATCAGTTTCCGCCGGATTATGCGCCACCCCCGTAATTATCTATTGGTATTCGTGTCTATTTTTTTCGGGGTGTCAGGCCTTATTGTCCTGCTTACCATGACCAGGGAAGTCAAGCAGACGGTCAATAATGACCTGACATTGATTGGGCGTGCAAACATTATCAAAATATATTTTGAGAATCAGCCAAACCAGAGACAGGAGAGGTTTAGGGAGAGCACAGTTGCGGCCTTCCGCCAGCAACAGGGAGTGCATTATGTAAGCCTGACGGCCAGAGGGCTGGGCCAAGCCATGGTGGGAAATAAAAAATATCCGGCCAAAGTCATCGCCGTGGATGAGTTCTTTTGGGAACTTAATAATTATTTCCCCAGTGAGGGCAAATTATTCCGTACAGAAGAAGTGAACAAGCGGGAACGGAAAGTGGTCCTCGGCTCCATACTGGCCAAAATGTTTTTTGGCGCCAAAGAGGCAACGGGCGCCTCTATTGTGATCGATAACGATCTATATCTCATTATGGGGGTGCTGTCAGACCTGGCGCCGGTTAATTACCAAGAGGCCATCTTCCTCCCCCTCACCTCGGCCCAGGACCGCATCTTCAACCTTTCGCTTCCCAACACCCTTTATATTCGCACCCGAACCTGGGATGATGTGCCAGCAGTGGTCAAGACCGCGACAGCCCTGATTCAGAATCGGCAGCCCTCAACAGGGATGGTGACTGAGGTCCACTGGGAGACCTTGAAAAGGGTGCAATTTATGTCCTGGAGTCTTGAATTTTTGGCATATCTGGGAGTGATTTTAGCTCTGTGCCTCGGGGGGGGAGGTATTTGGAATGTGATGATGGCCGCAGTGCAGGCCCGGACCCGTGAAATCGGTCTAAAGAAGGCAATGGGGGCCGAAGATAAGGATATTTTGATAGAGTTCCTTTCCGAGGCTGTTTGTGTGAGCCTTAGTGCGGCCATGCTTGGGTCAATCGGCGCTATGTTGATGGTGGAGGTTTTGGACTACTGGATCGGTAACTGTTCCGACATCAATTATTTCCTGCACTATATGGGCCTCGGATTCCTCTTGGCGCTTGGCCTGGGAATAGGAGCGGGAATTTACCCTTCCCTCAAGGCAAGTCGCATGGAGGTGATGAATGCCGTCCGTTATGAATAAACCGGCACGCGTCCTTACCGTAGTCTTGGTCAGGACAGCATTGAACCGTACGACATTCAGATCACGACTTCCGAAGGCTCACTAGCAACCAGCCGCAAGACCTTTCTCATAATTGAGCCCTTACCGGCATAAGAGAGCAATAATCTTTTAGGGGTAACGGCGGCCATAACCGACCGGATATGCCAGGGCATCACTTTCTCCAAACGCCCGAGAATTTCTTCATGGGGTCCCTCTTTCAGGCCTATCAGCCATAGCGTCTTCAATCCCAGATAAAAAGGAATCATCGCCTTCCATTTTCGCATCAATTCAACCAAGAATCGGAAATCAAATTGAGGACAACGTCTCATTATATAGGCCAGGTCTACCAGAGGAAGAAGGCGATTCAATTGGTGCTGACAAATTCCGTGAACTATTTGATAGCCAAAGCATACCTCCGGCCTGGGAAGGAGGAGTGAAAAAGTGCGGAACTGGACAGGTGTCGCGTAACCGAAAAAGTCCTCAAAATCAACCGCAAGTCGGCGGCGAAGATGGTATTCGGTTAATTTATCGGCATTAATGGGATGCCAGTGAAGCTCCACAATTGTCTGTCCCCGCCATCTCTCCCGGGGATATGCAAAGACGATCTCACCGCGGCGCAGATATTCATCGATAGTCAAGCCAAGATGAGGCAAATAACCGAGTTGGAAAAGAAGGTTGATGGCAAGGTCTCGCGATTCGGGCTTCACCAAAAGATCTATGTCACCCAAATGTCGGAAGAGGGCTGAGGGGTAGATGTGCTCGGCCCATAACGGTCCCTTCAATATGATTAATTCTATGCCGCTCTCCCGGAAAGCTTTTTCCAGTTCATGTAGTTGGTCCTGGATAATTTTGTCGCGTAAAAATTGCCTGAGCCGTTCCGCTTGAAATAAAGCCTGAAACTCTGGTAGCTGGCACGGGCTGGCCAGATGCAGTTCTCGGGCCAAAGGTTCGACTTTGTGCCAGAGGAGCATTTTAAAAATTAGATTCTGACCCCAAGGGGAGATGACTGGGAGCCGGTCCTCCCCTTGCAGGATTCCTTCGAAGTAGTTACCTAAAGCATGCGGCCAGGAATTGCGATTCATCAGAACATACCTCAGATATTATGCAGCAACTGTACCGCATCCGGTTTCCTGGACACAAGTTTTTATTAAGCCGCTCGAGCGAGTGAGGCTTGGGCGAGCCACAGGGCCCTGACTATCAAAGCGTTATCCTACAAGAGCCTTAAATCCATCCTGAAACATGGCCTGGATAAACTGTCGTTGCCAGCGCCGCAATCACCCTCCCGGTCCCAGTCGCATGCCAATGTCAGAGGCCCCCAATACTACCACTGATTAAAAAGGAAAAGATATGCTCACCCATATAACGCTCGACAAGCTTAAGGAACTCAAGCTCCTATGTATGGCCAAGGGGCTGGAAGAACAGATGCAGATGCCCGAGATCCACGAACTGGATTTTTATGAGCGGTTAGGACTCATAGTCGACCGGGAAATGGTGGGTCGACAAAACCGGCGGTTAAAAACCCGCCTGCGCCACGCCAAACTTCGGCAACCGGCTTGCCTGGAAGATATCGATTATCGCCAGCCCCGAGGGCTGGATAAGTTTCTTCTGGCGTCCCAGGCCTTGTGCCAATGGCTCACGGGTCACCGGAACATCTTTATTGTCGGTCCCACAGGGGTAGGCAAAACCTATCTGGCCTGCGCCCTGGCACAAAAGGCCTGTCGGGAAGGTTATACGGTCCTATACCGCCGACTCCCCCGGTTACTTATGGAAATCGCGATTGCCAGAGGCGACGGTAGTTATCATAAACTGATGGAGAATCTGGCCAAGACCGACATCTTGGTCATCGACGACTGGGGAATGGCCGAACTCACCGGAGAACAGAAAAAGACCTTATGGAGCTTATGGAGGATCGCCACGGATAGCGCTCCACCTTAATCACTATCCAGCTTTCCCTGGAGGGCTGGCATGACTTCATTGCCTACGGGACCCTGGCGGATGCGATTCTGGATCCCCTGGTCCATAATGTGCCTATAAAATCACGGTGAAAGGAGAATCGATGCGAAAATGCTATGCAAAAAAAGATGATCCCGATATGATGGGAGAGTAATGAGGGGCAACATGGCTTCGCTAGAAAAAGTGGCCGGATTCATCCGGAACGCGCGGCCGCTTTGCTCCGGATTAGGTGGCTGCCTTCGCCCGGATTGGGTGGCCGGTTTGATCGGAATACACACCAAATCAACTTATGTCGTCTGAGATGTAGAAATCCTTTCCAGGAGAAGCTGAAAATCTTACAAGGAATATTTGCCTGCCAAAACTGGTTGACCATGGGTCTTCCCGACTCCCTGTTCTTTCCCTATTACGTATTACGTTTCCCCCTCTGGCTCCAACGAAAGTTGCGACGCCGCCAGGACCAGATGGACCGATACAAGACCTGGCGTAAAGATGACTAAAGCTCCCGGCCCCCAACCATCCCTCTTTTGGCCTTATCTGTTTGCCATTTGCCGCTTTGGCCGGGGGAAGGCTGTGGTCTCCCTGCTGCTGCTCATCGTCCTGGGGCTGGCGGAGGGCATCGGCCTGCTCATGATTATACCGCTGTTGCACCTCATCGGCCTAGGGGGCGCGGCCGACAGCGGCGTCGTCACCGCTTTCATCGGCCGCAGCTTGGCACTGCTGGGTCTCCCCCTCACTCTGCCCGCCATCCTCTGTGTCTATGTTGCCCTCGTGGCGAGTTGTGCGGTGGCCTCCCGGTTCCGGGATATGCAGAACATAAAAATCATCCAGGGATTTACTTATTTTCTCCGCAACGACTTGTACGAGGACCTCACCCGGGTCGATTGGCTCTCTTTCACTCGCATCAGGGCTGCGGACATTACCCACGTGCTCACCGCGGGAATGGAAATGGTGGGGGGTGGCGGCCAGCTACTCTTCATGCTGGTCAGCACCCTGGTCATCGCCGCGGTCAACATCGTCGTCGCCTTTACCCTGTCCCCGGCCATGACGGCGCTGGCCCTGGGGATCGGGGCTCTGCTGCTGCTCATCCTGCGGCCCTTCAACCGCCAGGCCCTGCATATCGGCAAGGAATTCCACCAGGCCAGGGAAGAGATGTTCGCCGTGGTGACGGATAACCTCGGCGGCATGAAGGTGGCCAAGAGCTACGGGCTTGAGAAACGTTGCGCCCATCACTTTCGCGTCGCCACTGGCCGGTTAGTGGATCAGGTCATCAAGTTTGCCCGCTTGAGCACCGCAACCCACATGGTTAACGAAATCGGGGCCGCGGTCGCCCTCAGCGTCCTCTTTCTCTGCGGCGTGGAGGTTATGCAGCTCCCCGCCGCTTATTTGCTCTTGCTGGCCTTTCTGTTCGCCCGGGTGCTGCCGAAGTTTTCCCAGGCGCAGAGATACTACCAGTGGATCTGCAACACGCTGCCCTCCTATGGGGCGGTGCTGGCCATGCAGGACCGTCTGGTTCAGGGGCAGGAGCCCCGGTGCGCGTCGGCCGGTCAGCCGCTCCGCCTGGAGCAGGAGATAGAGTTGCGGGGGGTTTCCTTCCGTTATGACCAGACCAGTCATGACGACGCGGTCCACGAGGTGGACCTGATGATCCCGGCCCGCCGATTGACCGCCATCACGGGTCCCTCGGGAGCGGGCAAGAGCACCCTGGCCGACTTGATCATGGGACTCCTGGTCCCGGATCAGGGGCAGGTGTTGATTGACGGGGCGCCCCTGGAAGGGCCACGACTTCATGATTGGCGCAGTGCGGTGGGATACGTGCCCCAGGAGACCTTCCTTTTCCATGACACGGTCCGGGCGAACCTCCATTGTGCGCAACCGGACGCCGGCGAGGAGGATTTGTGGCGGGTGCTGCAGTTGGCGGCCGCCGCAGAGTTCGTGGCCCGCCTCCCCCAGGGGTTGGACACGGTGCTGGGCGACCGGGGGGTGCGGCTGTCCGGGGGCGAGCGTCAGCGACTGGCCCTGGCCCGGGCGCTGCTGCGCCGGCCCGCCTTGCTGCTGCTGGACGAGGCCACCAGCAGCCTGGACGTGGAAAACGAACGCCAGATCCAGGAGGCCGTGCGGCGCATGCCGCGGGACATGACCGTGGTGGTCATCGCCCACCGGCTCTCCACTGTCCGTCTATCCGAGCGCATCGTAGTGATGGATCAGGGTCGGGTGGCGGCAGTGGGCGCCTGGGACCAACTTGCAAACCAGGCGGGCCTTTTCCGGTCTTTGGTCCAAGCCCGGGAAGGGACCCCGCGTCTCTGAGCACAGGGGGTTGAGTTTCGATGGGTCAAACACCAGATGAGCGATTTATTCTTTCGCAGTTGCGCTTTAGGCCACGCACCACACAGATGACTGGCGAGTCCAAACCCAGTTGTTTTTGGCACAACACGGAGGCAATCATCTGTCAGGGCAAAAAAACCTTGACATGGTCGAGTGGATGATGTATCGAAACACAAACGGAGGAGGAAAACATGAGTAAATTGCGGAACTTTAATCTCCGCTCGGCTAAGTACATCGATCCGGCACACCGCGAAGTTGATACCCACAACGAAGGCTCCGGCCTGCGACATTTCCGCACGAGATGGTCGGTCCCTTCACACACGCCACTTAGAGTACACGAGACGATGGGCGGTGCGGGCACAGCAGCAGACGGCAAGGGGGGCGGTTACGATTCATCGTACGTTCCAAACAATCCAATAGAATCGTAGCCCGTCTCATCTACCTCTCAGGGGGGGGTCGGTCGGCCGCGGATACGTTGGAGGGATCTGGGTCAGGGGCTACCACCCCAGTAGGGCTCGAGCGGGGAGTTACCTACGACCGACCACGCACATTGGTCGGGGCACTGCGAGGCGATAGTCCAGTAAGGCAGGCGCCAATGTCCAAACCACGGATACTGTTAACCCCGACCGTACCCATCGCCCCCACCGCCGAACGTACTGCTCAACGCGGATAGTATCCGCGCCCTGCTCATAAAGCCGAGTGATACGTTCAGCGAATCGCCGTAGGGCAGGCCGAGAAACTGAGATAGTCCCTGAAAGGAAATAATAGCCCAGGAAATCAAAGCCCCGACAGGCCTTGCCGATGAAGGTCTTGTCGGGGTGTTTTTCCACTCGGAGTACACTCAACAACTGATTGACGCAACGTACTGCCTGACGTAGCTTCTATCTGCCAGAGGTAATGATAATCCAGTCGTCCATGAAACGGGCATAGAACCAACAACTCTGGTCCATGGCCTCATCGAGAGGCAGTAAATACAGGGCTCCCATCAGGGGAGAAAGGGGACAGCCCAAGGATATCCCCCGGGTCACTTCCCGGTAGTTCTCCCCAAAGCATACGGTCCTTTTCAAGTATCCCCAGACCAGCCTCAGCACCATTCGATCCGTCACGTGCCTCTGCATCAGTTCGAAGAGGACTTTATGGTCCATGCTGGCATAGTAGTCTTTAATATCCGACTTCATGAGGTGAACGTCCCCGCTTGAGGCCTCGAGGGCGGCTCTAACTGCCGCTTTAGCGCCGCCGCGACCCGCGACATGATAGCAGCGCCCGGAGAGAAGCGGTTCCAGATGCTTGCTTAAAACCATGGCCAGGGCTTTCAGGACCAGAGCGTCACACGCAGACCACATCTCAATAATCTCGTCGGTGAGCCGCAATTCCGCCAGGGGTTGGAAAGTATAATCTCCCGCCAGAAGAATCTTCTGTAGTTCGGGTTTGATCCGATCCCAGTTCCGGCGCAAATCCCAGACGTCATTGTTGGGAGAGTAATCTTTGCGCCGCTGACAAAGCCAGCCAAAGGCTTCATCCAGGATGACATCCGAGGTGATTGTTCGAATCATGTCCGATCCCCTTTAAAACCGCAACAGAAACATCCCGACCCCCAGCCCCCGTAGGAGAATGGTTCCGGCCTCACCCGTATTCTCTTGGGTGGTTCCCGGCTGAATCGATTGGAGCACCCGCCTCATCTTGGGCAAGTCGAGAACTTCTGGAGCCAGGGAATGCCTTTCCAGACGATGCAGCGCCTCTTCTATTTCTGTAGGATTGTCCCGGAGGCGGCGGCAGATATCGGCGGCCTGCAGTCCTAGGCGTCGGTTGAGGCGCACCTTATCCGGCAGCAGACCGCGCAAGGCTCGGCGGAGTAGGGCCCGATCCAGGCCCTCGGCATAATGGTAGACATCGGGTACGCCCAGGCAGAATTCCAGCAAACGCTTGTCCATGGTCGGATCCCGCACCTCCATCCCATAGGCGCCGCTGCTCTCACCCCACAAGCCCCCCCCCACCGACTGACCGGGCTGGATGATCTTATACCTGGTGGCTAAGGGGTCATAGCCCGTTCTAAAATAGGGATCATGGCCCTGGGCTTGCATGAGGCGATCCAGATGCAGGGAATGCGCCCAGCGGGGATGAATTGCCGAATATTGGAGAAACACGGGACCATTTGAACAAATCCCAAATCGCCTGCGACTTCGCAGGGTAGAGATTAGGGGGCCGGTCAGGAAGCGTTTGATCCCCCCGCGGAAGGAAAGCCCCTGGCGCTTTTGCATATCCAGGAAACTCTGCTTGAACAGCTTTAGCTTCCAGGGCCACAGATAAGGCCAGAGGTTCACCGCTCCCCCCGTCCAGGAGACGGTGGCATTGCCTCCCTGGCCCGTCAAGAGCACCCGGAAAGATCGCTCTCTCGCCCTCTGTAGGAGAGTCACTAACCAGAACTGATTGCCGGCGGCATGGCCCGGTTCATCGTGCACCTGCAACATGCGAGCGATTCCCGCCAGGGGAGAAACCCCTGCCGCCTTAATCCAGGTGAGGTCGATATTGCCGGCCTGGTTAGCGGTAGCCTGGGCGAATTCAGACTCATCGCCGAAGAGGTGTTTGGTGGTGTAAGGGCTGGTGTTCTCCAGGGGAACGGAGGTGAAGGCGGACAACCTTTGCCCGCTTTTGGCCAGCTCCCGGGCTGCCAGGGCGCACACCGAACCGGAATCCAAACCGCCGCTCAGGGTAGCGCTGATGGCGGTATTCGACCGCAGTCGGGCCCGCACCGCCCGGTCGTAGTGCTCCAGGAAGGCTTCCAGATAATCTTCTTCCCGGGGAAAATGAACCTCCCGAGCATTTTCGGCAAACCAGTATTGCTTGATCTTCACCTCCCCATCTACAACGCTCAGATAATGGGCCGGAGGAAAGCGGTAAATCCCGGCATAGGCGGTGAGGACCCCATCGCCTGGCCAACTGGTGAGCACCTGGGCCAGCCGCAACAGGTTCGGCTCTTGGGGCACTTCGGGGAGCGCCAACAGGGCCTTGCGGCTGGAGGCAAAGGCGAAAAATCCCGGCCCCTGGGTATAACTGACCCCCGTGTTGCCATGGTGGTCCCGGGCCAGGAATAACCGGCGTTTCTTCAGGTCCCAGAGGGCAAAATGCCAATCGCCCAACAAGTGATGGACGCAGTCATCCCCCCAGCGAGCATAGCTCCGATGGATAAGCAGGGTGTCGGGCAGCCCCCGGCCCTCCTCGGCTGACAAGCCCAGCTCATCAATAAGTTCTTGCCGATTATCCAAAAAGGCCCCGGCTATCAGCACCCAACCCCGTTCTTGATCATAATAAGGGAGACATTGTTCTGTCTCTTCCGGGGTGCAAAAGCAAAACTGGCAGCCCAGCCCCACGGAACCGTCGCTCCACTCGGCAGAACCATCCACCCCCCAATAGGCCATGGCCTTTTGCATGACCGCCAGTTGCGCGGCTGCCACCGGCGCGCCGTCTATCCTCAGATATCCCAGGATTCCATTCATTCTTTATCCTCCGGTTTTCGCCTCTAAGGCCAGATCATGATGTTCGCCTGGTCGTGTCCCACATTCAGGCAAAGAAGGTCGCCCTCTCGAACTGCCAGTGCCTCAGGAAAGAGGTGAACCATTGGCGACCAACATGACTTGAGAGGGGGGCGGTTCTCAAAGGTGATACCATCGCCGAAACTCATCCAATTCCATTGCATGAATCCCTGGGCCAGGCCGTCTATAGTGAAGCCAATTTCCACCTGCCGGTGCTCCCGGTCAGGATGGCGAAAGGCAGGCAAGTCAAAGCGGAAGATTTCCAGGGGCTCGCTTAACCCGGATAATTCACCAAGCGGCAAAGAACCTGGTGGCACAGGCTTCCAGCCTGTGCAAAAAAACACTCTGTTTTTTCGGGTTTTACAATTTAATTAAATATATTAGTATGTTAGGTGCATTTAAAAAAAGTTCATGAATAAAGCGGGTTAAGGCCTCGAAACGGCCGCCCCCTTCGCCGGCACTCACCATCGGCGGCGCCAGGGCGTTAAAGAGAAAGAGGAAGAACTGCCAGCATCGCCAGCAGCCCTGTGCCAGTGCCGATCTCCAGTACGAGCATACCTGGCCGTACGAACCGATTCAAGGCCCTGGCATAGGTTTCGTTCCGGAGAGAATCTTGCACGATGTTGAAGTGCCACTCCGGCGCCGACTTGCGCACGGCCCGGTGGGTCAAGTAACGCATCCGCGGTCGTCGGGCGCCAGGCTCCAGGCATGCAGCGCCAGGAGCTGGGAAAGATAGCGATACTACTTGGCCTGTTTCACATAGTGGGCCATCCGGGCCAGCCGTTCGGGGAAGTTCGGCTTATCTTCGATGGCCCGTATCATTTTAACGAGGCCTTCGGGCAATTCACCGAAATCCATAACAATCCTTTATTTTTCGTCCTCGGCGAAGGTGGCGATGACGGTGAATCCTGCCATCCCTTGCTGCCCGGTGAGAATTCGCTCCCCGCACCGTAACCAGGCATGCGCCTGGAGCTGAGCTTCGCCGTCCTTGGCCAGGCCCAGGTAGAGGGTGCTGGGCACCCCGCGGCGCTTAAGCATCGCCTTGCCGGCCATGGCCTGGGCCAGGCACAAGCAATCCCAGGGCAGGCGGCGGCTGGCGGTGGCCACCGCCCAGGAGATGTGGTCCAGCAACTCGGCGGACGTCGCCCCCGCCTCCTCCGGCGACCGGGCCATCTGCTGGCCAAAGCCCCGGGCGAGCCAACGGAAGGGCAGGACCAGGATGGCCAGCCGGGCGATCCCCAGCCAGATTCCGGCCTCTATCAGGCAACCGCGGTCGGAGTGAGGCAGGGTCAAAAACTTACGCAGTCGACTCATCTGCCACCTTGACCAGGTTGTCCTGAGCCAGGGCGTTCAAAAAGGCGAGCACATCGTGCTCGCACTGCGGGGGCTCCACCTCGAATTCCTCCAGAATGAGAGTACACAACTCCGAGACCGGCCGGGCTTGCTCCAGGAGGGCCCAGATGCGGCTGCCCACGGGGTCAATGGCGTAGTATTTGCCGTTTTCCACGCTCAAGAGGGCGGTTTCCCCGTCCAGATCGCAGGAGACCAGGTCATCAGAGCGTTTAACGGTGCTGTTTAAGCGGATGGTAGGGTTCATGCTGCTTGCTCCTTAGCGGGAGCCGTTGGCCCGTTAAAAAACCGGCTCCCCATCTTCAGTTAAGTAGCCAAACCTCCGGCTGATAGCAGAGGGCGGCCGTCCGCGCCATAAGTGTAGGCATCATGGACCGTTAGAAAGAGGACTTCCTTGGCTCCGGCGGCTAAGCGCTCGCAAACTTCGGGGCGCAGCCGGTCGATCTCCTCGGCGGTAAGGTATGATGCTTCGATGCCCGTTGCTTCCTCGAACAGCGCCCGGCCGCTAGCAATGGGTCCTTCATCCAGTTCATTGATGTTCACCGGCTCTTCGCCGTCGCGCCTCAAATTAGTGAGAAAGATCCGCAACCGGGTGTTGCCTGATTTGGGATAGGAAGCCAGCCAGATGATGCCGCCATTCATGCCCAATCCTTCTCCACCAGATCAGCCAACTCTTCCAGGCGAAAGGGACGGCTGGGTCGGACCAGGCGGCTTACCTGGCAATGACGGGCTGCTTGCCCGCATTGTTCAAAATGACTTTTCTTCCCTAATATCCCTGCCAGGAACTCCGGGCGGTAGGTGTGGCGAATGAGGACGACAAGTTTATCCATGCCCTGCAGAGTAGTATGCTCAAGGTCTTGGGAGTTGCTGACAGCCAGTTCGTAAACCCGTTTGAGAGGCGAGGAATTGTTGGAAAAACCTTCCCTCAGGGGCAAGCAGTATTTTTCGAATCCAGCTGTAACCCGAGGTAAATCCTCGGGGTTTTTCCCCAGTATCTTCAAGGCGTCAGCCCAGAGCTTGAGTTGCGGATAAGCCGACAGTACTAACGGAGCGCCTGCCGGTGAGAAAGAAATATTGCAGACATCATCTGCCATAACCCGGTAACCCCGTTGGTGCAAAGCCCCGGCGAGGGTGGACTTGCCGCAACCGGAGGGACCCAAGAATACCGCCGCGCCGCCATTGACTTCAACGGCACAGCCATGCAGAGGCAACAGACCTCGTTGCTGGAGAAGCGCCGCAAAGGCGGAGCCGAGCAGAAATAGACGTACCTCATTATCCTGGGCCCCGGGGACACGCTCGATAATGATCTGCTCACCCGCGGTCACTATATACTTGGCGATGCCATTTAGCTTGAGGAGAAATGCCCCGGAATTTACCTGATAGCAGTCCCCTTGTTGCTGGACCGACTCCAGATCATCAGGAACCGCACCATAACGAATGGTGACATCGGGGGATCCCTCTGCCGGCAATAGTTCCGGGCAGGGCAGCGCACTTTCGATAGTCAGGCCAAAGGCTTGGTAATAAAAGACGGGGGTGGGGTTATCACAAGAATGGCACAGGCTGGGGGATTTCATAGCAATTCGTCCTTGGTGAGAGAGCGACTCTGTATTCCGCGCAAATCAGCTCCTCTCATCGACGGCACGGTACCACAGATTTCACTTAACAAGGAATTTTTTGCATACTACACCCATAGAACCTCAATACTTCATTGCCGTGGAACTTAAGGACCCCAGGCCAGCACCGCTCGATAATGATGAGCCAGAGGAAAAGCCGAGGCGATATGCACATACCACCGCCGGGTGTGGAAATGGGCCAGCTGGCAAAAAAAGGGGGGTGGAAAGAGAAATGGATGGATGGATGGATAGCGGGCGTCGAGTAGCGTCGGGGAATCTCACCCCGACACCCTCCCAGAATCGTGATATCTCTATCGGCCAAAGAGCTTGAAGTGGGCTGATGGGCTTATGCAGACTAACTACCATTCTCGACAATTATCACCTTCCCCGGAAAAATGCCAGCTATCGTCTCATTATCTTATCTTGCACCGCCATCCGTGGGGAGGATAGAACCTCGTCCGCCGGGGACACCGGCAACCTGAAATGCACCCCCAGACCCTTCCCCCGGAAAGATAAATCTACGGCACTGAGGGCCACTCACAGCCCCACCACGGCCCGTTGAGGGGGGCACCCAAGGGTAAGGAGCAGGTATGCCCAACTTATTGGAAAAATTACTATGCCGGCTTGCCGGTTGACAAATTCATTGGAATTTGTGCTATCATGGGGTCGACAAGAAGTTTAGGCTTCGAGAAAAGATCAAAGGAGATAGTCATGAGTTGGGTTTCCCCGCGTTTCTGGTCGCTTATGATCCTCTCCCTGTGCCTGGTTTTTTGGGGGATGGTAGCATCCCGGGCCCAGGAAAAAAAGCCCACTGGTGGCAAAGCCAAGGGAGTGAGTGAGGCTAAAAAAGAAGTCTTAGCTAATTCCAAAATAGACTGTTCTCTTATTAAGGATGTGACTTGGGAGGAAATGAGTGGATACAAGGTAAAAGGTAATATAAAAGCGGACCCACCCCTCAACGTCAATTTTGAATACACCGTTGGCAAAGATGGGACACTCTATTGTACTGGATGGAAAAACTTATCTTCTAAAAACAGTCTTCTTGTTGTGACAGGTTCTATTAGCAATCATAAAGGTGATGAAATCATAAGTTTCGTTGATGCTCATGTGTCCCTCAGACTTGATGAAAAAGCAACCAATTTAAACGAAAAAGTATTTTTCGAGTACTGCCTGACCGGGAAATGGAGAGTACGTATGTTTGTTCAAGGCAATGACTATGTAACAAAAGTTTATCGGGGCAAATAAAAATCGAAAACGGACGCTGAACCTGTCATTTGAGAGAAACCGGAAAAAGAGGGGCCGGTTTTTCATAAACGAGGAGCCAACTTTTGGATAAAACCAAAAGGGCAGGAAAAGGTATCCGGTGTTGGTATACTTGGCACAATTTTCTATTTTGTATTCAAGAATAAACCAAATGAAGTATACCAAGGAAACCCGATTGGATTACACATGATGCAAACAGGAACTTTAGAGTTAAACTCGATAACAGATAACAATTATAAATTAAAAAGATTCAAATAATCTATTATGGAAAAAATACGGTGATATTATCACTGGAGTGAACCCTTCCGATTGCACAAAAAGTAGTTGAGTGTTAAGAGAGAATCACTGCCTCCCGAAGGGAGGTGAAAGGATCCTGTCATGAAACGAAGACGGTAGTATACCCGGTATATGGGAGGCTTTGCGGAGGTTATTACATCGGTATAAGTCTCGGCGCATTTATGCTGTATATGAAGCGGGTTATTTTGGGTTTTGGTTACATGATCATTTAATCGAAAACGCTTATTGCCTTAGCTCCGAGAATGTGATGCCTGGGGTATTCACGCAAGCATGAAGCATCCGGTTAAACATTTGCGGTTCCCAGAAGCGCCGGTTGAAGCGGTAACAGAATTCCGCCAGGTAACGGGGCAGGTGCTTTGGGCTGACACCATGATGGACACCACGAATATTGCCCTTGATGTTGGCGATCAAGGTGTGGACCCAGGGCAGGACCTTCGGCGCCTCTTTCCCCGAACCGGGAACGAGCCACTCATGGTGGTAGGGCAAAGCATCCAGGAAGCTATATCCTTGCCAACCGTCGGTTTTGACCACCACTTCTTCCACCAGCCGCGCCCTTACCAGGGCCTGAATCTCCTGGCCGCTGACTCTCGGGACCATATGCATAACGGCAAATCTGGGCTTATTTTGCGGGGTTTCCACCGCCACTACCACTTTGGCCTTGCCGGCGGCGCCACGGCCACGCTTACCGGGCTTGGGAGCCCCGAAGTAAGTGTCGTCCATCTCCATCAAGCCGGCGAGTTTATAATTAGCATCCCGGTCGACCAGGGCTTTGCGAATCTTGTGGCCCATGGTCCACACGGTTTTGTAGGTCTTGATCTCCAACATCCGTTGCATCGACAGCATGGAGATGCCGCTTTTCTGGCGTCCCATCAGCCAGATCAGCCAAAACCATTTGGTTAAGGGGGTTCTGGTCTTGTGAAACACTGTGCCTGCGGTCAATGAAGCTTGGTAGCCGCAGGATTTGCACTGATATAAGTGGCGCTTACTGTGAAAATAGGCTTCCGCTTGACCACAGCGAGGGCACTTGAAGCCTTCGGGCCAACGCAACCGAAACAATTGTTTCTGACAGGCTTTCTCAGTACCAAACTTTTTTTGAAATTGCAGCAGACTAAGAGTTTTCTGTTGCATGATTTTGCTCCAATTTGCTATTTATTCTAATTAATTATAGCATATAGACCGGAGCAAAAGCAATAAGCGTTTAATCGAATATGGTGTTGACTGTTTAGTAACGCCTCCGAGCCTGGTTCCACAGGAGTATGGGAATCGTGTTAAAACCGATCGTCGAGACAGCCAAAAGTTAGCCCGCCTGTTGTCCGGCGGTTATTAATTCGTAGAGGAGAAGGTATATTTCGTCGGATCGGCAAAGCCTACTATGATCGCACCAGCAGAGCTGGTGATTTAATGTTTTTAATTATCAAATTAAAAGGAGCCAGAAATGCTTAAAAAACTTCATTTATTTATTGGAATATTGGTAGCAATTATTTTATTGATTTTTTACTCAAATTTACAAGTGAAAGCTAAAGAGAAAACAAATATAAAAATTACTGGCGTTATTAAGAATATAAAAGATGCAAAAAAGTATCTTTTAAAAAATTCTTATCTCTTCCTTATGGAAAAAAATGCGAATCCTAAAGTGTCAATATTTGCTTTTGGTCGAATAATGATTTGGGCTGAAGGCTTTCCGAAAACTGATATTGCCGAGAATGGTTCTTTTGATTTTAAAATTGAGCATTTAATGCCTGGCAAATATTTGATTTTATGTCAGCCGATACAGGGCTTTACCTCAGGTCCAAAGCATTTGAGCCACACATTGATTCTGGATAAAAAAACTGACAAAGCTATTGAAATTGAGATATCCGAGGAAGACAATAAGTCGATAAAATTAAATCTTGGTGAAGTAATTATTAGTTGCCCATAACGAAAAAGGTGTTGCCAGAATATCTTTAAATGATGAGATTCCATATGTTTTGGTTTCCATGAGTCCCGTAGGGGATGATATCCAGATCCGCATAATCACTTGTTAGGCTGTACATTAACAAACAATAGAGGAGGTCAAAAAATGGTTTTAGGACCTCTGTGCCCGAGGAAAATCCCCGAAAGTTTCTGTTCCTGAAGCCATTCCTTTTAGCGATGGAATGATAGCATAATTTCCCATGAATTTGTCAACCCACCAGCTGGACAGAGTGATTTTTTCAAAAAATATTGGCATACCTGCCCCTCAGAATCCAGATCCTACACTGCTGTGGAACTTAAGGATCCTAGGCAAGCACCGCTCGGTAGTGGTGATTCAGACTCATCTTCGACAGCAAAAGGCCATTTTCGCCGTTTGATGGGGCCTAAGTGGTTGAAATAACAGAGGGCGGGGTTTTCAGAAGGCCAAAATGTAATGCCTAAAAAGCGCTTGGCAAGCCCTAAAAAGTATTGACAATTATCCTTAAGGCATAGCATATTGCTGTCATGTTCGTGCGGAGCAAAAGTAGTGTCCGAAATGGCGCTTCCTATGAATATCTGCAAATTGTCCGGTCCTACCGGGAAGGGGGCAGGGTCCGCCAACAGGTGATTGCCAGCCTGGGCCGCCGCGACCGCCTGATAGCTTCGGGAGAGTTGGATGGCTTGCTGCGCAGTCTGGCTAAATTCAGCCACAACCTGCGGGTCGTGGAAGCGGTCCTGACCTCGGGGCTGGCGGCCCGCACCGCCCGGCAGTGGGGGCCGGCCCTGGTCTTTGGGCGCCTGTGGGACCGGCAGGGGCTCCCCGACCTCCTGGGACAACTGGCCCAGGACCGGAAGTTCGAGTTCGACCTGGAACGGGCTGCTTTCGCCATGGCGCTGCAGCGGTTGTGCGCTCCCGGCTCCGATCTGGCCGGCTCGGAGTGGGTCAGGACGGTGGCCGCGCCGGGGTTCGAGGGCCTGGCCCTGCAACACTTTTACCGGACCGCGGGGTTTCTGGCCGGGGTGCGGCAGGACCTGAAAACGAAGCTCTTTCGCCGGGACCTGAACCTGTTCAACCAGACCCTGGATGTCGTGTTCATCGACACCACCAGCCTGTACTGTTACCGGGACACGGAGACGGAGTGGCGGAAGCGGGGCTACTCCCGGGACCATCGCCCCGACCTGCCCCAGTGGGTGTTGTGCGTAGCCGTTAACGCCACCGGCTGGCCCATCGCCTGGGAGATTTTCCCCGGCAACACCGCGGACCAGAAGGCCTTGGGCCAAGTGGTGGCGGTACTGCGGCAGCGGTTTCACATCCGCCAGGTGACGGTGGTGGCGGATCGGGGCATGATATCTCGAGACACCATCCATCTGTTGACCGAACACGAGCAGGCGCCCTTTGACTATGTCCTGGGTTGCCGCATGCGCCGGCAGAAAGAAGTGAGTGAGGAGGTCCTGGCTCGGGCCGGGCGGTATCAGCCGGTGGCCGACAACTTGGAGGTCAAAGAGGTGCGGGTGGGAGCGCGGCGCTATGTCGTCTGCCGCAATCCCCAAGAAGCCGCCCGAGACGCCGCGGTCCGGGAGGCCATCCTGGACAAGCTGCGACTGACCATCGAGAAACAAGGTGCCAAGGCCGTAATCGGCAACAAGGGCTATGCCCGCTTTCTCAAGGTAGCCAAGGGCAGCGTCAGCGTCGATGAAGCCGCAGTAAAGCGGGACGCCCGGATGGACGGCAAGTTCGTCCTGACCACCAACACCGATCTGCCCACAGCGGAAGTGGCGCAAACTTATAAGAGCCTGTGGCGGGTAGAACGAACCTTCCGGGAACAGAAATCCACCCTGGAAGTGCGGCCCATCTATCATCAGCGGGATGACACGTCCATCGGTCATATTGTGGCCTCCTTCCTGGCCCTGCGCCTGGAGGTGGACCTGCAGCAACGCCTGGAGGAGCGAGAAAATAAGGTTTCCTGGCCGGACCTGATGCGGGACTTGGGCCAGGTGCAGTCGGTGCTCGTGGAGCTGGACGGCCAGCGTTATCAACTCCGCACCGACATGGTGGGCGCGGCCCATAAGGCCTTTGCCGCCGCCGGGGTCCGTCCGCCACCTCCGGTGACGCTCTTGGGCCCCATCTCTTGAGGGCTCAACTCCGTCAACCTGTAAACCTTGTAGTGCCGAAAACATTTTTGCACCACTTAACATGTTGTTATCACAATACTATTTTTTGCTTGCTGTCGAAGATGAGTCTAAAGATTGCAAAAAACTGGATCGTGGGAAAAGTTATCTTTTCGGAGGTTGCCACACAATTACAAGTACATCAGGAGGAGCAATACCATGCGAAGACTGATAAGGGTTAGAATGTCTTTAATTGCTTTCCTAACGTTGTTGTTGTTTTTGGTTGTTAATTTTAATATTATTGCCGCCCAAGCGGCCTGCAGCGTCAAAGTAATCAATCAGACGGGCTATGATATGAAACCTCTCAAACTTGTGCAGGAGTTGGGTGAACAGAAAAAAGTGGTCGGGCAGGCTCCTATGTCCAATGGAAAATCCCAGACGTTTAAACTGGGCACGGGCGGTAAATATCGGGCCTATGGTCTGTTAACCAAAGACGGAGAGAAGAAATACGCCAAAGGTAATCTTTATACCTTTGAAAATGGCACCTCGTACAGTTTAACTCTAAAGAAAGTGGTATTCTCGGAAAAAGGCAGTTCCATAAGTTTCATCTCTAAAGATGCATTCGATAATTTGAAATAAACCAATGGGTGCCAGCTGTGTCGGGCACGCTCATTAAATAGCAAAGGCCGTCGGTAGTCTCAATGCCGTTGACTTAAGAAAAAGTCCCTGTTATAATCTGACATAACATACTGATAAATAAGCATATTAGGAGGTTTTCACATGATCACGCCGTGAAAATACCATGCCAGCGCTGGCAGAACATGACGATTCTGCCAATATTCTCCTCCCCGAATTTCTTCTCCGTTTCTTGCCGGATAGAAAATCTCTTGAATCAATCCTGGATACTCGCTTCTTTTCCCGAGCGAGACGTCTCAGTTTGGAAATCACCCTGGCACTGATCATTAATATGGTGCGACCGGGCGAACGAGTCGGGTACCAAAAAGTCATCGACCGGTTCTTCTCAGAGACGGGCTTAGCCTTTCCTGAACCAGAAGTCGTCAAGCCCCCTGATAAAGCGGCTTTTAATCGAGCCAGAAAGAAAATTCCGGTAAAGGTCTGCCAAACCCTCTTCGCCGAAGCGCTGGCATATGCACAATCTTTAGCCCGGCAGCAAGCCAAACTCACCTGGAACGGCTTTCGGGTTTATGCCATTGACGGCACCAAAAAGAATCTTCCCGACAGTGATGAACTGAGAGACTTTTTTGATGGCCCGCACCACGCCCATTTCCCCCAGCTGATCACCGGGGTGTTGTTTGATGTCCTGGCCAAATTACCGGTCAACTATATGCGTGCCCCCTTCAATACCTCAGAGCGGGAAATGGCCATGACATTAATCCAGGAACTGGGGCCGGGAGCCCTCTTGGTGCTTGACCGTGGCTATCCTGGCTATCGGATGTTCCATGCCATTATCCAACAAGGCGTTGATTTTCTGATTCGATTACCCCAAAGCGGCATGTTTAAAGAAGTTCAGGATTTTCTAGCCAAGGGGAACCGGGACGGCAAAATTACTCTCTACCCGCCCAAAGCTTTGATCAAAGCAAATCCTCAAGAAGATTATCGGCCTTTAACCTTGAGGGTCCTGGTCATTTCTCTTCCTGGATCCAAGGCATCCGCCGTGTTTATCACCACCCTCCTGGAGCGCCGCACGTATCCTCCCAGGGCTCTCCGTAACCTCTACCATCGCCGCTGGGATGAAGAAGAATTTTTCAAAACCATCAAAGAACACTTGCGAGCCGAAGATTTCCGGGGCAAAAGCGTCCAATTTATCGACCAGGAACTCCTATCCACCTATCTTTATTATCTCCTTACCAGAATCATGATGCTGGAATCAGCCCGGCTCCATGACGTCCCCGTAGAAGATCTGGAGACCAAAGCAGCTTTGGTAGCCGTCGCCAGATATCTGGACCGGATATTTATGGCTGAGACCATTGAACAAGGTCAAAGGCTTGTCATCCTCTGTTTGGCTGAAATTTCTTGGAGAAAATATCATCCCAGACCTGGTCGTAAATTCCCCCGTAAATCCAAAAGCCGTCATGGCAAATGGGCCAACAAATGGGCTTAAGTCAACGCCATTGTCGGTAGTCTGGTGGCCGAGAGCTAAGGATCACCCACAGGTTCATGGGCTTCGGGGGCATGGTTGGGGCCGGACCGATGAGTTTCAGGAATCACCACCTCACCTTCCTTTTGAACTTGACATAGACCAGGAGCAGAGAAGCGATCAAGGTAGTGCAGATTTGTTGGATAAGCACGCCATTCTTGGAGGCGCCGTAGAACATGAGGAAGTGAGATTCCCCCGTGCTACTCGACTCGGTCATTTTGCTTTTTGGCCTCTGACCAGTAGAGGTCGCACGATCTCAGCTTAACGGCACGCATGGCCGGTGCTAAATAGCCGCAAAGCGAAGCGGTGTGGCTATTTAGCATCCGTGTCGATGCGATTATTCGGCATCCGACTATTCTTTATTCCGCGTAAAAAAGAATTACTTCCTTGCCTTTCAGAGTAGCTTTTTGACTGCGCCAGTAATTTCCTTCTCTGTCCTTTGCGCGTATTCCTTCTCTGTCAGCGACCAAGGTGAAATCTTCAAAAATTTTCAGTACACAGGGGGTCTCAAAAATCAAACCTCCGTACCATGTACTGCCGATTGTCGGATCGATCTCAATCTTGACGTTTTGCGATCCTGGCGCATCGACAACAATTTGATTCATCCCAATGGGGATGCTTCCCGAAATCGATTGTTTCCGCTTTCCATCAGGAAAAACCTTGGTGTCTTTGATGGTGATTCCGTTGGCTGCGGAGCTGGTTTTCCAGTTGGTTTTCCACAGGTACCGCTTGCTGATGTCATTGGCACTCGAGGCAGTGCAAACCCCCAAAACGATTATCATCATTACGGTTGCCACTGACAATTTAGTGTCACTCAGTTTTTTGTACATCGTTCTCCTCCTTTATTTGCCTAACATTATATATTATTACTCAGGTCACTTATTAAAAGGGATTAGGAGATAATCAAGTTATAATAGGGAAATAAAATGTAAAAACGTAGTGAGGATAAACACTCAATACCTTTAGAATGAATGTAGGAAATAGAGTAGTAGGTTATTGAATATCCCAACCTTTATTACCATACCAAGTTTCACCTTTTTTTAGAAAAACATATTTTTCAACCGTTGCTGTCATGTTTTTCTTTTGAGGTATTGAAGGCCTACCATCAGGTGACCACCTATAGAAAACATAATGAACATCATAATTAACCTCAACACAATACCTATCTCTACCATCACTACCCTTATTGAAAAAAGAATTTGTTATCTGAAAAGAATAATAATATAAGTTAGACACATTGGGAGGAGAAATATACTTCTTATTAATCGAATAAACAACAAATTGCAATATAATACCCTTCATCATTTCTTCACTTGGTTTATCCTGTGAATAACCACGACTCACACATAAACTAATTACCATCAATACTACACACATACTTATCATAACCTTTTTCATAGTATTCATTATATTATAACTCCTTTAGTTGGTTTTATACAACCTATCTTCCCTTGATATGGATATTCCCACCAGTTTCGTATTCACCTTACCCGAGATTATGCGGCAACCTTTGCCACCGCAGTCAAAAAACGGTTTTGGGGACCTCTTGCCCCGGAGAAAATACCCCAAAGTTTATGTTCTTGAAGCCGAATCCTCTTATCGACGGCATGGTAGCATAAAGCTCGCTGAAAAAGTAAATTTTTCCTGAATTTTGGGTACATTAAACCCTTAGCCCGAATTATTCACCGAAAAGTGCTTAAAAATGCATAGGGTATCTGCTAAGATGCTGTTGTCGCTAAACAAACAACTCCTCAGCAAGGATACCCTATGGAAACAGTCTGCCATAAGCAGCTCATCTTTGAAAGCCTTTTCTCCAAGGAAGTCGTGGCCGATTTTGCCGGGGGCCGGATCACCTCCGATGCCGGCGGCCTGTTGCTCCGGGAGTTGGATCAGCGCTACCGAATCGCTGAAAACGCCGCCCGCTGCCTCCATGATCCTCGGGATGGTCACAAGGTTAAACATGATCTTCTGACTTTGGTACGGCAACGCCTGTTCGCCATTGCCCAGGGGTACGAAGACAACAATGATGCCGCTACCCTGGCCAAGGACCCGGCTTTCAAGATCATGGCCGGCAAGGCCCCGGAGAGTGACGGCGACCTGGCCTCCCAGCCGACTCTGTCCCGGTTTGAGAACCGGGTCACCGCCAAGGACCTGCGCCGCCTCTGTGATCGGCTGTTGGAGCTGTACCTCAAGACCCATCCCGGCCCCGGAAGGTCATCGTCCTGGACATGGACGGCACCGACGACCCCACCCACGGCCGGCAGCAACTCAGCTTCTTCCACGGCTATTACGCAGAGCACATGTATCATCCGCTCCTGGTCTTTGACGGCCGCGACGGCTTTCCCCTGGCCGCGGTGCTGCGCCCCGGCAACACCCACTCCTCCCACGGGGCGCTGGCGGTGCTCAAGCGGCTGATCAAGAAGCTGAAGCAGGCCTATCCCGGGGCCCTGATCCTCTTTCGGGCCGATGCCGGTTTTGCCGTGCCCGCCCTCTATAGCTATCTGGAAGACCAGCCCGAGACCCGCTACGTTATCGGTTTCATCACCAACAACCGGCTGTTGGCAAAAACCGCGCCGCTCCTGTTAAAGGCGCAACGCCAGTACCAGGAGACGGGGGAGAAACAACAGATCTTCACCTCCTTCAGCTACCAGGCGGACTCCTGGACCCAGCCCCGCCGGATCATCGCCAAAGTGGAATATACCCACCTGGGCGCCAATCAGCGCTTCGTGGTCACCAACCTGAGCCGCAACCCCCAGTTTGTCTATGACGACATCTACGTACTCCGGGGCGATGTGGAAAACCGCATCAAGGAACTGAAACTGGATATCAAGGCCGATCGCCTGAGTTGCCATCGCTTCCTGGCCAATCAATTCCGGCTGCTGCTCCACACCGCCGCCTTTTGCCTGTTTTGGCTGCTGCGCCACCACCTCCAGGGCACGGAACTGGCTACGGCTCAGGTCCATACCTTGCGGCTCAAGCTCTTGAAGATCGGGGCCCGCATCCGGGAGACCGCCGCCGCATCTGGGTGCACCTGGCCTCGGGTTATCCTTACCGCGACCTCTTGGCCGCGCTGTTGCAAAACCTGCGGGCCAGCCCCGGTTAATCCCGTTTCCCCCAGCCGTTGGGCTTAACCCTGGGGATAGGTGCGTCCAAAATCAACCCTGAGGCCGTCTCTGGCAGCATTCTTATCGAAACATGACCCTTCGGGGCTCCTTCCGCCTTCTCTCAGCCCCCTCGTTGCCTTCTTCGCCCCCAGAACAATGCCTGTGGGAAGGCGCGCCTCAGCCTCTTCATGAATTAAGCGGGTTAGATGGCGGGGGTAGGGGAACGCTAGGTTGCCGGCGGGAATAGCAGGAATCCTTCAGGTCGGAAAGTATTGATAAGCTCTGAATATGGAAGATTTTTGGCTCTGTGATAAGTGTCGGATCATAACAGTGATCTTGCGAAACAACAAAAAAAGGCATATAAGGCCGCCCAGAAGCCATCTGAGCGATTATATTGCAAAAAATCTACTATTTCTTCAAGGGAGTTGTTACGCCTGTTGTTGGTTGAGCAATAGACATTATTAAGCTGTTATAGGTTCGTTGGTAAATAAGATGTACCACGGTCTCTTTTCCCTCCTGAATGTCGATCACTTTCTCCAGTGGTTTGCGAGTGGACGTTTCAGTTGTTGTACGGCTGCGTCCGTAAAAGTTTTTGGAAGCGAAGTAGAACCCCACTTTGATATTGTGCTGGCCGGGAGATAGTCGAAATGATGCGGGAGCATAGTCACGTGATTTAGGCTTATACCAGGTAGGAAACTTAACTGTCTGGCCGTCCACATGGGCCCAAATTCCCGTGTCGTTACTGTCGATCGTTAGGGTCCCGTGGGGAACGTCTAAAGGTACCGACTCAAACGACTTAACGTGTTTACCGGCACACGCGGCAAAGGTCAAACAAAAAGATAGGGAAAGGAAGCATACCGCGGTCTTCCGTATTTTCTGCCAATGACTCCAACAAGACAACATGGGAGAACTCCTTTCTCTAACCTCTAGTTAAGATTATGCACCAGCCTGAGCTTTGGCGGAAATACACAAGTGTTTGGAAGCTTTTTCACTATTTTAATCCTGACAAGATTCCTCTTTGATGGCCGATAGGCAAACCCAAACCTCGGCACCAGCAGTTAAAAAATGGTGGGATTTCTCTGTCCTCAGAGAATCTCCGAAAGTCTTTGTTCTTGCAGCCGAATTATCAAGGAGCACATCACTGGAGACCTATACTAAGATGATAGCTTCGGCGAGCATACGCCAGAGCGCCACGCCCCGCCGCTCTTCATGCGATTGTTCGGCAAGTCTTTTGCCCGTCGGACTACTTGATGCGTAATTCGATCAACTTGTCGTTCTCAAAGAACCCGTAGTGTCTCGCGACAGCGGGAATAAGAAAGGCGACGAAATTTGTTTCCTGAAGGAACTGCTTGGCGTAAACGTCGGGGTTGTTCTGAATATTGATGCCCACTGTCAGGCCTCCAGCCTTCCTAAATGCTGTCGCATCCCCCACGATCGTTTCGGTGTTGATAAAAGCACAGATGAGCCGTCTCCGGTTCAAATCCTCCAACTTATTAATACCGGCCACCTTATGCGCAAACAACACGTACTTGCCATTCCACTTAGCCCAGAGTCCGGCCAGGGCTTGTGGAGCCTTGAGATACAACACCCGCACGGCCTTTGCCTCCGCCTGACCCTGAGCATGAGCCAGCGCGCCAAAGGCTACTGCGATCGCAATAATGACCACTAGTCGGCGTGTAATAATCATTGTCCTCTCCTTTGGTTACTCGTATGTTGCCGGCTTAATCGCCGTGAACCTCAAACACGCTGGATACTACACCTCCTTTCTCCTGCTTATGTTCGTACCTGGCTGTGTACCATGTGCACCTGAGGACATTGGGCTGTATCCAGAAGAGCTCACGGCTTAACCTCGCGCACGACATCGACTTTATCGCAGATCAACCCGGATGAATTGCTCAATCAAGATGTCAAGAGCAATGCCGTGGGTCGTCAACTCCCCGGTAACCAAACGGAGTTGATGGGCAAAGTCAGGAGCTACCTCCGGAGTCGCCAATGTAAGCCGCACATAGTCGCCAACTATTTTCAGGGGAAACACATCCAGTATACAGCATAAAAGTTAATCTGAGATTATGCGGCAATCTGAGTCACCGCAGCTTAAAAATGGTTTTGGGGACCTCTTTGACCGAGTAAAATCTCCCAAACGGTCACCTTCTCGGAACCAATCCTTCACGCAGACGGCATGATAGCACAAATTGAGGTAGAAATTCAATTTCCTCCTTGATCTTGGGGATACCAATCCCCTGGAGAGCAGATACTCTCAGACTGGTAAGCCTGAGGACCCCAGGCCAGCACCGCCCGATAGTGGTGCGATAGAGGAAAACCCGAGAACACACGCACATACCAACGATCATTTCCTCACGGACACAACGAAGCATGAGAATGTTTGCCAACTGAACAAGCCACGACTACGCTCCCGAGAAGATGATGGTAAGAGGAATCAAACTTCAAAGGAGGGCGGTCATGGCTCAGAGACATGATAAACCAATCATTTCCGTGGTGCATCCCATTTGTTGCGGCTTGGATGTCCACAAGGCCTCTATTTCCGCGTGCTGGTTGGCGACGGCGACAGATGGCGGCGAGGATATGGAGATCGGGGAGTTCGACACTTTTACCGATGACCTTATCCGGTTGCGAGACTGGCTCATAGAACGTGACTGTCCGATGGTGGCCATGGAGAGCACCGGGGTGTATTGGCGTCCGGTCCACAATGTCCTGGAGGGCTTTGTGAAGGTCGTTTTGGTCAATGCCCGGCATACGAAAGGCTGATCAAAGTGGGCACTATGGTTTCTTATCATGCCCGGAGATGGTATGTTCATGTGGCCATGGCCTTTCCCCTGGTGCACCGCTACCGGGCGCTGCTGGCCGGGGGTCATAGGCTTCCCAGAAATGTGCCATCTACTCGCCGAGAATCGGGTAGGCCCGAGAATTGAGTGCGAAAATAAGATTTCTTCAAAAAAATGTGTTATCTTGTGCCCGTACTGGTCCCTACGAGAAGAACTGGCTTCGATAAAAGGGTCGGTTAGGAGCCTCCCCTCGGGCCAAGAGGTCCAAAAAACCTCGTTGGGATAGAAACAGCCATGTATGCGGCATAATCTCGGCGTAGAAGTCTGCTATTGGCCAATGCGAAAACAAGAATAGGCGCAAGTGGAGGATTACCTGAAAACCGACGCTTCCCACACAGATAAAGCGCAAAAATCGATCAGTATCCCTGGGCGCGAAGAGATTATTGCCATCCTGAACAAGATCTTGGAAGAGGACTTTGAGATCGATCGCTCCCTGTTGAAGCCTGAGGCCTCCCTCCGCGACGATCTTGACCTCGATAGTTTAGACGGAGTCGACCTTGTGGTTGCCATTGAGAAGAAGTTTCGATTCCGCGTGGATGAGGAAGAAGCCAGGTCAATTCGCACCTTAAATGATATTTATGAATCCGTAGACCGCCGTCTCCGACAAATCGCCGAAGAACAGCCCTGAGTGGCTAATGCATCAATTTAAATTTAGAGTTTAGGCCGAAGATGCAAACCCAAGGTGGTACTTCCCGGCAAATAAATCGCTGGACTGGTAGGACCAGGGGGGGGTATCTCGGCAACTGGATATTTGTTAATTTACTCCGAGTCGGCGGTCCATGGCTCGGCTATTTCTTTTTAGTTCCAGTAACTTTCTATTATCTCCTTTTCGCATCTCAGGCTGTCAAGGCATCTCAAACTTATTTGCGGCGACTGGGTTATAAGCTCGAGTCCGGGTTTGAGCGGTGGTGGTTCACTTACAAGCATTTTTACTCCTTTGGACAAAGCCTCTTGGATCGCATTGCCATCATTGCAGGAAATGCCTCAAGATATGCCTTTGTGTTTGAAGGACAACATCATATAGAAACCGCCTTGGCCGAGGGAAAGGGGGTTCTTATCATCAGCGCTCATTTCGGGAACTGGCAGGCAGCAGCTCATCTTTTAGGCACATTGAACGTGCCCGTGCATATTGTTGCTTATGATAACGAGGTGGCGCCTATCAACCAACTCTTTGCCAAGGCCTTAAAGAAAAGGCTTTTTTCTGTTATTTCCCTGGACAATGATGCTGCCAGTTTAGAGATTATAACCGCATTGAAGCGGGGGGAAATTGTCGCTATGCACGCGGATAGAAGCATCGGTGATAAGCATAGTGTGCGGCTAAATTTTTTAGGGTCCCCAGCCAATTTCCCTTCCGGTCCTTACACTGTGGCGGCGCTTAGTGGCGCTCCCCTTATCCATACCTTTGCCGTGAGACGGCAAGTTTGCTTCTATCATCTTTATGCCTATCCTTCCCAGCATCTGGCTTTTGGCAGTCGCCAGGACCGGCCCAAACAATTGGAGCAATGGGTTTCATTGTTTGTCCAGCGACTGGAAGCGCATCTAAAAAGTTATCCTTTCCAGTGGTGCAACTTTTATGAGTTCTGGGAAGGACCGCTTTCCCCCTCTTCTTTGAGGAAAGAACACCTTGAGAAAGAATAAAGTATTACTGATTTCTCCTAATACGGAAACGGCTCCCATGCCTGTTTATCCGCTCTCCCTGGCGAGGCTGGCTAGGGCGGTTGAAACCAGAGGAGATCAGGTCAGGCAATTTGACCTTCTGGTTCATGGGAACCATCAGTTGCCTGGAGTTTTGCAAGAGTATCAGCCTAATCTGGTAGCCCTCTCGCTACGCAACCTTGATAATCTCGACACCACGGCCTATCGCTCTTACCTCTCGAGTTATCGGGAAATTATGAACATTATCTGCTCGCATACCCAGGCCCCCGTGGTCTTGGGAGGTAGTGGCTTTTCCCTGCTGCCCCACGAGTTGCTCCAGCGTTTGGATGGCAACCTCGGGGTAATCGGGCCGGGAGAGGGAGCCTTGAGCGCCATTCTTCAGGCGCTGGATGAAGTTGGAAGTTCCTTTCCCCAGATTCTTAACGGCACTGAATACAATGATGGCGCTTTTCAGAGCCGGCATGAACCGGAATTGGTGGAATACTATTGGCGCTTTGGTGGCATGATTGGCCTTCAAACCAAGCGAGGTTGTCCTCGTCACTGTTCCTACTGCACTTACCCTCTGATCGATGGCAACCGAACCAGGTATGCTGAAATACCTGCATTAGTAGAGGAGATCGAACTCCTGGTCCGGAAAATGGGAGTAACATATTTTTACTTTGTTGATTCGGTCTTTAACCAGGACCGAGA